>VOFI01003845.1_pt1 | contig 12103 bp, 19 predicted proteins | sample 5384131 | NCBI WGS metagenome assembly VOFI01 (sample SAMN12384728, study PRJNA508395) | human gut metagenome | isolation source: healthy gut H | host: Homo sapiens
TATGGGAAACCCCTAATTCCTTTTGCCTTTTATTCTTTGGACGAATTGACGCTGCATCGTTGTTAATCAGATACGCTGTCTTTGCTGTAACGGAGCCAGCGTGACCTTTCCGCCCTTGCTTCTTCAATCAGGCTCCTGAAGCTCCTTCGGTTTGCAAAATGCTCCACGGACCCGGTTATCACAAAGTTCATTCCCCTCAAAGACTGCCTCCCGGCATCTCCGGCTGTTCCTTTTCAATGTTCAGCTCCGCCAGCAGATTCGGTCCACCATCTGGTTGTTTCTCCCTAAAGCAAAGTAGTCCATCCAGGCCTGGGCCAGAAGACCGCCGATACCATCCACTGCCACCAGTTCTTCCTCTCCGGCATGGCCATTTTATCAAAATCATACTTGAAACCTGCGGCACAGCATCTTTGTTAGCCAGTCCGATTCCCCTGCTGATTCCCAGGCCGTACACCATCCTGGGAAGGGTGGTATTTGACGCTGTCTTTATGGATGCAATCAAATTGTCATACGACTTTGGCCCAGACCCCTCCATTTCCACAGTCAGAGATGGCATCCTCCTGTGTTCTTCCAAATGGAAATATATCCATATTCGTGAATAAACCTGCCTGGGATGAATTTTTCCAGTGGTGGCCTCAGACAAACCAAGAAGGTCACTGCTAAGTGCATCAGTGGCTGACAATGAGGTAAGTTTTATCTTTTGGCCTGGCAGTCAGGATTCGTGCAGTAAAGGCTCTTTACATCATTTACCTTATGGGATTTCCGTCCTGCCTATGCCACATACGGGACATATTCCTCCGGTATATCCTTTACCCCTGCTGCAGTGTCAGGTTTTCCTCAATCTGAGGGGATAATCATGTTGGCCTTATACACGGTTATGGTATCTCCCACTCCCAGCTCCAGCCCTTCCATGATGCTCAGATTGTGACACTGGCCCCGCTTGACCGTGGTTCCTTCCCACCCACAGGCTCAAACACAGCTCACGGGATTGATTTGGAGTCCTGTCCTGAAGGCTCCACTCAATATAGGAAAGGTGGTCTCCCCTGATTTCTATCCTCTTCCATTTAAACGCAATGGAATTGGGAAACTTGGCTGTACGCCCAAGGGATTCTCCGTAAGCAATATCATCATAGGTCAGCACCAGCCCGTCAGAGGGAATGTCGTTTCCTTCCACTGCCTTTGCAAACCCCTTCCACGGACGCAGGCAGGCTTGCTGCGTCCACCCTTCATAGTGGACCACCTCAAATCCCTGGCCTTTCAGCCACCAAACTGGGCCTTCCTGGAGTTATGGAAGTCCACCCCATCGGCCTTCACCAGGGCAAATGCCTCAAAATGCACATTCCTCTCCGCTGTAATCTGGCTGTTAAGCTGACGGACAGAACCGCTGCACAGGTTTCTGGGATTCTTATATTTGCATCCACATCCTCGATTCCGCTGTTAATCCTCTTAAAATCCGAATAGGTAATGACTGCCTCTCCCCTGAGGATCAGCTGTCCCTCGTAGGAAATATTTAACGGGATATTGGCAACACCCTGGCGTTGGGCGTAATGACCTCGCCAATCTCCCTGCTCCCTGGTAACGCCTTTGCAAGGGTTCCTCCCTCATAGGTGAGCACAATGGTAAGACCATCCATCTTCCAGGACAGCAGTCCCTTCTGGTCCCCCAGCCATTCCTCCAAATCCCTCCACACATCTTTGTCTTGTCCAAAGAAATGGGGGAACCGTGGGTCTCCTTAGGCAGCTCGCTTAATATCTCATACCCCCACCCTGCGATGGACTTCCTGACAAGGTGACCCTCGGTCTCCTTTTTCCAGGGACAGCTCGTCATACAGCTTGTCATATTCAAAATTGCTCATGATTTCCCGGCTTTCCTGATAATAAGCCTTTCTGCTTCCCTGCAGGATGGAAACCAGTTCCTTCATTCTCTGAATCCTGTCTTCCATTCTGTTCTCCTGATTATTGATTCTTTTCTCCTTAAGGACAGACTGGAGGAGTGGAGTCCTTTAAGAAGCCCTGTAAGCTCCTCATACTCCTCCTTGGTTATCTGGCGGTAAGCGCCCGTTCTCAAATTGCCCAGACGTATGTTCAGTGATGCGCACCCGCACCAGACGCTTGACCTGGCAGCCGCATGCTTTCACACATCCGCCGTATGCCGGTTCAGTCCCTGGGTGAGAATGATGGAAAATGTATTCCAAATCCACCTTCTTCACCTTACAGGGCCTGGTCACCTGGTCCAGCTCAGAAAGCCGGATCCCTCCCGCCATCTGTTCCAGAAAATGTTCCGTCACTGGCTTATCTATGGTGACAATATACTCTTTCTCATGAGCATTTCCGCTTCTCATGATTTTATTCACCAGATCCCCCTGGTTGGTCATGAGAAGCAGTCCCCTGAATCCCCTTATCCAGCCTTCCCACAGGGTAAATCCGCTCCGGATACCCAAAAAGTCCACAATATTCTCAGCTCTGTCCTTTATCAGTGGTGGTACAACGCCTTTTGGCTTATTCACTGCCAAAAGCACCGGTCTGGGCCGTTGCTCCGGTCCACCCGGACCATTTTTCCCATTGCATACCACCTTCTGGCCCGGCGTTTTCTGCCCCATGGAGGCAGGGCGGTTGTCCACCAGCACCTTGCCTTCAATGAGACGGTCCGCCTCCCGCCTGGAGCAGACTCCCATCTGGCTCTCCAGCCATTTATTTAAACGTTCTTCCATCTTTTCCTGCTTTCTTCTGATATGTTTCCTCAATCCCTACCGCTTCTCAGCAGCCGGATGGGCTGCAATAAACATAGCGTCCCCAAAGGAGAAGAAACGATAGCCTTCCTTCACAGCTTCCCGGTAGGCATCCAGTATGTGCTCCCGTCCGGCCAGCGCACTGACCAGCATCACCAGTGTGGACTGGGGGGGCAGATGGAAATTCGTAATCCAGGGCATCCAATACCTAAAACGGTAACCCGGATAAATAAATATCTGTCCAGCCGGTCCTGACTTAAGCACGCCGTCCTCTGTGGAGGCTGATTCAACGGTCCTGCAGCTGGTAGTGCCCACGCAGATGACCCGTCCTCCGGCCGCTCTGGTGTCATTCACCTTTTGCCTCAGACTCCTCCACTATATAAAACTGCGGAATGCATATGGTGGTCCTGGGACATTCTCCACCTTTACAGGGCGGGTGCTTGAGTCCCACATGGAGGGTCACGTGGCAATCTTACTCCCATTCCCCAATCTCAGCCAAAAGCTCCTGGGTAAAATGCAGGCCCTGCCGTATGCTGCCCGCAGCCCTTCATGCCTGGCATAGACGGTCTGGTAACGGTTTGTCCTTCAGCTTGGTGTGTAATTATAAGGAGGCAGGGGCATCTGCCCCAGCTGGTCCAGTGATCTCCTCAAAAATCCCCGTGTAATGGAACTGAATCAGGCGGTTCCCGTCATCCACAGTATCCACCACGGTTCCTGTAAGCAGGCCCTCACCGAATTCAATGACAGTTCCCGGTTTTGCCTTCTTTCCAGGGCGGGTCTCCCATATATCATTCTCTCTTCGTTTCAGCAGCAGTATCTCTATTTTGGCCCCTGTGTCCTGTCTCTTCACTCCGAAGAGCCGGGCCGGTATGACCCTTTGTATCGTTAATCACCAGGCAGTCCCCTGGCCAAAAAGTATTCCGTGATATCTTTAAAAATTCTGTGCTGAACCTCCCTGTTTCCCGATCCAACACCATCAGCCTCGATGCGGAGCGGTCCTCCAGCGGGTCCTGGGCAATCGTTCTTCCGGCAGTTCATAATCAAAGTCCTTTACATCCATGGTCAATCTTATCCTCCAAGCCTATTCTATCTTCACACTGGAACCGCCTGCCGTACCGGCACTTTCTTCTGTACCGGAACCGCCTGCTGTGCCGGAATCAGTCCCCTGGTTTTCCTGGGCGGCTGCCGGTGTTCCTTCGCTTTCCCGGGCATTTGTACCTTCCTGTCCGGCCGGGACATTCTGTATCCCTTCTCCCTGGGAATTCTGGCCCGCGTCAGCAGAACGGGTCCTGGGACGGCTGAGGACCTCCGTTTTCCTGGGTCTCGCCGCCTTCCTCCTCCAGGATAAACCGTGCTTTGTCTCCTGTCTCGGTCTCTTCCTCGGAGGAATGGACCACTGCTCCGTTCCTAAATCCTTGTAAATTCCCGCAAGAACCGTATCGCTCTCAATGGCCTGTCTCAGCCTCTCATTGACCTGGTTGGACAGCAGCTTCACATCCTCAGACTGGTTCTGCTTCGCCACATAATCCGCCTCGTCACCCACTACATTCTCCCGGATAATGTAATTGCCGTTGTCATCCTTTTGACCACATAGCACCACATAAGGCCCGGCGCCAATGTCTCCACGCGTCTGAACTTCACCTCATAGGTGACATAAGCCACATAGGAATCCTCTGTAAGTCCCGGCTTGGTATAGCAGACGATATCCACATAATCCTCAATGTATACCGCCTCATTCTTCAGTTCTTCCTTTCGCGCATCCAGCCCCGTATCATCGCTCTTCCCGAATATCCGGTACAGGGTCTGCGCATCCTGGTCCACCTTTGCCTGAAAAATACTCGCTAATCAGCTGGTTTACCTGGGGTATCTCGTCCTTTTTCAGCTCATACTGGGGAAAAAATCCGTGGTGTACTGATTGTTGTCCGGCTCCACCCCGCTATCATCCGGCGCTGCGGAACTGTCGCTGCTAATATTGATATCCTCTTCCGAGGAAAGTGACACGTCCGTTGGGGCGGATGCTTCCTTATCCGACGGTTTCCTGTCCATCACCAGTATAACTGCCACCAGCACCAGCACAATAACCAGCGGGATTGCCGCCATGCGCATATATTTTTATCTTATCGTCCGCAGAACGTCTGCTGCCTGTCCTTCTTCTGTTTTGTCTCATGATTCAATCCTCCTGTCCTGACTGCGAAGCCCGAGTATGTTAGTGTTCAAGTATCTCCGCTCTATTCTAGCAAAAGCGGTTCAAATTGCAATCTGTACTAAAAATACCGCAGATAATCCAACACTGAAACAGATTATCTGCGGAATCCTCACAAGGGCATTCTGCCCCTTTTTAACCAATACAAAATGCGTCTGATAGGAATCGAACCTACGCCTCAGGCTCCGGAGGCCGGCGCTCTATCCACTGAGCTACAGACGCATCCCTATTATGATACTATATTTTTTTCCAAAACTTCAAGTCCTAATTTTTACACTTTTATCCTTTTCTTCTTTTCCCACCAGTTTAAACACAGAATCCATCAGAAACACCGCCAGGGCTATGGCACCCGCAATCTGAAGAGTTTCCACCAGGTAATACATGGATTCCTCCCCTGCTGTTGCGGATAACATAATATACACTGTTATAGATGGATGTACCGGGCACCAGGGGTAAAAATTCCCGGCACCAGGAACACACTGACCGGCGCCCTGAAAATCCTTGGCAAACAGATGACCCATAAGGGCTACGGACAGACTGGAAAGAAATGCTCCCAGTATCATGGAGCCGGTGCCTGCCTTTACCAGCAGATATACCAGCCAGCACACCCCGCCGGTCAGCCCCTGACCAGCCCAGGTATTTTCTCGGCATCTCCAACACCAGCCCAAAGCTGAGCACTGCCATAAACGAACCTGCCACCTGAATCGCAGCTACCATATTCCGCCTCCTCCTGTCAGCTGATGGAACAGTGCCATACCCGCACCCACTCCGGCCGCCACTGCGAGAGCAGTTACCACTGCCTCCAGCATTCTGGCTGCCCCGAGAATAATCCCCGTTCAGAGTATCCCTGCACCGCCGTGGTAAAGATGACGCCGGGCAGCAAAGGCATGATGGCGCTGATGATAACCACGTCATTACTGGCCCCTGTCAGAATCCACCGGTTCATGGCCAGGGCAGCTATCCCGATGGTAAATGCCCCCAGACCATTGACGCAGAAATCATTGAATCCCAAACCTGATATGGCGTATACCACCAATCCCAAAATCCCGCCGATCACCGCAGCTCCCAGGCAATCCGCAGGTCTCCCGCCAAGGACCACGCCGAAGAATACGGCGATAAACGCTAACTGAGGGCCTTTAACTTTCCCTTTTATACTGACAGCTGTCCTTTATTTCCTCTAGCTCCCGGTAGGCCTCCTTAGGGCTCATAAGGCCGCCGCACAGCTTTCTGGACACCTCATTCACACGGTATATCCGGGTTCAGGTTGGTAGAGCGCGCCTCCACTCTCCGAACCAGGGTCAGCCCTCTCTCCCTCAGGGCTGTCCAGACTCACAAAAATGCCTGTGCTGAATACCATGGTCTGTGCATTTCTGTCATGGCAGCACCCCAGTATATAATGTATGGTTCCCTCTATCCTGGCAATCTCGGCTCCGCTGATCAGCATGATTTCCCCCGGCCAGGACAGCGGTACTGGCTATCAGATGGTCCTCGCTCCAATGATGTTCGTCCACTCGTCTCCATTCCTTTCTGAAACTATAATCGAGTATATCAGTACCATGACCATCCGTCAATTTCATTTCTTGCCATTTTCCCGTGATTTCCCCACCATTCCCGTCCATATAGTCGATAAAATGACAATATACCCCTGGAAATCCCGATAGAATACGGCTTTTTCCGCCCGTGCCTGTCTCTGCCGGCCCGGCAGCAAAAAATCCCTTTCCCGTCTATTGACAATCATGGCCTTATGGATTAAGCTGGTGTCAATTCATTTACTTTCTGATATTCATGTAATATCTGATATTCATTTATAGTTTGATATTCATTTTTATCCATCTTAAATTTATCCAAGGCAATTTCATCGGAAGTTTCCCTTATTAACCAGTTCAGAAAACCTTATTATTCAGTTCAGTAAAGATATGGAACTGTTATTCAGTTTACATAAATATCATCAAAAGGGGGGTATACATTTGGTATACGAACAATTTTTAGCTGCTGTAAAAAAAAACGTATGGAGGCAGAGCTGGGAAGCAGCTATGAGCTGGAGCTGCACAAGGTTCCCAAAAACAACGGACTCATTCTGGATGGACTATGCCATCACCAGAGGGAATGCCCATATTGCTCCTGCCATCTACCTGAATCCCTGCTATGACCAGTACCGTAAGGGAATGTCTTTGGACCAGATTGTGGCAGAACTTCCTGACCATGTACCGCCAGAACGATACGCCGCCTCCCCTGAATTATGAGATGCTGTCCGATTATGAAGGCATACGCTCTAATATTGCCTGCAAACTGATACATGCTGCCTCCCAATGAAGCCATTCTGAAGGATGTCCCTCATATTCCCTGGATGGACCTGGCCATTGTATTCTATCTGCATACATGAGGATGACACCGGCCTCGATGACCGCCCATGATTCACAACAGTCATCTGCGCATCTGGAAAACATTTCCTGGAAGATTTGAAAACATCTGCCCTGTCCAATTCTCCCCGTCTGTTTCCTCCTGTCATCTCCAGCATGGCTTGTATCATCGAGGAGATGAACTGCGCACTGAATCCCATTTTCAAGAACCCGTCCAAAGCCGGAAACCCCTGCCCCGTTTTACGTTCTCAGCAACCGTTCCGGTATCCAACGGCGCTTTGCCTGTATCCTGTATGAGGACGTATTAAAAAACTTCGCAGACAGGGGTGGAAAAGAATTAATCATCCTTCCATCCAGCATCCACGAAGTCCTGCTGCTGCCTGACGACGGCGATATATCCTATGAGGAGATGAGCCGGCTGGTGACTCACATTAACCGGTCCGAGGTCCCTGAGGAAGACCGCCTGTCCAATCAGGTATATCTCTATTCAAGGGAAACGGGGAGGTCACCATGGCATCCTCCGGCCCCGCTTCCATTTGCTGACCTTAAAATTCGGGCAGTCCAGGCTGTTCCCCTGTACGGTCCTTATCCAAATATAAGACTGCCCAGCTGAAAATACCAGCATTGCCTCCCCTGCCCAGGCTCACGGCCAGCTGGAACAACACCATTCCTATGGTCCATCTCCAGGATCCTGTCTCCCTTTTAATGGTTGCCACCGCAGCGATACACGGAGAATACAGCAGGCAGAAAATCATCAGCGCATAGGCGTTCACACCTCCAAAAACCAGCCATGGCGAGCTGAGGAAAGCGCTGTCATACCGGCAGCGGAGTTTACATTGCTGATTCCGTACAGAACGCTGAAACTGGAGACAACCACTTCCTTTGCAGAGAGGCCGGAAATAAGGGCCTGCCACCTGCCACTGCCCCAGACCAGCCGGCCTCAGAACCGGCACCAGAACATGACCGATGATTGCGGCAAAGCTGTGGGACACGTCAGACACGAATCCCTCCGGCCCAAGGTTCAGCACGAACCAGAAAGCACGATGGAGGCAATGAAAAATTGTGGTTCCTGCCTTGCTGAGATAGTCCTTCACCTTATCCCATACATAGATGGATACCGTGCGGCCGTTGGGCGTCTTATACTCGGGCAGCTCAATCAGCAGGGCGTTCTGGGCGCTGTCATTCTTTCCATGGATATGTACGATAAACGCCACCAGGATTGCCATGCACAGGCCGATTAAATAGAGGGAGTAGGCCACTATCAGAGCCCTGTCCGGAAAAACATTTCCGCAAATAATACGTAAATCGGCAGCCTGGCGGAACAGGACATAAAGGGTGTGATTAAAATAGTCCTCCGCCTGTCCTTCACACTCTCCAGAGCCCTGGTAGCCATGGCCGCAGGAACCGTACAGCCAAACCCTAAAAGCATGGGTAAAAAACGCCTTACCGGACAGCCCTACCATACCCATGGTTTCATTCATCACATACGCTACCCTTGCCATATATCCGCTGTCCTCCAGGAAAGCCAGGGCAAGGAACAGGATAAAATATTGGGCAGGAATGTAAGTATACCGCCAACGCCTGCAATGATGCCGTCCACGATCAGGGGGAAGTGATCCACTGGGCCGCGTGGACACTGGTAAGAAGTGACAGGACTGCACCGGAAAACATATCCAGCCCCATCTGAAAATACTCCTTTAAAAAAATCACCCCCTGTAAACGTCAGGGAAAAATACCAGAGCCATAATCCCCAAGAACACGGGAATTCCCCATACAGGATGGGTCATAAGCCGGTCCGCCTTATCCGTGGTAGCAGCCTTTTCGTCCTTATTAAAAGGCACTCCTTTATGACTTCTTCTATATAATCATATTTCTCGTTGATAATCTGTTTTTCATAATTGCGTGGAAGAACCACGGCAATATGGTCCAGAGGATGATCGTCAATCACCACCTGGTCAAACTCCAGGAACTTAATGGCATGCCAGCGCATATTGTCCATTTCACCGTATGTTTCATACAGCGCTTCCTCGATCCGGGCAATCTTCTCCTCCACCTCGGGGCTGTAGCGGATAACCACACCCTGAGGTCCCCTCCTCATAGTGGTGGACCACCGCGTGCATCAGCACATCCAGTCCTGTCCGTTTCCTGGCTGATACAGGGACAACCGGTATCTCACCCAGCATCTCCGGCAGACGGTGCATGTCAATCTCCATGCCCGCTCTTCCACGATATCCATCATGTTGAGTGCCAGGATGACCGGCTTCTTAAGTTCGATAAGCTGCATGGTAAGATACAGGTTCCTCTCCAGGCTGGACGCATCCACCACATTGATGATGACATCCACACCGCCGTCCTCAATACATTTGCGGGTGACCTTTTCCTCTATGGTATAGGAGGTAAGGCTGTAGATGCCCGGCAGGTCGATGACCTTGATGGGGCGCCCTTTATAGCTGGTCTCGCCTTCCACCCGCTCCACCGTAACACCGGGCCAGTTAGCCACCTTAAGCTTAGCGCCTGTAAAGGCGTTAAACAACGTGGTCTTGCCGCAATTGGGATTGCCCACAAATCAACTGTAATCGGTGTCCTGTCATCCTCATGCTGATTTTGGGGAATCCATCTTCTTCGCCCGCTGTCTCCCAGAATCACACTGCCGTACGTATCCGTCCCATCTGCTCTTGCGCGTCCGTTCATGATGCCTGTTCCTCCCTGACCGTATACCTTCAGACAATCGCTTTTTCCCAAGGCCAGACGCGTCCCGCGCACCTTGATGATAACGCTTCCGCTGCCTTTCTTATTCAATATATTCACAGGCGTCCCCTCATTGACCCCCCAGGGCCTCAAGACGTCTGGTAATGCTCTCATCCACCTGCACGCCCGATACAACATACCGGCCGCCGATCTCACACTCGTTCAGCTTTTTCTGCATTGATGCCTGTCTCCTTTTTGTAGTTACATTTAAACCATATTCATTGTATGTTTAATGCGAAAAAAATGTCAATAAAAGAGTTTGTTATGACAAACTCAATTCAAAAAGATACAGCGAATCTCTCCGCTGCATCTTTTCCATTTTTTTATATATTTTCTTTATGTTTCCGTTCCGTATATTCGTATTAAGTTTTACTGCACCCAGGCTCCTGAACCATCCACATATTTTCCGTCCGGCGTCCATGTATTATAATACATGGCTCCATTGGTGCCCAGATAGTAATACTTGCCATTAATAGCCTGCCAGCCGGTCTGCATGGCGCCGCTGGGGTCTAAGTAATACCACTGGCCGCCCCAGCCTCTGCCAGCCGGTCTGCATGGCGCCGCTGCCGTCCAGATAATACCATCTTCCATTTAATGGCCTGCCAAGCCGGTCTGCATCTCACCGCTGCCGTTCATATAATACCATTTGCCGTTGATAGCCTGCCAGCCGGTCATCATGATACCGTTGGAAGGGTTCAGATAATACCAGGTTCCGTCCAGCTTCTGCCAGCCGGTAACGATATACCCCTTGTTATTGAAATAATACCATGCCGTTAATCTGTTTCCAGCAGGAGGCCGCCGTATCATACGCATACCATACACCTGTACCGTCCTGCTCCCAATGTCCGCTTCCGCCATAGCGGCCAATGCTGATCCTCATCAATATACAGGGAGCTGGAATCCTCGGACCATTTCACCTGTCTTATTATTGTAACGGAAATAGCCCTTACACGGAAGGTATAGTCTCCCTCCCGGTTAAAATAACCTGCAAAATTATATGAGGTTCCTGTAGTGCTGACCGTAGTGACTGTCTTATCGTCACGGAGCAGCTTTACATCATAGCTCTTAGCGCCCTCAATCTCTTCCCCACTCAGCCGTGGTATCATTCCATTCCAGCTCTGACGCACCCTGAAGCTTACCGCCGATACGTTTTAACTCAGCATACACTTCAATGTACTGGCCATCATCATAATCTTTGCTTTTTTGAAATCCGCATTACATCCGAAGAGAGAAGTGGCTTTTGGATGTATAGGAGAACTTGTATCCGTCCTTGGCTGACAGTTCCACCTTTACCTCCGGTATATCTCCAACCGTCCAGGTATCCTGGTCCTCTATATTGGTATACTCGGCAGAGTCCACTTCAAATCCGCTGCTGCCGGCCTTAACCGTAATGTCTCCTATTTCGTCCCCACTCTCCGGCGCCTTTGAATAGGAAAAACCTCAGCTTCACCTGTGTCAATCTTTTTTATCCGCTGCCAATGCAGTGAAACTACTGCCCAATGCCATAGATGCTGCCAGCAGCAGACATAGCCCTCTTTTTTCTCCTCATAAAACTTATCCTCCTCGTCTATATTTGCAATCAATTGTTATTTATTGCCTATCTTTATTATAAAGTAGTGACATCTATTGTACAATTTAATAATCCTTAAGAGAATATTACATTTTTAGGTACAATGTTCCATGAGTTACAGAAAATTACATGTCTTGCAGCATTTTCTTAATTTCTATCATTCTGTCACGCAGCCTTGCCGCTTCCTCGAAATTCAGCTCCGCAGCAGCCTGGTGCATCTTCTTTTTCCAGTTCCTTTGACAGCTTCTTTAATTCCTTCTCGTCCATGGACTCGGATCCTTCTTAAAGTGCTTGTCATCTGCATTCACTGCCTTGGATATGGCAATCAAATCCTCTGACAGCCTTTTGATGGTGGTGGGTGTGATTCCATGGTCCTCATTGTACTTCTGCTGTATCTGGCGTCTTCGGTTGGTCTCCTCGATTGCCACAGCCAGGAGTCCGTCACCTTGTCCGCATACATAATGACATGGCCTTCGCTGTTGCGGGCTGCACGG
>VOFI01001712.1_pt1 | contig 12102 bp, 9 predicted proteins | sample 5384131 | NCBI WGS metagenome assembly VOFI01 (sample SAMN12384728, study PRJNA508395) | human gut metagenome | isolation source: healthy gut H | host: Homo sapiens
GAACGAAGGCTGTGACAGAAGAAAAAATCCCCCAACCTACTTTCTCAAGCGGGTTGGGGGATTTTGTTTCAGTATAGATATCAGTAACAACCATACTTGACAAGGGATGGGCGTCCAAAAAGACTGCTACCCTTTCATCTTTACAAACATCAAAGGCCCAATCCTTGTAAAGGAGGAAGACATGGATACTTATATCAGAAACCACGAAGATGACTTCATCGGTCAAGCCGAAGAATCCTTGCCAATCAAATCCTGCAGAAGATTATTTGAATTATTCGACATAGATACCGACTGACTGGATAGGTAGTGTAATTTAAACTATGTCAAGTTTTAAAATACACTACCCTCTCCTATACAATTTAGCGCAGCTCTCGATTACAACGCTATTATCTGTATATACTATAACTCATCAGGGCCTCGTCAGAAGAAACACTAGAAGTTTTTCTCTCCACTGTTCGCTTCCCCCAAAGAATCAGCTTCGTCATCAGGCATCATGTCGCTACTCCAAGTCATACCTACTTCAGGTTCCTCTGGTAGAAAGGACAGGAATAATTTTAAGAACGCATCATTGTTATAAAAGTAATTTGGATTTTCATCTAACAAATCTGCAATCTTCATAAAACCATAATTGGCATATTCCTCCATCGTTACAATCAGCTTGTCTACAACAGAGCGAGGAGTAGCTTTACCTTTATCTACTTCAAGTATATCTATATCTGTTTTAACAACCAAGGCTGCAAACATATACTGAACAATCTCATTATAAGACTTACGATTCTTTCTTGTTTCTTGGTTGCCCCAATACATAATAGGCTGCCCCAAACCTTTAAGTTTCAGCTTATCCTCGGTTAATGGTATACGCTTATCACTGTATAAACCTATGAAAAAGGCAATAATATAAGCCTCATAACCAGCTCCGAGTATTTTAGCCTTATCAGCAGAATACTGAGTCGTACCTTTACCATAATCACAAAACTGTCTGACTATGGTCTCATCATACTGTATCTCATATTGAGGATTTCTTTTTTCCCCACAAAGCAAATATACTTTCTTTCATGATTCACGCTTATTTTATACGTTCAATATTAATACTTATCGTAGAAATATCATTGCTATCAAAATCGTCAACCTTTCTGATACGATATACAGAACACTTCAGGTTCTGTAGCTTTTGCTCATTAAGTCGGCTCTTTCCTGTAACAGGCTCTCTCTCCAATAAATCTTTAGTAACAATGATACACTGCTTATTGATACTATCAATAATATTATAGAAGAGATCCTCCTTGATTTCTCCAAAAGAAGAAGTAGGAGCATCAAAAATCAACGGATAGTCTTCCTCTCGCTTTCGGGTTGTTATATCAGATATGGCAAACAGGATAGACATATACATTGTTGTACGCAAGGCTCCATTTGGATCCATAATTCGCTCACCATTAGAAACCAAATAGATTCTTGCCTTATCGTCTTCACGAATATCTATCTTAACTTCGCCATGAAAGTCTCCAGAATTCAACTTATCTAGATAAACATTTGCATGCTCTGTCAAATCATCAATAAAATGGCGCAGATTATCCTCACGAGCTCCCTTGAAAGTTTTAAGAATAACAGCCATTACTTTATGAACTTTCTCATAAACCTTTCCCATTCCTGTCTTTGGCTTCAATTCTGAATATTCTTCCTCAAGAGTAGCAAGATCACCTTTATATTTTTCCAGTTCAGCTTTCAACTTAAAGATTTGCTCATCAGCACGTTTCTTTAATTCATAAAATCCTCTGACATTTTTAATATCAGTGTCCATTACAGATTCACTCATGTTTGCTTGAATAAAAAGATTTTTCTTGTCATTTTCAAGCTCATCAATTTGCTCATCTAATTTACGAACCTCTTCTTTTCTTGCAAGCTTAAACTTCATGGTATCACGGATAACCGTCTTCAGCTGAACAATTTCTCGCTCTTTGACACCTCCCAAGCTAGTACTTAATGCCTTCAATTCATTTAGGTAATTGAATGGGAACAAAGGCTTTTCTGCCTCTGTCATTTGTTCATCAATTTTCTGACGAGATTCATGCAGATGCTTAATATAATTTGCAAGCTTATTTTTCAAAAACTCCAATTCAGGACTTCCTTCTGGAGCCTCATGCCCACAAACCTTGCATCGATGATCCTTAATCATCTCTTCCAAGGCATCTTGTCCAGGAATGTCCCAATCCAATTCCATCGGTACCTTCTCCATAGCTTTTTAGCACCAATTAATTGTCCTCTTTCCTCAACATGAGCATCATGCAATCTTCTTCTCGTGCGACGAAAACCACCTATTTTACGCTGATACTCTACAATAATAGGATCAAATGCGCACAAAATCCACAAATCATCCAAAAGAGCATGATTATAATCAATTTTGGATCGATTATATGCAGTTGCTCTATCTTCTTTTAATTTAGCTAAACGATTCTTTATTTCCGTATAGCGAGCACGAAACTCTTCCGTTTTCTCTAAATCTTCCAAACGAACATCAAAATTTTCAGACTCTCTCTGCTGATCCTGTAAATCTTTTTGGTATCAAAAATCAGTTGCTTAAGACGCTCAGAATTTGCATCAAGTTCGTCCGTTCTTTTCTTTGTTTTCTCATCAGACTTGAGTTCCTTCTTGTAAGCACGATCCGACTTTTCATCCAAAACAGTAACCAAATCAACATACTTGTCAAACTCTCTAATATCAGAGAATTTGGCAACCAATGCCTTCAATGCAGTATCATTTTCAAAAACATTAAGCTCGTTCTCACCTTTGAACAAGCAATATCTTCTCATATCAAAGTCAAAGCACTTGTCTAGAAGCTGTCTACCACCAACACGAGAACGCTCTGCACCTATACACTCATAACCAACAAAACTAAAATCATCTGTTTTTATCTCTACTATTTTGTCGCCATCATCATGCTGAAACACAATAGAGACAGAAACTCTATCATGCTCGTCCTCTCCTAATTCACGCTTACGTTTAGCTGAAATATTGGACGTTTTGACGTCCTCCGTACTAGTATTAAACAACCACTCCAATGCTTCAAAGAATGTTGTTTTACCATCTCCATTATCGCCAATAATGAGAGTCAAGCCATCCTTGAATTCAAATTCATTATTGCCATAATAGCTACGGAAATTATTTATAGAAACTTTCTTAATTATCATACATCAATATTATTAATTAAATAATTACTAACTTCATTGTAAACTTGGGTTTCCGTTTTTTATCACCCATTATAATCATTGCAACAGTTTTTACTATAGCATTATCAGAGCATAAAGCATCCTCTATAGTTTCAAAATCCGTTGGATTATAATCCCCTAATGCAGCAAGACGTTCACTTGCCAATATAGATCTCATGATTCTGTCTTTGTTTGTTTCTTCCATATCAATTCTTTTAAATTTAATCACACATCAAAAATGGATAGACCATAATAATTAATGACATCTTCCAATTCTATTATACTATCACTACTGTTCTCTGACAAAAGAGCAAAGTTTTGGACACGTTTCAATTCGTTTTTCAACAAGTTTTGTTCTGTTTTAAAACTAGCCTGACTTTGATTTATCATCGGTGCTACTACTAAATCATGTATAACAGCAATATGCTTATCAGGATGAGTTCTCAATATACGCCCTCTTCTTTGGATGAATTGACGCGGATTTCCTGTACTAGAACAAAATATTGCCATTTCACTTCGTGGTACATCCACTCCTTCGTCCAAACATTTCATTGAGGTTAATACATCCAACTCTCCATTAGCAAACTGTCGGAGCATTTTGTTTCTGTCTTTTGAGGAAGCTGTAAATTCCCTTACCGTCACACGCTCAGAAATCTCAGAAATAATTTTAGTATATCCATCGATGAGATGTTCTGAGTCTTGTTCTACAATATTATCATTATTTACATGCTCATATTGCTCGTATTCAGGCTCGCCTCCTTCTGGAACATAAACCAACGTATACTTTAAATTACCCTTTTCTTGATAACGTTGACGAATAATTTGTTCAAAGGCTTTTTTCTTATTGGAAGCCTTATGAATAATACGTTTTCTCTTCAACAGCAAAGCAGTCAATATTGGATCATTTTTAAAGCTATCACCTTCTATCGTAAGATACTTTGCTATTTTTCTGAAAGACTGCTATAAGCCATCATCTCCTCATCTGTCAATTCTACAAGATGAGGATAATAATAGTACCTACACAACACACCATTTTTAATGGCTTCTTCCATTGTATACTCAAAAGTATAATGTTCATGACCAACTCTAAAAAACTCTTCTATTATACGGTTTCCCTCAAAATCAAACTGTCGAGATGGAGTAGCAGACAATCCTATTCGCCTTAAAATATTAACATATGGCAATTTTTCCCTTAGCTGATTAGATCCCATATTATGAGCCTCATCCGCAATCAATAAAACTTGTTTTTTAGGAAGATTATTAAGCAAATCAAACATCTCTTTACGAACAAAAGAAGCATATGTAGAAATGATAATATAATTATTTTCATCAGCCTCATTTGCTAATTTTTCCATCATTGATATTTTGCTGACTTCAGCATACCAGTCCTTGTTTTTTGAACTTGCCAGTATAATGTGTTGAAAATGAAATTTCAAACATTCTTTTTTCCATTGTTCCACTAGCGTTATAGTCGGTACTAATATAATTGCCTTATAATAACCATTCCGCTTATAGATTTCTAACAAACAATTTAAGGATGTTATTGTTTTACCTGTACCAGTTGCCATAGCAAACAAGCCTTTTTGTTTGTTATTTTTCCAATTTTCAAATGCTTGAACTTGATATTCACGAGGTTTATCATACGGGAAATGCGGAGTTATTTTTACAATATGTGCATCCTCGCAAGCAACATTAACCTCTATAGCCTGCTCTACAACTCTTTGCATTCTTATCTTTGCTAAATCCTTTTCGGCTTCTAACAACTCATCTATATCTGTATTTCTATAACAAGAAGCCACAGACAACTACAGACAAATTCTGGTCTGCGTTGAGATAAAGTCATCAAATCAATCACTTCTATCAATTTTTTATTTCTTCAATATTATTAAAAAGTCCATTAATAGTAATTAGCAGACCCTGTAAAAAAAGAATCCATCACGTTGAGATACAATTTTTATTTTGAGTATCTGTATTCTTTTTCAAATCCAAAGAATCACTTCTATCAATTTTTCAAAAATTTCTTCAATATTATTAAAAAGTCCATTAATATCTTTTTCAAAAAAATCTGGTTGTTAATAAAACAGTTGGCACAAACATATTCATCACCGAAGAGTTCGGCAAGACTCGTGCCTTTGTTCTTATTTTTGTTTGTTTCCTGCCGCTTGATGATATCCAGTTTCACCTGGCGAATACGCTCTGGTTTTATCAAGTCTGCCAGACTCTCATTCTGAATCCAGGTATAACCATCCTTCTCAAACGACATTGCCTTTTCGTATAAGTCAGGATGCTGCTCATAGAGCCAGATCCATTCTATCTTCTGCTGGAAAAAGCAGAAATAACAGCCACTTCGGCTTCTGCAATAGGTTCCCGTCTTACCATCCACCTCGAAAGGAATTTCCTCATAATAAGATGGTACTCCTACTCCACTATCCCTCAGCAGTCTGAAGATGTCTTCCTTTACAAGCACCTCGTCGTTATCTATCAAAGGAAATGAATCCAGATGACCAACAGGATAATCCGTAGTCTTCAAGTATTCAAAGACGGCATGGTTAAACATCTTCACGTCTATATCCAACAATGCATTCAGCTTTTTGGAATAGTAGAATTGCTTGGTAATCGGCTTCTTCAACACATCCATCAAGTCTTCCTTCATCAATCCCTCAGGGCACAACTTATCGTAGATGTCAATAATCTGCTCCTGGTTTTCTTTGTGCAAGAACTTATTGATGACATCCACGCTCCAGATATTTCTTCTGAAAGGAAAGACAGACTGAATATTAGGTTTTGAAGACACATAACCATCACGGTCTTCATCACCTCGAATACCAACGTATGATACAGCATAGTCATCACCTACATATCTTTCAAACTCATCAAGTTTCATCTTCTTGGTACACCATCGAGCTTGTGGCGATGGCAGGAATCCACCTGCTGCCTTTAGGAAATGCTCAAAAGGCGTAGGCTCAGGACTGTCTTCAGCAGCCCTAAGTCTTTTAATGTTTCCCAGATAAGCGCTCAATCTATCAATCAGTAATTCCGTCTCAGCCAATTCACAGCCAGTATCAGAATTATAATACTCAATCTTTAAGTTTGGGTATTTCTGCTTGAGATAGATAGCCAAAGCCGCACTATCCTTTCCGCCTGATATTCCTAATATATGTCTTACTTTCATTTTGTTCTATTCATTTATGGAAGAGGCTTTTACCCCAACTTCTTATTCAATATTTTCAACAATGTACATACCGATACATTGTCATTTCCAATGCCATCAAGTAGCTTGTCTATGCTCTTTTCCAATTCCTCAGCCTTCTGCATCTCGCTTTCTGGCAATCTGAAAGTCTGGGAATGGATATTGCTGCCCTTTGTTGAAACCAAATCCAACGAATAAATCTCATCCGATTCATCCACTGCCACCTTGGATATATCAGAATATTTCTCACATTCATGGAAGAGCATAAGCAAACTGTCAATCAGTTTTTCTTCTTGATCGTCGCGCAATCGCTCTAATGGCTGCTCCAATGCCGTATAGCAAATAGACTGATACCACTCATTGCGGTTATCAAACTCAGCCATCACATGCTGATAGAATTCCTTTAGTCTATCTGTCAGGAGATATTCCTTAACATGAGCCAAACGCTTTCTGATCTCTACCACATATTCAGAATAATCGTATGACTCGATGCCCAATGTTTCCAACAAGCGCCCTTCCACACGATCTATCATATCAGAATAACAAGAACGAAGTTCCTTGACTGCCCTATTGATGACATAACAGAACTCCTGTACCTTATCCGGATTCTGCAAAGCTTCCTTATCGTAGCCCAAAGCCTCTGGCAAATCCTCGAAGAAAGTCTTCTCCGGGTCCTTTGCCCTAGCCAGGGTATCACGGAATCTTACCGTCTGCTCATGGTTGAACTTACGGGTATGCTTGGCATAATCATTCAATCTCTTGTTATAGAAGAAAAAGAATGGCTTGATGGTTTCAATGAAATCATCGCTTTTGATACTTCCCATGGCTTCAACATTCAGGAACTTACGATACTGATTGAATATCTGCACCTTAACACCTGTCACGTCGAATGCCTTGACCAGATATTCACCTGGATGCTTCTGCAACAATTCGAAGAACTCCATGTTGATATTTGGGATATATGCTCCATTGGTTCCATACAGAGAGAAATCCTGCTTCTTTATATATAAATAGGTGGGAATCCAGAAATCCAGGAATCCCTGCTTCAACTTATATGGTTTTGCAGACAACTTCTTAATCAGCTCAGAAATCTTACGAGGCTTGAAAGTCGTAGATTTCAGGAATTCCTCACATGCATCCCACAAAGGCATGATTCCTTCATTGGATGGCACATCAACAAACTCTCCATTCACATGGAGTCCCGTACTCTTCAAGAGAGAATAATAGATGGTTTTCTCCGGTGGGAACTTGTCGCCAGAGAATCCTAAGTCCTGTTCATTGCTCTGATTCAACAATGCAGCCAGGTACTTACCTTTCGCACTGGAAATAGAAGCACTCAACTTATGCTTGTTGAATAACTCATTATTCATTACTGGTGTTTGAGAATAAATCTCATCACATACCACAGACAGCAACTGGTTGAAGTCTCTTAAGGAACAAACCTCTATTTCCTCGCCCTTGAAAATCCAAGTAACATCTCCATTATATGCAAACAAGCTATTACTGATAGATTTATTGAGAACCACTTTCTCATATTCCATCAGATTATTGATTTCGTTGATAGCAACCTTATCAGATTTATCTACCAACACCTTGCTCAATATATATTTGTACTTTTCTATCTGATAGAGGTGAGACACCAACTCGTCTGTATTTCTGAAACAAACAAAGATGATGGCATTCTCACTCTTTTCACTTAGCTCGCAAATCTCCTCCAACACTTTCTTACGGGAAGAGAAGATCAACTGAATATATCCATCGGTATCTCCGATAGGAGTCTTGTCCACTCCTTCACCCAGCACTTCATACTCAAAGTATCTTGGAGTACCTTTCTGGAAATAGCAAGCCTTGACTGGAGCCACCTTCTTGAAACAATAGTTTCTGATATCATCCACGTAGTTTACTGGACGGCTAACCACCAAACCCGCCTTACGGATTTCATCTTCGATATTGATATCTGTACCATCAAAAAGAATGTAGCGGAACTTATAGCTGGCATATCGGATAATCTTGAATTGCTCCAACTTCTTTAAAAGCCCCGTTGGGTTTTCTATATTCAAAGCAGTCTTGGCATACAGGGCAGTATCTTCACGGTTCATCTTGAAAGAAGCATTGCCGAAAAGGTTCAGTAATCCGATGGCTTTCACCAGCTTGATGGCATCCACAAGGTCTGTCTTGGTATCCCATAATTGACCTTCCACTCTCTCGATGGCAACCTGCATCGAACTCCATTGCATGGAGTCGGCATTCGCCTCCTTCAGATAAGAGTAGAAATTATAGTAGATATAATCATAGCAGCACTGAAGCTGATATATCTTTCCCTCATATTCTGACAAAGAGTTACGTCCCCTTGCATTCAAGAAAGAGAACAAAGAACGCTCATTCTGTCCATATCTCTGAATGGCCTGTGTAATGACGTATGCAGCAAATGGTTCCAGCGGAGCCAATGCCTGTGCAGTTGCTTCTGAAAAGTTTTGAGAAACAAAGCCAGTCTTCTTTGCCAACGAAGCCAGTGAATCAATCACAGAATCATCATTTTGCATGGTTCTACTGGCATCAATCTGCGCAGAAGCCAGATAGAGAAGTTGTTCTATCGGTTCTACGAATACCAACTCCTGGAAACGCCCCTTTACTTTCGTCCACTCTTCTTTCTGTACTTCATTCAACGTACGGGAGTAGGCGTTGAAATTCTGATGAAGCGTAGTCAGAAGAAGGATGTTTCTGGATGGCACATTCACGAACTCAGCCAATTTCTGCATGAAATAAAGTTCACGCTCCGGATTATTCTTGGCAGCATGCTCCAGCACCTTGCCAAACTCATCAATGAAGATAACCAGGAATTTTCTCTGGCTCTTCAGTTTGTTATACTTGGTTTTGAGTTCATCCAGAATGCTATCAGCTGTGCCATCAACAGAGAGCTTTTGACTCAACAAAACAGAAAGTTCCTTATAGTCGCCAACAATTTTAAGAATTTCAAACTTCCTCTTCTCAGAAAGTTCAGAAGGATTCAACAATTCATATTGCTTACCTCCCATCAAGTCTCTTTCCAAAGCCAATAAGAAACTAGACTTACCTGTTCCATAAGAGCCAATGATGGTATAAGAATGAACTCCCGACCGGAATCCATTCGCAATACCCTCTGCCACCTGACGAGCATTAGGGGTTACGATATATTTGGCCTCACTAGCAAAGCCTTCCTCTATGTTTGCTGATAAACTAAACTGTCGCATTCTTATAATACTTATCTAAAACATCAATGTCCTTCAAAGAAGAACCTTCCTTAAACAATAGCTGACGGATACCTGCATTATCACTATACTGTACATACTCTGAATAATGTTCACCTATAGACTGGGCCATATCGATGACCTCAGCATCTGTCATGCAGAACATCAAGCCTATTTCCTGCAATGTATCATATGATACAGACTTATCCTTACCTTTTTCCTGAAGAATGGCATATAAGAAAATCTCCATCGGAACCCTGCGCTTACCTTCAATATTGAAGGCGAACGTCTTACCATTATCCTCAGTTCTTATCAAATCCAAATCAATCAAAAGAGAAGAATAATCCTCAAACGACTTGGCCTTATAAGGTTGGGCATAGTTCTGCAACAGCACACCCACATCTTTCTTGGTGGTATTTACATTAAAGATTTTGTCCTTTCCATCCTCTATCATCAGTCTTTTCACAAAGTTCACCAATTGTTCCCTCTCAAAGACCTTGCGTTCTTTTTGGAATTGCACAAAAGTAATATGATAAAGCGTTGCTTCTTTCAAACTTACCAGAAGGTAGTGAAGCAACCACAAAGTTCCCAAACTTTCAATGTACTTATCTACGCCTTCTGATTCATCGAATAAATAATCTGCTATTCTGCTTGGCTCATCCTGATTGGAAATTCCAAACACCTTGAGCCAATATCGGATAGAAGAAACCATGTTTTTTCCTACTCCCAAAGCTATTACAGCATCAGAAGCATTGAAGTTTCCTCCATCTATCATAAAGTTATATCCCTTGGTGAGCCATAAGGTTTTGCAAGGAAAAGATTCATGTCCAGAGAGTGTATATTTATTGTACATCTATCTTCTTCAAAGCGATAGAATCCCGGTATCGTGAGTTGTGTTAGTATTCTGTTAGGCCTCTATAAAACGGAAACGTGGGATTCTCCTTGCCCATCCCACCACTCGAAGGCCTTCGCATTGCCCTAGTTGAAAGAGACGGACAATGCAGAAAGCCCACGTTATGGTATATAATGATTCCAAGTACGAACTATTAGTCATACACGATACCCTAACATATTGTTATGGTATGTATACGACAATTCGCAGCAGGATACAATACACCCACCGTGAACATTCACCATTGTCACATCTACGTCCAACTAAAGGTAAAGTTGCGAAGTTTACGAGTAGTCGTAGACGAACGTTAGCAAACGCTCTATTTTACATAAGTCACACCCACCCGCTCAGCCCTTCGGGCTTTCTGCGGTAGAATGCAATTGCAAAAATAATAATTATTTCTGAAATACGTGCGCTAATCATAGATTATTTTTGTATTTTTGCAGAAAATGACGTTAAACCCATAAAAATACAGTAGATTATGACTACATATCTCAGATTCTTCAATTATGATGAGGCCCTTGAATATTATTGCGGACTCATCGACAAGATGCTACAAGGCACCAACAGAAACAACCATACTCGTATCATCGCTAAGCCAGCACTTATCCTATCTATCATCAAACTGATAGAAAACGGCAAGCCGGTCAACCAGTTCACTTATGAAGAGATTGCACCTATATACCAAGGTGTTTTTGGGAAGTATTTCTTAAGGGCTCAACAGGAAAACCTTACTCCATTATTTTATCCTTATTACTTCTTGAAATCGGATAAGTTCTGGCATTTAGCTTGGACTAATGCCGAAGTAAAAACAGAGTCTCCTTCAAAAGCATGGCTAGACAGGAATACCCAATATGCCTACATCGATCAAGAACTTTGGATATTACTATCCCATCCTACTTATCGGAATAAATTTAAGAAGTATATCATAGAGAAGAAAGTTCTCAATGTTTTCAAAGAAGAAAAGAACAAGGGCGGCTTTAAGGCTTTGCTGCAATTATTGATGGTAATATAAAAATAACATGAAATGGATTATAAAGATGTCGCAAACTTAAGCTGACGATTTTTTTATCTATTTCTTAATTTTAAAAAGCTAATCAGTATAAGTCACATCCATCGCAAACTTTTCAACAATGATATGCAGTATCTGATAAAATGTTGTGCGAAAATCGTGATGGATAACCCCCAACCGTGATGGATAGCGTGATGGATATTTCCGTTTTTGAAGTATCTATCACGCTATTCAAGTGTCTGTATATTAACATATTAAGATGTATGATACATGCAAATCGTGATGGATGATAGATGATTACATAAAATTTGTTCATATAAAGGCTGCGCTGGGTTACGAATATGGCTGCGCTGGGTTACGAATGTGGCTGCGCTGGGTTACTGATATTACTGCATCGGGTAACTGATATGGCTGCATCGGGGTACAGATATTACTGCATCGGGTTACAGATATTACTGCGTCGGGTTACAGATATTACTGCGTAAGCTAACGGAGACGTATCTGTAAGCTTATCGAGACGTCTGCATCAGCTAACTGAGACGTCTGAACTCGCTTACTGAACTACTCGAATTGTCTTA
>VOFI01002518.1_pt1 | contig 12100 bp, 26 predicted proteins | sample 5384131 | NCBI WGS metagenome assembly VOFI01 (sample SAMN12384728, study PRJNA508395) | human gut metagenome | isolation source: healthy gut H | host: Homo sapiens
TTCGTTCGGTTACGTATTGCTGATAATGCGCGTTATTATTTGATTTGGCCCGTCATAATACGTCTAGGCTACATGATTTGGTAGGCAGTTGATGGATTTTGAGCGTATGGAGCAAGGAAACTATTCGTTGCAACTTTTGCCAATTAGCATGAACGAATTGCTGGAGAAGGAATATGCTGAATTTCAGCATTACTGTGTCAGTAAGCGGTTGAGGTAAACGCTTCATTTGCCATCAGAAAGATTTTTTAATGTTTGGGGGAGATCAAAAAGGTACTGGAGATGATTTTTTGATAACTTGTTGTCTAATGCTTGTAAATACACTCCTCAGGAGGTGAAATTAATATCATTTTGTATGGAACCAAGCACAAAGTGTATGTGGATATTCAGGATACAGGTATTGGTATTCCTCATAAAGAACAGAAGTTGTTATTCTCTACTGTATATAGAGCCGAAAATGCCAGAAAATCACAGGAAGAAGGAAGCGGTTTCGGATTGTTACAGGTGCATCGGCTTGTTAAGTTACTTCAGGGAAAAAGATCTCTTTCCGTTCGAAAGAAAGAATATGGGCACTACGTTTACGTTGGCTCAAACGGGCAGATGGTTGTAGCTGTAGAATCTGGTATGACAGGAAAGGACTTTGCTAAAGTCTCGGACAGCATTGCCAGATGTTAAACCCATGAGGCAGCAGAGGGAAGAACAGCCCAATGCTGAGGTGAAACCTTATTGATTGTAGAAGACCATGATGCTTTGCGCCATTATCTGAAGAAAGTCTTTGAAAAACAATATCGGGTGATAGAAGCGGCTCACGGAGAAGCTGCTTTGGATTATTTGAAACAAGAATATCGGATTTGATACTCTCAGATGTTATGATGCCGGGTATTCAAGGTGATGAATATGCCAGTTAGTGAAGAGAACTTGGATACGGCAGGTATTCCTTTTATTTTGCTGACTGCTAAGACTAATCATGATGCTATGGTAGCCAGGTCTCTGTCCAAAGGAGCTGATGATTACATATCAAACCTTTCCAACGGAAATTCTCCAGCTGAAAGTACAAGGTTTGTTGGAGAATCGCAGAAGACAGAGAAGTTGGTTGATGAAGTACGCGTTGAGACAAGTGGAACAGGGTACTGTACTCGTTCAGCCGTGTGAAGAAAAAGGATTTGGAAAACTTTCGGAAGAAGGTTTTCGAATATGACCTCTTTCTGAAAGCGACCGTCAGTTTGTAGAAAGCACACAAGTGGTGATGAATTATATGAGTCATCTTGATTTTAATATTAGTGTGCTTTGTCGAGAAATGGCTATGAGCCGTACACTCTTTATAGTCGTTTAAAGTCATTGACAGGTCGAGGTCCTCAGGATTTTATCCGTATTATTCGTTTACAAGAAGGCAGCAAGTTACTGAAAGAAGGCAAGGGAGTAAATGATGTTTCGGTGGAAACAGGATTTGCAAATGTCAAGTATTTTAGTATTTTGTTTAAAAAACACTTTGGTGTACAGCCCAGCAAGTATCTAAAGAACTGACTTTGTCAGCTATCAAACCTTTTATGTCTGCATTCTAACCCCCTATAAGGTGATTTTATTCAATTTTGCAGCGGTCTTCGAAAGTCCGTTGCTTCATGTTGCTATGCTTAAATAGCGGACTGTTTGTTTTTGGATATTCGAGGAGTTGTTAAACTTTAAATATTTCTGTTTTATGAAAAATGTAAAAACTTTTGTTTTTGATGTTTATTGTTTTGGTGCCTCATGCTTGTGCTTCCGAAAAAAGATTCAGACTGTGGATGGGGAATGAGGAAACATGTTATTCTTTAAAGATGATTTTGATTCGTTTAAATGAAAAGGTGTGGACGAAGGAAGTGCGAGACCCCGGATGGGTAAACCAGGAGTTGCAGGCTTATGATGAACAACATGTAACGGTAGGTAAGGATGGTGATAAGACCGTGCTGATATTGACAGCCGAGCATAAAAATGGCCAGATTTACTCAGGACGCATTCATTCTAAAAGGAAAAATGAGTTTTAAACATCGTAAGGTGGAAGCCTGTATTCGTTTGCCTAAGACGGCCAATGGGCTTTTGGCCTGCTGAATGATGGGAGATAATGAAAAACCTTGGCCGCAATGCGGTGAAATAGATATCATGGAAATGGGAGAGAAGAACGGAATAATTAACGGTACTTCTGAAACCTATCTGAATACCGCCATTCATTACGGATCCCTAGTGTGGAAAACTCATCGTCAGAATATTATGCAGTAATGTGGCTCATAGTTTACAAGATGGAACTTATCATCTCTATACGTTGGAATGGACTGAACAAAAACTGTCTGTTTGGATTGACCAGGTTCTTTTTTATACGTTCGATATTAGCAAAGTAAGCGGACGGCATGAGTTTTTTTCCAAGATGAATGTTATGTGCTTTTTTTTTAATCTGGCAGTGGGTGGGGCATTCCCCAATATTACTGATAAAGAGAAAATTTCTGCTTTGCGTGAAGGGGGAGAAGGCGCACATGTATGTGGATTGGATAAAAAGTCTATTAATCTTAAATATGATTAACAATGAAAACAACGAATTTTAAATTAGCCATTTGTGGTGGCACATTGTCGCTGGCTTTTATGCGGCAGTTTTCTGCCAGTGCAATGCTGCATTTCCAGTGGAACGTGCGGAAATGATTCAACAGCAAGTCAAAAAAGTGACAGGTACAGTGAGTGATGTCTTGGGTCCGGTAATCGGTGCTTCTGTGATTGAAAAAGGAAATACTAGCAATGGTACCATTACGGATATGGATGGAAATTTCAGTTTGAATGTAGCGCTTCAATGCTACATTGTAGTGAGCTATATTGGTTATAAATCCGGAAGAGGTGAAGCGGGAAAAGAGGTCCGTTGAAAATTGAGTTGCAGGAAGATAGCAAAGTGTTGAGCGAAGTCGTGGTTACTGCATTGGGCATCAAGAGAGCGCTAAGGCATTGGGTTATGGAGTAGATGAGGTAAAAGGCGATGAAGCTTTGACCTAAAGCCAAAGGGAAACGAATGTGATTAACTCCATGGCAGGACGGGTACCGGGCTTAGTAGTGAGTCAGACCGCCGGTGGTCCTTCCGGTTCTACGCGCGTTATTCTACGAGGCAGTACCGAAATGACCGGCAATAACCAGCCTCTTTATGTAGTGGACGGTGTACCTTTGGACAACACCAATTTCGGCAGTGCCGGCACAAACGGAGGCTTCGACTTGGGCGACGGTATTTCGAGCATCAATGCCGATGACGTAGAAAACATGTCGGTATTGAAAGGTCCTGCGGCATCTGCACTTTATGGTAGCCGTGCCAGTCATGGTGTGATTTTGATTACTACAAACGAGCCAATAAGGATAAAGTCAGCGTGGAATATAACGGAACGCTGACTTTCGACACCCAACTTGCCAAATGGGACGAAGTGCAACAGATATACGGTATGGGAAGCAACGGTACTTATAGCTATGATGCCATATCCAACACAAACAAAAGTTGGGGTCCCAAAGCGGACGGTTCAAACATGCTGAAGTATTTCGACGGCGTAGAACGCCCTTTCCTCATTGTCCCCGACAATACGTCCAACTTCTTCCGCACAGGTATCACCGCCACCAACTCCGCCATCATTAGGTGTGAACAGCGGAAAAACCGGAATTCGCTTTACCTATACGGATATGCGCAATAAAGACATTGTTCCCCAGACGCACATGAGCCGTGACATTTTCAACCTGCGCGCCAATACGTCTGCAGGAAAGGTAGACCTGGATTTCAGCGTCAACTATACACGGGAAGACGTGAAGAACCGTCCGGCACTGGGCGACAGCAAGTCCAATATCGGTAAAAACCTGATGACCCTTGCCACCACCTACGACCAGGAATGGTTGAAAAACCTAAGATGGGAATGCCGATTATGCCAATTGGAATGGGATGGACCCGTATAATGTCAATCCGTATTGGGATATTTACAAGAACTTCAACCGTTCCAAAAAAGACAGTTTGTTCCGTTTCAATGGAAAGGCTGTGTGGAACATTAATTCTCATTTGAAAGGTACAAGGCTACGGTAGGTGCTGAAATGAACTGGTTTAACTTCGATGATTTCAAAGCACCTACTACGCCTGGATATGAAGCTGGCCGTTTGCAAACAGTGCTTTCCGCAACCGCATGTACAACTTTGAATTATTGGCTCTCTACAATAACCATTGGGGAGATTTCGATTTCAACGCTACGTTAGGTGGCAATGTATATAAGGTAAACAACCAGACCACCGTTACCACCGCTCAAGACATGAAGATACGCGATGTCCCTTCATTGACGAGCTTCAACGAGATCAGTGTAGTGCCCGGCAGTTACCGCAAGCAGATCAATTCGGTATACGGAGCAGTGAACGTGGGATGGAAACACATGATGCTACTGCGTGGTGACCGGTCGTCTACCTTGCCTACTGGTAATAATGATATGTCTATCTTCGTTTTCAGGTAGTTTTGTGTTCTCCGAATTCTTGAAGTTAGGCAGTCGATGCCTTATGGCAAAGTTGCGTATGTCATGGGCCCAAGTAGGTAGCGATACCGATCCTTATAATTGGGACTCGTCTAACGAAAGTCCAAATGCTTATCCCGGATATACCATCAGGATATATCGATAACGGAACCATCCCCAACAAAGACTTGAAACCAACCAAAACAAACTCCGTGGAAATGGATTGAATTGAAATTCCTGAAGAACCGTATCGGACTGGATTTCACCTACTATTCTCAAATCAGTAAAACCAGATTATGGGAATGGCAAGTTCCTGGACAACCGGTTACAACTATCGCTTGATTAATGCCGGCAAGATAGAAAACAAGGGTATTGAGATAGCTTTAAATACGTCCTGTGCAAATACGCGATTTTTCCTGGGACATTAATCTGAACTTCTCTAAGAACAGCAACAAAGTAAAAGAACTGGATGGCGAATCGGATATGTTTGAACTGGAAAAGGCGTCCCTGGCTCGACGTTCAGGTGGCCGCTAAGGTAGGTGCGAAAACTTCGGTTCTATTGTAGGTCCTGACTTCCAACGGAATGAAAAGGGTGAAATTCTGATTGACCCGCAAACCGGTCTGCCACGCAATATGACAAGAGCAACCACGTATTGGGTAATGCCTCTTGGGACTGGACAGGTGGATTACTCACCAACTTTACCTACAAGAATCTTTCGCTGGTAGCGGTATTCGATGTGAAAGTAGGTGCCGACCTCTATTCGATGTCTGCCCGTGCTGCTTACGAATCGGGTAAAAGTCCGGAGACATTGGCAGGACGCGACGCCTGGTATCGCTCGGAAGAAGAAAGATTGGCAGCCGGCATTGCGAAAGGAGCCGATAACTGGAAGCCGACAGGCGGATTCGTTGCTCCGGGTGTCATCGACAACGGTGATGGAACGTATCGCCCCAACGACATCTACATCAATCCGGAAGACTACTGGATGAGCGTTTGCCGTAATGCACCTTCTATGTTTATTTACGACAACTCATACGTGAAATGCCGTGAACTGACGTTGAGTTACAATGTACCCAAATCCTGGCTGAAGAATGTAGTAAGCGGACTGACCGTTTCTGTTCGTTGCCCGCAATCCGTTCATCGTATGGAAGAATATCCCGAATATCGACCCGGATTCCAACTACAACAATACCACCGGTATGGGACTTGAATACGGTTCGCTTTGCCTTCACGCAGAAGTCTATGGTTTTAATGTAAATGTGAAATTCTAAAAGATATATCTAATGATAGAAACAATTAAATACAAAAATCTTATTTACGATGGGTTTTGTGCCCTGTATATTCGCTTTACTTCAGCGATGAGTATATAGGATATGAATACAGATCCGTCCAAGGCGAAACCATTGACCCGAATGCACAGCTTACTACAGCTCAGTTGCAGACTTATGGCGATTTGGGGATGGTGGAAATCTATCGTAACTATTTGTATGGTTTTACCCAACAACTGATGGGGTGCTGGAACACAACGAATTACGGTGGCAGGCATACCCTTGATAACAGTGAGATGAGCCGTGTTTGGACTACTTTCTATACCGCGGCTATTAAGAAATCTGACTGATGCCCAATGTCGTACGGCAACGGACGAAGGAAAGACGAATATTCATGCGGCACTGACTATCTATCGTGTCTATCTGATGTCTATTATTACTGATATTTATGGTGATGTACCCTGTTATGAGGCTGAAGGGCTTTTTGGAGGGGCATCTTTAACCCCCGCTATGATACGCAGGAGGAAATCTACCTGAGCTTCTTTGATGATCTGAGGGTCAAGCCGAACAGGCTTTGAGTGCTTCAGAAGGATGCCATTACAGGTGATGTGATTTATGGGGGGGATATTCAGAAATGGAAGAAACTGGCCAACTCGTTGCGTATGCGTTTTGCTATGCGTATTTCCAATGTGGCTGCGGAAGAGCCCGGCAGGAGTTTGAAGCGGCGCTTGCTGGGGAGGTATTTTTTGAGAGTGCCGATGATGAGGCTCTTATCAAATATATGGATGTAGCCTTCAGCTTTGGCCAGGAAGCGTATTCCGATTACCGTGGCAATGCGCTGTCACAGTTGTTGTTTGGTAATGACCCGGCCAATAATCCCAAGTTACCTGTGCTCTACCTTGTTCAACCAACTTTATTCTACCAGTGATCCGCGTACGTTTATGTTGAGCCGTTGTTATTATGATGGTTTGATGAGTGCTACCCGTCCTGACAATGCGAATTGATTTGACCGATGAAATGCTGAGCAAGGGCATTGCTTTCCAGCCGCGTGACCCCGGAGCCCCTATTCTTGGGAACCCTGGCCTGCTGGTTATGACAGCACTGGGCATTGCTGAAAATAATCCGGCCATTGAAGTTAGTGTAGCTCGTCGACGGGCCAAAACTGGCAAAAATAATTTCTTGAAGGGGGATAATCCAGGTGTAGTGATGACTTTTTGCCGAGACTCGCTTCTTATTGGCTGAGGCCGCTTTGAAGATTGGAATCTTGGAAGCATGAGTCCAGGATGTTGAGGTCCTTCTATGCAGGGAAGGGGGTCAGAGCTGCCATCGATTTTTTGACACAGCGTTATGGTTGTGCGGCAGTTGACGAAGTGGGGTTTATGTGTATATGGCGAAGAACGGTATAGGCTACACCGATGAACAAAAATTGGCCAGTATTCATACCCAGGCTTTGGATTCTTCATTTACCAATCCGGCAGAATGTTGGGCTAATCAGCGTGTTCCGGCTATCAAAACTGAAATCTCCGGCAGAATACGGCTTTGGCCAGTTTCTGACAGCGGTGGTGCTGAAATTCCGGTGCGATTGTGTTATCCTGTATTGGAGGCTTCAGTATAATAAAAGTTGGCTATGAAGAGGCGCTTCAGCGTATGGGGGAACTGACAGTTGGAACACCCGGTTATGGTGGGATAAATAAATTATAAAGTATGTAGAATTTTTTATAAAAAGAAAGACGAATGAAAAGATATATTTCACATGGTTATTGCTGTTGGCAGTTCAGATATGCTTTACAGCTTGTCAGGGTGAAGAACCGTTTTCTGATTACGGCTTACGATGACCCTCGTATTTTAGATCCTACGTTTCAGATAAGACAGATGGGCAACTGCCAGTAGTAGTGAATATGAATCGGGATACTAATTTCACAATGACTCTGACAGTGACTCCTGCCGACTACTGTAGCGTGAGTTGGTTACTGGATGGTGTTGAGGTGGCACAAGGTGTCACCATTGACATGAACGAAAGCAGGTACGTATCATTTGCGGGTGAATGTGTCTACCGAACAGGGTAAATCGACATTTCGGGAAGGTTTGGTGCAGGTCAATCCTTTGGAAGAGGACCCTTGGGCTATTCAGATAGGACATGAACGGATTATCGCTCCTGGATGTACAGCTCGTCTGTATGGACATCACTTGGAAAAGGTAACAGGGATTGTGATTGCTAATCAGACAGTGACCCGTTTGGTACAGGGCAGTGATGATCAGGGTATGTATTTGGAATATCAAGTGCCGCAAGAAGTGACCGAGGGGGGAGCATCGCATTATTTTATTGGATGCGGATGGTCAGGAATTCGGAGGCGACAAAGTGAATGTGAGCCGTAAGTCGTTGGTTATTTCTGGAGCTGACCGGATGACTGCAGGAAAAGAATGGACGTTATCCGGTATCAATTTGAGTAAAATCAAATCCCTTACTTTGGGGGCACAGACGGTGACTGAATTTATAGAGCAGTCCGATGTACAGCTTGTACTGACTGCTCCGCAACTGACTGATGGCGAATACACGTTGAGCGGCATGACAGTTGATGGAAGCCAGTCTTGTTTTATTCTGAAAAAGGCAGCCAAAACAGTGCACAGTCATTGTTTCGTCTATGGTAGTATTATGGAAAGGACATCACTATGTGTCTTGGGATTTACCGGATGACAACCCCCTAATAAAACATTTAATCTGGATTGGCAGGGAAGTCTTTGCTGAGATAAAAAGCAGGGGCTACGCTGTATATTCATTATTCTATTCAGGCTTCGGATGAGTATCATCAGATGCGTACAGTTTCCACTTATTGGAACGATTTGCCGGGCACAGCCGCATTTGATTTTAATGAAAATGGGGGTAAAGGAGCTTGTTCTTACTCAGCCGGTATTGGATATGATTCTGAATGAAGGTGGATTCCTTTGTGTAGGTCACGGCTATTTTGTAGATATGATTGCGGTTATGTAAGTAAACTCTAAACATAAAATGTTATGAATAAATTTAGAAAGACAATGGTATTGTTTTCTATTCTGCTGATGGCTTCATGCCATCAGCAGACCGGCACCAGTCATTGTTTCGGATGTTCAGGTAGAAGAGAAGGTAGAACAGGTACTTTCAAAGATGACACTTGATGAAAAGATAGGTCAGATGACTCAGCTTTCTATTGATGTTAGGTAGTTTTGTTAATGGTGAGTTTGTGTTGGATGAATCGAAATTACAACAGGCCATTGCAGAGTTTAAGGTAGGTTCTGTACTGAATGCTCCCGGTCCTGTGGCACAAACAGCGGCTAAATGGCAGGGAGATAATCGGTCGGATTCAGGAAGTTTCTATGAAAGAAATAGGTATTCCCTGTATTTACGGATTAGATCAGACTCATGGTACTACCTATACATTGGATGGTATCCTTTTCCCACAGAATATCAATATAGCAGCTTCGTTTAATCCCGAATTGGCTTACGAAGCGGCTCGTATTACGGCTTATGAAACCCGGGCAGGTAGTTGCCCCTGGACTTTTTTCTCCTGCAGTAGATATGGCTCGTGATCCGCGCTGGTCACGTATTTGGGAGAACTTTGGTGAAGACTGTTTGGTCAATGCGATCATGGGAAGCCAGTCTATTTTTGGGATACCAGGGTGACGAACCGAAATCATATTCCAGCCAATCGCATCGCGGCCTCTGTCAAGCATTATATGGGGATACAGTTCGGCCCGTACAGGGAAAAGACCGTACGCCGGCTTATATTTCTGAATCGAACTGCGTGAGAAATGTTTTTGCGCCCTTTAAGGCTTGTGTGGAAGCCGGCGCTTTGACCATCATGGTTAATAGCGGTTCTATCAACGGAGTACCTGTGCATGCCAACCATGAACTGCTCACCAAGTGGCTAAAGGAAGACCTGCAATGGGATGGTATGCTGGTGACTGACTGGGCTGATATCAATAACCTGTATACTCGCGAGCATGTGGCTGCCAGCAAGAAAGAAGCTATCAAAATGGCTGTCAATGCAGGGATTGATATGGCGATGGAACCTTATGATTTGGGCTATTGTACGTTACTCAAAGAATTAGTGGAGGAGAATGAAGTTTCCATGGCGCGTATTGATGATGCGGTGCGTCGTGTATTGCGCCTTAAGGTTCGTTTGGGCTTATTTGAACAGCCCATAACACCTATGGCTGACTATCCTTTGTTTGGGAAGTGAAGAAACACGCTCAGTTGGCATTAAAAGGCGGCCGAGGAATCGGAAATTCTGTTGAAAAAATAAAGATCAGATTCTTCCGCTGAAGAAAGGTACTAAGATATTGGTTACAGGTCCTAATGCTCATTCTATGCGTTGCCTGAATGGAGGTTGGAGTTATTCTTGGCAGGGGCATTTGGCTGACCGTTTTGCCAGTAAATACAATACCCTTTATGAGGCAATCTGTCAGGAGTTTGGTGCTGATCATGTTCGTTTGGAGCAAGGGGTTACTTATGTGGCTGAAGGAACGTATACTGAAGAAAATACGCCCGAAATAGCAAAGGCGGTAGCTGCTGCCCATCAGGTAGATGTTATCATTGCTTGTATTGGTGAAAACTCCTATTGTGAAACTCCTGGTAATCTGTCTGAAATGGCCATTTCTGAAAATCAGCGTAATTTGGTGAAAGCACTGGCGACTACAGGCAAACCCATGATATTGGTGTTGAATGAAGGACGTCCCCGTATTATCCATGATTTGGAGCCTTTAGCTCAAGGCATTATCCATATAATGCTACCCGGTAATTTCGGAGGGAATGCATTGGCGAATATTTTGTCTGGAGAGGCTAATCCCTAGTGCTAAGATGCCTTATACTTATCCGCGTCATGAAGCAGAACTGACAACATATGATTATCGTGTCAGTGAAGAGATGGATAAGATGGAAGGAGCTTATGATTATGATGCTGTCATTTCGGTGCAATGGCCTTTTGGCTATGGATTAAGTTATACAACTTTTGAGTACAGTAGGCTAGTTTGCAGTCATAGCGATTTCAATGTGCAGGATGAATTGACGTTTACGGTTGATGTAACCAATACCGGCAAGCGGACAGGCAAAGAGGTAGTGATGTTGTTTAGCCGTGACATGGTGGCTTCCCTGACACCTGAAAATCGTCGTCTTCGCGCTTTTCAAAAAAGTGGAACTGAAACCAGGTGAAACTAAGCAGGTGACGTTGAAGATTCCGGCCAGCGACTTGGCGTTTGTAGGAAGTGATGGTCGCTGGATACTGGAGGCTGGTGAATTCAGAATACAGGTGGGTAATCAGCTGATTCATATCCAATGTAGTGAGACCTATCAGTGGAATACACCGAATCGCTAAGTAGATTCTACAGATTCTATATCAAACTTCAGACGCAGATAAAATAGGGGATTTATTTCGTATCATCTGCGTCTGATATTTATTTTGTGCACCTCTCTTTTTAAGCCTTTTTTGTTTTCTTCTAGTTGGTCAACCACTTCCATTGCATAGTCACGTAAAAAGGGACAGCAAGCCTTGTTTTTTTATCAGCTTATTGCCTTTTTGGGGGTACATCAAAGCCGTCAAGCCGTAGTGTATACAAAAGAAAAAGAGGCTGTTTCAAAATGAAGTGTACTCCAAAAGTTAGACACAAAACTTTTGAGATGTTTTTTATGAAGTACGGTTATGAACAACGGCTCATCATCGTTAGCCGGGTAAAACAAGAAGAAGCAATAGCTCACTTGTCGAGAGAGTGTCATATCAATAAAACTCAGATATTGGCATGGGTGAGAATGTGGGACAAATATGGCCGTTCCGAACTGGAACAACAACCACATTGTCGCCCTACGGTTCAATTAAAGGAAGAAGTCGTACATTTAATATTAGAAAAAGGTGTATCTTTGGCCCATATAAGAGTAGAATACAGAATTGACAAGACGGTACTACAACGCCGGGGCAGCACAGTACGCAAGTATGGTTATGAGGCTCTTAAACCGTCCAAACGCCGAGGAAGACCACTGAAAAACCCTATGGGACGCCCAAAAAGAAAAAAGAACCGCAAACTGAACTTGAGAAGCTTCAGGCTGAAAATCTCCGTCTGAGAGCGAAGAACGTACTATTAAAAAAAGCGAAGGCCTTAGTCGAGGCAAAGAAAGGCCAAGCACTTCTAAATGGGCGCGGATCATCGACGAACTAAGGTCGGATTATCCTCTTGACTTGCTATTGGAGTAAAGAAAAGATGGCTCGTTCAGTGTTCTATTACCATCTGAAGTGCCTTTAAAGCTGCTGACAGGTATATTAATGAAAAGGAATTGATTAAACTGTTTTTTCATGAGTATAAGGACGCTATGGCTATCGTCGTGTGACAACGGA
>VOFI01001727.1_pt1 | contig 12083 bp, 9 predicted proteins | sample 5384131 | NCBI WGS metagenome assembly VOFI01 (sample SAMN12384728, study PRJNA508395) | human gut metagenome | isolation source: healthy gut H | host: Homo sapiens
TTTCCAGATTGGTTATCATCCTCAGTTTTTGACCCATCCAGCTTGCTGAGTGCAACTTTCTCCACAAAGCTGTTCATATTGAGATAGAGAGTTCTGTAGCCTAGCATGCAAGCCTGTCTTCCAAGGGCACAGGCAAGGAAGGATTTTCCGCAGCCGCACTTTCCTTTGTATGAGCAAGTTCTCATGTCTGCGTATGAAGGCACAGTCGGCAATGGCGGCAAGGTCATCCTTGGTGAAGTTGCGGTCTGTTCCACAGATGACATCCTCTAAGAGTGCCGTATATCTAAGCTTGCTGATTTTTAGATACATGGCTTTCGATCTCGTCTGTCCTGCACCTCTGCATCCACCATCTTGGAGATGGCGACTTCCAGGGATGGGCGGTTCTGTACAGGAAGGCTGGTCATGGCCTCGAAGGAGGATGACATACCTCTGAGCTTCAACTCGTTGAGTTGTATGATGGTTTCTTGTAAGTTCATGTTACTATATATATGTTTAAATGTTCATAAATGCCTCCGCATACCTCTCACATAGTCGTTCTGTGGCACATTTGAGACTGTTTCTTCCCCCGTCAACTTGGTCAAGGTTCTTCTCCAACACATTGCGGATGGTCGTGTAGGTGATGGATGAACAACCTGCCAGACGCTTGCAGGCCTCCAGGCGCTCCCTTGCCGTACTTGCGCTTGAGACAGGACCTTGGCAGGACTTGTACGACTGCTCGACACGATTGAGGGATGGATTGACTGCGGCAGTGGTGTTAGAAAGCTGACCAATGCCGCCTCCTCCAGGAAATAGGCGGCATCATATCCCTGTCCGTGCTTGTAGGCGAGATGTTTGTCTGGCATATGCTCGTCAAGCGTGCTGTACCCAGAACCTTGGCGACGCTGATGGATGGCTATGCGAGAACTCCCGGAGTAAACCTCCACGTATCCAAGTCCCACAGTACGCTCACCTTTTGCCCGACATACTGGTATGGTACGCTATAGTTGTGCTTGTCAACCATGACGTGATAGGTACCGGACAGTTTCACCTCCTTGCGATATCTGAAGCGGTATGGAGTCATGGGCAGTTTGCCCAACGTAGGGTGCTCTTCCGCCTCGAAGATGTCACGTCTGCTCTCCCTGTCGTTCTGGACGGCTTTTCATTGAAGCCGTCCATCAACTCATAGATACGGGGCATTCATACTGGTAGATTGTAAAACACCTCGTCATGTAGCAGAGCGTAGGCGGCATTGTAGGTTTTTTGGACGAGTCCCTCGACTGGACCTTTGTCCCTGGGAGTGCGAACCCTGCAGGTTTGGAGGGTTGTATCGTAGTAGGGCGGCCCATTCCACGGCTGCATCATTGAACGCTGGCTCGTAGCGGTCGTATTTCTTCACCCACTGCTTCATGTTGTCACTCTTGGCTATGCGAGTTGTTCCGCCGAAGTAAGAGAAGGCATCGGATATACCGCCGAAGAAGTTCTCCATGGAAGCGTTGTACATAGCCTTGGCAAATACCGCTGTATGGCAGGATACAGACCAAGACGACAACCTTGGTTAGCTCACCTGTTCGGGTCGGTAAGGAATCGCCGGCGAAGTCAATCTGCATCTCTTCCCCAGGAATATAGGTGTTATGGAAGCTGAGGTTGTGTGAGTACTGATACTCACGGATTGACTTCTTGAACTGGGTGTATCCATATCCGTCGGGATGCTCCTTCTTGTATGACTCGTGTAGGGCTTGAATGGTGAGGTAGCGGTTATGCGACAAGTCTGACACATATTCAGGCAACAGCCCGTCTAGCACCTGACGTTGGGAAGATGGGGCTGCTGTGGGTTTGGACAACTGGAGGAAAGATTCTATTTCCCCGTCACTCATGCGGCCTATCACGCCATAGGACAAACCTTGGGAATCCGCCAAGGTCTTGTAACGGTTCAGTACGCCACGTCCCATGTGTAGTTGCTCGCAAATGGTGCGTTGCGGTATTTTTGCCGCTAGCATTTGAAATGAACGTTTTTAATTTACTCATGTTTACATTACTTTGTGCCATATCTATACAGATTTAAAAATTCTTCTGCAAAGATAGGCGGTTATTATTATACATGAGCAGAACTTTACATCTTTTTGGTACCGATTGGTGCGCTTTGATGGTACCGATTTGGTGCGCTATGATGCCGCTTATAGTGGTACCGATGGTTCGCCGATACCCGATTCATGTAGTGGTACCGATTCGCCGATATTATGGAAGTTTGCAAGGGCGGTGATGTATGTGCTGCATGAGGCATTGGGACTATCTGGGGAGAAGATGATCGTTCCGTTGGATGAAAAGCGAGGAAAGTTGCTGCTAGCAGAGATACTGAATGGTGGCAACTTCGGAAAGCACTTCACAAAGTATGGGCATTTTACACAACAAGGAATGGCTAAGAAGTATTTCCTGAAGATATGGAGAAATATGCACTTCGTTCGATATTATCCTGCAGAGGCGCTTTGTGAACCTTTATTTCGTACTTGGCACTTCTTCTGGAGGCTAAAATATAAAATAATCAAATAATTAATTGAAATAGCTTTGTTTATGTTTATCGAGATGCAGATAGGTAATCAGCTAGATGAGGATGACTGTCTGCACTTCGATTATCAATGAAAATCATAATGAAGAAAAAAGTATTTGTAAGCGGTTGTTATGACCTGCTACATTCTGGTCATGTGGAGTTTTTCCAGCAGGCATCACAGTATGGTGACCTGTATGTGGGTATCGGATCGGATGCTACTTATCTGGAGTATAAGCATCGCAAGCCTATGTTTCCGCAGGAGGAAAGGCTATTCATGGTCAAGAATATCAAGGCGGTAAAGGATGCGTATATCAATGAGGGAAGCGGAGTCATCGATTTCCTGCCTACTCTTGATAAGGTGAAACCGGATGTGTTTGTGGTGAACACTGAAGGTGGGTCTGATGAGAAACGTAGGATCTGTAAGGAAAGGGGCATCGAATATGTCGAACTCCAGCGCACGCCTCATGCTGGATTGAAGGCCCGGTCTTCTTCTGACTTGAAGAAGGCGTTGTCGAACGTATCTGATAATTCGGCTCAGGAGGCGGGGATTCCTACCCGTCTGGATCTGGCTGGTACATGGATTGACCAGCCTTATGTAAGCATGTATCATCCGGGATGGGCAATTACCATCTCGCTGGAACCGACCTTTGAGGTGCGCGACCGCTGTGGTCTGTCTACCTCTACCCGTAAGATGATTCAGAAGATTTGGCCGGTGAAGTTGCCGAAGATGGATCCGGAGATGCTCGCCCGACTGGTATTCTGCTTTGAGAACAATCCGGAGCGTCATGATGGTATCATCTCAGGTGCCCAGGATTCCATCGGTATCTGTGTTCCCGGTCTGGTGCGTCATTATTATGACAACAACTTCTGGCCGGAGAAGATAGAGAGTACGCAGGATGAGATGACTCTCCGTTTCCTGGAAGACCATCTGGTGATGATTCCGATGGAACCGAGAAGACCGGGATGCAGTGTGGTGGAAGGTAAGGATATCACGCCTGAGAAGGTGAAGGCGCTGGCTGATGCAGCTGATGCCTGCTGGAAGGCGATTCTGGCGCACGACCTTGATGCCTTTGCGGCAGCATACAGGGCATCTTTCGAAGCCCAGATTGCGATGTTCCCGGGTATGGTGAATCCGTCAATCAATGGTGTGATAGAACCGGAGGCGAGTGTACAGCCGATGATTGACCGCTACAGCAACATGGAGGAGGTTCTGGCATGGAAGATGCCGGGAGCCGGCGGCGGTGGTTATCTGGCACTGGTAGTAAAGGACAGTCTTAAATTTGCAGAGAATCATGACGAAGCCATCCATCTTCAGATACGAAGGGCATAACTATCTGGTGCCCTTCCTCATCATCAGCAGCCTCTTCTTCATGTGGGGATTTGCCCATGGCATCCTCGAGGTGCTGAATCCACATTTCCAAGAGTCGTTCCATATCAGCAAGGCAATGTCGGCTCTGACGCAGGCTGCTGTCTATGGTGCCTACTTTCTGATGGCGCTGCCTGCCGGATGGATTATCCGGAAGTGGGGCTACAGGAGGGGAGTGATAACAGGTCTGGTTCTCTTTGGTATCGGTGCCCTGATGTTCATACCGGGAAGCAGGATCAACAGTTTCTACTTCTTTGTTCTGTCGCTGTTTGTGATAGGATGCGGACTGACCTGTCTGGAAACGAGTGCGAATCCTTATGCTACGGTACTGGGACATCCTGACAAGGCGGAGAGCAGAATCAACCTGTCGCAGTCGCTCAATGGTATCGGATGGATTGTAGGACCGCTGGTTGGCGGACAGCTTCTGTTCTCGGGTGTCAACATTGCCATTCCTTATGCCCTGGTGGGTATCTTCGTGCTTTCTGTGGCGCTGGTTCTGTCAAGGATCAAGTTGCCGGACCCAAGGAGAGCGCATGAGGTGGATACGAACGAGAAGGTGGAGGAGAAGCCGATGCGAGTGATGGCATTCGGCTTTGGTATGCTAACCTTGTTTCTCTATGTGGCTGCCCAGACGGGTGTGAACAGTTTCTTTATCAACTATGCTGAGGAGAGTATTCATATAGAGAAGCAGACTGCCAGTCTGTATCTCGCCTTTGGCGGAATGGGTCTGTTCTTTATCGGCCGACTGGCTGGTGGTGTCATCATGAATTATATCCAGCCAAGGCTGGTGCTACTGGTCTGTGCCATCCTCACCTTTATTGCCACATTGATTGTGGTGATATGTAGCGGAACCTTATCGCTCATTGCGTTCTTCGCCCTGTATCTGGGAGAGAGCATCATGTTTCCGACTATCTTCTCGTTGGCATTGAGGGATGCGGGTACAAAGACAAAACTTGCCTCTTCATTGCTCATCATGACGATAGTGGGTGGAGCGGTTGCTCCGGTAATCATGGGGTATATTGCGGATACTACGGGCAGCATGGCGATTGCATTTCTTATACCGATGGTATGTTATGGGGTGATTGGAGGGTATGCTGCAACAAAAGAAAACTCTTCGACTGGTATTGGGTGAATCTGAAAGAGTGATGAATTTTGGGAAATGTTCCTCTACCCTATAATGAGTTTGTTTATTAGATGGGGCTTAGTTCTTTTTCTAGCATTATAGATTAGTTTATGACAGAATTTAATATTTTTGCAGTAGTTGTTACATCAGAAGGTAGTGTGGGTAAGCGTAAGTTAAAACCCTTTACTCCGTACTTCCTCTGCGATGGTTGGCATTTTGAGGGCAGTAAAATCATACGCTCTAAGAAAAATTTGTTATACAAGTCTCCCTACAATGAATATCTGCAATCGAAAAACGGACTATCTTTGTCTATCTCGGCTATTGTTGGAGAAAATGGATCTGGTAAAAGCTCTTTAGTGGAGTTTATCATTCGCTTAATCAATAATTTTGCAACGAGTATCTTTGGTGAGCAAAATATGACTTTGGCTTTTGAGCACTTGCATTACATTGATGGTGTAGAGGGACGATTGTATTTTTCAATAGATGGCATTCCACATATGGTCAGTGTCGAAAATCGAAGTGTTACTTTGGAATCATTTAGTCTTCAGCCGGAAAATAAGGATGAACAACAGTTTTGTGCATACAACACTCCTAATATATTTGATAACGAACAGTCTAGAGAACCTGTAGTTGATGTGTCGCCCATATCTGAATGGAGAGATCGAAAAAACGAGGATTTGTCAATAAAAGAAAAGCTTAGCAAATTTTTCTTTTATACATTGGTTAACAACTATTCCATCTATGCCTATAACTCTTTTGATTATAAGGAAGAGAATACATCCTTGGAATATGAAGCAAAGATTAGAAAAAAGAAATATGCAACCGATGATGAGCGAAGTTGGCTAAACGGGATATTCCATAAAAATGATGGTTATCAGGTGCCATTAGTACTGTCTCCTTACAGGGATAAAGGCAACATCAATATCAATTTGGAAAATGAACTGTCGAAGGAACGTTTAATGGCTTTGATGATTATGCCGAAACAGAACTTCCGTGTTATCAATAATCACTTGGAAGTTCGTGGCATTTCAATCTCTCGTAAAAAATATGTCTATGATGCCCAGCGAGTACGAAATAAAGGGTATTACAAAAACCTCACTCAAGCTGGATTTGATAAGATTGAAAATATACTTCTCAAAATGTGGGGAGATGTGATTGCGGAAGATTTGAGTTTGTACAAGAATAGACGGTATTATCAAGAGGCGATTGATTACTTGACTTATAAGACTTTAAAAATATCTGTTTTGTATAGTCAGTATAAAAGATTTTTCTACGTTAGTCATCGTAATATCAGAAGTAAGGTTGACGAAAAGCAACTGCAGGCTCTTGTTATAAGACTATCCCTAGATAAATCACATATAACAAGAAAGATAAGACACATCCTGGCTTATATATGTTATGGACTTTACGAAAGTCAGTTGGAATATGATATTTCAGTATTATCCGACAAAGCAAAAGAAATCATAGATAAAGAAAATGCAAAAGGTAATCCCTTTGGGAAACAATTTATTTATGGTATAGATGATTTGGTTCCTCCTCCAATTTTTGATGTTAAGATACAGTTGGTTGATCAACAAAATGGTAATGATGTTGCATTTGAAACATTAAGCTCGGGCGAAAAACAGCAAGCGTTTGTAGTAAGTTCTATCTTGTATCATTTGGGAAACATAGAGTCTGTCTTCCGAGACAATAATAAGAACAGAATAGCTTATAGCAATGTTTGTATTATTCTCGAAGAGATAGAATTGTACTTTCATCCTCAATTTCAAAAGAATCTCATCAAGTATATTTTGGATGGTATCAAACAAATGTCTTTTGCTCATATTAAAGGAATACAATTGATGATAGTAACTCATTCTCCTTTTGTTTTATCGGATATACCGACAAGCAATATCTTGGCTTTGGAAGATGGAATGCAATCAAAAACTGAACTTCAAACATTTGGAGCCAATATCTATGATATGTTGAATACTAGTTTCTTTTTGCACAATAGTACGATAGGTGATTTCGCTCAATGGTTGATTGGGCGTATTATATTGATACTAAAAGTATATGAGAATCCACAATATGGGATTAATATGCTTAATGGTGGAAACGAAAAAAATGAGGTAGACGAGGAATTTATGGATAAGTATCTGGTGGCGCAAGAAAATTCTAAAAGTTGGAACATGGAAACCATCAAGCATGACTATCCGCAAGATTATATTGGGTATTTAATTGATATGATAGATGAGCCATTAGCAAAAATGGCTTTACTGCGAAAATACCATGAAATATTCGGCGAGAAAGAATTGGCTTTGAAGGCCCAAATAAACGAACACAGACGTGCAATAGCTGCATTGGAAGCTAAGTTGAAAGATAATCAGTAAGAAGATGTGGTATCTAAAAAAAGTAAATCAAGATATACTTGACGAATATGTTGGCAAGTTAAAAAATGGCTTGGCTAAGAGAATCAAAAATTCCAATATGTTGACAGAAGAACAAAAGAATGTTTTTACTGATGACAGATTAGTTCATTTGCTTAGGGATGAACCACAGCCTTTGTTTGACTTGCATTTGGAAATCATGAAAGAGCTAATTCCTGGGTATGATGACAATGAGTTTGAAAATCTCAAAATGGCAAATCATAAAAAGGAAGATAACAGAACTGATGCAGAAAATCAGTTGCTGGAAAAATATTCTCTGTTGAAAACTTTGTTTGCTGCGTTCGATTATCGCAATGCGCTTTCACAAAATAAGAGTAGGTCATATTGGCTTACAAAAATGAAAGGTCAAGACGTTTGTACTTATTGTAATCGGCAATATACTTTTACAGTCGTCAAAGAAACGGAGGATGGTAAAAGAGAAAATAATGAGTCTCGAATAGCAAGACCAGCTTTAGACCATTGGTTTCCTGAAAGTTTATATCCTATCATGTCGCTTAGCTTTTATAATCTCATTCCGAGTTGCACCATTTGTAACAGTTCGGCAAAAGGAGATGCTTTGTTTAAATTTGAAACGCATATTCATCCTTATATAAACGACAAGGTAAATCCGACATTTAAATTCAGCTACTTACCTAATGGGGAAAAGTGGAGCGTTGATTTCAGGGACATTACTGATGCTAAGGAGAAAAGAATGTTAGAAGACTTTCATCTAAAAGAACTATACCATTGCCATGATAATTTGGAAGTTTCTGAATTGTTGGACTTAGCTTTGAAAAACAATGGGCAGTATATCGAAAACCTATTTAAAAATGTGTTGCAAGATTTTGCGCCAAAGTCAAAGGAAGAAATATACAGAATGTTGTTTGGAACGGAAATGTTATCGGAAAACCAAGACAAGCGCCCTTTGAGTAAACTGAAGCATGACCTGTTGGAAGAAATTGGTCAAGTGTATGGAGTCAATATTGTTGGAAAAAATGAATAACTTAAAATTGTGGTTGGGAAAGAACTGGAAGAAAATTCTAACAATATCCATTAAAGAGTGGATGTTAGGATTGGCTCTTGCTCTGTATATAGTTTGGTACCATCAGATAGAGAATCTGTTACAACACACATTGATAGATCATGTTGTGAGCTATTTGCCAGATGCTTGTTGGCAATCAGATGTTACCATCGGTATTATCATGGTTGCAGAGCTGTTCTTTATCATAAAAATCAATCAGGAACGAATCAGTTATTCACGAACTGAAGTGATTTTGTCACTACTTATTATCGGTTCTTGCATCTATTCAAAGTGTCATCAATATCTGACATTCTATCATTTCTCATTCTGTCAGTATCTGGACTATTGTTTGGCAATATTGATAGTACCTGTGATTGACTTGGTCTATTGGACGCAGAATAAGATTAAAGTTAAAGATGACAGACATATACAAGGAGCGTTGCTTGAAGATTGTGCCACTGTAGAAGATTCTTTCGGGCGGTCGCATTTTGCCAAAGTTTTAGTCAATGAAATCATCATGTTGGATAACAAACAAAGTGCATATACTATAGGATTGAATGCTAAGTATGGTATGGGGAAAACGTCTTTTATGATTCAAATGCAAAATCTATTGGAGCAGCATAAAACTTCCTATGTCTGTATATCTCCATGGTCTTGTACTTCGGATGGACAAATCGTAAAGGATTTCTTTCATAGTATATCTGGTGTGATTGGTCGCAAAATGGGGCTTGGGATAAATAAACTGCTGAGTATTTATAAGGATCTCATTCTGGATGTTCAACATGCTTATAAAATCAAAGCTTTTGATGATTTGTTGAAGAATGAAAAATCGATCTATGAAGTGTATGAAGAGATAAAGGAAAAACTTTCTATATGTAAAGAGAAAATAGTCGTCTTTATAGATGATGTGGATCGACTCCAGGCATCAGAATTGGCAATGATAATCCAATTGATAAGAAACACGGGTAATTTCCCCTATGTTGTCTTTATGTTATTTTACGATAAGGATTATATGGTTAAGGCTTTGGAGCAAAATAAAAGTATAACTGATGCTGATGAATATTTAAAGAAAATCATAAACGTTGAATTGATGTTCCCTGCCTACGATGCAGAAATATATCGTAGTACTATTACCGCAAGAATTGATAACATATTGAGGCTTATAATTCCTGATGTTCATGAGCGAGAAACTGTTGTGTATTCTTTTATAGAAAGAATGTCGCCTAAGAATGAAATATTATCTATTGATTATTTGGAATATGCATTCCCTAATTATAGGGATTTAAATCGCTTTATTTCAATGTTTTCGCTTGATTTAAGGATGCTTTTGACTGCCAATCAAGATAATGTGGAATGTTGGAAAAATGAAATTGATGTTGCAGATTTGATATTGATAGAGTTGTTGAAATATGTTCGGTCTGACTTATATGAAATGCTTCGTTCTAGAAAAGATACGTTGTTGGAGCCAAGTAAAGATGAATACACTTTGAGGAAGGAAGTGAAAAACTTTATCCGAAAGGAAGAAAACGAATTAATGGAAAGGCTTTTTAACCGCATAGCCTCTCTAAGAAATGAAGAGAAAGATGATAAGGAAGAAAAGCTGCCGAAAATAAAAGTAGACTTAATGGAAAATGACAAACAGCTGATTCAACAGAGAAATTATGTGGCTCACCACTTGCTGGATGTATTGTTCCTAGAAGAACGTCGTGGGGACAAAGAACGCATGTTGAGAAACCGTATCTCCTATACCAGCTATTTCTTGTATTCTCTGTCCAAAGAACAAATTTCTTCGCCTGAATTTAATAGCATTTTCGATTCTCAAGACAACATAAAGGATTTCTTTGTAAATGAGAAAAACAAATTGAAATTTGAATCATATTTCAAGAAATTACGTACTTATATGGAAGAGGATGAAAGTAATACGGACATTATCGGGCTATTCAATAAAGTCTTCTTGAGTGCCAGGCTATATGCAGAAAGTAAGTGTAATGAACCAAATCATAGCATACATAATGTATTTACATATCTAAACCAGATTATCAAGTATGACTTGGAACCATTAAGATATTTGTACTTTACAACTATAAGGTCAGAACATTCTGTTATTAGCAAAGAAGCTTTTGTAAGTTTATTGCAAAACGGTAACTTCTTATGGGAGAAGATGATTTTAGTTAATGGTATGGGAGATTTGAGAAAAAAACAATATTATCTTTTTAAAGGAGAAGGAGATTTGTTTATTAACACACTCAATGAGAACATAAAGCGAGTTTTTTTCCTTCTATTGCTAATCCAAAGGATTGGGCATTTTGTCATGCATTGAAGATGATGCGTGAGCTGAATGATGAATTTGAGGATTTCTTATGTAAGTATCTTGATTCTGATTCAAAACGGCTTGAATGGCTGCTCTTGGGTATTTACTGGGGAAAGATGAAAGATATGAACAATATTGCTTTGAGCCGTATCGCTTTTATAATGATTTGGTCTTTGGAATACCAGAGGATAGATCTTATCATGGTAATGCTATCATCGACAAAATCTTAGAAAATACTAATAGTGATGATGTAAAAACATGCATATCCATCATAAAAGGTGAAATTCCTTTGGATAAACGAAATGTTGATAACTATCCTGTTTTGAAAAAGGCTAGATTCTACAAAGAAAAATGAGGATGGCAATAATATAGTAATTAAATTTCAGAATAAATGAATAAAAATATACAGACAATATTGGATATGCTAGAAAGTAATACTTTTCAAAAGGAGTATTATTGGATATTCTCAAATCTTATGGTGAAGATATTGCATTGATGCCTATCAAGTTGTTTGCGAACCAAAAGATTTTAAGGACACGTAAAAATGAAGACGATATCTTTGGGTATATTCATGAACTCTCATATCCACCGAAAGAGTATGCTCGTACAGACCGGGCATCAATAGAAGGTAAACTGATGTTCTATGCAAGCATTTTCACTAAAGAAGTTGAAGAGTCTCATGCATATCCAAGAATTATCAGCGCATTGGAAACGATAACCATTATTACAGGCTAAAGGAACTAGTGGACAAGCAAAACCCTAACGAATCATGTCTTTATGAAATTACCATAACTAGTATTGATTTCATATTAGAACATTTTGATTTTGATGGTGTCTTGTATCCATCAGTTCAGTGCAGAAGGACAAGGTATGAATATTTAACACATAAAGCCCCGATGTCGTTGATAGTAAAATATCGTTTGCAGGTGCAGCCACAGAAGTGATCGTTAGAAATGGTGACAATTCTCAAATACATATATTGGGAAATACTCATATGATAACAGAAGATTCTTTTTGAAATCGGGTTCTAACAAAATGATGGAAAAAAATGTATTTTGCAGCAAATTATCTGCTAGCTCCAGTCCCGCAAAATAAACCCATTATTATTCGCTTCTCAAAAAGCCTAATGAAATGTTATTAAACACTTTTTGTTGTGTTAGCAAAAATGAAACAACAATCAGACTAAATAGACAAGATAGATAAAGTACTCAAAATATTCGGCAAAGAGATGAAGTTTAGTATGCGAGCCACGCATTGAGGACTTCACCGCCTGGTGGAAAAAACATTAAATCATGCCAAGGTGAGCAACACAAACTGGAACGAAGCATAACAG
>VOFI01001978.1_pt1 | contig 12041 bp, 21 predicted proteins | sample 5384131 | NCBI WGS metagenome assembly VOFI01 (sample SAMN12384728, study PRJNA508395) | human gut metagenome | isolation source: healthy gut H | host: Homo sapiens
AGGGCGGAATGGTGACTGTATTTGCCAATATAGAGGGCATGAATCCTATCCCGCTTTCCCCAAATGCCAATCAAGCCTTAGGCCCTTCCAATGTGATATTTCGTCTTATTGGCATAGCGGCAGGTATGGAAATTACAATAAGAAGTGCTACGAAAGTGTCAGAAGCCAAAATGATTAAAGAGGGATAGCCTATGAAACCAATCACTACCCCTCACATCAGCATTCCTATAATCGGCATTCCCGTAATCAGCATACTTACCATAGGGTTTCCCGGTGCTGGCGGGAATAAGCCGCATCCATTTCCTGACGAAGGGTCTTTATTATTAGCCAATGACGCTCCATTGTTGTTGACTAACGGAAAGCCGATATTGCTTTACAAGTAAAAAATAAATAGTAGTATGGAAGAGAAAACAGAAAAAGGACAACAAATTGGACAACTCCCCAAAAGAGACGTTTTGACGGGTAATGAGCAGTTTCCATTTCAAGAAGACAGAGAAAACGGTTCTATCACCCCTAACGCCCTAAAGAGTTTCATTAGTTCCGGTCTTGCGGATGACGAAGACCTTGTGTCTGTAGACAAATGGGGGAAAACTTAAGTGTTTTAAAAATTTGCTGACCGTGCTTATAATCCTGGAATACATGTGGGAATGGGTATAAAATCCTGCGCAGGAATATTATAGACGGTAAAAATATACTTACCCAAGAAATGTTTGACCGTACTAATACAGTTTATGTTATACAGTATGATTTTTAATTTAGATGGTAAAACCATAAATCTTCCCAGAAGGACCAAACTGCTGTTTAATGGCGGTAGTTTGAGCAATGGAAAAATTAACTCAAAAGCTCACATTGAGAATTTCAGTGTTGATGGAAATTTTACGTTTAAAGATGTGCAGTTCGGAGCCTACAGTGCTGTGATGGATTTATCCAGTTGTATTCTTCCCACAATAGAAAAAGATGGAAATTATGGTTATGATTTGTCGTTTGTATTGAATACGATAAATAAATGGAAAGCAGATAATCATTATAACCTTAATCTTAAGATTGTTTTCCCATGGTCAAATTCTTATTTTATAAAGGAGACCATCTATGTTGATAAAAATGTTTCAATAGATTTTAACGGGTCGATACTTATTCCGACAAATAGCCTTGATTTTTGTTTTTTGTTTCTTCCCAAAACCGGATGTACGATGATACCAATACAGGTAAAGTTCGAGGCTCTTATATAAAGAATTTTGTTATAAATGATTTTTGGTACAAGATCTAAGTTTATGTTTGTTGCTGACAATCATGAGATTTCCAATGTAAAGGCAATTAAACTGTCAAATACTTTATTAACCTATGGCGGATATATCGAAGATGCTCCGAATGATGTTAACTATATTGACTTTAAAAATATACATGATATTGAACTGAGTAATGAAGTTCGGAAATTTGACGATATTGTTATCGGTAAAGGTGATGGCTGTAGGTTGGACGGTATCCATGGATGTAAGATAAAGATAGAAGGTTCCCAGGGATTTGTCGCATCTAATTGCGTTAACTGCGGTTTCGAACTGCGGGGAAGTCAGGGTGTGATAATCAATCATCATGACGAAGAGGCCAAAGGGTATATACTGACTAATTCTTCATTGACTATGGTTGCTTCAAAGATATGGAAACATAATAGGAACTTGATAACTATAGCTGATGATACGGATTACATGCTATATGGGAATAAGATTTGTGCTTTATCCAAATTAGTTCTTAATGATGTTATTGTTGCCGGTTCATTGCATCTGGATTTTTGGACTAATACCTAAAACTGTTTATGATATTTTTTGGGATAATGCAAAATGTGATACCGCTCCAAAGATTATTCTAAACAACACAAGGGGTAAGGTCTTCATCCTACAGAGAACTTTTTAATACAGCCGGTGAGTGTTTACTATCAAATGTCAGGTATACGGACATCTGCCAGCCACATGGTTACACTTCTGAGTTAAATAGTATCACGGCAAAGCCTGCATGGTTTGAATCGGATTTGGCTATAAGGGATTTGTCCGGTTCAAAATATGATGTGTTTTACCTTTATGATGATATGAGAAAGGCAGGCGTTAAACTGAACGAAGTGGTTTTTAATGCTACTCCCAAACCGTTTGAAGAGCAGAAATATATTGCGACAATATGTTTGTCTAAGGATTTTAGTGACATACATTATGGAACGTTGCTTTTTATCACAAAAATAAGGATGTAATAGATTACAAATATTCTCTCGGATTAGATAATTTTGAATTTCATACAGTCAATGAATATTGGGACAATGGAGAGGATGGTTATCTGTTTTTTGACACCGGTAATGCCTTGAACAACCGTATTTTTTAAAACATTATCTTCCTCTTTAGATAAATACAATGAGTGCTCTAAGTATATAAAGAACGGCATTAACTGTATCGCTTATTTAAGAGAGATACCTCAATATGGAGAATGGATAATAGGCGATATGGTAGTAGTTGATGGAAACACATATGCCTATAATGGAAAATTATGGTTGGATGCAAGCGGTACTCCGTCTTCTGTTGTCAGGTCAGGGATAACAGGAGAAAGACCGCAAAAATGTTTTGGCTGGGTTCTGTTATTTCGATAAGACAATAAATAAGCCTGTATGGTGGAACGGTTCTTCATGGACAGATGCCAGTGGTTCTACGGTGTAGTATCTTACTAATTATTTAATTATTTATGGTATGAGAAATAACATCTTAGGTGCGGTGGTCTATCTATCCACCGCCATAGTATTCGGTGGCAGCACTGCACTGCTGATGCTCTTCGTTAAGGAGAACAGCGACCGTTGTCACTACTATAACGGCAATTGGAGCAAAGCAGACTTGCTGTGTGGAGTTGTCGCAATATGTGCTGGTATGGTTGTAAATCATTATTTGTTGAGGTCATGAAAAACTACCCTGTATATTGATTGTATTGCTGGCAATCACTTGTGTGGTGGCGTGGTTCCGCCTGCTCGAGCCTCTCCCGGCAGAAATACGTACCGAGACGAAGATACAGACAGTTGTCAAACTTGACACGGTTCTTATCTCCGCACCGATAGCGGTCTTTTGGCAGATATTGCCGAATGACAACAGTACGTATAGGTGATACTTTACTTCACCGCAAACGGGTTGTATATGAAGATAGCCTGTATCGTGCGCGGTGGTGAGCGGATATTAGACCCGCGGCTGGATAGTATGCAGGTCTTTCCTAAGACGTAGTTTATCAGACAGTAACAAATGACATCTATCATCCGGTTCCCAGAGGGAACTGCCGAAGAAAAAGCGTTGGGGATGGGTTGCAGGTGGATATGGGTATCCAGGCGGCATGTACGTAGGCGCAGGAATGTTATAATCTATTTGTATGGTAAGAAAGAAATTAACGATGTAGAAGTCGGCTTGTCGCTGGCGCTCTTTCGGGGGCTTAGAGTATAAAGAAAGCCCCCAACGTTCAAATAATTATTGCCACATAAAAATTTGAAAAAGCATAAGACAATGCACGTTGGAGGCTTTAATATCTTCAACGCATTATCTTATGCTTTGTTCGTATATAATCAAATATTTTATGTGGCAGGGCAAAGATAAATATAAAATTCAGAAAAACTATGTGTAAGTCAGAAATCTTTGCCGAAACAATCAATCTAGTGGCGCAGGAGACCGAAATACCCGCCAGCCGAATACTATCTTCGGATAAGGATACGAAACCGTAGACGCCCGCTATCTGCTTGTACAGTTGCTTGTTGAAAGGGGAATGTACCCCTTCACAGATAGCTCCTAAAATTCACAAGACCAAACGCGCGATAAACTACATGATTTCCAATTTCCAGGAACGTATGGAAGGCGGGAAAATGTTGAGAATATATTGGGAAAACATTAGGAAAGCGTTGGGAAACAACTGATTTCATGGCAGTATCGGTATTTATACTTTTTGTGATGCGGTTGATTTTTGACCGTAATACAAAAATATAAATCTCTATGGAAAGAACGTATGTCTTCTTCAATCAAGACGGGGAACAACGGAAATGGTGGCGGAAGCAAATTCGACATCATGGCTATGTTGCCCAACTTGATGGGAAGCAAGGGTGTAGACCCCGGCCTTTCGCTTTACTGAACCAGGGACGTGGCAGCCAAGACCAATGGGGCGGCTCGTGGTGGTTCATCTGGATTATCCTTTTGTGGTTCTGTTGGGGCGGCAACGGCTTTGGCAACCGCTTTGGCAATGGTGGCGGTCTGCCTGCCGAGCTTAACGGTGATGTCGGTCGTGAATACCTGATGTCAGCCATTCAGGGCAATGGCAATGCCATCAACCAGCTTGCTTCTTCTTTGAACTGCTCTACCCAACAGTTACAGAGCGCCCTGTGCAACATCCAGGGACTTATCGCCAATGTAGGAAATCAGGTGGGCATGTCAAGCCAGCAAATCATCAACGCATTCCAGTCCGGAAATCAGGCTGTTCTTACTCAGATTGCAGATTGTTGCTGCAAGACTCAGAACGCCATTACCACAATGGGCTATGAGAACCAGCTTGCGATGTGCAATCAGACCAACGCGCTTGTCAACACGGCCAATCAGAATGCTCTTTCATTGCGTGACGGTGCGACCGCCAATACCAATGCTATCCTTGCGAAGTTGGACGCTATGCAGAACCAGGCATTGCAGGACAAGATTGCGGCTCTTACAGCAGAAAAAGCCACTTTGACTGCTGAAATCTCCCAACGTAACCAGAATGCTACTATCCTGAATTCAGTAGGACAACAGATTGCTCCTTTGGCAGCAGGCTTGCAGGCATTGCAGTCCGATGTCGATGGAATAAAATGCAAGATGCCTAACACCGTTCCGGTTGTTTACCCTAATATTCAAGCCATCAACACAGACTGTTTCCGTGCTGCGGCTTTCGGTGCTTACGCCGGTGATGCAATGTATGGACGTGGCGGTTGTGGTTGTAACAACTACTGGGGTTAATTCCGGTAAGAAAGGGGGTAATTATGTGGCCTAACTTTTTTACAGGATTTCCTTTCTTGTTCCCTACTATTGGAAGGGCTAATTTCAATACCCTTCCTACGGTAGCCGTAACAGTCGGCACGGAGAACGTGACTTTGGAACTTCCTAACCATGCGTTCCGTAACAGAAGCTATGTAGGCGGTTTCTATGTCAGTCTCCGCCAGGCAATACCTGCCGGTACGACTGCTACACTCCCGATACTGATAGGGACTAACGGGGATACAAGACCGTTGCTGGCTTACAACAATGAGCCGGTGACTGTCGGCAACCTTGCTGGAACGGGTATCTACGAAATCCACTATAACAAGTACACCAACGAACTGTTCCTTGTTAACGGTGGGTATCGTCCGACAACCGCATCGGCACCGACTCCGACAGCAGAAGCAACCGCTCAAAAGAGCAAGTAGTTAACATGGGGCTTTGTGGTTGTTTCCAAAATGGGAATAGCCACACCCCTTTAAAATCAAACCAATATGTTTCAATCACTTCGTACCAATAACCAGTTGTATATACTTCATAAGGATGCTAACCCGTTTATCGAATACGGTCCGGTAGTCAGCGTTTCCGCTCCCAAGCCGAAATATCCTATGGCATCCCCTATGGGACAGTTGCCCCAAATGGAAATGGTTGTGGATGTCGTTGTCTGTATCAACGGGCAGAACACGACTTTCCAAAATCTACCTGCCGGCATGGATATAGCCGACTTTGGACAGAACGGTAATATCGTAGTGTCATGTTCTCGTGATGCGATGAACAACGAGGTCGCTTCTATGAAACAGAAAAGCATAGACATTATCAACAGCATGGACTTCCACAATTCCGTCATTGCGGGATGTGACAAGATGCTGACGCTCTTGAACCCCGAATTTGCAGAGAAACAACGTCAGGAGCAGGAAATATCCTCTCTGAAAGGGCAAATGGCAGAAATGAGCAAGAACATGTCCGACCTTATGGAATTGAACAAACGGCTTATGGAACAGCTCGGAGTTGCTGAAACATCTAAAACAAAGAAATAATATGGGAATGTGGGAAATATTGGAAGAAGGGCGCGGAGAATATGACCGTGACTTCGGTATGAGAGGCGGTAATCCTATGGAAGAAGCCTATAGAGAGGGTTGCCGTCATGGTTACGAGAGAGCCATGCGTGAGATGCAGGGCGGTGAAATGGGCTATCGTAACAGCGGTGGTTCACGCGGTGGAAGCTATAGCGGCGGCTCAGATATGGGCGAACGCCGTATGCCGGGTTACTTCCCCGGAATATCCGGTTTACAACGAACGCCGCGATTCACAGCCTTACGGTGATGATATGGGCGAACGCAGACGCAGACGCGCCAACGGAGAGTTCATGTAATGGAGAGGGATTATTCCCCCTTTTGCCAATCACTTAAAATCAGGAAAATATGAAACAAAGATTAGATACATACGACAGAATACCGCCTGCAATGGCTGACTATCTCAGCCAGTACGGATGGCATTTCAGCAAGAAGATGTGCCTATGGGCTGTTTCCCCGCATGAAGATGGAAAATAAATCTACGGGTAAAGAAGAAAAGCTGGAGCCAATCAGCAAAGAGCAGGTAGAGGAGCTTCTGAAAAAAGTACAGTGTAAACCTGGAGAAGGATGCAGGGTACGACAGCGTTTACGTGGCAAACATGGCGAAGTCGGATTACTACAAAAGTTCTATCACTGACGAAGCACATCTCGCATTGTTCATTAAGGATTACATAGATGATGTGGACGCTTACAATGGAATGCCTTTCACGCGGTTCTATGCCGACTGCATAGGCTCCGGCAATCCTATCATGTGGGAACAGATGATGTAGCCTATGATAATACAGGAATTTTACATACCGGATTATGATTGGGAAGTGCGTGTATATTATGCGGTGGACTGCTATTATACCGACCGTATCATCGCCGACCTTCAGCGGGTAGGATGCAGGGGGCTGGATTTGACGAATGCCTATAAGAACATGCGCTCCTGCAATCTGAATACGGGTATCACTTACTCTAATATCCGAAATAGGCAAACCGTAATGGTTATAGCCCTTACTTCTTCCCCGGCAGAGTTTCAAAACTCTTTCGACCATGAAAAGGGGCACCTATGCCGGCATATCTCACGGGCGTTCGGCATCGACCCGTATGGAGAAGAAGCGCAGTACCTTAGCGGATATGTGGGACAGAAGATGTTCCCGGTAGCGAAGAAATTTTTGTGTAAACATTGTAGACGTAGCTTATGTGGAAAATAGTACAAGCCATTTTATCAGGCAAATCACGGGAAGAAGTATATAACATGCTTTCTCCCGAACAGAAAGATACGCTGAACAGTCTTGCCATGGCAAATGGTATAAACCGCCAACAACGTAGAAAACTTGAACGTGATGCGAAAAAAGGGATTACATAGATGAACTGCTTGAATTGGCGGACAATGTCCTTTACATGGACTATTGCCGCCTTTTCCAAGTTATCCAATGGAACGTTTAGAACGCTTTGAACGGGTTCTCCATTGGGTTATACCGCTTGCTGTTTTTGGTGAGGGTATTAGCTTGGTGTCTCTAATTCTTTTACTTTTTGTAGGGCACAGCACAATACATATATGGTGCTCATGTTCGATTTGACAAAATCTGTATTCCCGTCATCTACGTATTGCACATAATCAAAAGCCAGTTCAATAAGCTCTTCCCTGTAATTCTTCGGGAGATATGTAGTCTTTGAATAATTCGTCTATTGCGCTAAGGTCGTATTGCTTTTTAGCAGGTATTGTATTTCTTTCCATGATGAATATTTGTTTAGTCTTTTAGTAAAAGCCCGCCCGGAATAGGTACGGGCAGGGCTTGGCGATAGGGTTAGGCTGCTTTAGATTCTCTCACCATATTGATATGATGTTGTATATCTTATCAAGGAAATGATTTCTCTCCGCTATTTCAAGTTTGGATTCGTCTCGTCTTTTGCTTTCTTTGTAGTTCCGTATGGAAATATGATATAGGTAATACAGCTGGTCATAAATCTTGTGCCATACGTCTTGCTGCCTTATATTCATGGCGGATGCGTATTTGTTTACCAGCTGCCGGATGTTGTCACGCATAGACAGCTGCGGCAATTCTTCCGAAGACATAGCCACTGACAATAAGAATTTCCCGTTTTCTTCCTGTTCTTTCTTTATTTCCGCAATCTCATTCTCTATATTCTCTATCCGTTTCTCGTATTCGAGGTTTATGTTCGCTTGCATTGCAAACATCTGTGCGGAAGAAAGATGCCGTTTCAATGCGTTTTCCATAGAGTTGAATGCTGCGATGTATTCCAATTTAAATTTTAGGGCTTTCTTACCAGTGAATCCCATCGCCAAAAGAGTGAACCCGTCTCGGTTCATTATAAATCGTCTTGCAGATTTCACCCCTCCATTGGGCTGTGGAACATCTTCTGTATATTCCACGAACATGTCCCGAACTTTTGCGTCACATTCATTATCAGCGTTTTGCAATAAATTATCTATTGCTCTTACTACATCGTTTGGCTCTTTTGCCAAACTTTTCAGCAACCAAAATACTATTGGTTAACACTTGGTCATTTTGACCTTTAAAAAACTAATTCATTTGCCATTTTGTAACGTTTTATGGCATTGCAGAAAGAAGACGGTCTGCAATTAACCCGCCGTTACACATACCTAAGAGGCAGTTGGGAGGCTATTAACTCTCCACACGGGTTTGCAGACCGCTATAATATACAGCGTTAGCTTACAAACATAAAAAATGCCTGCTAATAGCAGACAACCGTCCGCCTCTTAATATGTGTAACGCTGCAAATATACCTCTAATTTCTATAACGCCAAATAAAAAACTTAATATTTTACTTTTTCTACCCCATATCATCGCGTTATACAACGAAGTGGCATACATCTTAATCTCTTCCTTGCTCTCAAGGAAATCAACCTTAGAAGCTGCTATCATAGCCTCTGTATAAATCTCTTTGTTTAAAATATTATTCTCTTTCATATTATCTGCATTTAACTTTTGTAAGTCCATACTTATCCAATCTTAGATATATCGTCCTTACACTTGCATTCAGCATCTCTGCCATTCTGCGGGTGGTATCTTTTCTTCCTTGTATAGCTTGGTAATGTTTTCTTCCGAAAGCGGGTCGACAAAAGGTTTCTTCGGTTCTGTTATCCCCATCCGTTTACGTACTTTCGCTGTATATGCTTCATTTTGTTTGTCTTTTGTGACGTAAATAACAGTGGTCTTGTTAAGGCGTAGAGGGAACAGCCTTCTTTCCACTTCCTTGTGTTGTTCGGCAAGGCTCTCTACATTCCCGTTGACCGTAGTGTCAATCTTCTTGTATTTGTCGGGATGCGGGAATGTCTGTCTCTGATTATTCTGTCTGCTTTTCTCATTGGTTCTCTTCATTTTTAAATTTTGCTTCTTCTTCAACATCATCATTTTTCAAAGTCAAGATATACCGTATCTTTAGGGCTTCATTCTTTACAAAGTGTTCAGCTTGCATCAAGGAAAGCATATCGCTATCATCATCCAGTTTTATCTCACCCGGTAATTTTTAAAATCAGGTCCAATTTTTTTTATAGTTCCATTTTCTGCATTTGAACCATCCCTATAATGAATGTGGATATGGGTGTCGATCCATTGTTCTATCTCAACTCCACGAGGAATGCTAAGATGAATACCTTGCATTAATATAGGCATACGCTCTTATAGTTACTCCTACAATTCTATCAGCGTATGGAAATGGAAACGGGACTGAATGTCTTATGGTTGTTAATTCTTCTTTTGTATCTTCTACCGTGTTTCTTATCTCCAAGACGAAGAAATGACAATATTGGCATCTGTAGCATCTATAATCTTACCAAGTAAATCACACGCATCCTTATAGAAACAAGTGTATAATGTGACTTTTCCGTGGAAATTACTCCGTCTATATCAAGAAATATGATTTTTTTCATATTCAATGTTTTTTATGTAATCAACTAATTCAAATTCGTAAACAAATACATAGGGATTGGATTCCCATGTACCTTTGCCGGAGACTTTATCTATCAGTTCTGCGAATGCGTCACGAGGATCATTGTAGTCGGGTATATCTGCGTAATGGAATGAATAAAAAGGAATATCCTTTTGTCCAGCATCCCATTTAAAAATTCCTTCTTTCAGGCAATCTTCATCGCTAATGTCCTGTAAACGTTCAACCTTGATGTCGGTAATGCGGATATGATGGGGCATGAGGTCAGCACGGACAAACATTTTATTTTTCCAACCGGGTGCGAATTTCCAGTTTAGTATAAAATCTATTCCTGTCCCCATCATTAAAAGTGCAATTTCGGGATTCATCCCTAAACTTTCATAACATTGTGCAATGGAAAGAACTTCACCAACCTTGTATTTTGAAATATCTCCATATCAAACTCTCTTTCATCTGCATCATACATACAAGGAAAGCCAACTATCTTTTTATCAGAAGGACTTCTGTGTATATTGAATCCGGCTACCCATTCCCCTTTAAATTCTCTGTCGGACATTTGATGACTCTTCGGGTCTGCGTCTTCCGACTATCCAATACAGCCTGGGTTAGGCTATATTTATCTGAAAAAAATATCTTCTTCATTTTATTATACATGTTTATATTCCCATTTAAAACCTCCTGCGGTCTTTGACCGACCTTTAGCGCAGTTGGTTATTGAAGTTATACATATCTTATTCTCTTTAGCGGCAGAGGTAATGTTTATATATTCCTCAATAAAATTTCCATTACAATCATATTTGATTATAGATTTTCCATTTTTATATCTAGTATCTTTATCGTCCGCAAATCTCCAAATAAAACCTATACATGTGTTGTGTTTTGGTTTTCTTAAACAACACCAATTTATTCCTGATTGAGCACACCCTAATGTTCTTGCAGCAACAGATGCAGACTCCCATTCTCTAACAATATTTCCGTTCAAATCATATTGAATGATTGGCTTACTCTTGCTTTTGCTATTTTTTCGTTGTGACTGCCATAGTTGTTATTGTAATTCCTATCGCACCATTCAAGATTTTCAACAAAATTATTTTGTCTGTTTTCGTCTTTGTGATTGATGCAATCGAACTTTTCTGGATAGGGATTTTCAATAAATAATTGGGCGACTAATCTGTGTATTAGATATGTGTATATCTTTCTGTCTTTTTGAATGCGAATTGTCGGATAACCATATTTATTAAGATGAAACGATTTTTTCTTATGATTTTTAGAAAAACGAACATTCCCATAATTTGATACATCCAAATTGCACTCATTTAGGGTGATTGATTTCAAATCTCATTGAACATTATCTTCTTCATTGTATCTTTTTTTTAACTCTTTCAAAACAATCTCCACACCTTCATCCAGTCCTTTCTTGTAACCGGATACATGCTCACCTATATTGTAGACCAAACATCCTGCAACGATAAGAACAACTCCTACAGCCCTATGCCAATAGGGGAAAGGATACACTGAACGGTGAGAATGTCAGTCGGAAGTGACCGATGAATAATGCTGATATGATGAATATCGCAAGAAAAAAATATTAGGTTTGCTTTTCATAATCATATAAGTTTTAAAGTTTCTTGTATTCCTGCTTCAAAGTGCTTCTTCGTAGGCATCCCAATTCCCACCATCGTTAGGTCCTTTAGGAAAACAAAAGACTACCGTTCCCATATCTGCTTTAGATATATCGTATGTGTAACCAGAAGCACTATTATATATAGTGATATGAAGTTTTTGTTTTCACGCAGCCACTTTTGGGCGATATACAATGTTGGACACAAAAATTCAACTGGTTCGTCATCTATTTCCGTACAACACGACATACTTTGCGGAAGGTCATATTTTGTAATAACCTTATTTCGGTCTATTAGGTGTTCACACTTCCAAACGAAAACCTTTCTCTTTCAGCAGCTTCTGCAGTCTCTAATGTTACGAGTTCTTCGGTCATAGTTCACTCCTCCTTATCTATCTTAATATCTGTCACTTTGCCACGATTGATAAA
>VOFI01002979.1_pt1 | contig 12039 bp, 17 predicted proteins | sample 5384131 | NCBI WGS metagenome assembly VOFI01 (sample SAMN12384728, study PRJNA508395) | human gut metagenome | isolation source: healthy gut H | host: Homo sapiens
TTTACGGAAGATCTGTACATGCAGATCCTGATGGAAGCGGCATGAGCTATAGGCCGAGAGCTGGAAGATTCGGACAGACGTTCATCGACAGTATGACCATCAATGAGCCTTATTATGTGGAAGCTCCGCTCCCTAAGACAGAGGCTTATGTGGATAATTTCGACTTGCTGGAGCAGCGAACCGCGCTGCGAGACAAATACATCATGGGACAGATCGATAAGGCGGAATATCAGAAACAGTATGAAGCCTGAAGGCTGCCGGCCTTTCCGATGTGATTGAGCAGGGGAAAGAGGCTTCTTATAAGAAGATATCCCAGTAATGAACCGGCCGGAGCATGCAGATGCTCCGGCCCAAAAACGTTCAGCCGGGCTGGGACTGTATGAGGAGAGGAAAAAAGATGCAGACTGTTTTAGGACTTGACCGGATAGATGAGTTTGAGTGTGCTCTTAGAGGAAGCGGATCGGGCTGATCACAAATTATTCAGGTGTGGACTCCGGTTGGCGGACCAATGTTGACATTTTACAGAGAGAGGGCTGCAGATCGTAAAGCTGTTTACTCCCGAACACGGGCTGTACGGGACAGGGGCCGGGGGAGGCGTGGAGGATACGGTGTATCCGGGCGATGATACCTGTAACCTCCCTGTTTGGGGGATGGTGAGCGGGGACGGGGATCTCACCGGAATTGATGTGCTGGTCGCTACGATATACAGGATGTGGGCCTTAGGTATTATACCTATATCTATACATGACTTACTGTATGGAGGCTGCGGCCCGCCTGCATATTCCGTTCCTGCTGCTCGACCGGCCCAATCCCCTGGGCGGCCCCGGATCGTTTCGGGCGGAACAGCAGGCTTAAGTTCGCTTCCTTTATCGGTGACTATGGGCTGCCGCTAAGATATGGGCTGACTCCGGGCGAGCTGGGGGTATTATTTTATCGGTACCGGAACCTGGATATGGACTACAGGGTAATTGAGCTCAAAACTATAACCGGGACTGCTATTTTCCGGATACCAAGGCCGTATGGAACATTCCGGAGCCCTGCCTGCCGGATTACGATACCACCGTATGCTATGCCGGCGGATGCCTGGCAGGAGCGACGACTTTGAGTGACGGGCGCGGGACCGCAAAGCCTTTTCAGATATACGGCGCGCCATATATACATATGGGTGAATTTTACCGGGAGCTGAAGCGAGGGAAATACAGGATGAGGGCATCTGCTGCGCCAGCGGGCTTTTTATCCCCTCAGAGAGAAAGTATGCGGGAGAGGTGTGTTATGGGGTGGAGTTTGCCCCGCTTCGCAAGGACCTGGACTTCATCCCCGCGTCGCTGATCCTGCTGCTGCGCACGGCGGCCAGGCTGTATCCGGAGCAGTTCGGGCTTATAGACAATGAAACCGGCAGGAAACATCTTCATTATCGACCGGCAGCGAACAGGCGGCCGGATATTTGAAAGGACGCATCTGCCTGGAGGAGCTGCTGGAGGAGTGGCGGATTCAGGCGAAAGAGTTTGAAGCGGTGACGGAAGATATCCGCATCTACCGTTAGGCATACAAATACGGCTCTGCGCCGTACCGAAAATCTTAAGACATGCTCTAAGGCAGCAGGAATCGAGGTTAATATGAGGCTATCAACAACCATCAACTTTTTTCATCTATGACGATGACGGCAGTTACCGCGCTTATCTGGAAGATCTGCGCCATTATGCGGCACTGGGCTTTCGGAATCTGGATGCCATCTTCTGCTCGGCTGGCGCGCCTGGCTCTCCGCTTAGGACGGACCGCTTTGAGGAGTGGGGCCAAAACCGTGCGCAGGGAGGGCCGATGAACTGGGCATCACATTTGTGCAGACACATGTGCCCTTTTATAATTTCTGCCATCCGCAGACAGGTATTATAGAAGATACGGAGGGAGATCATCCGCAGAGCCATCGTGTGCACCCGGCATATTGGGCGCACACTGGACCGTAGCGCATCGGGGACCGACTTTCAGACCAGCCTTACAGGCTCCGGGTCACGGAAGAAGAATCTTTGGAATATTTTTTCGCCGCCATCTGAATTTGCAGCGCGGCAGGATGTGGGCATCTGTATAGAAAATATGGCCGACTTTCCCGGCCAGGGCTTTAAGAGAAGCTACTGCGCGACTGTGGAGGAGCTGGCGGAGCTTGTGGATAAACTCCATGAAAGATACGATAATGTGGGGATATGCTGGGACTTCGGCCACGCCAATCTGGTCTATGCCGATCAGGTTCCCTGCCTGGAATATCTGGGCAGGCGCATTAAAGTCACCCATGTCCACGACAACAGCGGAAGCATGGATGAACACCGCGTGCCCTATATCGGCAATGTAAACTGGGAGGCAGTCATGCCGGCCTTAAAGAGAATCGGCTATGAAGGAGATTTCAGCTTTGAGGTGAAACGCCTCGCCGCCCATGTGCCGGAACCGATTAAGGATTCGATGTGGCGGCACATGATGAAGACCGGCGAATATCTGCTGTCTCTCGTGGAGGGCTAAATATCCAATGGATCGGCGGCCGCCGTCCATTCCCCGATCAGCTGCCGGATGGACTGCTGTCGGCAATCCCTGTCTTCATGAACCGCCCGGCAGACAACCTCATAACGCTTGCTGCCAAGAGGCCAGTCTTCAGGAGAACGGCAGTATCCGGAGAAAAGGGCAAACGCCATAGCTCCGGCCGTGTAGACGTTGGTGACCCTCATCGATCACAGCGCCAAGCCGGTATTCTTCCGGAGACTGAAAAAGGGAGCTGCCCCACATCCGTCCCATGTCATTGACACAGGGCTTTTACGGAAAAAATCGATATCGCATATGACCGTCTTATGGCGCGTAAAGTCATACATGATGCTGCCGTCATAGAAGTCAATGGCGATATATCCCTGGGATGCCGTATATTCAAGGAACGACAGGATGTCCAGATACACCTGCATTCTGGTTTTTGTATCCGTCTGCAGAAACCGCCGCCGCGATTTTGGAAACATTCTTCCCATGCACTCGCCGTCTGCCCATGCAAAGATCATGGCAAAGCCGCCGCCGATCTCTTCGCACCCGGAGATATTCAATCAGGTTCGGATGCCGGAGGTCCTGATAGACGGGGACTGTGGACTTGAGCCTGGATATGGCGTCTTCCGGTTTCCCATCATAGCGGGCCGTCGGCGCCCCGGCAAATTTTATAAAATAACGTCTGCCGTCTTTCTCCGTGCCGAAACAGATATTGCCGGAATCCTGTCCGTCAAAGATCCGGAACACCCTGCCATACCGGCTTAGGGAAGCTGAAATCAAAAAGGTGACTTCAGCATATAGGTCAGGCCGTCCGTTGTCTGCACGCACGGGTTTCCGAGATACCATGAGGGCACAGGCCGGTTCATGTTATCATACCATCCCAGCACTTCGGCCGCCTGCCGTTTCATGGTATCGATTTCTTTCTGGCCGAACGGCACCGCCCAATAGACGGAGGAGAGCGTGTTGCTGGATATGTAGAGGGCCAGAAGCTTCCCAGAACTCCATGGGAGGCGCCGCCGAAATAGCCGTTGACCATGCCGGTGGCAAACAGATGCGACTTCTGCGCGCACCAGACGATGCGGTTGAATTCTTCCCAGGGGTCTCCGTAATCCCACCTATTAAAATCGATGACGGTCAGGGACGCCGGAGGATCGATGATCATATTGCCGATGTGATAATCGCCGTGCTGAAGGCACTGGGGCGCCCTTTGAGCAGATGCCGGTGTTCCTCTATGTACCGGAGCATATGATCTGCGCCTTCAAATCCGATGGGGCAGTCGTGATAGCCGCGTATCTTGCGGTCGATCTTGCGGCCGAACCTGCTTTCCCAGCCCTCTCTGCCGGCGGGCGCCGGTATGGGTGAATCTTATGGAGGATTTGCCCTGCCTGAAGGCCATGGACATACTGCTCTGTGTCCGCCAGCAGGGGATTTCTTCCTCTGCGTGGATACCCCGTCGATCCAGCTCTGGATCGAGTACACCCCGTCTTCGCAGGTGCCAAATTCCAGCGGCATACACATGGGAATGCCGAGCGCGGCGATCTGTTTCATGATATCAAACTCAGCTTTTTCCGCTCATACTGATCAGCGGCGGAGCCCGGTACAGCACTCTGTCCCCGTTCGGGAACACAGCGCTGTATTTTTTGTCCTCAGACCATCCTTTTATCTATGGGTTCACATTGTATAAAAAACGGTCCATAAAACTCTCCTTCTTTAACTGTGAGCGACAGCAGGCGGATGCTCTGTACACGCTCCGGTGCGCTTTATCAGGCATCTTCCTTTAAGGTCTGCATCTGCAGCTGAGCGGTTACCAGCTGGTAGTAGATGCCCTTTTTGTTCCAACAGTTCGTTGTGTGTGCCGCATTCCGCGATCTTATGCCCGTCTATGACGATCAGGCGGTCGGCATCCTTTAATGTGGACAGGCGGTGGGCGATGGCCAGCGTGGTTCTGCGGCGGTCAGCCTCTGCAGCTTTCTGGATCAGATATTCACTCTCCGTATCCAGGCTGGAGGTGGCCTCATCCAGTATCAGAAGCTTGGGATCATTCAATATGGCCCTGGCGATGGCGATTCTCTGCCGTTCGCCGCCGGACAGATTGTACCCCTTTTCACCCACATAGGTATTATAGCCGTTGGGCGTCTTGCAGATAAAATCGTGCGCATTCGCCATTTTGGCAGCACGGATGATCTCCTCATAAGTGGCATCCGGCTTGGCAAAACGCATGTTATTCAAGAATCGTATCAGAAAGAGAAAGGTTTCCTGGAGCACCACTCCCAGCTGGCGGTGGAAATCCTCAATCCGGTAATCATTGATATTGATGCCGTCAATCAAAAGCTCTCCATCATCCACATCATATAAATGCATGACCAGATTGATCAGCGTAGATTTACCGGTGCCGGAAGCGCCCACAATGCCGATCATCTCTCCCTTCTTGATCTCAAAATTTATTTTTTCCAGGACCGTTTCGTAGGAACGGTAGCCGAAGGAAACATCCTTAAATACCACATCGCCCTTAATCTCCCGGCTTATGGGATGCTCGGCGTTCCGTATCTTCGGCTGTTCATCCAGCACATCGTAGATACGTTCCAGGCTGGTTAACATCTGCACGATCATCCTGGGCAGATGAGTCATCCATCCCAGCGGGCCGTAGAGCATGGTGGCATAGGTGATGAACTGCAGCAGCTGACCCAGCGAAGGCTTCCGTCCAGCGTCTTCAGGCCGCCCAGAGCGGTTACGAAATAAATGCCCATCCCCATGATGAAGGTCAGCATCGGGTAAAACGCTTTCGCCCAGAATACCTCATTATTCTTCTGAATTCTGGCATAATTTGCAGAAATCGTCTTAAAACGATCCGACTCATATTTCTCCTTGCCGAAGGACTTCACCACACGGATACCGGAGATCACATCCTGCAGCGCGCTGTTGTTGTCATCCCCCCGGCTGTACTGCATGTGGAACTTACGATGAATGACCTTGCGGAACCCCACCGACAGAGCCACGGCCAGAGGCAGGAAGACGATGGACAAAAGCGTCAGCCCCGGGCTGATGGTCAGCATTACAATGATAGCCCCCGTCATCAGCACAATCAGGTAAAAGATACTGCCGAAGGCATCCTCCATAAATTTACGGATATTTGCCGAATCGTTATTGATACGGTTCATCAGCTCGCCGGGCCGCCTGTCCTGGATAAAGGACAGCGTCAGCACCTGCATCTTCTGATAGAGGCGGCCACGGATATCCATGCTGATTCCCGCTCCAAGCTTTGCGCTCCAGAGGCTGCGCAGATATCTGGTGATGATGGAAAGCACCGTAATGACAGCCATGATAAGCGTAAAGCGAATGACCTCCTGGAAGCTGCCGTGGTCGGACATCAGCGTATTATCGATGAACCGCTGCTGGAACATCGGGCCTGCCAAACCTACCAGGGAAGAAAACAGCATCATCAGCGCCACCATCACGAACTGCTTTTTATAATTCGTGCATAAACGGACAAATTTTAAAAGAGTTACATTTTTCCCCTCACATTTGGGACATACACGGGTTCCGGGCAGCGCACGGCCGCATATGGGACAGGTTTTTTCATATTCCCTGTTCTCTATTATCCTGTCGCTGCCTTCCAGCATCAGCATCCCGCCCTTTGCAATCGATGCGAAACGGGAGATATGCTTCATGGAAAAGCGCGCGACATGCCTTGCCAGCCCGGATTCCTTTTCCGTAACCACAAGAATTCCGTTATTGACCTGTGATTCACACTTCATCGCGGATAATCCGGAAAGCTGCATTTCATATACGATCCGGCCTTCCTCTATAATAAGCAGACGCTGGTTTGTCAGCACCCCATAGGAGAAATCACAGTATTTTCCGCTGCTGTTTATGTCGAAGGGAGAACAATAGCGTATCTCCTCCCCTCCGGCAAGCTCAAACAGCGCCCTGATTTCCCCGGGCAGTTTTACATTCAGTTCCATTTAAGTCCTCATTATAATCATTTATAAGAACAAACCGATTTTCTTGAGCTCTTTTCCGGTAAGCTTCGAGGTGTCCGGTATCTCAAACCGGTTTTCATCCAGATCGGTGATCAGAAGTCTTGTTTCGGTCAGATGGACTACAGCGTTGCCGCTCATATGTATGGCAAAACGGCAGGGGCCATGATCCGTCACCACGTCAAAATAGGCGAATCCGTACTCTTCCTTCACATTCTTTACTTTTGTGATAATCGGGGTAAAATAACGCAGCTCCATCTGCTCAGTCAGCATCTTCCGCGTTTCCTCGTCCACATCCTTATCCAGATCATGGATTACGCCGATTTCCTTCGCCTTCTCGTCCGGCTCCCGTATGGAAATATACATATTTTTACCTGTAAAAGGAAAGGTTCGGAACACCTGAACCCGGTTATAATGCTTTTCCTGCGTATCCAGCGAGACAAAACCGCCTTCCGTCCTGTGAAATGTACTATTGCTCCTGTCCAGATAGTTCAGCGCCAGCATGGCCTCCGTCTCCGCCTCCATCTGTTCCAGATCAAACTCTTCCGCAAACAAATCTTCCATAGCTACCTCATTTCCGTGTCTCATACACATTTATTCCTGCCGATGTCATTTCTATTCCAGTCCCCGCATGGCCAGTGCTTTCGTCTGCAGCTCCCGCAGCTTGAAATATGTGCCTTTCCTGGCCAGCAGCTCCTCGTGGCTGCCTTCCTCCGTAATCCTTCCCTCATCCATCACCACAAGCCGGTCCGCATCCCTGAGCGTAGACAGCCGGTGGGCTATGGAAATCGTGGTTCTTCCTTTAATGAGGAAGTTGATGGAAGCCTGAATCGCCTTTTCCGTCTCCGTATCCACGGAGGCCGTGGCTTCATCCAGAATCAGGATCCGGGGATTAGCCAGAATCGCCCTGGCGATGGAAATCCTCTGGCGCTCACCGCCGGACAGCTCCCTGCCGGTAGCTCCGATGATAGTGTCATAACCGTCAGGCATCTTGCAGATAAAATCATGGGCGCTGGCCAGTACCGCCGCCTGAACCACCTCTTCTTTGGTGGCATCGGGATTGGCGTAGGCTATGTTGCTGTAAACGCTGCCCATAAATATGTAGGTTTCCTGGGATACCATAGCCACATTGCGCCGCAGATCGTTAAAGGCGATGTCCTTTACCGGTACCCCATCGATGAAGATCTCTCCCTCATCCGGATCATAGAGCCGGGAGATCATATTGACCAGCGTCGTCTTGCCCGCGCCGGAACGCCCTACAATGCCCAGCATCCTGCCGCCTTCCACCTTCAGGCTGACATTTTTGAGAATGGTTTTATTTTTATCATAGGAGAATGTTACATTCTTCAGCTCAATGTCTCCCCTCATGTTGTCCATATGTACCGGATTCTCCTTTTCCGTGATCTCCGGAAGGGAGTCTATAATTTCAAACATACGCTGGGCGCTGGTCATGCTTTCCGCCCACCAGTGGAAGCTGAAGGCAATGAAATCCAGCGGATTGTTCAGCTGTCCCACATAGCTGATAAAGGTGATCAAAATACCCAGCTCCAGATCTCCGTACCGGAAGAGCATGTAGCCTCCCAGGGCCCATACCAGCAGGTTGGAGAGATTTTCCACCGCCGCATAGAGCACGGTGAAATGGTTGTCAAAACGCACCAAATCCACGTCTGCATGCATCAGCTTCTTATTATATTTATCGAAACGTACCAGCTCCTTCTCTTCCTGTCCGAAGGCCTTTACCACCCGCGCACCGGTCAGGTTGTCATTTACCCTGCTGTTCAGAGAACGCCTCGCCCTGTGGCGGCTGGAAAAATAGTTGAAGAGTGTCGGAGCCATTTTGTAGCTGGTAAACAGCACCACCGGTATCCAGATAAGCACCGGCACGGCGAGCTTCCAATTCATCCGGAGCATGATCACAGCCGTGGCCACCAGTGAAAAAATATTGGATGCCATAAAGGGCAGGCCGTCTATAAAAAAGCCGGTAACCTCCTCCGAATCGCCCATGACTCTGGTCATCAGGCTGCCGGTCTGCTTGCTGTTATAAAAACCCATGGACAGACGGCCCATGGAATCAAACACGTCAGTTTTCAGCTTCATTACCACACCAGGTATGATCCTGGCATTTAATACCCCCTGAATGATGCCGAACACCTGGATCGTGAGCTTCGTCATGAACATGGAAAGCACCACCAGCAGCAAAGCCGTCACATATTTGCCCGCAGGAAGATTTAAGAATTCCAGGAACTGCGGATCCTTTGCCAGCACCTTATCATAGAGAATCGTACCGTTTAAATAGGGCCAGACCAGATTCAGCAGCGCCGTGGCGATAATGCAGATGAACATGCCCGCAATGCTGGCCGCATAAGGCCTGAAATAGCTTAAGGTACGGAAAAACACGGAGCTTTTGTTCATGCACCGTGGACAGATCTTCCGTTCCGGATCCGGATACATCGTACCGCATTTGCTGCAGTACTCCTCCTCTTTTTCTCCCCTGAGCAGTTCCTCCGTCAGTTCCCTGCCCGCCTTTACGGCTTCAAAGACTGCGGCGAAATGGCGGAGCTGCGCCAGGTACATATTGGAGCACAGCGCCAGCCGGATGTCGTTTTCCTCTCCCTCCGGGCGGTAAAACAGGATATTGGTAGCCACCTGTTTGAGTACCTGCAGGGATGCGGTCTCCGCCACAGAAAGCATCTGAATCTCATAGGTTTTGCTCCCTGTGATTTTTTCCCTTTGATCCATACAGCCTTTATACTGCTTCGTATACATGGGCCCCTTTGACGGACTGGGCGAGCATAACCTGCGTCTTCGTCAGCAGCAGCCAGCCGTCCACATATTTTTCTTCAAAGTTCATATCAAATCCCGTGATGGGCCAGTTTTTATCAGACAGTCTGCGGAATATTTCCTTATTCAATGTTTCTTACCCCTCGCGTTCTTCCTCCTGGATCCAGAACGCAGAGCTGGTTTGGGCAGGACACCATGCAGGTTTTTCGCAAACGGATGCTGTGATGACGGTAAAGTTGTATTGGTAACTAAATTATCTCTGTTACGAAATGCGATGGAACGATTGATTGTTCTGAACATGTTAGTCTGCCTCCCTTTCTCTAATTTTTCAGCGGTCTTTTTTATTAGTATAGAACGGCATGGGAGATATGTCAAACGAATTTTTTGATATTTTATACTTTTATGATATGTTTTTCATCTTCTATTGTAGTTTTTATATAAACACAGTATGAAATCTTCCAAACGTTGCGCGTTTTGACCAGTAGATTTTACCGATTTTATAAAAAATACCGCCGGAAAAGTTGCGGTATTCTGATGCTTGTAAACGACAGGAGGAAAAAGAGGGAGCTTGCTGATGATCCGGTATATATGGTTTGACTGGGCCTTACGCTGGTCGGAAGCAATCATGCCGCCATCTATCAAAAGGTGCTGGCAGATCTGGGAGGTGAAAAAGGAAATAAAGCGAAGTCGAGAGTGTGCATCATCGGCCAACAAGTATTTTATGCGGGAGCATCCGGGATGCCTTGGAAAAAAAGGAAGGTGTCCGCGGCTATCTGTGGAAAAGCCGATGGAATACCTGCAGCTTGGCCGGGAAAACGCAGCGGTTTCTCGTATCGGGATGGAGCAGGAAAACCCGTCTCTGTTTGCTGGAGAAAATTCCCTTTACGGACGGTGTTTAAACGCCGCCCTGCACCAACGGGGCATAAAAACCGGGCTGATATCCAACTGGGATCACTCCTGCAGAAGGGTCCTGGAGGAAGCTTGGCCTGTTAAGCCTATGGATACCGTTGAAGTATCCTCCGAAGCCGGATGTGGCTTGACCGCAGGATATTTGAGAGAGCTCTTTTGCTGGCGGGAGTGGAACCTTCGGAATGCCTTTATGTAGGGGATAATTATTATGATGACGCGGTGGGAGCGTCTGCGGCGGAATGCGTACGCTTCTGATCAATCCGCCGGGGCAGGCTTGGTATTGAAGAGCTAAGTTTCCCGATGTGATTGAGAGCGATACAGGATGTGGAACGCTATACTTATGATTAGAAGAGGAGAAAATGACAATGAAAAGAGAAGAATCTGAAAAAATATGCTGTGCATTTTTATGGCGGTATCAATGCTGATTTTGGCAGGATGCGGTAACTCTGCGGCAGGAACAGGCGCATCAGGGTCATCCGCCTCCGGAACATCCGCGGTAAGCGCCGGGAGTCGGAAGCCAAAACAGGAGAGGAAAGCTACGGCGCCGGCCGGCGGGCACAGAGAATCCAGGGAAAAGGTGGTGCGCATCAATGTGGGCTCGAACCGGACAGCCTGGATCCGTGGATGTCCGCAGCCACCGATACGGAAGCCATCTTTATGAATGTTTTTGAAGGCCTCGTACGCTTTGATGAGGCCGGCAGTATCATTCCGGGACTGGCGGAAAGCTGGGATATCTCCAATGACAGCCTGGACCTATACCTTTCATTTAAGAAAGAATGTAACATTTCATAATGGCAGCCCCATGACCTCGGAGGATGTGATCTATACCTATGAAAACCTCTCCGGTTTAAACGGTGAGAAGGCCATCTCATCCAAATTCAAGCAGCATCACGAATCTGGAAGCTCCCCGACGATTATACCGTGGTTATGACGCTCTCCGATGTGAATGCGGCCTTCCTGCAGTTTAATAAAATAGCCGTGCTGCCCAAAGCTATGAGGAGCAGGCTGTGGCGCCGGTGGGCACCGGCCCGTTTCGGTTTAGGAATATGTGCCGGGAGAAGGTCGTCCTGGAGAAAAATACGGAGTACTATGATGAGAGCCGCATGCCCATGATCGACAAGGCGGAAATTTATATCATGACGGATGAGAGCGCTGTGGTGACCGCACTGCAGTCCGGACAGCTGGACACGGGTGTATCCGCAGAAAATGCCGAGATCTTAAGCGGTGAATTTGACATCTATAACTCTCCGCAGAATATGGTGCAGATCTTTGCGCTGAACAACAGCGTGAAGCCGTTTGACAATGTGGGAAGGTGCGCCAGGCCATAAGCTAATGTGATCGACAAGCAGCAGGTCATTGACGGCGTGTTCGGAGGTTTATACCCACACAAAGAGCGCCATTCCAATTTTCAGCCCGGTGATGGGGACCTATTACAATGATCAGCTGGCAGACACATACACGGTGGATATTGAGAAAGCGAAGGAACTGCTGACCGAGGCCGGATATGGGGGACGGATTCTCCATGACAATCACTGTTCCGGCCAACTATCAGAACATGACTTTTGGACACGGCCCAGATCATTGTGGAGCAGTTAAAACAGGTGAATATCACGGCGGAAATCCAACTGATCGAGTGGGCGGCATGGCTGGAGGATGTGTACACCAACGCACAGTACCAGACAACCATCGTTGGCCTGACCGAAAGCTGGGATCCCAACGATGCTGGGGCGCTATACCACCACCTATGCCAAGAATTTCTTTAAGTATGCCAACCCTGCCTATGACGGGCTGATCGAAAAGGCCATCAAGGAAACAGATGAAACTGTGAGGGGCGGAATACTACAAGGAGTGCCAGAAGATT
>VOFI01004030.1_pt1 | contig 12027 bp, 21 predicted proteins | sample 5384131 | NCBI WGS metagenome assembly VOFI01 (sample SAMN12384728, study PRJNA508395) | human gut metagenome | isolation source: healthy gut H | host: Homo sapiens
GCACTACTGGCAGCTTCTCCCCATCGGCCCGACGAGCTACGGCGACAGCCCCTATCAGAGCTTCAGCACGCACGCGGGCAACCCCTATTTCATTGACCTCGATCTGCTGCGGGAGGGGCCTCCTGACGCAGGAGGAGATCGACGCCGTCGACTGGGAGGCGCACAGCGCGCGCGTGGACTACGGCTTCCAGTACAGCGTGCGCTTCGACCTGCTCTACCGCGCCTTCCTGCGCGGCTGGGAGCGCGACGCGGACGCCGTGCGCGAATTCCGCAATGCGAACCCGTGGGTTGAGGACTATGCCCTGTATATGGCGCTCAAGCGCAGCCAGGACATGCGCTCGTGGGAGACGTGGCCGGAGGAGATCCGCCTGCGCCGTCGGGTGCGGCCGAAACCTATGCCGTCCGGCTCGGCGACGACGTGCACTTCTTCATCTATCTGCAATATCTCTTCTTCGGCCAGTGGGACGCGCTGCAGCTATGTACACGCGCTCGGGCTGGAGATCATCGGCGATCTGCCGATCTATGTGCCCTATGACTCCTGTGACGTGTGGGCGAACCCGTCCCTGTTCCAGCTGGACGAGACCGGGCTGCCGACCGGCGTGGCAGGCTGCCCGCCCGACTATTTCTCGGCCGACGGCCAGCTATGGGAGCAACCCGCTCTATGACTGGGAACGTATGCGCCAGACGGATTACGCCTGGTGGAAGGAGCGCATCGCAGCGGCCGCGCGCCTGTTCGACGTCATCCGCATCGACCACTTCCGCGGGCTGGAGAGCTACTGGGCCATCCCCTACGGCGACAAGACCGCCCGCGGCGGCAAAGTGGGTCAAGGGACCTGGCCACGACTTCGTCCGCGCCATGCAGGAGCGCTTCCCCGGACCTGCGTCTCATTGCGGAGGATCTCGGCTTCCTGACAGACGATGTCATCCGGCTGCAGAAGGACTCCGGCTGGCCCGGCATGAAGGTGCTGGAATTCGCCTTCGACTCCCGCGAGCCGAGCAACTACCTCCCCCACCGCTATATCCGCAACTGCATCTGCTACAGCGGTACGCACGACAACGAAACGCTGGCCCAGTGGCTGGCGCAGACGTCGGAGACCGCGCGTGCCTATGCCGCGGAATACCTCGGCCTGACGGAGCAGGAGGGCTACGCGTGGGGCATCCTGCGCAGCGGCCTTGCCAGCGTGGCTGACACGTTCATCGCCCAACTGCAGGACTATCTCGGCCTCGGCGCGGAGGCCCGCATGAACACGCCCGGCACGCTCAGCGACCGCAACTGGAGCTGGCGGCTGCTGCCCGGCCTGCTCACGGCGGGCTGGCCCACCGCCTGCGCCACGCCATGAACACGATGTACGAGCGCCTGTAAGGCAAATATGCAGAAAATGACCGCCCCTCCGATCCGGATGGGGGCGGTCGTTGTCGTGCGGCATGGTGCAAGTGGAAAATGGAAAGTGGATAGCGTAAAGTTACGCGAAGTTTCCAGTCGCGCGTTGTAGGGAGGGGCATGCCCCCTCCCGGCGCTGAACTGACAGTTGGTACAGGTTGCCGATAAAATGGTACTGGCCCCCGAATTGTCATTGCGAGGAGCGAAGCGACGCGGCAATCTCGCAGTACTGGGGTGGATAACAGGAAAGCCCCGGCGAAAACGTAACTGCCTTCCGAGATTGCACCCCAAAGGGCACTTCCTCGCGCTTCGCGCTCAGGGCGCCACGTCGCCCTTCGGCCTCCCGCAATGACAAACTTGGAAGCCTTGCGCCGCAGGAATGTGTGCCGCAGTCATTGTCAACCTGCAAGGCGCTCAGGGAGCGCCGCTGCAGGCAGCTTTGGAAATCCGTGCAAAAACGCCCCCATCCGGTCGGATGGGGCGCCTGCATTTGATTCAGCCGACGACAAAGCGCGCGGCAGCTTTGGCAAAATGGGCCTCGTTCCGGCTGTCTGCGATCTGCACCTGCAGAGGATGGGTAAAATTAATCGTAAACAGCTCCATAAAGTTCTTTGCGCTGACAACATGCTCGCCATCTACCACGTCAATGGCATAGGGCTGCAGCGTGGCCAGTCCGACAAATTCTCACGTCGCTCACGGATGCAAATCGAACGATCATGTGCTTCCTCCCAAAGAAAGACTGTCAGCTTGTCAAAAAGTCCTTATGAGTCTGCGATCCTGCCGCTGCGGCGGGCAATCGAACGCGAAAGGGCGCCCTGACGGCTTCCCTTTCCCACGTTTCTTCCCTCCGAAACTTTCGGCTTGGCAGTTTTTTGACAGTCTGAGACTGTACAAATCCTGTTTTTTCCACTATAATGATCGTGATTATTATACCGCAAAAAACGGGCAAAAGCACAATGCACGTTTTGTTCAATCTTTTTTGGGACCCTCAAAGATTTTTTTTGGAGAAACTCGATGAAATTTCAATGTTATACGCTGGGCTGCAAGGTCAATCAATATGAAACGCAGGCCATGGAGCAGCAGCTTCTGGCCCTTGGCCACGTCAGCGGCACGGATGCCGACGACTGCGACGCCTATCTCATCAATACCTGCACCGTGACGGCGGTCGCCGACCGCAAGAACCGCACCCTCATCCGCCGCCTGCGCCGCGAGCACCCGCAGGCCGTCATCGGCGTGTGCGGCTGCTATGCACAGGTCAGCGCCGGGAGGTCGAGGCTCTCGGCGTGGACGTCGTGTCCGGCAGCGGCGGACGCGAGGCCTTTGTCCAGCTCGTGCTGGACGCCGTGCAACAGAAAAAGGCCGGGCAGGACGCCGGGCAGCAGGTCCTGCTGGACGACGCCATGCGCCGCCGCGCCTTTGAGTCGCTCCCCGGCCGGGAGCCTCGGCACGCGCACCCGCGCCATGCTCAAGGTGCAGGACGGCTGCTGCAACTTCTGCACCTACTGCATCATCCCCTACGCCCGCGGGCCGGTGCGCTCGCTTCCGCTGGCGCAGGCCGTGGAGCAGGCGCGCGCGCTCGAGGGCTACCGCGAGGTCGTGCTCACGGGCATCGAGGTCGCATCGTGGGGCCGCGATCTCAAGGACGGCAGCACGTTTGCCGATCTGGTCGAATCCGTCTGCCGGGCCGTGCCGCAGCTGCGCGTGCGCCTTGGCTCGCTCGAGCCGCGCGTGGTGGACGAGGACTTCTGCCGCCGCCTTGCCGCGTGCCCGAATTTCTGCCCGCAGTTCCACCTGAGCCTGCAGAGCGGCAGCGACGGCGTGCTGCGCCGCATGCACCGCCACTATGACACGGCCCGGTATCTGGAGAGCGTCCGCCTGCTGCGGCAGTATTTCCCCGGCTGCGCCATCACGACGGACCTGATCGTCGGCTTCCCCGGCGAGACGGAGGAGGAATTCGCCGAATCCCTCGCCTTTGCCCGCACCTGCGGCCTTGCCATGGTCCACGTCTTCCCTATTCCCGCCGCGCGGGAACGCCCCGCTGCCTCCATGCCAGGCCAGCTCTCCCGCGCGGAGAAGGCCGACCGCTCCGCCAGGGGCATCGTTAAAATGGAATTGGCCCCAAATTGTCATTGCGAGGGCGCTTTGCGCCGTGGCAATCTCGCAGCACCCGGCCGGATTTTGGAAAGGCTTCCTGCAAAATCGTAACTGCCTTCCCGAGATTGCACCCCAAAGGGCACTTCCTCGCGCTTCGCGCTCAGGGCGCCACCCCCTTCGGGGCCTCGCAATGACAAATCTGGAAGTCTCACGCCGCTGAATCGCTACTGCAATACCTGTAACTGCCAATGGCGCTCAGGGAGCGCCGCTGGACGCAATCGGTGCATACCATTTTATCGCCAGCCTGTACTAGTCAGCAGTGCGTCGCCGGGAGCGGCATGCCGCTCCCCCTACACTGGCGGGTACGGTCGGCGAAGCCGCCTGTAACTTGTCAGTCCGCATGCCGCTCCCCTCATTTTTTCATTTCCAAATAATTATCCCCGGATGCGGCGCATCCGGGACGTTTTTGTATTCTCTTACAGCTCGCGGAGGGCATCGACGAAGGCGGTCTTGGAATTTGTCTTTTCGTCGCGCTGCTTCAGCACGCGGGCGGGCGCGCCCGCCACGACGGCATTCTCCGGCACGTCCTCCGTGACGACGGCTCCGGCCGCGACGACGGCATTTTTCCGATATGGACGCCCTCGAGCACAACGGCATTCGCGCCGACGAGCACGCCGTCCTCCACGATGACCGGTGTGGCGCTGGGCGGCTCGATGACGCCCGCCAGCACGGCTCCCGCGCCGATATGGCAGTTTTACCCACAGTGGCACGGCCGCCGAGCACAGCGCCCATATCGATCATGCTGCCCTCGCCGACGACGGCACCAAGATTCAGGATCGCGCCCATCATAACGACGGCGTTCGCGCCGATCTCCGCGCCCTCGCGGATGATGGCGCCCGGCTCGACGCGCGCATGCAGGCCCTTGAGGTCCAGCATGGGGATGGCGGAGTTGCAGGCGCCGTTTTCCACATGCAGGCGGTCGATGTGCGCGGCCTGCGCCGTAAGCTGCGGACCGAGCGTTTTCCAGTCGCCGTAGAGGATATGCAGGCCGTTCCCGCCGGAAAAAACCTCCGCGCCGGGGAACTCGCAGGGCGCATTGGCCTGCAGCACCACGCGGACGGGCGTCTTCTTCTCCGACGTGCGGATGAGTTCAATGAGTTCCGTTGCTTCCATAAAGCGGCTCCTTTCAGCGGACGGAGCGCTTGCGGCGGATCATCTCGCGCCAGTCCAGGTCACCGCGCTGCAGGCCGAGGATGAGCATCTCCGCCGTGGCGAGGTTCGTGGCCATGGGCACATTGTGCGCGTCGCACAGGTGCAGCGTCTGCACGACCTGCTGATCCTCCCAGGGGTCGCTGTTATTCGGATCGGTGAACAGCAGCACCAGATCGATCTCGTTATAGGCGATCCGGGCGTCGACCTGCTGGTGACCGCCCTGATTGTGGGAAGATACAGCGTCACGGGCAGGCCGGTCGCCTCCGCGACAAGGCGGCCCGTTGTGGCCGTGGCGGAGAGGTTGTGCTTGCTCAGCACGCTCTTATAAGCCGTACAGAACTGGACCATCAGTTCCTTTTTTCTTGTCATGCGCCATCAGCGTAATATTCATAAGATCACCTCATCTTCAAAATCGCATCAAGGGCATTGGCTCACCGCGCAGGCGGCGGGAGATGCGCAGGCAGGCCTCAGCGGCACCGCCGGAGAATTCAGGATCAGCGCCTTGCCGCTGCGGCAGAAAGCACGACGGCCGGGTCCTCCGGCACAAGGCCGAGCAGCGGCAGGCCGGTCTGGTCCATCATGTCGTCCACCGTCAGGTTCATGCGCGAAAACAGGCGCGGCTGCACGCGGTTGACCACGAGCTGCAGCAGCTCGTGCCCCTCGAGCGCGAGGGCGTCTGCCGCGCAGGCGGCATCCCGCAGGGAGGCGGGATCCGGCGTGGCGGCGACGATGCAGCGGTCGGCAAACTGCGTGGCAAGGCGGAAGCTCGTGCCGATCCCGGCGGCCGCGTCGATCAGGACCCAGTCGAAGGCCTCGCGGGCCTGCGCAGCAACGCACCGAAGCGCTGCTGCTCCACGAGAGCGTCCTGCTCGCGCACCGGGGCCGTCAGCAGGAACAGGCCCGGCAGGGCCGGATGCTCCGCGGCGTCGGACAGCTTGCAGAAGCCCTGCGTCACGTCCGTGAACGCGACAGCGGGCTGCTCGGCCATGCCGAGCGCGATGTCGAGATTCCGCAGGCCGATGTCGGCATCGATGCACAGGACGCGCTTGCCCTCGGCGGCAAGACAGGCCGCGATCCCGGCGCAGAGCGTCGTTTTTCCCGTGCCGCCCTTGCCGGAAATGACGGGAAACCGTTACACCCATGTGCATGCCGCCTCCCTTGGAGTTTTCTTCCTGTAGTATAGCCGATTCTCAGCACAATTTCAACAAAGATTTTTTGCCGCAATCATGTTTTTCCATACGCATCGCTCTATTTTCCGGCATGGCATCCGGTTTTTGCCCGCGCGTAGAAATTCCGGGCGATATTTGCCGTGCCCACTTGCGCGGCGCGAAAAAACATTATAATGAAAGCACACCGTCGGGTAAAACCGACAAATTTTTGTTTGAAACGGAGAGGCTATTTATGAAAAAGATCCTCGCATGCATTCTGGCAGTGGCTCTGCTGACGTGTGTCTTTGCCGCCTGCGGCAAGACGGAAGACAAGGGGACTCCTCCTCCGACCTGAAGCTCGCACTCGTCGTGGCCGGTACGTTCGGCGACCGTTCGTTCTACGACTCGTCCAAAGGAAGGCGCAGACCGTCTGGCCAAGGACTTCGGCGTGCAGGTCAGCACCATCGAGTGCAACAACGAAAACCACGCAACGCAGATGAAGAACGCCGCCGATCAGGCAGACGTCGTCGTGTGCGTCGGCTGGGAATTCTATGATGTCGAGACCATCGCGCCGGAATATCCGAACGTGAAGTTCATCTGGATCGACAACGCCACGAGCGAGCCGGTCGCCAACGTGCTGAACATCACCTATGCCCAGAATGAGGGCTCGTTCCTTGCTGGCTCGACATCGCGGCCGCCATATGTCCGAGACCGGCACGGTCGGCGCCGTCGGCGGCGAGGACAGCGACACCATCAACGACTTTATCGTCGGCTACATCGCAGGGGCGCGGAGTACTACGGCACGGAGAACGGCAAGGCCGTGAACGTCGTGAAGAACTACGCAGGCACCTAGAAAAGTGGGCAAGTGAAGCAGCTCCATCTATGACGCCGTGAAGCGCCTGCTGGACGGCGTGACAGCGACAGCTCGACCCCGACACCCCTGCTCCATGCGGGCGACGTGGGTCGCCGACATGAGCAACGGCTATGTCGGCATCGGCTACGGCGAGGACGGCGCGGCACAGCAGGTGCCCGACGACGCTGAAGACCGCCGTGGAAGAGCTGTGTCGAAGAAGATCGTCTCCGGTGAGATCACCGTCGAAACGACCCGCTGATGCAGGAATTGTCCGGGAGGGGCATGCCCCTCCCGGAGCTGGAAAAGGCCGCAGAATGGTGCGGCGGCGCGCAATGAAGCGCCATGGGCGCTGCAAATTTTTGGGGGGCATTTCCGCCGACCGCACCTGCCGCTGTAGGGGCGGTCAGTGACCGCCCTGTACAGGGCTATTCAACCGCAGGAGGCCATTGGTACACCGCTTCGCCACCCTGACGTGTCATTGCGAGGAGGCGCTGCCCGGCGCGCAATCTCGCAGTACCATGTTGACGCTCTTGCAGGCATGTCTGATGTGGACCTCAAGTCCTACACAGACACAGTATACCACAACGAGGAGCTAAAGTCACTCACAAGATACCGGTTTGACAAAGTTCGTGAACGAGCAAAGCTGAAGCAGTCCGTTTCCCGTCTGGTCACAATCTTGTTCCCAGAGCTTGAAAAGTTGGTCTCGTCACTGCATTCGGCCTCTGTTTACGCACTTCTCAGCGAATTTCCTGGCGCCAAACAGATTTCCAGCACGCACATGACGCATTTGAAAGCAGTTTTGAAAAACGCTTCTCAAGGCCGCTATGGCCAGGAGATCAGTCGGCTCTGTCATGCCCGCCAAGTCTCTTGAATTACAGCACACGATTCGCTTGATTCGTGAATTGGACGCCGAAATCGAAGATATTGAAACTGCCATTCAAGCCATCGTGGACGAAATGCAGTCTCCCATTACTACGATCCCAGGCATGGGTGTCCGTATGGGAGCGGTTATCCTGGCTGAAATAGGTGATTTCTCTCGCTTCGACTCGCCAGATAAAATCCTCGCATACGCAGGGATGTCACCTTCCACTTACCAGTCCGGGCAGCTTTCACTGTCTGGAGCCTACTCGCACATGGAAAAACGAGGTTCCCGTTACTTGCGCTACGCTCTTTACAATGCCACAAAACACGTCTGTCATTGGGACCCGACCTTTGCCGCTTACCTTGCCAAGAAACGGGCCGAGGGGAAGCACTACAACGTTGCGCTCTCTCATGCGGCAAAGAAATTGGTACGTCTGATTTTTGCAATGGAGAAATCTCAGCGGCCATACTGCGCCGCAGCATAACCCCGATTTTTCATAAGCTCAAGTAGGCGTCCAGAAGGACGTCAGCTTTGCTATACCCCTTTTGAACCGTCTGAATTTTTGCCGCTCCTCCGCATTTCGGGCTTGACCGCTATGCCTCGGAGCTGTATGAGAAATTTGACATCCGCGGCGCGGGCACCGGCGCGAAGGCCGGGGTCCATGTCCGGCGGCAACATGCAGAAGGTCGTCATCGCGCGCGAATTCTCGTTCGATGCGCCGGTGCTGCTCATCGCGCAGCCGACGCGCGGCGTCGACGTGGGCGCGATCGAGTTCATCCACGCCCGCATCCTCGAAAAAGTGCAACGAGGGCTGTGCCATCCTGCTGTGCTCGGCCGATCTGGACGAGGTGTTTCCGCCTGTCCGACCGCGCGTCATCCGATGTATGAGGGGCAGGATCACGGGCGAATTCTCCGCCGCGGAGATCTCCCGCGAGGAGATCGGCTATTGCATGACCGGCGGACGCCGGGAGGAGGCGCAGGCATGAAAAACGGATCGATCCCGGCTATCTCATCTCGCTGCTGCTGAGCGTGGTGCTCGCGTTTGCCATCGGCGCGGTCATCCCTCGCCATTGCGGGCTTCTCGCCCGGCAAGGCCTACCTTGCCATGCTGAACGGCGCGTTCTCCAGTGCCCGCCACATCGGCGATCTGCTGGAATACGCCATGGTGCTTTGCCTGTGCGGTCTGGCCTGCGTGCTCGGCGCGCGCGTCGGCATCTTCAACGTCGGCGGCGAGGGGCCAGCTCCTGCTCGGCGCCATCGTCGCCTGTCAGGTCGGCGTGTGGCTCGACGGCCTGACGCCGTGGCTCGTGCTGCCGCTGGCCGCGCTGGCCGCCATGGCCGCCGGCGGGCTTTACGCCCCCCATCCCCGGCGTGCTGAAGGTCAAGGTCAAGGTCAACGAGGTCATCACGACCATCATGCTCAACACCGTCGCCGCCAGCTTCTGCCAGTACCTCGCCAAGGGGCCGTGGAAGAACGCGAACAAGAACATGGTCGCAGCGACGGAGCAGCTGAACGCGCGTTACTGGTTCGGCGGCCTCATCGGCGGCTCGAACCTCTCAACGGCCATTCTGGCCGCGGGCCGTCCTTGCGTCGTCATCTGGTATGTCATGCAGAAGACGTCGCGCGGCTATGAGATGAAGCTCACGGGCCAGAACGAGGCGCTTTGCGCGCTTCATCGGCATCCGCACCAGCCGTCTTGTGCTTGTGTGCATGCTGCTGTCCGGGCGCGCTGTGCGGCCTGGTCGGCATGTTCCGCGTGTACGGCGCGGAGCATCTGTTCCGCGACAGCATCAGCCGCGACTATTATTTTGAGGGCCTCATGGTCGCCATGATCGCCCGGTATCAGCCGCTGGCCGTCGTGTTCCTGTCCCTGTTCTTTGCCGCGCTGAAGATCGGCGCACAGGGCATGGAGCTGGCCGCAGGTGTGCCGAACCAGATCTATCTCATCATCAGACCGTCGTCATCTTCCTCATGGCTGCGGAGAGCGGCCTGTTCGGCGCGCTGCAGAACCGCGTCAGAAAGGGAAAGGAGGCGGAAAAGCATGCTTGAATCCATTCTGAAGAGCATTTTCTCCGCCGGAACGTTCCAGCAGATGCTCCGCAGCGCCACGCCCGTGGCGCTGGCCGCCCTCGGCGGCTCGCTGACGGAGCATGCGGGCATCATGAACATCGGCATGGACGGCATGATCCTGATGGGCGCGTTCTTCGGCGTGCTCGGCAGCTGGCTGTTTGCCCCTCGGCGGCAGCCGTGTGGCGCTGGCCGTCGGCGTCGGCCTTCTCGTCGGCCTGTTCTTCGCGCTGTTCGTCGTGAAGCTCCGCCCGATGAATTCATCATCGGCTGCGCGCTCAACACGTTCGCGCTCGGCCTGACGGGCTTCCTGTCGCGCTCCATTTTTCGGCGCGAGCGGCACGAAGGGCAACCCATTCCTGCCCAGCCTGCGCCTTCCGGGCATCGAGAGCATCCCCTTCCTCGGCAAAATTCTCAGCGGCAACTCGCTGTTCGTCTATCTGACGCTGCTGTTCGTGCTGCTGCTGTGGCTGTTCCTCTATAAGACGCCCTACGGCTTCTGGCTGCGGGCCTCCGGCGAAAGCTTTTTCCGAGACGCTGCGCACGGCCGGTATTGATCCCGCAAAGCTCAAATGGCTGGCGAGCGTGCTGTGCGGCGTGTTCTGCGCGCGCTCGCGGGCGCGCACCTGTCGCTCGGCCAGCTGCAGGGCACGTTTGCCGAGAATATGAGCAACAACCGCGGTTACATTGCCTTTGCCTGCGTCATTTTCGGCGCGGCCAACCCACCGAAGGCCTATCTTGCCGCGCTGATGTTCGGCTTATTTTGACGCCATCGGCCTGCGCCTGCAGGAATACCTGAGCGCGGACCTCACGAATCTCATCCCCTATGTCATCACCGTTGTGATGATGGTCTACGTCGTCGTGCGGGCGCAGCAGCGCAAAAAAAGCACCGCGCACGCTCGGCGCTTGCACAGAAAGGAAAATCCGCATGAACCATCGCATTCCCCGTCCTGCTGGACGGAGACCCCGGCCATGACGACGCCATTGCCTGGATGCTGGCCGCGACCGGCTTAGACATCCGCGGCGTCAGCTCTGTCGCCGGGAACCAGACCATTGAAAAAACGACGCGCAACGCCCTGCGCATCTGCACGCTGCTCGGCATCCGGGCGCCGGTGGCCATGGGCCTTGCCCGGCCGCTGCTGTCCGAGGCGCTCACCGCCCCGAGCGTGCACGGCGTGAGCGGGGCTGGACGGCCCCGCCCTGCCGGAGCCGGACCGTGAGGCCGCACCGAGAGCGCGCCGGAGCAGATGGCCCGCCTGCTGCGCGAAAGCGCGGAGCCGCTGACCATCGTGGCCACGGCTCCCCCTGACGAACGTCGCCGCCCTGCTGCTGGCTCACCCGGAGCTGAAGGCGAACATCGCGGGCATCAGCCTGATGGGCGGCGGCCTTGCCCACGGAAACTGGACGCCTGCAGCCGAATTCAACATTCTCGCGGACCCCGAGGCGGCGGACGTCGTGTTCCGCTCCGGCCTGCCCATCACCATGGCCGGGCTGGATGTCACGGAGCAGGCCCTGCTCTACCCGGAGGACTTTTGCGCGCATCCGCGCCGTCGGCAACCCCGTGGCGGAGACCGTCGCGGGCTGGCTGGACTTCTTCTTTGCCTTCCACCGCACAAAGGGCTACGCCGGAGCGCCCGTGCACGACGCCGTGGCCGTGTGCGCCCTGCTGCGGCCTGACCTGCTGCACTTTGAGGACTGGCACGTCACGGTGGAGACGCAGGGCGCGTTCTGCCGCGGCGCAACCGTCGGTGACCGGCGCACTGCGCCGAACGCCCGCGTCATCACGGGCATCGAACGCGAGGGCTTCGCGGAACTTCTGACGGAGGCGGTGCGTACCTATGGCTGAACATCGGATCTGGTTTGACTGCGACACCGGCGTGGACGACGCCATCGCCCCTGCTGACGGCCCACCGCCAGCCCGGGCTGGAGATCGTCGGGCTGAGCACCGTGGCGGGCAATGTCACACTCGGCCACACGACGGAAAATACCCTGAAAAATCTGCGGCCTTATGGGCGCGGACTACCCCGTTTACCCCGGCGCTCCCGGCCCGCTGCGCCGTGAGCGCGAGGACGCCAGCAGCTTCCACGGGGCCGACGGCCTCGGCGGAGCCGTGCTCCCCGCCCCGCGCCGCGCCCCGGAGCAGACGCCCGCGTGGGACGCCCTGTATGAGGCGGCTGCGCGGATGCCCGGCGAGCTGACGCTCGTGGCCACCGGCCCGCTGACGAACGCGGCCATCGCGCTGACGGCCCACCCAGCCCTCCGGTCCCTGCTGCGCGGCATCGCCCTCATGGGCGGCGCTGCCGTGGGCGGCAACCGCACGCCCTGCTCGGAATTCAACATCCACGCCGACCCGGACGCGGCGGAAATCGTATTTTCGTCCGGCATCCCCATCATAATGTGCGGGCTGGA
>VOFI01003852.1_pt1 | contig 12026 bp, 24 predicted proteins | sample 5384131 | NCBI WGS metagenome assembly VOFI01 (sample SAMN12384728, study PRJNA508395) | human gut metagenome | isolation source: healthy gut H | host: Homo sapiens
CGTACCTGGCTCAAGTCCAGTAACCTTGGCAACCATCATCAATAAAACTGCATATTGCGTTACATTAAAATGGCAACCCTAATGGAACAAACATCACAACTTCTTTGTGTACCCAAATATTCAACTTTCCATCCGTCATCCCATTCTGAACTCCATACACAACTAGGAAGTACAGCTGTATCTAATTCGCTATCCTGCCATAATGAGATAACACATGTCTACGATCTTCCTTATATCGTTTTTTAATGAATTCAACAATTTATTCATCAAATCATATTTTTTACAATAAATCCATAAGCCGTACCAATGGTATGCGCAAAACTAGGATCAAAATGTTTTAATACTTTTCCCGTATTTCTCATCAATCCAGTCGCCATCTTCATTAATTTCCCATTTATCCCAAATGTGAACATTTCTTTCTTGAAGCCATCTAACATCATTACTTTGAGCCTGATAGATCCAAAGCATTTCTGTAACAGCTTGACGAATAAATAACTGTTTTGTCGTCAAAATAGGAAATTCTTTAGATAGATCTAAATGAAAAATGTGCACTTGGAACTTTAAATCGTGTCAATACCAGTGCGATTATGTACTTGAACTCCATTTTCCAAAATATCTTTACATAATCCACAATATACATCATCAAAGTATGACATCCATTTCCTCCTTAAAAACATTCTCCTCAATAAAACGACCCACTGCACTTTCATCATTTGTATAAGGACTTACAAATGCACTGCATTCTTTAACATCCTGTGAGCCATTTTTCATACATACACCCATACCGACTTTTTCAAGCATTTCCCCTATCATTTTGTTCATCCCCAAAAAGCCACACAGTTTTTCAAGGTTGACCCCCAAAATGCTTAGCTACCTTTTTCAATCCCATATCCTTTATTGATTCGACACAAGCCTCATTCTTATATTGTTTAGCACGTTCTAAGACAATCGGCATATAATCTTTATCACAATGTATAATCAGTTTGTTGCATGTATTATTTTCTAGATATGGTTCAAGATCAATTTCGATTTCTGTTTCACCAAAATTGTGCATGTTCCTGCGTTTCAATACTTGTACGATTTGTATAACGTGTGGCACCTTCCAAGATCCAAAAAATCAACGTCTAAATCTTCAAAAAAATGAATCACATCTAAAACGACTTCACCATCAAGAACATGATATTCTTCTTTAGTACGTTGTCTTAAATCATATACAACGCCACCATTCATTCCCATGATAAAACTAACACTATCTTCAATTCTCCATTTTTTCAACATAGCACGAACCGTCTCTACTGGACGTCCAGATGCGATGCCAAATAAAATTCCATGATTTTTCAATTTTGATACTGCTTCACGATTTAAATCTGATACTTGCTTTTTGAATTCAAAAATGTACCATCTAAATCCGTCGCAATCAAAGTTACTGGTTCCATAAATTATCCTTCGTATGTTAAGAATGCTGCATATCCTTTTTTTTGCTTCATAGATATCAGCTTTTTGCGCCAATTCAAAAAAGGTGCATGCATATTATGTAAAGCTACACCACAGTCAATTACCTGCATTCCATAATTAGCCAAAATATAAGCGATTGTTCCTCCACCGCCTTGGTCTACTTTTCCAAGTTCACTTGTTTGCCAAGCTACATTGTGATCATCCATAATACGACGAATCAATGCGATATATTCTGCATTCGCATCGTTACATCCACTCTTTCCACGAGCTCCTCCTGTATATTTATTGAATACGATACCTTTTACCAAATTCGGCTTGATTTCTTGGACTTGATGCCGAAGCATAAATTGGATCATGTGCAGCACTTACATCACTTGACAACATAATTGAATTCATCATTGCACGTTTCACACTTAATGCAGAATAATCACCCATACAATCCATAACTTCTGCAACAAAGTTTTCAAAGAACATAGAAGTCTTCTTCTTCAAAGCCATAAGTTGATTTTAAAATTTTAGCAACATTGGCCTTTACTGCATCTTTCTCTTCATTTTCTAACGGAATAGATCCAACAGTTACATTTAAATCTTCACCAGCAATCACTTCATTTGCCTTTTTCTGTAATTGATCTGCACTTAATTGAATCAATAAATCACTAATCACAAATACTGGATCACTTTTTCTTTATCTCCAAGCGCTACATCTACAGTTGTTCCATCTTTCAAACAAACAACACCATGAATTGCCAAAGGCAAAGTCACCCATTGATACTTTTTAACACCACCATAATAGTGTGTATCCAAATAAGCAATGTTTCCATCTTCATACAATGGATTTTGTTTAAGATCCAAACGAGGACTGTCAATATGAGCACCTAAAATGTTCATACCTTTTTCCAATGGATTTGAACCAATGTGCATTAATGCAATCGACTTGTTCATCATATTTACATACACTTTGTCCTGTGCTTTTAAAATCTCTTTATTTTCGATAACCTCTTTGATATCACGATATCCATAAGATTTCGCTAATGCGATCGCATTTTTACACAAGCTCTTTCCGTTTTAGAATCAGATAAGAAATCAATATATCCATCACTAAATTTCATTACATCATTAAATTCTTCTTTTTGAATATTTATTCCAAACTACTTCACTCATAACTCTACCTCCAATTTTTTAAATAAGCATTTTGACAATTCAATTTTTGAATCCATTGTATTCATCCATGTAATTTGTCCTTCTTCACAACTTGTATTCAACAAACCTTTTTGTTCCAACAAATCTTTTGTATAAAGTCGTACCCACGCTTCCTTCAATAATATGAACATTTGGACAAAGCTTTTCCAAATATTTCGTGTAAAAAGGAAAATGCGTACACCCTAATACAATGCTATCTAGATTTTTATAGTCACTAGCTGCTAAATACTCTTTCAAACAAGACTCTACAAGATATGCATCATCAAGTTTATTGTCTTCAACCATTCTTACAAGTTCTGGACAAGGCACCTTTATAATATGATGCTCACCTTTAAATCGATTCATCAAATTCGCAAACTTCTTTTCTGACAAAGTAAGTTGGGTTGCCCATACCGCAATACGTTGATGTTCACCTCGATCGCATGCCACCTTTAATGCCGGTTCCATACCAATAATATCCACATCATACTTTTCTCTTAGAAGCTTAACACAAGCACTCGTTGCCGTATTGCACGCAATGACGATTGCCTTAACATCATGACATATCAATTCATCACATATCGCAACGCAACGCTTTGTGATTTCTTCTTTGTCTTTGTCCCATAAGGATTATATTTACTATCTCCCAAATAGATCAGATTTTCATTAGGAAGTAAACTATGCATCGTATGTAAAACACTAATTCCACCTAATCCCGAATCAAAAACACCTATTGGACTTTTTGAATTCATACAAAACGCTCCTTTTCCATCTTTATAATTATACAACGTATAAAGAAAAACATCAAGTCCTCAAACTTGGATGCATTAATGACTCATACGCTTTTTCATTTCGACTAATATTTCTAACAATTCTTTTTTTTCCAATCCCATTATGTATCAGACTGTCCGGATGCACTCTATCATTATGAAATAATTGAATCAATGATGCTTGAAGCTCTTTAAATGACATAGATTGATATTCTTTATCTACCAGATACGCCTCATAATCTTTCATATCTACTAAATCTGTTGCATAAAAAGAAAGCACCATTTCCATCAATAATGACTGCACCTTCTCATGATCTTCTTCTAAATCTGAATTAGCCCAACAAATATCTTCGTCTGTTAAATCGCTTAATTTTTCGATGTATGTTTGAATAAACGAAGCATCATCCATTTTTTCTTTCGCAAAATAATTTGAAATCTTCATATACCCTCCAAAAAAAAAGAGGTTTAAGGCTTTCATCACTTCCTTAAACCGCTTTTTCGCAATATTTATATCCTCATATAAATATTACAATGAATTTTGTTTGTATCCACTATATTATTATGCTCTTCTGAACAAACAAAATTCTGTATAGATAAAACCACCACATTTTATCTATACCCTCTAATCCACTTTTCCTTCGCAGAGTTTACCACGCTCTGCATGTCCCTTTGGCAGCTCATCACACTGCCAATTAAATAATAGCATATATAAAAAAGGGTAAGCAAGCTTACCCTTTTGTCAGTCTATGACCTATAAAGGAAGTAGTCGGTAGTGTTTCAGTCATAGAACTTACATATATATTTTAGTCCTATTTTTTCTGTTGTAAAGCTTTCAAAATGTAAAAAATTCATCCTCGTTATTCATCGCAACCAATTCATCTAGACTCACACACCTACAATCAATACTTTCACGAGTGTTTAAGGTTACATCACTTAATTGGAAATCAAACTTAAAATGATAAATATCTACAAAATAATTATCATGTCTTTTTCATCTTCATTAAAGTATGAATATACAACATGACCATTTATAACATCAAGCCCTGTTTCTTCTTTTTACTTCACGCTTGATTGCATCTAAACTTGACTCTTTACTCTTAGCCCCACCACCAGGCATTTCCCAGCCTCCAGCAGCCCATTTTTTATCCAACGCCCTTTGTGTAACCAAAAATTTTCCTTCTTCATTTTCTAAGATAGCCAAAACATACATCATGAATTCTCCAGGTTGAAATAAATATGTATTACGATCTACAACACGATTTAAAAGCTTTCGATTTCTATCATATAAATCAACGAACTCACTCATCTACACAATCTCCATTTTCATCTCTATAAAAACAAGAATAATGTCCCGTATGACAAGCCGCACCAACTTGTTTGACCTCTAATAAAATTGTATCTTGATCGCAATCGATGCGAATTGCCTGTACATGTTGATAATGTCCACTTATTTCACCTTTGACCCACAAGCTTTGTCTTGAACGAGAATAATACGTTGCCAATTTTGTCTCTATTGTTTTTTTGTAAGATTCTTCATTCATATATGCCAACATCAATACTTTTTTTGTATCTACATCCTGCACAATACAAGGAATTAAGCCATTTTGTTTCTCAAAATCCAATCGCATCATATACGAACTGCCACTCCCTTTTTCTTTTAAATACTTTTTCACATTTTGAACATTCGATTCTTCATAATGAAAAATACTAGCTGCTAAAGCCGCATCGCTGACTTTTAACGCATCCACAAAGTCATCCATTTTTCCACATCCACCAGACGCAATCACAGGCACTTGAACCACTTTAGATACAGCTTCATACAAGGCTAAATCAAAGCCATCCTTAGTGCCATCCGCATCCATGCTCGTTAACAAGATTTCTCCAGCTCCTAAAGATACACCTTTTAAAATCCATTCAATACAATCTATACCCGTATCTTTTCTGCCACCTTCAATGTATACGTTCCAACCCGAACCATCTTTTCTTCGCTTAGCATCCACCGCAAGCACAATACATTGGTTTCCAAAACGTTTACTTGCCTCTTTAATTAAGTCCGGATTACGAATTGCAGCACTATTTAAGCTTACTTTTTATCGGCTCCTGCCATCAACATGGCACGAACATCTTCAATCGTTGAAATGCCTCCTCCAACCGTAAAAGGAATATAGATTTCTTTTGCAACCTTCTTTACAATATCAACCATAGTTTTTCTTTTTTCTACTGTGGCACTAATATCCAAAAAAACCAATTCGTCAGCACCACCTAAATAATATTTCTTTGCCAGAGATACAGGATCTCCCACTTCTTTTAAACCCAAAAAATGGATTCCCTTCACAACATTCCCATCTTTTACATCTAGACAAGGTATAATTCTTTTTGTCAACATATGCTTAACGCCTCTTTCAAATCTAACGTCTTTTTCATAAATGGCCTTACCCGTAATTACACCATACAACCCTAATTCTTTACATATTTGGATATGTGATAAATCACGAACACCGCCAGATGCGATTAAGTTACATGATATATGATTTTTAAGTGCTTTTAACATCTCAAAGTTAGGTCCTTGTAAAGTTCCATCCTTTGAAATGTCTGTACAAATCAATGTCTTTACCCCAATCTCTTCCATTCTTTTCGCAAAATCCAAATAATATTCTTTGCTCGTTTCCAACCAGCCTGACGTACATACATATCCGTCTTTACAATCAAGTCCAACCGCAATCTTAGAACCATATTTTGAAACCGCATCTTTTAATAAACCTATATCTTGAATTGCTGAAGTTCTAAAATAACTCTTGAAACACCATTTTCTATATAAAAATCTATAGCATGTCTTCACAATTTCACAAATCAAATCTTCATTAACTCGACTTCCTTCTTTTGCCCCGTTTAAATCCACAACATGTAAATAGCGAACATTTGCCGCTTCAAAATTTTTAGCACAAACAAGTACATCATCCGCCACACATTTGGATTGGCCATAATCACCTTGGTACAAACGAACAGGTTTTCCATCTAATATATCTATTGCAGGTAATACAATCATTTAGAACTCCTTTCCAAAATATTCCAATATTTTTAATCCATCTTCTCCACTTTTTTCAGGATGAAACTGACATCCCATAATATGATCATGCATCACAAGACCTGGTATTTTCATACTTCCATACATGGAATATCCAATTAAGTCTTGATCATCCATATCTTTGGCATAATATGAATGGACATAATACACATACGTATTTTCTTTAAATATTGCCTGAGGATGATTACTTTCAATACGTTCCAACCGATTTGGGGAATTTTTACACTTGGATCTTCCATATGACAAACATGACCTTTTAAAAAGCCAAAACCATCGCATAAGCCATTTTCTTCACTCGTTTCAAACAAAGCCTGCATACCAAGACAAATCCCCAATAGCGCAACATCTTTATTTACTTGTTGAACAATAAAATCATAGAGTCCCATAGAATGGAGTGTGTGCATGCAGTCTTGAAAAGCTCCAACTCCTGGTAAAATCAATTTATCGCATTTAGATAAAATAGAAACATCTTTTGAAACAACACTATCTAAGCCTAAATAGTCACAAGCATTTTTTACGCTGTATAAATTGGACATGCCATAATCAATAATTCCAATCATTCGATTACTCCTTTAGAACTAGGAATACGATCCGATTCTATTTTTACAGCTTGTTTCAAGGCACGGCCAAATGCTTTAAATATAGCCTCTACTTTATGATGATCATTCTTTCCATAGTACACATTGATATGTAACGTTACCCCAGCTGCCACACAAAAGGCTCTAAAAAATTCTTCAACCATTTCACAAGACATCGTTCCAATGTTTTCTCGTATCAATTCGCAATTAAAAACCAAATAAGGACGTCCACTAATATCTAATGCGACATTACATAAAACTTCATCCATAGGAAGATTCACACTTCCATAGCGGGCAATTCCTTTTTTATCCTCTAAAGCTTCTAAAAATAATTTTCCTAATAAAATTCCACAATCTTCTATTGTATGATGATCACACACTTCAAGATCGCCATCCGCTTTTACAACTAAATCAAAATTCGAGTGAAACGCAAACAATGTCAACATATGATCAAAAAAACCAATTCCTGTACCAATGTCGCTATTTCCATTTCCATCTAAGTTGATCTTTTCATATATTTTTGTTTCTTTTGTATCCCTGTTTTTTCAGCTATTCTCATACTCAAATCTCCTTAGAACATCTAATACCATTTCATTTTTTCTTCGTTTGTCCCAATCGTTATACGAAAACTAGTATCCGCATAATTTCGAATTGTGATGTTCTTTTCTTTAAACATATCCATTAAAATATCTTTTTATCTGTTCTTCCATACAAGAAATTCGCATTTGAAGGATAGAAACTAATTGTTTTATAATTCTTCACTTCTCGGTATATTCTTTCTCTTTCTGAAATAATAGCCGCAATATTCGCTTTATATTCATCGGCATGTCTTAATACAACACTTGCTATCGTTTGAGTGACACTACTTAGTGCATAAGGAATAAAAAGTGGAGCTAATTTTTCAACTTGTGAAGAAATCATAAACCCACAACGAATTCCTGCAAGTCCATACGCCTTGGATAGAGTTCGACAAACAAAAACCATTGGATATGTTTTTAATAAATCAATGGCACTTTCATTACCAAACTCCATATAGGCTTCATCAAAAATGACTGGGATATTCGAAAAGGCTTCGCAAATTTGAATCATTTCTAATTTCGAAATCGCATGTCCCGTCGGATTATTTGGATTTGAGAATAAGATTATATCCACTTTTTTATCTTTCCCATTTGAAATAAATGCATCGACATCAAAGGATCCATCTAAAGCTGTTTCAAATTTTTCAATTTTTGCATGATTCAATTCTACATAATAGTCATACATCGAAAAATCAGGTGCTAATGTATACAGTGTTTTATTTCCTTGTACATAATACTGAATCAAAAATCCCAACATTTGATCCGATCCATTTCCCGATAAGATCCATGAGGATGGAACATTCATAATATTGGCATATAAATCATGTAATTCATGACAAGTTGTATCTGGATATCGATTGAGTGCAAGGTTTGAAATCGCATCTAAAATTTCTTGTTTGACATTATCATCTACGTTTTGACTTGCCTCATTGGCATTCAATAGAATTCCTGTTTGTGTATGTGTTTGATAACCCTTCATTATTTCACCCTCACTTTAGCTGCATTAGCATGTGCTTGTAAGTGCTCTTCACTGGCAATTGTTTCAATATATTTTCCATAGGCTTCGATTGCGTGTTTTGAATAATACAAATAGGATGATTTTTTTAATAAAACTATCTACGGATAAAGCACTTGAAAAGCGTGCCGTTCCACTAGTTGGTAAAACATGGTTTGTTCCCCCAAAATAATCACCTATGCTTTCACATGTGTAGTAGCCCAAGAAAACACTACCTGCATTTTTTACTTCTTGTAGGTGTTCCATTGGATTTTGAATCATCAATTCTAAGTGTTCTGGTGCAATTTCATTACTAATAGAAATGCATTCTTCAATCGAATCACAGACAATGGCTTTACCATAGTTGTTTAGGGATTGTTCCACTATTTCTTTTTTAGGTAATACAGCACTTTGTTTTAAAAGCTCTTGATTCACCAAATCCAAAAGTTCTTCGTTTGTAGTCAACAAAATGGCGCTCGCCATTGGATCATGTTCGGCTTGGGATAATAGATCGGCTGCTACATATTCTGCATTCGCCTTTTCATCGGCAATAACTAAAATTTCGCTTGGCCCTGCAATCATATCAATATCGACCGTTCCATACACTAATTTTTTAGCTGCTGCAACATAAATATTTCCTGGACCTACGATTTTATCTACTCGATCAATGGTTTGTGTACCATAGGCCAAAGCAGCAATAGCTTGAGCTCCACCAATCTTATAGATTTTATCTACACCGGCAAGTTTAGCCGCATACGCAATATTAGGGTGAATAGTTCCATTTTTATCTGGTGGAGTGACCATAACAACATTTTGAACACCGGCAATTTTTGCGGGTAATGCATTCATTAAAACACTGCTTGGATATTGTGCACGTCCTCCTGGAACATAGATTCCTACTGCTTCAAGAGGTAGTACTCTTTGGCCTAAATAGATTCCCTTTTCTTTCTGCAACAAATATCCATTTTGTTTTTGAAGTTTATGAAAATCTTCGATATTTTTTTTAGCAAGTTTCATTGCTTCTACAAACGAATCATCACATTTTAATATTTGTGCATCCCATTCTTCTTGAGATACTTCCATTGTATCTAAGCTTACCTTATCAAATTGTTGTGTATATTTTAGACAAGCCTCATCTTTATTTTCTTTTTACATCTTGAATAATATTTGACACTGTAACCAAGACATCTGTACTTAAATCTTGTGTTCGTGACATCAAATATTCTTTCAATGCATCTTTATCTTCTTTATAAATTCTAGTCAACATCTTCATTCACCCTCTTACTTAAATCGTTGATTACTTTCATCACTTCTTCGTGTTTTAACTTAAAGCTCGCTTTATTCACAATAACACGTGTACTAATGTCACATACTGTATCTAGCACAACTAAACCATTTTTCTTTTAAGGTTGTTCCTGTTTCCATAATATCTACGATTCCGTCACATAGACCTAAAATAGGTGCTAATTCTACAGATCCATCAATCTTAATAATTTCAACATCCATACCTTTGGACAAAAAATATTGTTTAGCTACACGAGGATATTTGGTTCAATCTTAATGTGTCCTACTTTTTTGAAAACAACTGATTTTTGAGGTAGGCTAGCCACAATGAATTTACACTTGCCAATCTTCAAATCTAACAATTCATAGTTATCATTCTCATTTTCTAAAATGGTATCTTTTCCAACAACACCAATATCAGCAACACCATGATTAACATAGGTAATACAATCGTTGGATTTCACTAAAAATATTGAACGTCATGTACAGAATCTTTAAACACCAAGGCACGGCCTTTGTCTTTTTAAAGCTTCTACTCCATAACCAAGTTCTTCTAACATAGCAACAGTTTGTTTTTCTAAACGTCCCTTTGTGAACGCAATCGATAAGCTCATGCTTGTACCTCCTCTACATAAATAGATTCATTTGTTGATGGTTCTAAAATGACGATTCCTTCTTTTCTCAAATTTTTTGCTTGTTTCATAGCTTCAATTTGTTTGTCTTGTGGATAATACAATTTATATTTCTTTTTCGATTGTACATCCACATAATCAATGAGTGGATCTAGCTTTACACTAAAGCCACAAGCTGGAAGATCACGACCAAACTTCTTTAATAAGCAGTCGTATCGACCACCACTTAAGATACTTGTTCCAACACCTGAAACATATCCTTCAAAAAATAATTCCGGTATAGTAATCCAAATGGGCAACTTTTCCTAAATCGACGGTTACATTTTCTAAATATCCTAATTCTTTTTAAAGATTGGATACATTCTTTCATAGAATCTAAGACATCCTTTAATGAATCATCGAAACAATACGTATATGCTTCATCTAATATATTCACGTCTCCACATAGGAACGGAAGGTGCATAAAGAAATCCACAATTTTTTCGCTGAGATACAATGAATCCAAGTAAAATTTCAGATCGACCATGCTTTTCTTATCAATTAAATTGGCTAGAGTATTGACTTCTTCTGTACTCAAACGAACAACTTTGCAAGCCGCCTGAAAAAATTTCACATTTCCAATTTCGAGCGTATAGTTTTTAAAGTTTTTCATGACTTCTAAAGCGCAGCACAAGACTTGTACATCACTTTTTGAATCCAATCCAATCAATTCAATGCCACAATCTGTAACTTCACTTCTTTTGCCTGCAAATTTTTGACGTACTTTAAATACATTTGAAGTATAGCGATAGCGAAACGGAGGTTTTGAATCTTTAAATTTCGATGCACAAACACGTGCAATTGGAACAGTCATATCCGTTCTTAATGTTAGAATTCTTCCATTTTCGTCAAAAGAATTTATACATATCTGTTGTTTGAATGTTTTTAAATGCATTTTCATATGTTTCATAATACTCAATCGTTGGTGTAATGATTTCTTCATATCCAAAGGATTCAAAAATCTGTTCCAAAGTATTTTGTAGATATTTTTTCTTTTCGCACTCATTCAAAATCGTATCTTTCATTCCTTGTGGTAATTGTATTTGTTGCATGTAAACAAACCTCCTTATAAACAAAAAAACTTCCGTCCTAAGGACGAAAGTTTAACTTACGTGGTTCCACCTTATTTTACTAATAAATTAGCCTCAAACCTGATAACGCCAGGAATACGTTAAAAACTACTTAGTTTCATCTTTACAGCTCAAAGTCGTGTTCAAATAGCCTTACTCTTTCTTTTCACCAACCAGAAAGTCTCTTGAAGCAGCACTATTTTACTATTTCTTTTCATTGCTTTGAAAATAATATAGTCTTAATGAAAATAAATGTCAAGTTAAAATGTAAATTTTTACATTATTTTTCCCATGAATAATAGGAACCTCCAAACACAAACAGATGCTCAAAAGGTAATAAAGAACGAATCCATTCATTGAAG
>VOFI01002428.1_pt1 | contig 12006 bp, 22 predicted proteins | sample 5384131 | NCBI WGS metagenome assembly VOFI01 (sample SAMN12384728, study PRJNA508395) | human gut metagenome | isolation source: healthy gut H | host: Homo sapiens
CGCCGTCCTCCTCGGAAAAATCCTCCTTGGCATACAGGGCGTCCTTTTGCTGCATGATCTCGAACAGGCGGGGATTGCCCTGGAGGATGGTGTCCAAAACCGTCTGATCGTCGTAGGCGAAATGATCCTGGCGCAGCACCGACATCCGGGTCTTGGGGTCGATGGCCACCTCACCGGAGGAAGGCTCCCAGATCGCCTGAGAGGATCCGCAGGAAGGTGGACTTGCCCGCGCCGTTGGCGCCGATGACGCCATAGCAGTTCCCGGGAGTGAATTGCAGATTGACATGGTGAACAGATTCTGCCCGCTGAAATTGAGGCTGACGTCGGATACGGTAATCATGGCTCCTCCTGATGGTCATGGATAGGATACAGAACGGCATATGCCGTTACACATTAAATTTAATTATAGCATTTTTTGCAGGGACATGCAACACCCCGCTCAGGCGTGACGCCGGCGGGGTGTTTTGTGTGGGAGACGGGAAGGGAGGGGCCGGCTCGGGCACGGGAGAACGCTGCTGCAACCGGTGTACGGCCACGGCCCGGTGGTCAGGAACAAAGGGAGACACGTAAAAATAAGGGGAGAAGGGCCAAACAGGCGAACAGCCAGCCTGAAAAGCCCAGATACAGCCAGGCCATCTCGCCGACCTGTCCCTTCATCAGCCGGCGGGATTCCCGCAGCGCCGCCCGGACAGTAGGCTGCTCGGCCAGCAGGTACTGTGCCGGCATATATCGCAGCATGACCAGCTGCACGGCGATAAACCCGGCTATGAGCGCGAACAGGCCGAAAATAGCGGAAAATATCATGGTGATCTCCGTAAAGGCGGTGGCGCTGTCCCCCGCCGCAGCCAGTCACCGTATCCGAGCGCCAGTACCGCCGGAGCGAAGAAAATCACGCTCCAAAATGCGCGCAGCCCCCAGAGGGACAGCCGCCAGCGGACGGATTTGCCATACCATTTTCCGTGGTAAAACGCCAGACGACGCCAACGGGAACCGTATGCGCGGCGGGAGAGAGGCCCTCCTCTTCCACGAGATGGGTGCCGGTTTCATCCGTCACCTCGGTGACGGGGCGCAGGGGAGGCGGCCCCGGATCGGCCACAAGGCGGAAATAGGCGGCTTGCCCCGCCCGAAGGGGGAGGTGAGAAAGAGATCAATCAGGACGGCAATGAGGAGAATGGCGAGACGCCATCCATTGTCCCGGCCCTGCAGCAATCCATCGATGGAAACGCCGCCTTGTCCCACGCCGAGCCCCATCAGCAGAAGAGCACCCAGCTCCAGAATCGCCAGCAGGATGTCGGCCGCGAGCAGCACGCACTGGACGGTAACCGCACCGTTCCAGTTTTGTCTGAGCTGTATTCGGGCTCGTTTTGCCGGGCGCATGCCATCCCTGCTTTCCGGGTTTTTCCTTAGTATGGGCGGAATTTGCAGGATGATGCAGCCATGAGCTTCAAAAACGCCGCTCTGTATTAAAAGGCGGCGGGATTCTGTGATATATGGGAGGTCAAACACGCCGTTTTTTGTACAGGCGCACCGTGAGAAACCACGATGCGATAGCCGCCTGAAGCCCCGAGGCAGCAGTCCCTGATCGATGGCTGGGAAGGGTTGCTGAAAAAGAGCCCCGTTTCATCAGAAAACCGGGCGTCCGATCTGGACGCCCGGGAGGTTATCCGGCATATTTTTCATACAGGCCGGTGAAAATTTCGACGTGCAGTTCCTCGTCCAGGATAATTCGTTTGAGGATGGCCGCAATGTGCGGATCCTCAATGGAGTCGGCCTGGCATTGATACTTCGGATCGCGGCCTTTTCCCCGTGATCGCGTTGGTCAGCAGCGCCTTGATTTCCCGGGGATACTGGTTATATCCGGGGTCCAGTACACCCGCTGCCGGTTCTGCCAGCTCCAGAGCCTCGGGTCGGCGCCGAGGCGGAGAGCCAGCTCGCCATACAGTTTGAGATGGTGCATCTCGACCATATTGATATGATAGAAGCAGTTGGAGACCTCCTCATATGCGCATTCGGTGACCAGGGTGTTGTACAGGTAAAGGCTGACCGCGCTCATCTCGGAATTGGCGCTGCCGATATTGCCCAGCATCTGACGGGCGTAGATGGGATTCTGCCCGCAGACCTGTACGGGTGGGTAGGGCGCGGGGCTGGCATACTGGATCGCGTTGTTCATACAGGGGCCCCCTATTTTCAACTTTATCGATACAAGATATGCCGGACAGTCCCCTGTTTATACCGCCTGCGGCCTCTTTTGTGCATGAGCCGCCGGTTTCGTTCATAGGATGTACCGATGAACGAAGGGAGGCGCTGTTTATGCTGACGAGCGAACTGCGGACAAAGCTTTACGAATATCGGGAGCTGCGGGCGAAGATCGCGGAGCTCAAGGAGGCGATGGAACAGGTGGAGGACGCCATCAAAGCCCCATGGGCGACCGGGAGGAATTGATGGTGGACGGCACCAAAATCCGCTGGACCACCTACACGGCCAACCGCCTGGACGCGGCAGCCCTGCGGGAACAGGAGCCGGATGTGTACGCGCGGTACCTGAAGCCGGTCAGCGGCCGTCGTTTTTCCATCACCTAGAGCAGGCTGAGAAAAAAGCCCAGTAAAGGAAAACCGTCCCGGAGAAGCGTCGGGACGGCCTTCTCTTTATCGGGCGCGCTGTGTGAGCAGGGCGGCCGCCCATACTATCTCTGCGGCCCGGCAGCGGGAGCCCCGGCTGGGTTTGACATTCATACCAAAAAGGATATAACGACAATGTTTGATGTACACGGATCGTCCATTCTGCCTCATATGTAAAGGGGTCGCGGGAATGCAGATGCTCGTTTTATCCAGCTATGTGGTCGACAACGCCAAAGCCAATGTCGGCTTTAACCGGAAATTTTTGAAATTGGCCACCTCCTGCTGTGGAAGACGGTTTTTCGTCACGTCCAATTATCCGGAGGAGCTGCTCGAGGGTCTACCCGGCCTCACGGTGGAAAATCTCCCTTACCGGTGGGATTCCTCCCAAAGAAAAACCTTCCCCGATATTTCAGAATGCAGTGCCGGGCGATCGGGCATATCCGCCGCCATCATACCAAAGGCATGCCCGTCGTGTTCTGGCTCAGCGGTCCCATGATCCTGCCCTTCCTGTTCTGCAAGCTGACAGGGAAGAAGACGGTGGTGTTCCTTTACGGCAACACCCGCTACAAGCAGGACAAGCCCAGCCTCTATGCCTCCCTGATCTCGCGTATTATGCGGTTTATGGCCCGTCACGCGGACAAAATCGGGGTGGAAACCCCGTCGGTGCTCGCCCAGTGGTCCCTGCCCGAACGCTGCGCCGGCAAGGAGTTCGACCTGCATCTGTATGTCGACGACAGCGGGGCGGACACGGTGCCCTATGAACAGCGGGGCCCGGTCGTCGGTATGGCCTGCCGCCTGCAGGGGCAACAAGCATCCTCTCGAGGCTATCGAGGCGTTCCACCGCCTGCGCGGGGCCTTCCCGGATTGGACGCTCGAAATCGCGGGGACGGTCGGAGTACGAGCGCTGCCGGGAACGGGTGGCTGCGCTGGGGGAAGAGGATCGGATCGGATGCACGGTTGGGTCGACAATCGGGAGATGGCCTCGTATTACGGCCGGTGGAGGCTGCTGCTCTTTCCCCTCAAACTATGAGGGGCTGCCTAATTCTGTCATTGAAAGCCTGCGCTGCGGCACCCCGTGCTCGCCTCGCCCGTGGGGGAATCCCCGACGTGATCGAGGGGGAGACCGGGTGGTTTTGCCCGGGACGACCGTGGAGGCGATGGAGGCCGCCCTCAGCGGTCTTTTTGAAGCGGGACGATCTGGGTGACGCCGGCGGGCGGGCGGAAGCATTTGCCAGGAAAGCGTTTTCCTTCGAGGATGTACTGGAGCGTTTCCGGACGGTTTTGATGTGGACAAGCCCGCTGGATGATCGGAGAAAGGAGCGCCGCATGGAACTCGTCAGTGTGGTCATTCCCATGTACAATGCGGAGCGGACCATCCTCCGCGCTATCGAAAGCGTGCGGGCTCAGACCTATACCGCCTGGGAGCTCATCCTGATCGACGACGGATCGACGGACGGCACCCTGCCTCTCGTGGAGGATTATGTCGCCCGTTACGGACTGCCCGCCGTCGTGGTGAGCCGGGAAAACCGCGGCGTTTCCCATACCCGCAACGAAGGGATCCGTCTGGCGCAGGGGGGTACGTGGCCTTCCTCGACGCCGACGACGTATGGATGCCGCGGAAGCTGGAACGCCAGATGGCTTGTTTGAAGGATACCGGCGGGCGCTTCGTTTCCGGCCTGAAAACCGAGCCGGCGGCGAACCAGCCGCCCGTTTCGGTCGTGACGCTGCGGCAGATGCTGTTCCGCAACGCGGTTTTCACCAGCGGCGTACTGGCGGAAAAGGCTCTGCTTGAGGAGGTCGGGGGATTCGACGAAACGATGGGGTACGCGGAGGATTATAACCTCTGGCTCCGGATCGCCTGCACCGAGCCGCTCCGGGTGATTGGGGAAAAGCTGCTGATCTATGAGGGAGACACGGCGGCCGCGGGGCGGCAGAGCCTGTCTTCCAACCTCAGGGAAATGGAACAGGGGCGAGCTGCAAAATTACCGGATGCTCCGCCGGGAAAGGGCGGATCGGTGTTCCGCTGTATCTGGCGGCGTCGGGTTTTCTCTGTTAAAATATCTTCGCAGGCGGCTGCGGCGGGCGGTATCCTGAACGCGGACGCTGGATAGCGGAGGAATATGGCCGGCGGAAAGACCGGTCCCCATGCGATGCTGCGTGGGGACCGGTCTTTTCAGGCGGTTTAGGCGTCTTCGCCCGCGGCTGCCCGGTTTTCGAAATAGGCCCGGTTATGGGCGCAGGAGGGGTCCCCCGGCTTGAAGGCCTCCGCCCGGTCGTTGTAGGCGGCGGCCTTCTGCCGGTCCCCCAATCGGTCGTAACAGACGCATAGCTGGATGCAGGGGAATATACCCGCTACAATCGGGGGAGACGAAAGCGCCGGTTTTGGGATCGGCGTGACGGGTCAGGGCCAGCTCATACCAGAAAACGGCGGTTCCCACCTGTCCGCGGGCCAGAAAATACCCGCCCAGGTCGCAGCAGGCTTCGGCCCGCGGCGCGTCATAGGAGAAGCTGCGCAGCAGGGCGGCCAGCGTCTCTTTGCCCCGTCCCAGCGCAGCGTAGCAGGCGGAAAGCTGACGGCAGGCATCGATGTTGTTTTCCACCCATCCCTCTCCCGTGTCCAAAAAGTGCTCGAACGCCGCCGCCGCGTCCTGGTACCGTTCGTGATAATAGAGTTCCCGGGCGTAGTAGAATTGCTCCCGGGGGAGAGGATATGGCCGGACTGCCGGAGATTCTCAAAAATCCGGAGGTTCCGGCCGGGGTCGCCGGGCCGGAGTTTGCGATGGGATACGGCGGCTTCACCGTACACGATATGCCCGGCCGGCGCAATCACCTCGTGGACGGCGCCGGTCCAGCGGTAGGCGGGATGGTTGCGGATGAGGCGCTCCCGGTAATAGGTGAAGGTGGGGCGCCCCTCGCCGTCGAAGGCCGTGTGATAGGGCAGCATGACGATGTCGGTGTCGGGGGACAGGGTGCGCTTGAGTTCGAGAAAGCGCCGGCGGTCGGCCTCTTCGATCACGTCGTCTGCGTCTAGCCACAGGCAGTAATCCATGCCGGCGTGGCCGAACGAGACGTTGCGGGCGGCCGCGAAATCGTCCACCCAGACAAAATCGAATACCTTGTCGGTATAGCGGCGGGCGATGTCCTTGGTGGCGTCGGTTGAGCCGGTATCCACAAGGATGATTTCATCCGCGATGCCCCGCACACTGTCGAGGCAGCGGGCCAGGACGGATTCTTCATTTTTGACGATCATACACAGGCTGATGGTGCACATAGGGGCCTCCTCGGATGGATCTCGTCCCATTCTATGCGCGGCCGGGGAAAAGGGGGACAGGTCGGCGCAAGACAAGCTGCCGGCCTTTTTTCGTCAGACAGCGGAAAATCCCCTCCCGTGGAGGCCATTTGCACGGTCCGGCCTTTGTTACGGTTTTCATACCCCTTTTTTGAAAATTACGCAAATTCCATCCTGCCTCATCCAATATTGACGCCTTGTCCCAGCCTTCTGGCCTGTGATATAATAAAAAAACGGTCTTTTTGGGGGAATCGCAATGAACCGAAAAAAGCCTTCGTTTTTGTATTGTGTGCCGCCCTTTTGCCGCCCTCTTTTTCGCTGTTTTCCGCCCATAAGGCTGAAGCGGCACCGGCCATTCGCCGCAGCGTGACCGTTTGCGCCCCTCATACCGAAAGCGGCTCAATAAATCCGTTGGCCTCGCTGAACGCCGCAGATGAGCGGTTTCAAACCGGCGGCCCTTTCACCGTCACAGGCTATTACAAGTTTAAAAAGATTGCCGCTATGCCCAAAGAGACCGGCAACACCCCTGCTGCCCATGTATTCGGCCGGAAACGTTTCGGATACGAACGGTTCCCTGGGTGGCCTTTTTCAGGCCGTTTTCCGCAACGGATGAGCTGTCTTTGTGGGTATCCATCTTTGGTATATGGCCGGCGAGCTCTCCATGGGAGACGTGGTCATCAAAAACGCCGCCGGCGAGGTGGTGTATTCCATGGCCGAGGATGAAAAACTCACCGTGGGCAGCAGTTGCAGCTTGGTGCGCAAAAGCATCTGGTTCTTTTACAATTTCGGCGAATATCCCGATTTTATCACCACCGTTTCCGGCCCGGCTCAGCCGGCCGGGCTCCTCTTTGGCTCTGTATATGAGGCAGGTAAAGACGGGCTGTTGTCTGGTGTCCCCTTCGGCACCACGGCGCTGATGCTCAAAAGCAATTTTCAAAATGCCGGAGAAATTGAGGTTTTCCAAAAACGGCAGCCGGGTTGGGGACGATACGCCGGTGGCCGGCGGTATGACGGTGGTTTATCATGAGGGGCAACAGGATGCCGTGACCTATACCCCTCGCGCCTTTGGCGGGCGACCCCAACAACGACGCCGTGATCGACATCCGGGACCTGCGTCTGGCCAAGGAATACCTCTTCGGAAGGGAGCGGGGTACCCCTGCCTCCGCGCTGGACCTGGACGGCTCATCCGCGGTGGATGAACAGGACGTGACCGCTTTCAGGGATCAAATCCTGGGCAAGAAACGCTACCCCACCCACTCGGTCGGCGCGGAGGCCCTGTTGGTTTACGCCAATCCTGTGGGACGCATTCAAACGGTGAACGGCGCCGCCTATTTGGAACACTCGGCCTCGAACATCACCCTCACCGGGGATTTGGCGGGCGACGTGTATTGCAACCTCTATGTGGAAGCCGCCAGCTATCCTATGGATCAGCCGGGCCTTTTTGTGGAGGTGGACGGCGCCATGCAGTATTACCCGCTGAACCGGACGGAGGAATATGTGCGGGTGAAGGTGGCTTCCGGCCTCAAACCGGGCAGGCATACCATCGCGATTTCCAAGAGCACCGACGCCAGGAACGACAGCCTTTTCCTCTATTCGGTCACCTATTCCGGCTATTTGGAAAAGAGCCAAGGGGCCGCCCGCCGCATAGAGTTTCTGGGGATTCGATTACGGCCGGCGCGGGTGTGTATCATCAGCAAAACGAGCCCGCGCTGTTTGCCCGTTACGGGCTGACCGCCTCGTATTTCAGTTATGCCAACTGCACCGCCGACCTTTTGGGCGCCGATTATTATGCGGTGGCCAACGGCGGCTGGCAGCTCTGCTATACGGTGAGCCCCAGCTACACCATCCAGCGCATCTATCCCTACGCCACCATGCGCGACACCACCTCTGCCGGCCGTTATGATTTTTCTTGGAAGCCGCAGGTGGTGGTGATCAACCTGGGTACCAACGATTGGGCACGCACCCAAGCCGAGATTCAGGAAAATGTTCGGGGGCTTTTGGCGCTGGTGCGCCAGAAAAACCCTGACGCCGCCATTGTATGGGCTTACGGCGCCATGGATCACGACCATCCCAGCGTCGCGTGGATCAAGGCCGCTGTCGAAACGTTTGCACGGCAGGATAAAAACGCATATTTTGTGCATCTGCCCGAGAACACATCGGGCTGGGCGAACCCCCCAATGTGCAGGGACAAACCGCGATTGCCGAAGTGCTCGCAAAAGAAATCCGGGCCATTATGGGCTGGTAGGAGGGCACATTATGAAGAGAGTTCTTGCTGTTTTTGGGATTTTTGTGCTGGCCGTCCTCCTCTTTGCGCCTGCTGCCTTCGCGGAGGAGACTCCCGCGTTGACGGCGCGGTCCGCTCCAGGGGGATAACGGGGACATCTCCGTTACCTTCTCCCCTTGGCTCACTGCCGGAGGGAACCGGCATCTCTTACGCCCAAATCGAGCTTTCCTTGCAGCCGGGCGATTTCAGTTTGCGGGAAGATTCCTTTTCCTGGCTGCCGAAGGATGCGGGGGTTTTGGTGTCGCCGCAGTGGAATTCGGGCCGCCTTCTCCTGCTTCTGGAGCCCCAAAATGCCGCCTTTGCGGGACTTGACGCACAGCCGTTGTTTTCACTCCGGCTGCAAAATAAAACCGGCGGCAAAACCGGCCCGGTTTTCCAGATCACTTACATTTTAATCGATCGGGCGGGCAAAGAAACCCTGTATACCGGGCTTTGCGAGACGTCCGGTCAAAAACCAGCCGGGTTCTTCCGGCGAGGACTCCTCCCTTCAGGGAGCGGGCCCCTTCCGGTTTCCCGGACCTATCCTCTCCTGTGGAAGGCACGGGCACGGGGGTCGATCTCTCCCGTCAAAATGAGGATATCGGCCGCCATATCCGGCTGGGTCTATCCGCTCGTGATCAGCCTGGCCGTCTGCCTCTCGCCGCGGCTGCGGTGATCGTTTTGATCCTGCGAAAAAAGAAGAAGGGCCGAGGTCGGCGCGGAGAACCCTCCCGAAGAGCTGTAACGTCCCCTTAAACAGCCCCGTGCATATCGAAGGACAGTCCCCTCTGTATGCTCTGATTATCCATATGGATCTGAAGGCGCAAACGGTTTAGCCGTCTGCGCCTTCATACGTTCCGTCCTCGTGGGATACTCTGTGTTCCTGCTCTTATGGCCTGCAAGCGAGGAAACGGCATGGCCCGCCATGCCGTTTTCCCGAAAACAGGTTTATACTGTTTTATGCCGTTTTGCCGTCCCTTTTTGGTTAGCCTAAACCGACTTTTTTTTCCGCTTCGCCGCCGTAAGACCGGAGACAGCCGCGAGGGAGAGCGCCGCCAGCAGAAGGACAGCCGTGGAACCCGGAACGCCCGTATCGGGAGATCCGGGGGCGGTGGGCCCCGGATCCGATCCGATCCCGGATCGGAGGAAGGCGGTTCCGGGATCTCCGTGTACACCGCCTGACCGTCATGCTCTCCTGGACATTGGTGAAATCCCGGTCCCAGGCGGTGGTGAAGCCGTCTCTCGACGGCAGCGCCGGGGCTTGAGGTGATATCCCTCACCGGCGTACACCTCGGTCACGGTTTTGATGACGGTATCGTCGTCATCCACAAAGGGGGTGACGGTCAGGTTGGCGAAAACCGGCCCGTTTTTCTCGTTGCTGCCGGCCCAGCGGAAGAGCTCCTCCCGGAATTCCTCGCCGTACGGCCCGACGATCTCGTTGAAAGCGTCGAGCATCTCCCCTACCGCGGGGGCGCTGCTAAAGTCGAGAGTGTCAAGCCCCTATGACGTCCTCCAGGGCCACATCCGCGTCCCCGTCATAGCTCCAGAACAGGGGCAGGCCGCCGTTCTCCGCCGCAAAGGCACTGACAAAGTCCAGCTTGTCCGGATAGTCCGTGTAGCCGATGAAGGCGCCGATATAGGGGACGGGCGTGTCGCCGGTGGCCCCGGGTTCCTTATAGGCGACGCTGCCGGCGGCGTAGCAGTTGATGAAAAAGTCGTACTCGTAGGCTTCCCCAAAGAAGCCGCCGACATCCTCCGCCCCTTCCACGTCCCGAGGGCGTAGCAGTTGAGGTATCAGGTTGCCGCCGCAGCAGGAGATCGCCAGACGAAACCGCCGATGTTGTTGCCGTACCTCATCCCCGACCGTGATCCGCCGGAGCGTAGCTGTTGACGAAGCGGTTGCTCTCGTCGATGGATCCCAGCAGGCCGCCGAGATCGTGCGCTTCGGCGCTGCCGCCCTCCGGGGCCGCGGCGGAGATGGCCCACGCCGGCGTGGCTGTTCCGGACGGTGTTATAGTCCTCAAAAGCCGGCCAAACCGCCGAGCGCGCATATACGGCGCCGTCGCCTGATGCTGCCGGAGGCGGTGCAGCCGGCGAAGGCCGAGTCATAATCGACGTACCCGGCCAGGCCGCCGGCATACCCGATCTCTTCCGCGGCCTTAAGCACGAGCTCCACGTCGGCGGAGCAGTCTGTTACCGTGGAGTAGTCCAGATACCCGGCCAGGCCGCCGACAGCATAGACATTCTCCGCCGTCAGTTGGATCCGGCCGGTGACGGAGCAGCCTTGAGGGTGACGCCGTCGCCTTCGCCTATGCGAAACCGCCGATGGAATCCAGGTCGCCGGACTCGTTCTCCATTTCAAAGCGGATATCCCGCAGATGCAGGCCGTCGATGACCACGGCCCGGCCCTGGACCAGCGGGGCGCCGAGGCCGGTGACGGTGTGCCCGCCGCCGAAAATATACACGCCCGCTAACCGGCCGATGCCGTCCCAGTCTTCACCGGTCATGTCGATGTCGGCCGTGATGGGATCACAGTGGCGTCATCCGGCTGACCGTTTTCGTTGACCTCGGCGGCGAAATTCAGGAGCCCTGTTTCGTCGAAATGGCCACGCCCTCCGTCGTCCAGCTTCGCTGACCGTCAGGACACAGGTGCCGCCGACCTCGCCCAGATCAAGTCGTAGCATAAAGCCGTGGGCGAGGATGCGGTAGTCCCCCCCCTGCCGCCTCCGGCCGGAAAAGCAAGGTGGTTGTGCAGCTGGGGCCGTCGGCATAGCCCGTCTTGTACATAATCAGATCGTCTTCTTCCGAACCGGTCAGCTCGCCGCCGGTCAGGATCGAGACGCAGCGGTCGGTAGTCCGCCTCCGGCCCGTGACCGCGGCGGTGATGAGATAAAGCTTGTCCGCCTCCAAGGTCACGGTATATCCCTTGGCGTAGCCCCTGCCAATCGGGGGGTTTGCAGCTCGATATACGGGTCGTCCCCGTCGGGGTATATGGTCGGTTCACCCAGCGTCACCGTTTGCGTGTAATCGATATCCGTGTAGGTGGGATCCTCCGCCGAAACCATGGTGGATGCCGGCCGCCAGCAGCGGCGGCGCGACAAAGCATGCGAAAATTTTTCCTTTCGATGTTGACCTCCTTTTATATAATAATAAGATAAAGCATCCAGTTCAGCATACCATGCCGATCCAAAAATAGGCAATAAAAATCGGGATACAACATGAAAATGGGACTGAAAAGGGCAATTTAACCGTCTTCCAGTCGCAAGGTCCTCATTTTCTGCTCACGGATTGCCTTAAGGTTGGCATTCTGGACCTCGGAATCTGTGTTATGAGACCATACCGCTATACAGGCGGCGCATCGATCGATGCGCCGCCTGCTGTATGGGGGGGAGGGTTATTTGCCGTAATAGGCTTTCAGATAGAGCTCCTTGATCTCGCTCATGAGGGGATAGCGGGGTTCGCGCCGGTGCACTGGTCATCGAAGGCGTTTTCGACCATTTCGTCGAGGGTGTCGAGGAAGGTCTGTTCGTCGATGCCATAGTCTTTGATGGTTTTCTTGATGCCGACCTTTTCTTTGAGATCTTCGATCGCGGCGAGGAATTTCTCGAAGGTATCCTGGTCGTTTTTGCCCACGATACCGCAGTAGTGGGCGCATTCCACATAGCGGGAGAGGGTGTGGGGATAAGCGTACTGCGGAAGGTGCCCATTTTGGTGGGGGTCTCAGACGCATTGTAGCGCATGACATCGGTGAGGATCAAGGCGTTGGCCACGCCGTGGGGGCAGGTGGTGGTAGGCGCCCAGCTTGTGAGCAGCAATATGTAACTGAACGCACGGAG
>VOFI01003793.1_pt1 | contig 12005 bp, 13 predicted proteins | sample 5384131 | NCBI WGS metagenome assembly VOFI01 (sample SAMN12384728, study PRJNA508395) | human gut metagenome | isolation source: healthy gut H | host: Homo sapiens
TGTGACGTATCTATTGATGACTTGGAAATTAAATACTACTTCCGCTTTTCAGCCATCTCCTTAATACCAGCCTGTCAATCTACACATTGTTGAGAAGCCATTCATGATTAATATGATCAAAACAACCCTTAATGTCACCTTCCAGTATCCATTGTGGTAAACAGTCTCTACTCAACCATCTATGAAGTGCGTCTATTGCATCTGCAGTACTTCTAAACTTTCTGAACCCATATGAGTTCGCATCCGCTTCACTTTTCAGTTATAAGTTCTAAAACCATAAGATATATCCTGCACGGCTCTGTCCTTCATGGTTGGTATTCATCTTGTTAATATGTTGATCCCCAGCGGCCTTTATATCCTCTCCTTTCTAACAAACATATAGCTTCTATTTTCTTGCATCAGTGTCCCACCTCATATGGTCAACCCTTGTCAAAATGTTTACCTCTTATTGAAGTTACTTTCCCATCGCCAATGCCTTAGTTTGCAGTGAAGTGGCAAGTAGGTACCGTAAGGCCTTTACCTTGTTAAAACTTTCTTTGTGGGCCCTGCTATTCTGGAACTGCAGTTTCAATTTACGCCCATATTTGGAAGAACGACATCTTCGCGTTTCGTACGGTTAAAGATACGCACACTCGGCTTGCCTTGCTCATTTGCGGTTTCTTCATTTTATTAAAGTTCTACAATCGTGTTTCAATAAAGAATTTACCTCTTGGAAAGTCTGCCTGATTTCAGTAGGGTGATGTTTAAACCTCCCAACATCACTGCATTACAACAGAATCATTCACTTTCTCCGCAATCCTTTTGCCCACCATTTCCGGCTTTTTTCAATTGGCTTACCTGGTTCGACATAGACAGGAGAAATACGGGTTTACAGTTCATTACCAGTAACTGACGGCCCGACTTAGAGCCCGCCCTCCACGCCAGTATGATGTCCGTGTAGCCTTACATTAAAAAGACTATCCTGACTACCCCACCTTTTGGTATAGCTTATATAAATATCCGTAAGCTATTTCTTTATTATGTGACGATGGTATAGCGATTCACATATGTTACTCATATCAGTCAGCCTAACAACCTATACATTGGATATTTTTGTAAAGGACTGCATTGTCAAGGGACTTCGCACTAAACCATTACTTGGTAAAGATACGCCTCTTTAGAGCTACTATTGACCACGGAACAATAGGTTCAGGCACAGTGCTGAACAATTACTTCTGTACGACTTCTTTCCACGGAATACCTAAAGATATAAAAGTACTAACCATAATAATTTGGCTATAGAATTAGTTGGCTAATTTTTATATTATTTAATAAATACCCCTTATTCAGTTCGATTAATGGAGCTGAACTATAATGGACGTTTGCCTCTTATGCACAAGATTGACATTCATTGTTTCCGCTTATTGTTTTGTTTTCAATCAGCATTCAACTGTATCAACATGAACAGTCGTTTGAAAACTTGAAACCTCATTTTCCAAAAACATAAATAATCAACAGATTATTAAAGGTAATCAGTTGGGACTATACATTATCTCAGAAAATATATCTATTTGACCTTCATTATATCTTTCAACAGTCCCAACGGCTCATCTGTAGTGATAAAAAGTCGACTTTATCCCAAAAGTATTGCATGTCCTCTTTTTTTATTAACCGTCCATACATTCACTTTTAGCCCCAAGGCATGGCAACTTTCAATCCAATCGGTATAACGGTAAAATTCAGAGAAGTGATAATCCGGTCCGGCACTACCCAATTCTTTCAGTTGTTGTGGAATAAGTCCCCTTTCAGATAATATACAGGAGTGCTGGAGCCTGACGGATCAGTTCCTTTAATGCGTGAAGAGACGAAAGGTGATATATCATCCGGGGTTCGAGTCCCATCTTCTTTATCATCGAAACGGATCTCTTTCAACAGCTTTTTATCTCCCGTTCGGGGTTTTTACTATGAGCTTTCAACTCCAGCACCAGCTTCAAAGATGTTTTCCGCTTAGCTGTAATTTCCAGAAGCTTTTAAGGAGGGTACGCATTCTCCATTCGCCTAACCATAACCGGTTAATTCCTTCAAATTCTTCAACCTTATGCCCTTGAATAATCCCATCATGGCTAACCCCAAACCATTATCTTTTGTCAGCCAGACATCAAACTCCGAACCATAACATCCTATAGAATCCGCTTTCAACAAAGATGTAATGCTATTCTGTGCTGATCCTTGGGTTTTCCAGAAACCACGATGGGCAATCACCCGTGTTTGTGCCGAAGTATTGGCAATCATAAACATAATTGCCAATAAACACATTACCTTTTTCATTTTGTCCTTTCCTCTAATTGTTAGTTATATAAGAGCTGATTCTCTAGTATCCCGGATTCTGCACTAGATTGGGATTTACTTCTATCTGATCTTGTGGAATAGCAAGCCAATAGTTCTTGGGGCGGTAAATTACGAACGCCGGTTTCTTTCATGTCCGTAAGTTTATAAAAACTATCAGCGGTTTTTCCGGATAATGTCAAGATTTCTGATAACATCATTTCAGTATGGGCAATTTTCCAACGGCGCATATCATGGAAACGTCTGCCTTCCATAGCCAATTCAATGGAGCGTTCATCATGTAATTTGCGCAACTTCTCTCCTGAAGGAATACCACCGGCTTTTGCCCAGAATCTGCAAAGGTAGGTAATCCGCAACGTTCACGTACTTTATTCAAATAGGACAGACTGGCGGTACCAGTGTGCCGCTATATTCGAAATGGGCTTCTGCATAACTCAGATAGAGTTCGACCCAGACGCATATAAAGAAAACACCAACGGTTGTAGGTTATTTGATCGGTAGTCCTATTATAGGTATCATATTTAGACACCCATTTCTGACAATAATAACCGTTGTCCGTTTGATACTCATCCTTGGCATTGCCATTATTCTGCTGCATTTCACCACGTCTGCATTTGAGCACTATTGTCTTTCCCTGCACGTCATAATTTCCACGATCAAAGCCAATAGAGGCATAAAAGCGCGGATCACGATTCCTGTGAAAACGTACCGTACTATCACCTGGTGCAATGGAATACGGATCAAGCTTCTTAGTCTCGGGGTCATCTGCCCAAGGTAGACCGTTCTTGGTATAATACCTACTCACACAATCCCACGTCGGGGAATAAGGACCCTCTAAAAACCTTTGGTCGAATAACTTGTAAATTCAACACGAGGAGCCATATTCTTGATACAGTAGGAAATAGTTCCCTGTTCAGCAAAGCCAAACAGGACTTCATTCAGTTAAATCCGCTACCACTGATCCCATCACCGACAAAGGCTTCATGATAGTTTTTCTTCCTTGCTCCAAGTCATTGGTCAATTTCCATAAAGTTTGTAACCGTTCTCTTCGCAAAGGTCTATGGCCTCTTTGGCAGCATCCATCGCTCTCTTCCACTTTTCCCGGTCATAAGTCTGGTTAATCAGAAAAGTGCCGTCGGGGTTTTTAAAGTCGGAATAAAAACTCACTATTCCCATTGACTAACGGCGAGGCGGCATAAAGCAACAGCCGAGCCTTGAAAGCCAAGGCAGCAGAAGAGGTAGCCCTGTTTCTCTTACTTGAATCCCCATACGCCAGGAAGTAATCTAGCTGCTTCCGAATATTTATTGGCAATGAAATCGACACATGTATCATAAGGAGAACGGGAGGTCATCATCTCGGCCGGAGAACTTTCCATTGGTATTTCCTTGTCAATAATAACTATCGGTCCATAGTACTCAGCATGATCTGATGATAATACCCGATCAAAACAGCACTTCACCTTTCCACCAGCTCAGGTTTTCGGGGGTAATGTCGATACCCTATCCAGATTATTAAGCACATTATAGCAATTGCGGATACTTTCCCCATACTGCTTTCTTCACAGCACCCTGCGGATAAGATTTTTGCTGTATTGTCCATAATGAGTAATAAGTCGTTGTTGGGGGATTCTTCCCCATAAACCAGACTGCGGAAATGAAACCAGCGCGTTGTTCCTCCTTTTGCTCGTTATGATTTCGTTTCCTCCGGTAAAATCAGGAAATTGTTGGGGATGGAAATAGTTAGGGATATTCGCGTAGCAAGACAGTACCATTCCTTCAGCCTGATATTGTGTTCGGTAGATATCATCCACGGTAGCAGTACCTTGCGGAACCACATCAAGAAAATCACATGATGCCATCATTAAACAGCCGATTGCCGACAGGCATAACTGTATATATTTTTCATAACTTATTCTGTTCTTAATTAATAATGAAACTGAATCCCGATCTTGGCCGTGCGCTGTGCGCGGATATTTCAAACCATTCCCACTTCCCATTTCAGGATCCCAGGTACTGAACGGAGAATGTCAGCAAATTAGTACTCTGCTGCATACACACGCAGCCCACGGGAAGAAGGAATAGCCCAGTTCGGCATTCTTCAGGCGCAGGAAAGCTGCGTTACGTAGGTAATAAGTGCTGGTTTGCGCGCATTGTTCGTAGGCGGCACCGGATGACCAGTGGTCATCAACGATATACTGTGCAATGTTATATCCTTTATGGCTCCGCTTCGCTGAACGGATGAATATCGCTCATCATTAAACTGACTTTGGCCACTCCCTGGAAAAACAGAGACAAATCCCACTTTTTATACTTCAACGTTCCTCCAAACCATAGATAATCTCCGGAATTTCAGGATTGCCGATAATCGTCCTGTCATAACCATTCACCACGTTATCACCATTCAGATCTTTATATTTAATATCTCCCACCGTATAATTTCCGAACGACTGTTTGGGAGATCTGTCTATTTCCTCCTGAGAAGTAAACAATCCGTCAGACACATATCCCATAATACTGTTTATCGGGTGTCCGATTCTTGAAGAATAGGGTTCTACATTCACCGGTTCGTCTATCTCCGTAATCTCATTATGTGCATAGGTCAGACTACCGTTCAGGCGGAGCACCCAATCTTTGCCAATTACTTTGCTGTATGCTACACTCATATCCACACCCTTATTCTTTACCGAGCCAATGTTGGCATAAGGCAGCATACCTGTCACTCCCCATTGTTGAAGGGACGGACGAACGTTGCATAAAAATTCCACTACGGTCTTCCTTGAAATAATCAATGGTTATATCCATAGATTCAAGAAAGGGTCATATCGACACCTAAATTCAGCTTTTCGATTTCTCCCATGTAGCGTTCGCATTACCATAAATATTTACAAGCGGCCCATTCACGCGGTACCCTACCAGTCCCACCAATCCAAATTATTATTCATACTGACTTCTGTTACATAGGAAAGCGAGGGCAAGCGCATCATTTCCGGTCCAATCCATAAGTAGCTCGGATTTTCAGAGTGGAAACTGTTTTTTTAACGGTTGGAAAAACTTTTCATTAGAAATAGTCCATCCTAGGGCATCGCAGGGAAGAATCGAAACGATGCCCGCTTCTGAAATTCTCCGAGCCATTATAACCAAAGGTAGCCTCAAGCAGGTAACGCTTGACCAAAACTGTAGGTCAGACGTCCGGCCATCCCTTGCTCACGGTAAGGAAGAAGATCTTTTCAGCTCCGCCGTCCTTCACTTTCTTGGTTTCTTTCATGTGGTAAACAAGGGTAGCTCCCCACATCATGTCCACCAAACTGGCGTGAGTAGTCCAGCGCTCCTGTAAAGACCAGACACTCTCTGTCGGATCACGCCCGGAATTGCTCTTCAGATAAGGTTCTCCCGGCTCACCGATAGTCGAAGTCTTAAAAGGTAGTTTCCCTGATCATCCATCGTATAGTCATCAGATACTTTATAGTAGAAAGGTACAACCAATGATCCAGCCAGTTAAAACTGTAATTATAGAAAGATGCCAGTCCGGTGAGTTTTAACCCTGGTGTGACAAACTTCAAGTCCTGTTCGAGATTGAAAGCGGTCGTCATATAGACATAACTTCGTTCCGTATAACCTTCACGCAATTTGGCGTAAGGATTCGGCTCTGATTTTCCCACATCCCACGGATCATTGCTACCGTAGCGGATGTATGTATCCCTGGTTCAGCAGGAAGTGTAGCAGGAAAACGTACGGGATTCCCATGCATGGAATAGGCGAACAAATTCCGGGTACTTGTTTTGGGGGCATGGTGGTAGAACAACTGCGTATTCATATTTAGCCCCACTTTCGTCGTAGAGGTAACACGGGCTGTCACATTACTCTGAAACAGGTATTTCTTGTTGCGCATACCCACATCAAGCTTTATCTTCCTTGGGTTGCCGGATGATACCATTTTCATAGAAGATTCCAGCATTCAGGAAGTAATCCACATTTTTGCTTCCGCCCTTGATGGAGATATTCAAATTCTGATTAACGGCGAAGTCTTTGAACAACATACTGTACCAGTCATTGTTTGGGAACAGGTAGGGATTTGCATTGGCACGTGTTTTATCTATCTTATCCCGGCTATAGAAAGGCTCATACTCTTGGTTATTGGCAATAGCCTGATTATAAACGGCTTCATTATACATATCCATGTAAGTCGGGCCATCTGCCATTTTCTGCACATAGGTAGGCATGGAGAAAGTATTATCAAAGCGGATATCTACAGACATTTTCTCGGAAAGCTGTCCTTGCTTGGTAGTAACGATGATAACTCCGTTAGCCCCCGTGAGCCGTATAGGGACGTTGCCGTAGCATCTTTCAGCACAGAAAACGACGCGATAGATTCTGGAGGAATATTGTTCATCATCGTAGCGTTGATTTCCACACCGTCAAGTATGATCAGCGGTGAGGTATTCGAACCAAAAGTTGATATACCACGTATATAGAATTTCGCCTCATCAGAGCCTGGTTCACCCTGTGTTTGTACGGCGATGATACCTGGAACGTTCCCGGCAAATGAAGTACTAAGATTACTGGATGTCATCTTCAGGTCTTCCGGCTTCACTGCCTGCACAGCTCCCACGAGGGATTCTTTCTTTTGTTTGCCAAAACCGACCACGACCACTTCATCCAGCATCATACTCCTGTCCGGAGTCAAATTAACGGAAATGAACTTCTTATCTTTTACCACTACCGTTTTCTTCTGGTACCCAACATATGAAATGGTCAATGATGCGTTCTTTGCCAACTGTATAGTGAATATACCGTCCACATCTGTTATAACCCCCGTTCTGCGTTCCACTTTCCAATACGGTAGCTCCAATAACAGGCTCTCCGTTTTCGTCTCCCACATATCCTTTCATTTCTGCTTTTACTTCTTTTTTGCTGGCTCTCGTCGAGCTTTCTATTATCTGCCGCCGTTACAACGGAAACGGGAAATAATGTGAAGGCTAACCATAACAGGATGCAACAGCTTTCGCTGGTAAGGCATCCTTGTTTTTTTACAGTTCATATATCAATAGATTTTTTGATTAGTAGTGTAGATTTTTCTCTGAAATACAGGGAGGTGTGTCGTAATGCACGATGTACCCTCTTTTTTTATTCATTACTATACAACTCTGTTCATTTTTCTTTTCTATTATTCATTGTGTGCAATTTATTTTATAATTATTTCTTTGACTTTATATAAATTACAGTACAAATTCTCAAACTAAGAATCGTTTATATATACGATAGGAAAACAACTCTCTTCCGCCCGAAGGCTGGCTGGCAAAAAAAAGTAAATACCTTGTCATACATCAAATTTAGTTGTTAATATATTTGCAAAATTACCGGAACAACTCGGATAAAATATCAGAAAATGACCTGATATTATAAAATTTAAAGCAAAATACATATTACTAGTGCGATATGAAATCTTTAGGCAGTACTCGAACTGTTTTTTAAAACAGCTTGAAAAATAGGAGGGGGGTACTGAACCCTACCATGTAAGAGACTTCCACCACTCCATAGGTTCCTTCTTTCAGTATGGAAGCTGCCTGCTTCAAACGGAAAAGGCGGAGATATTCGTTCGGACTCATATTTAGGATTCCTTTCAATTTCCGGTAAAAGTTGGAACGTCCCATATTCATTGCATCCGCTATATCATCAATTTGCAGGTCCGTATTATCAAGATGGCGTAATACATACTCATTTAACTTGCTAATAAACATCTCATCGGCCTTTGTCTGCGCCATTGCATCTGCTTTGATAAAAGGAAATTCAATAAAGTGACGGCGTAATCTTTCCCGATTACTCAACAGATTTGCTACATTGGCACGAAGATACTCCATAGAAAACGGCTTTTCAATATACGCATCCGCCCCTTCTTCAAGTCCTTCGATTCTTGATTCCAGATTAGTTTTAGCTGTCAATAATATTACAGGAATATGACTATAGTCCAGATTTTGTTTTCAGATGCTTGCATAATTCAACCCCGTCCATCAGAGGCATCATAATGTCACTTATTATCAGATCCACAGATTTCTGTTCAAGAACGTCCAACGCCTCGACCCCATTTTCCGCAATCAGTACATGATACAATGAAGACAATTGCCTGAACACAAAAGCAAGCATATCCTTATTATGGACCCGTAAAGTGATAAAATTATCATAATGATTATCATCATACATATCACAACGTGCGTGGCCAGGCCATCAAACAAATAATCAAATAATCAATTATGACGCAGGTATCGTATTAATTGATCTGCATCAACTTAACGTAAAAACAACTTCAGACAATACAAAATCACACTGACACTGAATACGGGGCAACCTGTCAACAAAGAACGAAGAAACAGAACCCGCAGAACAACAACCCGCAACATCCGCTTTCCTAACCAAATGATTGAACAAATTAACATCGCTCTTGAGCAAAAAAAGGGTCCGGGAATTTCTCAGCCTGGGTCATTGAAGCCTGCCGTCGGAGACTAACGTCAGAAAAGAGAGCATATACATCAATTAAAAGTGATGAATGAAGAATGAACATCCCGCGTTCTTCCGAACAGGACGATATTGTAAATTCACTTAAATTACGAGGGCATTGCATTGCATTGCAGTTGCAGTTTTACCAGTTTTGACAGTGACAGACTGCGTGTTGGCTCTGCACAGACTAAATAGTTTAAATTAGTTTGAATGATTGCAGTTATGGTGATGGTCAGTCAATAATCAGGAAGGGAATATTCTTCATATTATTGCTTCCAACGCTGCCTCAATTGCTCCTCTGAATTCCTCTGACACCTTATGTTCTATACATGCAATTACACACATCATTACAACATCATAGAAATGGTGCTATTCATAGAAATTTTGCTATTAAGCATACACGAGGAATCAGATCATCGGAGGGATTTTCATTCTTTTTATTCATTTCCATTCGCTCCATGCTTGCTTCATCTAGCGCTCTTCATCTAGCGGTTAAAATATTACTTCTTTTTCTGTATGAGATTTGATTTGAGCACGTTATACCAACCTTACATCATCTGTCGGTTGTTTCCCTCCAGAATGCCAGCAGGACCGCACTTTGTTACGCAACGCAACCAATACTATTAAGTGAAAACATTCCTAATATTAATATTTAAAAATCATCAACAAAACACAAGGAGGTCAGACCAGATTGAAACGAAAAAAAATAATAATGCAAACTACGCGCCCTCGTATCACATGGGTTTTTTTAATGGGCTCATTTTTGCCATTTTTAAAGAAAATCGATTCGAAAAAAGATTTAGAAACTGATTGAATTGTTTTAATTTTTATTCTGAACTAAAACGTCAACGTCTCACATTATATTTACTATCTAGCTTACAGATAATATTCATCGTGTTTCAAAACGTGTTAACACCGTGTTAATAAAACCGTGAAAAAAAAAAAAAAGGACTTAAAAAAGGTTGTAAATGTTAAATTCTAAGAAACACGCATCTTGATAGGTTGAAATGAAGTTGAAATCAGGTTGAAATCAAGAGAAATCACATTTCAGCAACAGGGAAAAAAATCTTGCTAAAGCAGGAGTTTTCCGATGGATTACAAATCCATGAAAATAAATGAACAAAAAGATATTACTATACCTTTTTAATTCATTACTATTTACTGAGAGCATTCAGAACACTACACAAATCTTTCCACGCTAAATCATAACGTCCGGTTTCTTCCGTGTCAGCACCGGGGCGTTGGCATAATGCAATAATGCAATACGTGTACGCGCTAAACCCTGTGTGCATTTTTTTAATTATTCCCGGACACTCCCGCAGAGAAGTTCCCCGTCAGGGGGTGGACATAGACAATCCGGGAAATGACGAATGACGATTCATCGCACTGACATAAATAATAACAATTAAATTTAAATATTAACAAATGAAATTTTGTTTTCATTGTTTAGGGTTTTTTTACGATACGATACGAAAAAAAACTTCAAAAAATAACACCATGAAAAAACACCATGAAAAAAAAAATGCTACTCGCTACTGCGCTGCTTATTACAGGATTACTCAATGTTGCTCAACAGACAAAACAAAACAAAACAAACCAGCAGCAGCAAACCCATCACCCATCATTTCTTCATTTCTTCGTTTGGGGAATTGGAAAAAAACTGTCGATGCAGCCAAAATTTGGCGGCGCAGAAAATGTTGTTAAAACAGAAACCCAGCAAACATTCGTAAATGGATTGCTCGGTTTTATTACTTTAGGCATTTATACTCCGCTGGAAGTGTGTATTGTATTGCTCACAATAATTGCATGAGTTGCCCATCGATATGGGCATCTCTATCTGCACTGCTCATTAATATACTTCTGGGTTCCTTCCAGTTGTTTTTGCATAGTGATCAGCCTCTCTCTGGGGGTGAAATAATCCCGTTCAGCGGTGTCTGCCAGGGAGGGGGGGGAGGCTGCATTATCCACGCCGGAGGAGGGTGGTGGTGGCTTGCACTGACTGACTGACAGACTGCTTTGATGTGCAACCGACGACGACCAGCGGCAACATCATCACGCAGAGCATCATTTTCAGCTTTAGCATCAGCGTGTATTTCGTGTATTTTGCATCAGCGCAGCGCAGCAACATCACGCTGACGCATCTGCATGTCAGTAATTGCCGCGTTCGCCAGCTTCAGTTCTCTGGCATTTTTGTCGCGCTGGGCTTTGTAGGTAATGGCGTTATCACGGTAATGATTAACAGCCCATGACAGGCAGACGATGATGCAGATAACCAGCAGATAACCAGAGCGGAGATAATCGCGGTGACTCTGCTCATACATCTGCTCATCTGACCGTTCCGCCCGCTTCTTTGAATTTTGCAATCAGGCTGTCAGCCTTATGCCTTATGCTCGAATAACCAACGCCCGCGCCCGGCAGTGCCCGGCAGTGATATTGCTGCAACGGCAACGGTCGATGCCTGACGGATGACCACGATATCATCATCGATCAAAGCGCCACGCTCCTTAACGCTGCTTAATCTGCTGCAATGCCACAGCGTCCTGACGGAGAGGAGAGAAGGCTTTCAGGCGGTTGCTGCTTGCGGTAGGCATCCCACCAACGGGAAAGAAGCTGGTAGCGTCCGGCGCCTGTTGATTTGAGTTTTGGGTTTAGCGTGACAAGAGGGTGAGGGTGATCGTAAAGTAATCAGTAAATAGCTCTCCGCCTACAATGACGTCATAACCATGATTTCTGGTTTTCTGACGTCCGTTATCAGTTCCCTCCGACCACGCCAGCATATCGAGGATCGAGGAACGCGTTGATTATTGATTTTATTGATTTCTACCATCTTCTTTCCGGCTTTTTTTAGAAGCGAAGCGTTTGATAAGCGAACCAATCGAGTCAGTACCGAGCCGATAAACACGATAAACACGCTCGTTATATAAGCGAGATTGCTACTTAGTCCGGTCGAGAGGTCGAATGAAGGTCACGAATGAACTAGGCGATAATGGCGCACATCGTTGCGTAAACTGTTTTTGTAAACGCACCGCCATTATATCCGCGCCGTACGCCACGCCATTGCAAACGCAAGGATTGCCCCGATGCCTTGTTCCTTTGCCGCGAGAATGGCGGCCAACAGGTCATGTTTTTCTGGCATCTTCATGTCTTACCCCCAATAAGGGGATTTGCTCTATTTAATTAGGAATAAG
>VOFI01000170.1_pt1 | contig 12001 bp, 14 predicted proteins | sample 5384131 | NCBI WGS metagenome assembly VOFI01 (sample SAMN12384728, study PRJNA508395) | human gut metagenome | isolation source: healthy gut H | host: Homo sapiens
ACCGTGGTGACGAAGAAACAGAAGAAAGCGATGAAAGAAGCAGGAGTTGATTATACTTATAATTCGGTATATGAACTGACGTATACGGCAGTGAAAAAAAAGATGTTGAAGTAATGAAAATATTTGAAAGGAGATAGAAATCATGAAAACATTAGTAGCATATTTTAGTGCAAGCGGAACAACAGAAGGTGTAGCAAAGAAGGTGGCAGAGGAAGCAGGAGCAGATCTGTTCGAGATCAAACCAGAAGTACCATATACAAATGCAGACCTGAACTGGATGGATAAAAAGCAAGAAGTACGGTTGAGATGAACGATCCGTCTTCCAGACCTGCTACTACAGGAACGGTAGAGAATATGGAGCAGTATGATAACGTAATTATCGGGTTTCCTAAAATGGAGTATAGCGTGTATCAAGTTATAATTATGAGGTTGTAAATAACAGTATACACAGATAATGTGGAAAAATGTGTATGACGTTTATATAAGAAAATAACATTGAAAAAAGGAATTCAAGAATGGGTAAATTCATTAAATTTAAAATAGAATAATAATTACATGAGTGACAGAAGATAATTTGTGTGAGAAGAGATTTCATCCAGATACCCATTACATGGTAGAAATAGAACTGTGAAAAATGATAACAAGCTGGGAAAAAAGGGCAATTATATACGGAAGTTTTTGACAGAACCGGAGTATCTTCCCATTTTACAAAAGCAGGAAAAACATCTCATAAAAATAAAAAGACAGGCAATTGTTCAAAAAGGAAACTTTGCGATATATCCCGCCCCCGGACAGGCTGGACCGCCGCCGGGAGAGGGATCTTTTATAACCGGCTGGGAAGGAACAGTAGTGTTCCTCTGGCGATAGTGGTATAAAAAGCCAGATTTTCCGCAGGTTTTGGGACGCTGGAACATGGAAAAGTGTTCACGAATGGCACTTTTGCAACAATCCGTTGCAGCAGTGAAAGCATTTTTTGACCTTACGTTAAACAGAAAAATGAAAGGGTGTGATTGCGATAATCATAGGAATTGATCATGGCTATTATGCCATTAAAACAAGACAAGTGTCTTTCCCAAGTGGAATTATTGGGTATGATTACGAGCCGTATACCATGCAGAATGTTCTGCAATATCAAGGAAAGTATTATGTCTGCGGTACGGGAAGACAGACGCTGGTAAAAAATAAAACGTCAAGTGATAATTATTATCTGCTGACGTTGGCAGCCATTGCAGAAGAAATCAAGCATCGGAAAGCGGAACGAAAGACAGAGGTAATTCTGGCTGTTGGACTTCCGCTTTCAAGTTTTGGAAGAGAGAAACAGGGATTCAGGGAGTATCTGTTGCGGAAAGAGCAGCCAGTGCGATTTTTATATGAAAGTGAGTTATATGAGATAACAATAAAAGATGTGAAACTGTTCCCACAGGGATACTCTGCGCTTGCTCTGCATCCAGAGTATCTGAAGAATGAACCGTCTGTTCTGCTTGTTGATATTGGTGGCTGGACCGTTGACCTTATGAGGCTGGACAATGCTGTTGGAACTTGGAGTAATCCGATGTATTGATGAGACAGCAGAACAAGTGCGTAGAAATACCGGACTGTCTGTGACAGAAACTCAAATTGAGCGTGTGCTTCGGGGGAATCTTGCAGTATGGCAGAGGAGGCCAGACGGATCATACAGGAAAACGGACGGAAATATATAGAAAGAATACTGTCTGCGGTGACAGAATCCGGGTTTGATCTCCGGGCAGTACCCACCGTATTTATGGGGGGAGGCTCCGCAATTTTAAAACGCCACGTGACCGCACAGGACGCGATTTGCCGCCCCGTTTTTATAGAGGACGTCCATGCCAACGCAACAGGGTATGAACGGATTGTAGAGCAGATGTGGACGAGATGACACGCCCGGTATATTCGTTCCGCCCGAACCTGAAAAAATCCAGAACACCAGAGGGCATGGGAGAAATTTCAAAGTGTTCCAGAAGGGCAGAAAAGCCAGTATCTGGTTCAGGCAATTCTGGAAAAAGAGGATCGGAAGAAAGGAGAAAGGTTATGGCAGAGATGAAAAATATCTGCGGAAAGATCCCGAAGGACTTACATGAAAAAGTAAGAGAAGAGATTGAACTGACAGAAAGCAGCACACAGAAATTTATACAGCAGGTCATCGAAGAACATTTCAACAGAGTGGAAGGAAAAGGAGAAATGAGCATGGGAACAGCAAGAACAATCGCAGTACAGGTATCAGAGGAATTATTCCAGAGATTAAAAACAGTCATCGCAAAAAAAGGCATGAAACAGAAAGACTTCTTAATTCAGATTATAGAAGAAGCACTGGAAAAGGTAGAGGTCGAATGGCAAAGCAAAGAGCAGCCTGAAGAATCCGAACAGACAACTGGAGAATTGGGAACAGAAGAAACTCAACCGGAAGAAAGAACTGAGCCGGAAAGGGAAAGTGAACCAGAAGAGGAAGCCGAACCGGATGGAGAAAGTGAACCGAAAGAGGAAAACAAACCAGAAGGGGAAAGCGAACCGGAAGAGGAAACTGAACCAGAAAGAGAAACTGATCTGGAAGAAGAAACCAAAGCAGAAGAACCAACAGAATGGTAACCAATTGATACAGAATAACGAAGGGCGGTATGAGAAATCATGCCGCCTGTTTTTATCAGCAAAAAGGAGGTTGATAGCCGCAACCATTCAATTTTTTGATCTCTTTAGCGGAATCGGGGGATTCCGTGAAGGCTTAAGACGGGCAGGAAACTTTGTCTGTGTCGGACATTGCGAGGTGGATACTTATGCGGATAAGAACTACCGATTGCTGTTTGACACAGAAGGGGAGTGGTATTGTAGTGATGCAAGAACAATTGAACCAGAACGAATGCCAGATTTTGATTTACTCTGTGCAGGATTTCCTTGCCAGGCATTCTCTATCGCCGGAAAGCGAGAAGGATTTGCTGACGCAAGAGGAACTCTCTTTTTGAAATTGCCCGGATTCTTGAAGCTAAAAGACCATCGTATTTTATCCTTGAAAATGTTCCCGGTTTGTTATCGCATGACAAAGGCCGGACGTTTTGCACCATCCTCAGTACGCTTTCTGAACTGGGGTATCATGTCGAATGGAAAGTGCTTAACAGCAAGGATTTCGGAGTCCCCCAAGCAAGAAAACGGGTGTATATTGTCGGATATCTTGATTTCCGATGTGCCGGAAAAGTATTACCTGAACCAGAAACAAATGGAGCAGCTCTTGTTCAAGTCCGGGCAGGAAGTCAGGGGAAAAGAGTCTACAGTCCCAAAGGACTAAGCTGTACCCTGACATCACAGGCAGGTGGAATGGGCGGCAAGACAGGATTATATGATGTAGGTGTTCCAATCAAAGAGAATACAAAGCTCGGCTACAAACTTGCAAGAGAAGGGGACAGCATCGATCTGGGTTATGCGAATCTCAACAGCAGGAGAGGAAGAGTCGGACACCAGATCGCACATACCCTGACAACAGGTGTTCAACAGGGAACGCTGCACTTTGTCGATCTTTCACCTCCGCCGGTGGTAACGGAAGAATGCAGAAGCCTGAATACCAGACAATGCGGTGTCCACAAATACAAAGGAGAATGTTCTGGTGTATTAGCAGAGGATGGAGCAAGAGCAGTCTTAACACCAGCAAAAGAGAATGTTCGTCAGAACGGCAGACGTATGAAAGAACCCGAAGAACCGATGTTTACAATTACTGCAACCGATCGTCATGGCATCTTGTATCACGGCAGAATAAGAAGGTTAGTTCCGAGGGAATGTCTGCGACTGCAGGGTTATTACGACTGGCAGATTGATAAGATCATAGACAGCACTTCTGACGCACAGCTTTATAAACAGGCTGGAAACGGAGTAACTGTCAATGTTATCGAGGCAATTGGCAGATTGTTACAAAAGGCAGACTCGAACTTAACACACAGAAAGTGTCTGAGAAAGGAATCCATTAGGCATGATCGGAATAAAAGACCAATACTTTGGCACAGAAATCGAAATGACAGGGATTACCAGACAACGTGCTGCAGAAGTTGTTGCTGAAATGTTTGGAACAGAAGCATATTATGACGGTACTACTTACGGAATCTGGTCAGTAATAGATTTGGAAGGAAAAAAGTGGAAATTTATGTCTGATGGAAGCATTATGAAATGGGAAAGTTACAGGAAGTAGTACGCTGTCTGCGACAGCATGGAGGTTTTGTAAATGAGTCCTGTGGTCAGCATGTTCATGTAGATGCATCGAATCATACACCGCAAAGCCTGAAAAATGCATTGACAATTATGTATGCAAAGGAAGATATCCTGTTCAAAGCACTGAAAGTGCAGGAGAGAAGAGCAAATAGTTATTGTCAGAGGGTGCGACCGGAGGTATTGGAGAAAATCCGAAAAATACCAAATAAATCAATCACAATGGACCGAGTAAGAAATGTCTGGTATGGAGGCAGGGATAGAAGTCATATCCATTATGATGATACCCGTTATTATGCTCTAAATCTTCATGCTGTGTTTTCCAAGGGAACTTTGGAATGGCGCTGTTTTGAAAGCACACTACATGCAGGAAAGGTAAGAGCAAATATTACATTGGCATTAGCCATTTCCGCACAGGCGATCAATCAGAGATCTACACAGATGAAAAAGACACTGATATCAGAAAATCCGGCATTTACATTTCGTACATTTTTATTGAGACTTGGGTTAATTGGAGATGAATATAAAAATGTCCGAAAACATCTGCTGGCAAATCTGAGGGTGATCTTGCGTGGAGATATGATAAAAGCACGTATGAGTGTCTGAAGAAAAAAAGGACAGAAGGAGTCAGATAGAGGTGAGAAAGAATGGAAGATAGATATTACTTCGCTTATGGCAGCAACATGAATTTGGAGCAGATGAAGTACAGGTGTCCGGTGCGGAATGGAAAATGTTCGGCTTGAAGATTATGATAACCAGATTCCAACGGAGTCTGTCATGGAAGCGGTAAAACGTACCAGACAGGAAGCAAAAAAAAAAAGAAAAAAATCGATATGCAAGATAAAATGTACCGCAGAGGAAACATCTTCTGCGGTATTTAATTTAAAAAATCTATTTATAATAGGAAGGAAAAGCACATGAAGGTTAGAAAATTAAAGACCAGAATAGCTGCTTTTGGACTGGCTGTCCTGATGGGCGTCAGTACCTTAAGTAGTGCCAATGCGTTTGCTGCCGAACAGACAGGCTCGGAACAGCAGACGGAAGTACAGGCGGTAACAAGCCAGAAAGATACATCGGTTACAGCAGATGATATCACAAAAGCGGTTTCGGATGAAACATTTGCAGTGGAAACCAGTATGGAAGGAATCCATTATGATGCAGAAAAAGAGGATGTTACGCTTATCAGCATCCAAGATGAAAATGGTGGGGAATACCATCCGGACAAAGCCGGAACTTACATTGCCTCTTACATGGTTGTACCAAAAGATCAGAGTGACAGCTACATCATCAGCCGAAAGGTGATCCTGACGGATACGGAAGGTCAGGCACATGCACAGGACAATGGTGGGGAAAAGCAAAAATCAGATACAAAATCTGAAGATGATTCGGATTCGCCTGTGCAGAACTACACAGATGTAGAAATTGAAACATCCGAAGAAGATGCATCTGCACAGGCAATCAAAGAACTGAAAGAGGATATTGAAGAAGGAAATGTCATGGTACTGTCTGCGGCTGAAAGAGCCACAAGCAGCGGTTCAACAGTCACACTGACAAAAGGAAGAACGATCTATTATCCAAGTTATCTTGAAATTATCTTACTTGCCTGTTTACAGTCAATGGAAAAATTGCATACTGCCTTCAGTCCCAGAAAGCATCCCCACCGAGTGGAAGTTATGTAGCACAGGTACTGGACAGCAATAAAAAATCTGCAGAAAGTCCTTTATTATGGTTATGGCGGGGCAGGAGATCTGACAGGAAGTTATCTGTCTGGAAAAACGGAAGATGAAAAGTATGTGTATACACACATTGCAGCCAGCTACGCTTATGCAGGAGAAGCCGGATTTACAGGGTGTAATTATAATGACCTTGTAAATGCAGGGGTTATCGCATATATCAATTATCTGTTCGGACAGGAAGAACCGCCAAAAGGTGAACTGAGTCTTTCAAGCACAAAGCTGAATGCAGTACGGGATGGAAATATCCAGAAAACACCGAATATCACATTGTCTGGAGATCACAGAAACTATGTGACACTGAGTGTACCGGAAAAATGTGACTGCACATAATCTTTCCAAAGGAACAAGTGTTACAAATGGAAAAATCCAGATTTATGGTGGAGATACATTCTATCTGTCTGCGGATTTATTACTGACAGGCAGTTATGCTTCCGGCAACTTATATGGTTCTGTCGGAAAGACATGGAGAACACTGGTGTTGACAACTGGAAATTCTCAGCAGGATATTGGTGTATTTGAAAGCGAAACAGCAGCTCCGGTAAGTTTCAGTGTACAGTGGCTGAATATGACACGTATTGAACTTATGAAGAAAGATGTGAATACACAGAATCCACTGTCTGGAGCAGTTTATGGTATTTATACTGATAAGAAGTGTGAAAATCTGCTTATGACAATGTCAGCAACCGGAACAGATGGAAAAGCAGTCAGCGATTATTTTGATTCTGCACTGAAAACAGTGTACGTGAAAGAGATCACTGAATACAGAAGTATATAAAGTGGCTGTTACTGCCGGAAAGACAATGACTGTAACAGCAACAGATGAGAGAGTCACCGGAAAGGTGAAAATCGCAAAGATCGATAAAGAAACACTTGCATTTAAAGCGCAGGGGGACAGTGTTCTTCGTGGTGCTGTGTATGGTCTGTATGCAAAAGAGGACATCGTGCATCCGGATGGAACAACAGGAGTTCTGTATAAACAGGACAGCCTGATCGCGCAGGGAGTCATCGGAGATGATGGAACACTGGAATTTTCAGAATTATACCTTGGAGAAATGTATGTAAAAGAGATCACTCCACCGGAAGGATATACACTGGATACTACCAAATACGAGGTATCAGTAACTTATGAAGGTCAGGATGTTGCCGAAGTGACAAGAGACCTTACGGTAAAAGAGCAGGTAAAGAAACAGGCATTCCAGTTAATCAAAATCAGTGAAGATGGAGAGCAGACAGAAACAGACCTGGTTGCAGGAGCAGGATTTAAGGTATATCTGATCAGCGACCTGACACAGGTAAAAAAAATGGAAAACTGAAGCCAGCCAATGGAGAAAGCTATACAGCAAGCGATTTCAAAAATTATGACTTCAGCAAAGAGCAGGTTGCAGTTACTTACGAGAATGGAACAGCCGTACCAGTACCAGAACTGATCACTGATACAAAAGGATATGCAGTCAGCCCGGAACTGCCGTATGGAAGTTATGTTGTAGTGGAAAGTACTACCCCTGCGAATTTGAAAACCATCGATCCATGTGTTGTAAATGTGGAAAATGACAGCAGAGAGCCAATGCAGTGGAGAGTATTTGATGACCGCCCGTTTGAATTTTTGCTGAAAATTGTAAAGAAGGATGCACAGACTGGAAATACTGTTTTAAAGGCTGGTGCTTCTTATAAGATTTACGATGTGACAAATAAGAAATATGTGGAACAGGTTGTTCAGTATCCGAAGAAAGAAAAGATCAGTGTATTCGAAACAAACGAGGAAGGATATCTGATCACACCGCAGGAACTGAAGTGCTCTACCTACCGAATCGAAGAAGTGAAAGCACCGGAAGGATTTGTAAGACAGGGAAGCGAGGAGTCCCTGTATGATGGAACAACGATTATTTCACCATTAGAACAGACTACAAAAAGGAACATATAAAGAAAATCCACAGAGTGGTATTGTAATTACAGTATCCTCAAACACTGCACATCAGATTGATCCAGATACAGGAGCTGCGATTGTAGAGGTAGAACAGAAAAACGATGAACAGGTAGGAAGCCTGCTCCTGACGAAAAAGGGAGAACAGCTTACCGAAGTAACCGGAGATTCTGTTCTGGCAAAAGTAAAAGCACTGGTTTCAAAAGTAAGAAATGCCGTATCTGGAAAAAGAAGAAACAGGTATTTATAAAGGCTTTAAATATGAAGAAACCGGAGTAGAAGGCGCTGAATTCGAAATATATGCCAAAGATACCATCTATTCACCGGACGGAGCAAAGGACGAAGCAGGAAATCCAGTTGTCCGATATGAGAAAGATGACCTGGTAGCCAAACTGACTACAGATGAAAATGGAACAGCAGTTATCAACAATCTGCCACTGGGAACGTATTATCTGAAAGAAGTTGTAGCAGGAGAGAATTTTGTCTTGAATACAGAACAGAAAGAATTTACCCTTCCACATGGAAAATATTATGTCAAAGAGGAAGTCAGAAAAGCCGGATATCTTCCAAATGAGGAAGTATGGAATGTAGACGCAACCTATGAAAATCAGAATCTTGCAAAGATTGAACTGAACAAAGAAGTTGAGAATCAGCCGACAGAAACACGCATTACAAAAACAGATGCAACAACCGGAAATGAGCTGGAAGGAGCCAAACTGCAGGTCATTGATAAAGCCGGAAATGTTGTGGAAGAATGGGTAAGCAGTAAGGAAGAACATGTCATTTACGGACTGCCGGAAGGAAGTTATACCTTACATGAGGAACTGGCTCCTTATGAAGATGGCTATGTGTCTGCCAGCGATGTGACGTTTGAAGTCAAAGAAGATAGAAGTGTGACAAAGGTTGAGATGAAAGATGAATATTCCAAAGTGGAAATTTCAAAAACAGACCTAACAACCGGAAAAGAACTGGAAGGGGCAAAGCTTCAGATCATCCGCAAAGATGGAACTGTTTTGGAAGAGTGGATTACGGATGGAAAGCCACATTCCGTTGCAAAGCTCCCGGTCAATGAAGAACTTACTCTGCGTGAGATCACAGCGCCAGATGGTTACGAGATTGCGGAAGATGTTACATTCACATTGAAAGATACAATGGAAGTCCAGAAAGTAGAAATGAAAGATGCCAGAACACCGGAGAAAACAACAGAAAAACAAATGCACCAAAAACAGGTGACAACCAGAAAGTATGGGCATTTATTTTGCTTGGTCTGGCATCTGCCGGAACAGCTGAAGGAGTGACCGTATACCGCAGAAAAAAAAGTCAAAAATGACAGACAACAAAAAAGAAACAGAAGAAAAATAAAATAAGAATTACAGGATAAACCAATCTGACAGGGCAGGAGATGTGCATAAAGCAGCTTCTGCCCTGTCTGTATATAAGGAGAAGAAAGATGAGACGTTTTTATACAGCAGAATCAGTAACAGAAGGACACCCGGATAAAGTATGCGATCAGATAGCAGATGCAATCTTAGATGAATGTCTGCGTTATGATCCATCTTCGAGAGTGGCATGTGAAGTCCTTGCTACAAGAGGAAATGTGTTTGTAGCAGGAGAAATCACCAGCGGATATGAGCCACCAGTGTTTGATGTGATCCGAAAAGTTTTAGAAGAGTGTGGATATTGTACAGATGGGATAGAAATGGATACGTTTGTACACCAGCAGAGTCCAGATATTGCGAAAGCAGTGAGTGTGTCGAAAGAATTTCGGGATAATATCGGCGCAAAATTAAGAGATAGAAGCAGGGGAGCTGGAGATCAGGGTGTTATGGTCGGATATGCGTGTGATGATACTCCGCAGCTTATGCCAATGCCGACTGTTCTGGCACACCGGATCACACGTGAACTTTCGGCTTGCAGAAGAAGCGGATATATCAAAGATATCTTTTCGGATGGAAAAGCACAGGTAACCGTAGAATATGAAGATGGAAAACCAGTGAGACTGGAAAGTGTTGTTGTTTCCTGCCAGCATGGTGCAGAAAAAGAACCTGAAGAAGTTAGATGCCGAGATCAGAGAGAAAGTGCTTCGCTCAGCACTCAGATTACTGCCGCCGGATGAGGATACGAAGATTCTGATCAATCCGTCAGGAAAATTTCACTGGTGTTTGGAGTGACACCCGTTCAGATCATGGAATCCCTTCGACTGAATCGTCCGATTTTCCGTCAGACGGCAGTTTTTGGTCATTTTGGAAGAAAGGAGTTTCCTTTGGGAGCGGACGGATAAGGTACTGGCTCTTCAGGATGCAATTCTGTAATGCCCTGGGTAACGGAAGAAGAGATTCAGGCAGAAAAAATATGACTGCGTATGAGCATTTGCGAACGCATCAGGCACAGCGACTGCAAAAAGACAAGGACCAGAAATGAATGGCTGTTGACGGATCATGACAGTTTTAAAATCAATGAACTGTCCAGCGTGGCATTTTTATTCCGACACAGGTTCCTGATTGAAGAAAGATGGAAAAAACAGATGCCATTAAAACTGTTGCCGAAGAGAGGTCTTTTATTGCCATTTAATTGCAGACGAATCAGGGCTTATTTAAACCACAGAGGAATCAGCGATGAAGTGATCACATATTGTATTTCACATGAAATCCTTTTTATGAAAGTGTCCCGTACCATAACGCTGTTTTTGTTGGGAAAGATGAATCCAGAAAAGCAAGATATGCATTCCTGCGAGGAATCTATGAAAAAAAACGGAAGGGATTCAAGATGGAGCAGACCGGGAGTGAAAAAAGTACAGCTTTTTGCATTCCACCGGAAAGAGAAACAAAGCGAGTTGCCGTATATGAAGCGTGTATTGATGCATTGGCACACATGACACTGGAAGAGGGAAATAGGGATAAATATCGTCTTTCCCTTTGGGGGAATCGCTGCTCCGAAAGAAAACGCACAGATACAGAGTGAACGTTTTAAAAAGCCGCCGGACGCACTGGAAGAATTTCTGAAGAATCATCCGGAAATCAAAGAAATTGAAGAAAAAAAGCAGACAAATAAATGCAGGGACAGACCATTAGAAAGAAGGTGATAGAGAATGGGAAAAAAAGGAACGATGCACGTACAGATGTTGACGGAGCTGACTGGAAATCTTTATTCCGAAGAATCCGAATGGGAAGAAGAGTGGTCGGAGAGTGATGAATATGGAATGCCGTTAGATGGAACAGAACTTGCCGATTATGAAGATGCCATCCGAGAAGAACTGGAACGCTATGGGGAAGATGATCTCATGCAGTATTTTGATGGAAGTGAGTCCATTCAGGGAAAGATACAAAGTGCAGTTGTTACGATAGAAAACAAAGACGGAATCCTGTACGGCTGTACCAAACTGGAATTAAATGAATTTTTTTTAAGTCAGGAAGAACTACAGGAATTCACCGAATACATTACAGGACAGTACAGTGACGGTTGGGGTGAAGGATTTGAACAGAGGATATCAAGGTAGATGGTGGAACGATGAATGTGCATTTTGGCATCCTAATATGGAACAGCCGAAAATGTATGAAAAGAAAACAGAGCAGATTAATCTGTCCGAGATTTGTATTCTCACCATTCTTGGAAGAGTCTGATGCAGAAGATATGCAGGGATATGGAAGAATGTCCCATATCCTTTTACGGAGATGCCGGATGGTAGTCGTATGTGGGAAAAAGTGACAGGAACAATGAATACCGAAATCAGTATGGCAGACAGACTCCATATCATTTGTACGACACTTGATGGACTGGTACAGATAAAGAATCAAAATAAATCAGAATCGAGTCAATCGGTGCTACAGAAACTGGCATCAAGAATAAGGTGAATCCGGATCAGACAGAGGTCATGGTATTTGCAGATGATGCAGCAAAGATGAACCGGGTATTAGACCGGATGAATCTGGATTTTGTAAAAAGCAGAATCAGGCTCTATGGTTACAGAAGCAGTGGAAAAGAGAATGCACCGGAGAAGGCAGAGAACCAGATGGAAAAACCGGGGAGAATGTACGGACAGAGACCGTTGTCCTGCCGGAAGGCAAGATAGAATTTGAACTGGATGATGCGGAAGAAATGTTTCAGATCGGGGATGAGGCTTTCCGGAAGGAAATTTTACACA
>VOFI01000226.1_pt1 | contig 12001 bp, 15 predicted proteins | sample 5384131 | NCBI WGS metagenome assembly VOFI01 (sample SAMN12384728, study PRJNA508395) | human gut metagenome | isolation source: healthy gut H | host: Homo sapiens
ACCAAAGTTGATTTTGTTCTTGACATCATATTCACCTTTGTTTGTATGTATAATAGTTAGACAGCTATATTATAACCGTTCCTATTTACATTTTGCAGGTTTTGACAAGACGAGTATCCTGTGCTTGCTACATAAATTTGGCTTGTCTATACTCTTGGGGCTCTTACTTGTTTTAGTGACATTAGGAACAATGCTCTTTTTAAAGATACTTCGTTCTAGTTCTAAAAATGGCAATAATGTTACGGTTAGGAGTATTTCAAATAAAAATGCAGAGTCTATAGGCTATATAGCAACTTATATCATACCATTTCTCTTTCAGAGTTTTGACGAGCTAGGCGACATAATACCATTATTGATACTCTTGATTATTATTTATAGGATATATGTCACTTCAAGTCTGCTTTTAGTAAATCCTGTCTTAAATTGCAAATACTCTTTGTTTGAAATGGAATACGAAGAACAGGGACAACGAAAGCAAGGTCTCATGATTTCTCCATATAGAGATATCTATGAAAGTGATAATATTAAGATATACAATATTGGGTATAAATTGTTTTATGTTAATAAAATAAACAAGAAATGAATTTAGAGGAATTGTTGAATTTAATATCTTCGACCAGCGTTGATGATACGAAGTTGTTTTTTATAACAAGAGCACTTAAGCCTAACATGAAGCGTAAGGCAAGAGCGCATGAAAAATATCTTTATCATGTTTTCCAAGTTGATAACGATGAGGATTTAAGAGAATATATTTATGAGACATCAATTAGTCAACTGAAATCTATAGTTGACAAAAACTATGAGATGGTTGACTATGATGTTTTGAATGATGATACAGAAAATCTATTTTCATATCCGATACAGAATAAGGTGTTTTCTTTTCAAGATGTTGTTACCAACCAATTGCAAAGAGATGTTCCAAAGATAAGAAGTATTCGTGATTTGGAAAATGATGAAGTAAAATTATGGGCCTATTGTGTCGGTTTCGAAGATGTACAAACTGGCGAATGGGTTTATACATTTCGTAAGATGCAAGCCAGTTCTGTAGCCATTGATACACGAGAGGCCAATCTTAAAGCAAAATTCTTAGCTTGGTTTAATCCAGAAAGCTTGATGCTTCAACAGTTAAAGGGTGATGCATTAACTCTGGACAAACAGATAGACTGCGTATTCTATAAAGACATATTCTATGTGATTAAGAAATTTAACTTTGAACAGATGATGGGCTTGCAGGAGGAATATGCAGAAAAAGCTAAGATTATAGCTGAAGAAATGGAGGGAACAGACACTTTTTCTGGTATAGAAAAGTTAAAAGCAATCATAGATACCAAACCTTCTGTACATAAAAAACTTGTAAAAATAGGAATGCTTCACACCTATAAAAATGTCACAGAAAAAGATATTCGTCAAATGAAACGAGTTTGCAAACAGCACGGTGATACTTTAAAAATTGTAGATGATAAAATCTGTATGGAAGAAGAAGCTGATGTTGATGTTGCGACAATATTAGAATGCATTGCCCAAACTTTTAACTGGAGTAATTATTCTTTAAGGCGTAATTTTCTTTCTGATGTTGGAAGTTGGATTACGAGTTTTGCAAATGAAGAATCAGGAGAAAATAAAAAGACAACAACTATTAAGGCATTGAGACCTTATGAGAAAACGGAAACGTATTTTGATTATAAAAATGAAGCTTTGAAGCTCGTGTATTATAAAACAAATCGATTTTTATCATATATTCAAGTAGATTCAATATCCAAGGATCCGACTTTTTCTGATTATTCTTTTTCTAACCAAACTCATGAAGGAACCCCATTTTCTGAAATTAAAAAGATGGTTTATCAATCGCTATTTATGGTCTACCCATAGGGTTCTTTGTGCAAAGAACAATTGGAAAATTTAAAATTAGCAGAAAGTATCTTTGCGACAATGGCTTCTGATTTTAGCTTTGACAAGGTTGATCCCGAAAGTTTTGATATTATTTTGGATACACCTAAAGGAAAAATCGTTTTAGAACAATTGTCTTCAGGCTATATTTCTTATATTATAGTTTTGTTGGGAATTATTAAAGATATAGAGTATCGTTTTAAAAATCCGCATATATGTGTTCGGGATTTTGATGGTGTATTAATTGTTGATGAAATTGATGTTCATCTTCATCCAGAATTACAATCTAAAATATATTTGACATTGTGTGAGATGCTTCCAAATGCTCAAATATTCACATCTACTCACAGCCCACATGTCATTCAAGTTGCAAAACCAGATGAAGTGATACCATTAGTGTCAGAAAAAGATGGTAATGTTCATGTTAATCCTATCGTTAACAAAAAGTATGGATGCCAAGGTTGGACTATCGAAGAAATTCTACAGGATGTTATGGGAATGAAGGATACACGTTCTGCATTATACAAAGGATTTATGGATAAGTTTAATTTGGCTTTGCAAAATGACGACTTGGAAACAGCCCATACTGTTTATAACGAATTAAAGCTTATGCTGCATCCAGATAATGTATTACGTAAGGTATTGGAAATTCAGTTAATTGGAGGTTGATGATGATACATATAGTAAGAATAGAAAAGCCCAAAGAGCTTACTGATGAGGTTTGAAACAAAAAACAGAATTGTATAAAAAAAGATAATACAAAAACTGTTTGGAAAGAAAAAATATATTCAAGAAGCTCTGATGGCAATGTCTTATCATAAGTGCTGTTATTGTGAATGTTTGTTGGATGAAGAGAGCAAATATATGGAAATCGAACACTTTCATGATAAAAAGTTCTTATCCTGATGAAGTCGTGATATGGGACAATCTTCTTCCAAGCTGCAAGAAATGCAACACGACGAAAGGTACACATGACACCAAAGCTGATCCTATCATCAACCCAGCCGTAGATTATCCTCAAAAACATATGATTTTGTACAAAGGCATAAGATTTAGGAAAAAAGACAAATTGGGAGAAATGACAATTACCGCTCTTAATCTAAACGATCAAGAGTTTTTTAACACATTAAATTTACCGTAATAAACCCCTATGAAAACTTCTTTAATAAAGCATAAACTTGATTTTGCTTATTTTCTTCATCATTACAAACTTTTTAATGATTGAGTCGATGAGGACGTAGGCTGTTTAAAACAGTTCATTTAACGAGTTTTTTTCCGATGATGCCTCCAACATGTCTCCTTTGTCTATTATCGCCTTTCAACAGATTATCTGCCAGGAGATGCGTTTTTGCATTCCCCGTAAGTCAAAAGTCTGCGTTAATGGATGTAAATCGTGATTTTGCCATGTGGATAAAAATGCTTATCTTTGCACCAAAACAATGGCAAACGACTGTACTGACATAGATATTGTTTTGCGCCAGATAAACCAGCGTCTGCGCAAGCTTGAGAAGTCCGACTCCGAGAAGACTGAGGAGATCGGACGCCTCAACCGTGTCATTAACCAGAAGGACGTGGAGATACATAATCTAAAGACAGAACTTGCTTCCACAAAGGCAGAACTTGCCGTTGCTAAAGAGCGCATCAAGGAACTCGAGGGCCGAGCGGTGGACAGCCTGGCCACAAGGGTCACACACTGCAGACTATAGCAGAACCAGACGTAATTGTAAAGCACGAACCCGTCTATTGTAAATGCTGTGGTCGGCTCTTGATTGATATACCATGCCAGAAGATCCGTAAGACACAAATTGTTGATATCAAGGTGGTCGTAGAGACCTGCGAGGAACAGTATTACGAGAAGGTCTGTGAATGCGGTTGCGTAAACAACTGCGAAGCTCCCAACTGTCGTATCAAGTATGGTGACAACCTCCGTGCACTGGTGACATACCTTAATGTAGTGCAGTGTATTCCGTTCAAAAGGATTGCAGAACTTATATCCGACCTGTCCGGCCAGAATATAAGTGAGGGTACAGTGCAGAACATACTCAAAGAGAATAGCGGCAAGGCAGACTGTGCATATGAGGAAATACGCAAGAGGCTGGAAACAGCGTCTGTCGTAGGAGCTGATGAAACTGGTGCTACGGTAGGAAAGCATCTGCATTGGAACTGGATATTCCAGAACGACCTGCTTACATACGTGTTCCAGTCAGAATCGCGAGGTCAGAAGGCCATAGATTCCAAGTTTCCAAAGGGACTTCCCAATTCGACACTTGTGACTGACAGACATCAGAGCTACTTCAAGATGAATGTTAAGGACCATCAGGTCTGCCTGGCTCATCTTCTTGCAGAGTATCTGAACGAACTGGATCAAACCAGAACTGGAACGGAATTCATCCATCCAAACCAGAACTCTCAGAAGAGATTCAAGACGATTTACTCATGCCCATAGGGGTGCTGAGTAGTTACTATTTACCTTTTGCATCAAATTCTTATATATCAGAATTATGGAAACAATAACATCAATATGATGGAAGAAAAATATAACCTCAAATCCGCAACCTATAGGGGTTTAGTGGGATTTTTGCTTTGCAAAGCGACAAAATTCATTTTATTGTACATATTTCTTGCACAACAGAAATGTCTCAGACACAAAATCCCCCAATTTTTACATAAAAAGCGACTTGAGGTAATACGCTGGTTTAACCAGAAAGCATGGTCTTTAACCAAAGTCTGTCTTGAACAGGTTGGCATAAGCATTGTTGTCTGAGTAAATGTTCAAATACATGCCTACGTGATGTCTTAATCCATTTCGCAGGAACAGAGATGAACTTGAAAAACAAAGGTCTTGATGATTCTGCTGGTGGCACGCAATCCAAATTCATGGGTTTTCAATCTCTGCATAATAGCTTTGTAGAAGTTTCTGATGAGAGCTGTCATAAGCAGGAATACAGTATTCTGTGCCATGAACGATTTTGGCAATCGATTCCAGCCAAAGCCATTGTTCATGTCATCGAAGATGCGTTCCTTGCCACCACGAAGATTGTAGGAATTCCACGATGTCTCTTCCCCACTCGACTTGTAATCGTTAGTCAGTATACATCTGTAGGTATATTCCTTCCCAAATGTCAAGGTCTCCCTCTATTCCGCCTTTGTCTCTGTATGACAAGACGATACGGTTTTTCAGTTTCCATTTCTCAACAAGGATAGAATTCAACTCAAACTCAATACTGCTGATTTCAACAGTTTCCATCCAGTTAAGGCAAACATGGAATCGTAAGAAAGAAGAGCATCTACCTCGACTTGCAATGAGCCTCTACCATATCTACGATTTCCTCCGAAACATGAGCCGCAATCCACGTTTGAAATATATATATTTCGAAGCCTCTCTTATCTTTCAAAGTTTCTTTTTTGGTTGAAGCGCACGTTTGTGTTGCCGTCTCTATTTTTCAATAACAATTGTAGGTTGGTTTTGCATCATACTTCTCTGTTTCAATGAACTGATGGTCAAAGTCAAAATCATACTCTTGACCGGATTTCAATTGACCAGTAGCAAGCAGGGCATTGACCAGTAAGCAGTTCATCTTGTCTGCAGTATTGAAATCATAGGATTTGCCAGAAGCATTTATAGGTGATGCTCTTAAAAGTCAGTTCTTCGATAGCACGTAATATGGTGTCTGCGCTGCAAGTGCGAAGAGTTGGATGAAGAGACAAATGTTTCATCAGGTGAGTTGTAACATCCTCAATACATGAGCCACCACAAAGATATACGCACATCAGAGAGCGTAGAATCTCGCTATATTTTCTCAGATTTTATTTGTACTTTTTTGCCATGTCATTCAGAATTTTGTTTGTTTTTTATTTTACAACACTAAGATTGAAATTTCTGACATGGCAAAATCCTGAAAGCAACTTTTTGTTGCTCAGGTGCTTATAAAAAATATTAAATTATAGTGTTGCGGAAATTAGATAAAACAATTGATGGCTTATGATATTTATTTTGGATGATACGTTGATGGAGAATAAAAATTGTTTGAATGAACTGGCAAAATTTCTTCTTTTAGCTTGTGAAAAGAACAAAAGTTAAGTGCTCTGCTAATATGTTTGATTTTCTTGAAACACGAGTTTTAAAGGTTGATTTTATAGGTAAGCAAGATATAGAACTTATTCTTAGCAATGAATCTTTGTGGGACATTAGTACTGCTTATCAGACCGCATTTACCTCTGTAATTGTCGGACTTTCCCCAGAAATGATGCGTTTAGATGTTGCGATGCGGATATTGAATAATAAAAGTAGGGTGGTATTGGAAAACTCTTCAAATGATTGGCCGACAATTAAAAAATGGGTAGAGCTCTTTAATGCTAAAATTAGGACGAAGTATAAGACAGTAAACTCTATAGTTTATAAAGCAATCTTAAATAAATGGTTAGTTCAAGAACATGCAGGGGGGAGGAGGTGGCACAATAGCACAACGTTTGAAAAGTCTTGCTGATGAAAATTATGCTGATATTGATAGGTATAAACTTACAACAGTATTTGATAGTGATAAAACAGAAAAAAATGACGTTGAAAAACATAAGTCTTTATTTCGATATTTAGAAGAGCATGGAATATTTGGGCATGAATTGATAAAACGAGAATTAGAAAATTACTATTCTTGGGAAACTTATACTTTGGCAAATAAAACATCTACACCAACCCCACCGACTGATGATAATGATGTCTATGATTATTTAGATATTGCTAAATGTGAAAATATAAACTTACAAAAGCAAGACATGGCAGATATGCCTGCTTTTATGAGTCCCAAAAGATTAGTAAAGCGACTTCAAAATAATCAAGGAAATTTTGGAGGAGAATATGAGGTCCAAACTATAATATTAATGTTTGCAAAAGTGATTTGACAATGGAAAATATGTATATAAAAAAGCTGATCGTGACTATATGACGACCATCCTTGATAAAGTTGCCGATGGTAAGTATTTAATTCCAGAGTTTCAAAGGTGATTTTATTTGGGATAAGCGCCAGATGATAGATCTTTTTGATAGTATTGTCAAGGGGTTCCCTATAGGATCAATTATCCTATGGTCTCCACAGGAGGATAATTTTGATTCTTTTGATGTGATAGGTGGCGTCAAAATAAAAAAGAGTTCTTTACCACATTATTATATACTTGATGGAAGGCAGAGATTAACGACTTTAATTAGTGTTCTTTCAGAAAAAGGAGAGAATAAAGACTTCATATATGTAGATTTGAAAGATTTTACAATTTTAGGGCGAGGAAAAAATAATCCAATATTGTTGCGTTTGAGTGATGCTTTTGACTCATATGCAATTGTTGATTATATTGAGCGAATTAAAAATTTAGGCTTAGATGAATCGGAAGTAAAAGAATATGCAGAAAAAGCCAAACGATTGAATCGTATTTTAATTTCTTATCAAATAGGTTATATTGTTGTCAATGGTGGTGGTATTGATGATGCTGTAGAAATATTTTCTCGATTAAATTCACAAGGTACTAGCATTAGCCCAGATTTTATGATTCAAGCTTTGACCTTTAATTCTAAAACTCATTTTAAATTTGGTGATGCAATAAAGGAAATTCAAGAAGAACTCGATCCATATAATTTTTCTTTACTCAAAAGAGATGTTATCTTAAAGTGCGTTGGAAATTATACGCAAAAAGCTTTTATTGATGCAAGAACCGAAGATATAATTCTTTTGGATAATCTTCCTGATGTTATGAATGAAGTTAAACGTTCGGTAGTCAGTGCGGTAAAATTTCTTTATGAAGAATGTCGTGTTGTGGATGTAAAATTACTTCCATATACTTACCAATTGATAATGCTAGCTCTGTTTTTCAAAGAGAATAAAACGGTCGGTTATAGGGGTGATGAATTACGAAAGTGGTTTTATTATACATCTTATACAAACTACTTTACTAATACATCTTTGGCAAAATAAGATATGATATATATGAATTTGAAAGATTTTCAAGTGGCTTAAATGAAGAACCTATAAATTATGATGAAGTTCAAATTGAGAGAGCTTGGAATACTCCAGTATCTTTGGGAGCCGTAAATACTTGCTGTTTTTGTTTTGAGTCAATTGAGTTTGAGAAAGATTAGTCGCAATATGAGTTTAATACCTTATGCTATCCCCAAAACTGGAAAGAAACGGTTGTTTAATAATATTTGGTGTGTAAATAAAAGCCAGTTAAAACTTTTAAAGAGTTTGTTCTTAGGTAATAAAGAATGTTCTGATGAAGAATTACAACCCTTTGCTTTAGATAACGAAATGCTTAACCTCTATCAGAAAGGAAAAATTGATGATTTTGCAACTAAAAGAATGGTAAAACTTGTAGTGATAGAAAAGCAATTCATTAAAGAGGTCCTAAAAACGAAACAAACAATTCCTTATCACATAGATATGGTTGGTTTGCAAACAAAGTAATGGAATGACTAATTCTATATCCGCAAGCCTATTGAGAACTTGCCATTTACTCCTACAGAGGATGATGTCATCTTCAACTTTGCTGCCGTACACCATACTCCTGGTCATGAAGATCATGAGTATTTCGAGACTAATATCCGTGGTGCTGAGAATGTGGTGGCGTTTGCTGAGAAGATTCATGAGAAGTGGCAGAATGGCGATGCGACTCATCGTCAGCTCACTATCGTTCGTCCGGGTGTGGTATTCGGAAAGGGGTGAGAATGGTAACTTCACCAGATTGTATTGGGCTATCCGTGGTCATAAGTTTGCTTACCCTGGCAGAAAGGATACCATCAAGGCTTGTATCTATGTAAAGGAGTTGGTCCGCTTCATGCTATGGAAGGTGGAAGAAGGGGTGAACACGAATGGGCAGACGTGAAGTCTGCTAAGGGCGTGGATTATAACTGTTGCTTTCGAGCCAGCTTATACCATTCAGCATATTGTAGAGGCTATGAAGAAGGTAACTGGATTGACTCAGTTTGTGCCTGATATTCCTAACTGGGTTATCATGCCTATGGCTAGAGCTGCCATGCTTTTGGCTCGCCAATGGGTATCTGTCCTGCGAGAGTGAAGAAACTCCAGATTTCTACTAATATCTGTGGTGAGAAGTTGAAGAACTGCGGTTATCAGTTTAAGTGGAGTTTTGAGGAAGCTCTCGCTGACTGGTTCGAGGATAATGACAGACAGGGTTTAAAATAATAATCAATAAATATGAAGGGAATCGTATTAGCAGGTGGTAGCGGTACTCGTTTGTATCCTATTACAAAGGGTATCAGCAAGCAGCTGATTCCTATCTTCGATAAACCGATGATATATTATCAATAACAAAGCTACTGTATTTGGTTATCGAGTAAGTGATCCTGAGCGATATGGCGTGGCAGAGTTTGATGAGCAAGGCAATTGCCTGAGCATTGAAGAGAAGCCTGAGCATCCAAAGAGCAATTATGCTGTAGTTGGCGCGGGCTGGTTTCATCACACGTAGTAAGACTTTTCGTGAACAAATACCCTGAGTATCACATCATCAACCTCGACAAGTTGACATACGCAGGCAACCTGGCTAACCTCAAGGACATCGAGGACAAGCCTAACTATACTTTCGTTAAGGGTGATATATGTGATTTCGACCTGATGCTGAAGCTGATGCAAGACTACAAGGTGGATGGCATCATCCATCTCGCTGCCGAGAGCCATGTAGATAGAAGTATCAAGGATCCATTCACTTTCGCTCAGACCAACGTGATGGGTACCCTGTCTCTGCTCCAGGCGGCAAAGATTTACTGGGAGAGTCTTCCTGAGGGATACGAGGGCAAGCGTTTCTACCACATCTCTACCGATGAGGTATATGGTGCTTTGCAGATGACTCATCCTGAGGGCATTCCTGCTCCTTTCACCACCACAGATAAAGAAGATGAAACAGGATGGCTTGATACTCGCTCCTTCAACAGTTGATGACTGGCATCAGGGTGTATGCGACAAGATAGAACCTCTCTACAATCTGCAGATGGATCGGGTAATGTCCAGTTTGCTGCTTGGCGCTGATGGTTCTCCATTCCCGATATTGGACTGCGAGAAGCATAAGACGGTAAATCATTACTTGATTCAAATCATGGACAACCTCAAAGATTGGAAAGGTGTGGCGCTGATGTGTGATGGCTACTCTGGCTATGATTGGCTGAAGAAGATAAATGGTCGCATATTGTGTCGTTGTGTCGTTCATGCCCGAAGACCAATGGAACGAGCCTTGAAGGAAAATCCTAATCTTGCAAAGATAGGTATTCTCTTCTACCAGAACATTAACCTGATTGAGGAAATGATAAAGGAGAAGAAACTTGAGGGCGAGGAGAAGGCACAGTTCAGGAAGGACCATGCCGAGCCGCTATGGGAGGACTTCAAGCTATGGGCTGCAAGTGCCATCTTGATGTGCCAAAAGACAGCAATATATACCAGGCATTGAACTATATGCTGCGCAACTATACAGAGCTGACCAATTATATAGACATCCCAGACATGCCTTTGGACAATAATGATACCGAACGCCTAATCCGTGACATGGTGATGGGAAAGAAGGCTTATTTGTTCTGCCGTGACTTGGATGCCTGTAAGCGTGCAGCAATGATGTACTCTTTTGTTTGGAGCATGTAAGGTGCTAGATAAAATCCTGAGCGTTGGCTTTGTTATGTGTTGAAGCACATAGATTCTACGCCTGAGGATAAGTATTATACTCTTCTTCCTGAGTTCTGGGAAGATGAGGAACAATAAAAAATGAATTTAATATTTAGTCAAATTAAGGTATAACCTCCATTAGCTTGTGCTGATGGAGGGCTAAATTGCGTATTCTTGTATCAAAATTAGAAAAATGATGCCGCCGTGCAAAGGTACAATATTTTTTGAGATATGCAATACGGCGTTTACAACTTTATGTTGAAACAACAAAAGATTTTCTTTGATTTCTTGCGATTCTGCATTGGTTCAGCCAAGGATATTCCTGATTCCTTGAAGGAGGTGGATTGGAAGGAGCTATATGCTATCGCCAAGAAGCAGGCTTTGTTTGGTGTGCTGTTTCATGGTATCCAGCTGTTGCCAAAGGAGTTGGCGCCAGAGCAGAAGCTACTGATGCAATGGATGGTGATGGCGGAAATGATTCGGAAGCAGAATATCAGACTGTTTCAGGATTCCGTAGAAGTTTGCAAGAACTTCGAGAACGAGGGCTTTGCTAACTGTATCTTGAAGGGGCAGGGGAATGCGTTGCTTTATCCTGACCCTTATATGCGTACGCCTGGAGATATAGACATCTATCTCGCTGGTGGCAGGAAAAGTGATGCAATATATAAATAAGGTGTGTCCGAATCAGGTGATGCGTTATCACCATGTAGACTTCCCTGTGATGAAAACTGCAATAGAGGTGCATTTTACTCCTTCGTACATGTTCTTTCCTGTTCATAATCGGAGGATGCAGAAGTGGTTTAAGGAGGTGATGGATTTGCAATGCTCGAATGTAGTTACATTACCAGATAGGTATGGGGAAATTACAGTGCCAACGACGAGCTTTAATGTCATATATATACTCTCTCATCTCTATCGGCATATCTTTACGGAGGGTATCGGCTTACGTCAATTAATAGACTACTACTTTGTTTTAGTGAAGAGTGAAGAACGAAGAGTGAAGAATCTGACGGCGTTGCAGCGTGAGCTGAAATATCTTGGTTTATGGAAGTTTGCTGGGGCTGTGATGTATGTGCTGCATGAAGCTTTGGGGGTACCTGAGGCGAAAATGATTGCACCTATTGATGTGAATGAAGGTCGTTTTTTGTTGGCTGAAATCATGCAAGGAGGCAATTTTGGTCAATATGCCACTAGACTTGGAAGCAAAGAGAATGAAGGCAAACTTCATCGCTATCTCAGAATGAGTTTGCGCAACTTACGCTTCGTGAAGCATTATCCTACCGAGGCATTGAGCGAACCATTGTTCAGAACTTGGTTTGCTTTATGGAAGAAGATACATGGAATAAAATAACAGATATACGGGCGAACGGATCCCTCTCCCATTTTTTGAGCTACTTTTCGGTGATGGAGCTTAGTAGCCCGTTTTTATACAAATCGATTAAAATTGATATAATGAACGTAAT
>VOFI01000233.1_pt1 | contig 12001 bp, 9 predicted proteins | sample 5384131 | NCBI WGS metagenome assembly VOFI01 (sample SAMN12384728, study PRJNA508395) | human gut metagenome | isolation source: healthy gut H | host: Homo sapiens
TGAAGTCCGGGCGGCCCCTGCTGATGCTCTGCGCCGACGAGGGGGAGGCCCGGCGGCAGGCGGCGGACCTGCGGTCCCTCACCGGCCGGGAGCCTGTCCTGCTGACGGGCCGGGAGCTCCACTGGCGGGAGCTGGCGGCGGTGAGCCGTCAATGGGAATACCGGCGGCTGGAGGCTCTGTACCGCATCCGGCAAGAGGAGTCCCCGGTGATCGTCACCACCGCTGATGCGTTGGCCCTGCGATGCATCCCCCCCGCAGGTGCTGGAGCGGTGCAGCTTCACCCTTCGCTCCGACGGGCGGTATCAGGTGGAGGAGCTGGCCCGTCAGTTGACGGCGGCGGGCTACACCCGCACGGAGCAGGTGGAGGGGCCGGGGCAGTTCGCCCTGCGGGGCGGTATTCTGGACGTCTACTCCCCCGGCGCCGAGGCCCCGGTGCGGTGCGAATTTTTTGACGACGAGGTGGACTCGCTGGGCTTCTTCGACGTCGCCACCCAGCGGCGGACGGAGAACTGTCGGGAGGCGCTGCTGCTGCCGGCCGGCGAGGTACTTCCCCTGTGGCGGGACGGTGCGGCGGAGGAGGCTGCCGGACGGCTGAAAACGCTGGCGGGACGGATGAAGGATAAGCCCGTGGCCCGGCAGCTGCGGTCGGATGCCGACCTGCTGCGTCAGGGCATCGTCCCCAACGGCAGCGACCGGTTTCTGGCGGCGGTATACCCGGAGCTGGTGACGGCCATGGACTATCTGCCCAAGGAGTGTCTGGTGTGCGTCAGCGAAAGCGGACGCACAGCAGAGGCCCTGAAGGGCTGGCTGAGCCAGCTGAAGGCGGACGTCACCTCCGCCATGGAGAGCGGCATCCTGTGCGGCCCCATGGCAGAGGCGGCCCTGTCGGAGACGGAATTTGCCCGGCAGCTGGAGCGCTTCCCCGTGTGCCAACTGGAGAGCCTGCCCACCAGCCGGTATCTGCTGGCCCCCAAGGCCCTGCTGCAAATCGATGCCCGGCAGCTGTCCGGCTACGGCGGATCGCTGGAGACGGCGGTGACGGATCTGACCCACTATCTCACCGGCGGCTGCCGGGTGATGGTGCTGTGCGGCGGACAGGTGCGGGCCAGAAATCTGCTGGAGCTGCTGGAGGCCCGGAGGATCCCGGCGGTGCTGGATCTGGAGGGGGAGCGCTCCCCAGTGCGGAACGTGGTACTCATTACGCTGGGTACTCTGTCCGCCGGATGCGAGTACCCGGCCCTGCAGCTGGCGGTGCTGACGGAGGGCCAGCTGACCACGCCGCTGGCAGGCAAGGCCAAAAAGGCCCGCCCCAAGCGGGACAGCAATCAGCAGAGACTGCAATCCTACGCCGACCTGACCCCCGGCGATCTGGTGGTGCATCAGCACCATGGCATCGGTCGCTTCGTGGGGATGATCCGGATGCCCACCGACGGGGTGGAGAAGGACTACATCAAGATCGCCTATGCCGGCAGCGACTGCCTGTATGTGCCGGCCACGGCGCTGGATCTGGTGAGCAAGTATATCGGGGCCGGGGAGGATACCGAGCACACCCGGCTCAATAAGCTGGGCGGCACGGAGTGGGCCAAGACCACCCACCGGGCCAAGGCAGCCGCCAAGGATCTGGCGGAGGGTCTCATCAAGCTCTATGCCCGGCGACAGCGGGAGGCGGGTCATGCCTTTTCCCCGGACTCCCCGTGGCAGCAGGAGTTCGAGGATGCCTTCGACTACACGGAGACCGACGATCAATTACAGGCCATCCGGGAGATCAAGGCGGATATGGAAAAGCCCGTACCCATGGACCGGCTGCTGTGCGGCGATGTGGGCTACGGCAAGACGGAGGTGGCCCTGCGGGCGGTGATGAAGTGCATCCTGGACGGCAAGCAGGCCGCCATCCTGGTACCCACCACGGTGCTGGCCCAGCAGCACTGTGCCACCGCCATGAACCGCTTCCGCTCCTTCCCGGTGACGGTGGAGGTGCTGAGTCGGTTCCGCACCCCCAAGCAGACCAAGGACATTCTGGAGCGGGCGGCGCAGGGAAAGATCGACCTGCTCATCGGCACCCATCGCCTGCTGGCGAAGAATCTGGTGTTCAAGGATCTGGGACTGCTGATCATCGACGAGGAGCAGCGCTTCGGCGTGACCCACAAGGAGAAGCTCCGGGAGCGGGTGCGTCAGGTGGACACCCTGACCTTATCCGCCACCCCCATTCCCCGGACGCTGAACATGGCCCTGTCGGGCATTCGGGATATGTCCACCATCGAGGAGCCCCCCAGGGACCGCCAGCCGGTGCAGACCTACGTCATGGAGCACGAGTGGCCCGCCGTGGCGGAGGCCATCCGGCGGGAGCTGAACCGGGGCGGACAGGTCTACTACCTGCACAACCGGGTGGAGAACATCGAGTCCACCACCGGACGGCTGCGCCAGTGGCTGGGGGAGGATGTGCGCCTCGCCATGGCCCACGGCAAGATGTCCGAGCAGGAGCTAAGCCGGGTGATGCAGCAGATGGCCGACGGCGAGGTGCAGGTGCTGGTCTGTACCACCATCATCGAGACGGGCATCGACATCCCCAACGTGAACACCCTCATCATCGAGGACGCCGACCGGCTGGGGCTGGCGCAGCTGCACCAGATCCGGGGCCGCATCGGGCGCTCCTCCCGCCGGGCCTACGCCTATCTCACCTACCGCCCCGGCAAGGTGCTGACGGAGGTGGCCAGCAAGCGGCTGTCCGCCATCCGGGAATATGTGGATTTCGGCGCAGGCTTCCGCATCGCCATGCGGGATCTGGAGATCCGTGGTGCCGGGAATCTGCTGGGGCCTGAGCAGTCCGGCTACATGATGAGCGTGGGTTATGATATGTATCTGAAGCTGCTGAACGACGCCGTGCTGGAGCAGCAGGGGAAGGGCCGGGAGATCCGGCCGGAGTGCTCCGCCGACCTGACGGTGGCGGCGTACATCCCGGAGCGGTATGTCCCCTCCGACCGGCAGCGGATGGACCTGTACCGGCGCATCGCCGCCCTGCGGGATAACGATGCGGCGGCGGACCTCATCGACGAGCTGACGGACCGCTATGGCGATCCGCCCCGACCGGTGACGGCGCTGCTGGATGTGGCGCTGCTGCGGGCGGCAGCCGCCGACACCGGGGTGACGGATATTACCCAGAAGGGCCAGACGCTGCTGCTGAGCCTGGGCCAGCGGATGGATGTCCCCAGCCTCATGGCGGTATGCACTCTGCCGGCCTACCGCAGCCGCCTGCTGCTGTCGGCGGGGGAGCATCCCAAGCTGACGCTGCACCTGAAGCCCGGCGAGGAGGCGCTGGACGCCGCCGGGCATCTGGTGGAAGCCCTGTCTCTCAAACGCAAGGAAATTTCGGGCGAAACGCCCGCAGAAGGAGGAACCCTATGAAACGTTTTGCTGCGATGCTGGCGGTCTCGGTGCTGATGGTGCTGTGGATCGCCTCCGGCGACCGGATGAGCGCCGGCCAACGAACGGACGGCCTTTATTACGAGGTCACCGGCATCCACCCGGACGCCGTGCTGATGCGCATCAACGGCGAGGACATCTCGGCGGAGGAGTACCTGTACTGGCTGGCCTATGACTGCGAGTACCTGACCTCCTATGTGCCGAATCTGGATTTCAGCGCCGAGGTGTCCAACGGCATGACCTACGGCTCCTATGCCAAGGCCGACGCCGTGGAGACGGTGAAGCTCTATGCCCTGCTGCGGCAGTGGGCCAAGCAGTACAATGTATCGCTGACGGAGGAGGACGAGGCCCGGCTTCAGCAGCAGCGGCAGCAGTATGTCACCTACTACGGCGGCGAGGAGGGCTATCAGCAGCAGCTGCAGCTGCTGGGCATCAGCGAGGATACCTTCGACAGCATCAACCGGATGTACCTGCTGTATGCACGGCTTCACGACCTGTATACCGCCGACGGCAGCGCCATGCACCCCACGCAGGAGGCCATCGACGCCTTCGCTCAGGAAAAGGGCTATGTGACGGTGAAGCTGCTGTACTGGCCCGCCTCCGGTGGTGAGAACTCTCAGGCGCAGGCACAGGACTTCGCCGCCCGGCTGGCCGCCGCCGAGGATAAGGACGCCCTGTATGCGGAGATGGCCCAGCAGTTGGGCATCGAGGCCGGGGACACCGGCCGTACCTTCAGCGCCGAGACGCTGGGGGATACCCTGTCCGCCGCCTTCTCTGCGCTGGAGCCGGGACAGGTCAGCGATGTCATTGCCACCGACGAAGGCTGGTATGTGGCCATCGGCCAGACGCTGGACGAGAGCTCCGTGCTGGACGAGATGTTCACGGAAAACGTGACTCAGGCCCGCAGCGAGCTGACGGTGGAATACAATCAGGGCCTCTATGACAAGCTGGACGCCGGGGACTTTTACAGCCGCCTCACGGCCCGGCAGTCCGAGCTCGGCAGCCAGTTCAGCTCCGGCAGCGCCGATCCCGGCACGAGCAGTACGGACAGCGATACCTCCGGCGAAAAGGAGGGCGGCAGCACCGGCTCCGGGGACTGATTTTCTCCCGAAACAAGGGAACTCTGGAATTATTTCCTATTTTTATGAGATTCTCCCCTTGACTATTTTGCTAAAAATGGTACGATAGATAAGGTAATGGAAACCAAGGCAAATCGGAAAGCCAAAAAGGGACCCAAAACAAATTAGGAGGAAAAGATACTATGAAAGACTTGTACGTCGTCAACTGCTGCAGAACCGCTATCGGTTCTTTCGGCGGTTCCCTGAAGAACACCCCCGCCACCGAGATGGGCGCCATCGTGGTGAAGGAGGCCCTGAAGCGGGCCAACGTTGCTCCCGAGAACGTGGATGAGCTGATGTTCGGCTGCATCCTGACCGCCGGTCTGGGCCAGAACGTGGCCCGTCAGGTCTCCGTCAAGGCCGGTATCCCCTACTCCGTTCCCGCCTACACCATCGGCATGGTCTGCGGTTCCGGCATGAAGTCCGTCATCGAGGGCGCCCGTGCCATTCTGTCCGGCGATGCCAACATCGTGGTCTGCGGCGGTACCGAGAACATGAGCGCTGCTCCCTTCGCCTCCCCCGATGCCCGCTGGGGCGCCCGCATGGGTGACAAGAAGATCGTGGACACCATGATCCGTGACGGCCTGTGGGATGCTTTCAATAACTATCACATGGGTACCACTGCCGAGAACATCAATGATATCTGGGGCATCACCCGCCGTGAGCAGGACGAGTTCGCCGCTGCCTCCCAGCAGAAGACCGAGGCCGCTCAGGCCGCCGGCCGCTTCGACGACGAGATCGTTCCCGTCCCTGTGAAGGTCAAGAAGGAGATCGTGGAGTTCAAGCGTGACGAGTTCCCCAAGGCCGGCGTCACCGCCGACGGCATCGCCAAGCTGCGTGGCGCTTTCCCCGTTGGTCCTGAGTCCCCCAACCCCGAGGTCGTTCACACCTTCGAGGTCACCGGCGCCAAGGAGACCGAGGACAAGGGTACCCAGCGTGTCACCGCTGCCAACGCCTCCGGCATCAACGACGGTGCTGCCGCCATCGTGCTGGCTTCCGCCGAGGCTGTGGAGAAGTACGGTCTGAAGCCCATGGCCAAGCTGATTGGCTGGGGCCAGGGCGGTGTGGATCCCAAGATCATGGGCGTTGGCCCCGTGCCTGCCTCCCGTGCCGCTATGGCTAAGGCTGGCCTGACCATCGACGACATCGACCTGGTTGAGGCCAACGAGGCCTTTGCCGCTCAGTCCATCGCTGTGGCCCGTGAGCTGCACTTCGACATGAGCAAGGTCAACGTCAACGGCGGTGCCATCTCTCTGGGCCACCCCGTGGGTGCTTCCGGCGCTCGTATCATCGTCACCCTGCTGCATGAGATGCAGAAGCGTCCCGAGGTCAAGCGTGGTCTGGCTACGCTGTGCATCGGCGGCGGCATGGGCGTTGCCACCATCTACGAGAAGTGCTGAAGCGCTGAGGCGTAACAAAAACCAAAATAGCCGGGGACGGAGCTTCCGTCCCCGGCTCTTTCATCAGCAGACCTGCGCCGGTGCATAAAAAATCTGCCGGAAGTGCTCTCCCGGCAGATTTATGCAGTGCGTTATTCCATGTCCACGGAGATGTGGTCGGTGCCGTGGGCCTCGAACTCCCCCAAATAGGCGTTCATGCGGTTCATGACCTCGTCGTAATTCTCCTCCGTGATGGGGGGGATCATCCATGTCCCGCAGGGCCAGCTCCTGCGCCAGTATCTCGAAGAAGGTGGTGTCCTCATAGGCCATGATGGCCTCGTGGATGCCGCCCTCGGCAAAGGCCTGCGAGGGGATCAGCTGCCCCTGATACAGCTCCGTCAGCGGCGCCATCCCATGGGCCAGACACTGGGAGAACACCAGACTCTCCACCTCGTCATACTGGCGGATGCGATCGTCGCCGCGGGTAGAATTGAGGATCCAGTTGCCGATATACACCAGATCCAGCAGACGCCGGAACTGCTTCTCTGTCATTTTGATCTCCATATGGATACACCTCCACGCCGCCGAAGGGGCCTTTACTGTATGCAACAGTATAACAGACCCGACGGGAAAATACCACTGAAAAAACCGGGGAAATCCGCCAAATTTTCACTTGAGAAAGGAGAGCTTCCATAGTATAATATGATTGTTTTATTATGCAGCGTGATACACTGCGGCATCACAGGGACGCCGGAAAGGAGGCCCAGTCATGGACCAACGGCCCATCGGAGTGTTCGACTCCGGTCTGGGGGGACTGACCGCCGTGCGGGAAATGCGGCGGCTGATGCCCTCTGAAAACATTATATACTTCGGAGACACGTCCCGTGTCCCCTATGGCGGGCGCTCGCCGGAGATCCTGCTGAAATACGCCCGGCAGGACGTCCACTTCCTGCGCTCCTTCGATATTAAGGCAGTGCTGGTGGCCTGCGGCACCGTATCCACCACGGCCCTGCCCCAGCTACAGGCGGAGAACGACCTGCCCATTCTGGGGGTGGTGGAGCCCGCCTGCCGGAAGGCGGCGGCCATGACCCGGAACCGGCGGGTGGGCCTCATCGCCACCGCTGCCTCCGTCCGCAGCGGCGCCTATGAGCGGACGCTGCACCGGCTGGATGAAACCATCCACGTGGTGAGCCGGGCCTGCCCGCTGCTGGTGCCGCTGGTGGAAAACGGCCGCTATCAGCCCGGCGACGTGGTCATTGAGACGGTGGCCCGTGAGTATCTGGAGCCTCTGCGGCAGGAGGGGCTGGACGTGCTGATCCTGGGCTGCACCCACTATCCCCTGCTGACGGATATCATCCGGGAGATCATGGGGCCGGAGGTGGCGCTGGTGAACGCCGGCGCAGAGTCCGTCCACACCCTGCATGATGCGCTGGCCCGGCGGCAGCTGCTGGCCCCAGAGGGGGCCGGACAGGCGCTGCTGTGTACCAGCGACCGGCCGGAGGGCTTCGGTCAGATGGCCCGCCGCTTCCTGCAGGAGGAGCCTACGGCTCCCGTGCGGCTGGTGGACATCGAGGGATACTGAGGAGGCCGTCATGGAAGGAAATGTGAAGGTCCATGTGGAGAGCCGCACCCGGCTCCCGGACATGGAGGATGTGCTGCACTTCCGGGGCAGCGGCACGCTGGAGCGCACCCCGTCGGGGTGGCAGCTGCGGTATCAGGCCCGCAGCGATGAGGACGGCAGCCTCATGACCTCGGAGCTGTGGCTGGAGGACTGCGGCTGCGTGACCCTCCGCAGCGGCAACAGCTACCGGATGCGGCTGGACCCCGCCGCCCCCACCGCCCTGCACCTGCCCACGGAGGAGGGCGTGCTGGCGCTGGACGTGGCCGCCCATGAGCTGCTGTGGGAGCTGGAGCAGGAGGAACAAGGACACATTACGCTGGATTATTCCCTGCACATGGGACAGACGCCGGTGTCGGCGCTGACGGTCCGGCTGGAGCTATATCAAGAATGAAGGAGGACCCCGCAATGAATATGATCCAAAGCGCAAAGATCCAAAGCGCAAAGGACCAGGTGCTGGCCCTGACCACCGCCGCCTATCAGAAGGCTGCCGCCGCCGGCCTGCTGCCGGAGGGCGTGACGGTGATCCCCTCGGTGGAGATCCCCAAGGATACCGCCAACGGCGACTATACCACCACCTTTGCTCTGGCTGCCGCCAAGGCCATGAAGATGAACCCCCGGCAGGTGGCCCAGATCCTGACGGAGCAGATGGACCTGACGGACACCTATTTCACCTCCGTGGAGCTGGCCGGCCCCGGCTTTCTGAACTTCCGGCTGGGCAGCCGCTGGTTCGGCGATACCGTGGCCTGTGTGGAGGCGGAGGGCGCCGACTACGGGCGCAACGACACGCTGACCGGAAAGAAGTACATGGTGGAGTTCGTCTCCGCCAACCCCACCGGCCCCATGCACATGGGCAACGCCCGTGGCGGCGTGCTGGGCGACACGCTGGCCTCCGTGCTCCAGAAGTCCGGTGCCGACGTGTGGCGGGAGTTCTACGTCAACGATGCCGGCAACCAGATCGATAAGTTTGCCCGGAGCCTGGATGCCCGGTATCAGCAGCTGATCCGTGGCGAGGACGCCGTGGAGTTCCCGGAGGACGGCTATCATGGCGACGATATCCGGGAGTTGGCCCGGCTGTTTTATCAGCAGGAGGGCGAGAAGTATCTGGACTGCGACGAAAAGACCCGGCACGATGCGCTGGCCAAATTCGGTCTGGATCACAACATCCCCAAGATGAAGGCCGATCTGGCCCGGTACGGCATCCAGTACGACGCATGGTTCTTCGAGTCCACCCTCCACGAGAGCGGCTATGTGGCAGACTCCGTGAAGGCGCTGACCCAGCGGGGCTATACCTATGAGAAGGACGGCGCTCTGTGGCTGGCCACCAGCCGGATCCTGGCGGAGAACCTGAAAAAGGCCGGCAAGTCCGACGAGGACATCGAGAAGCTGGGCCTGAAGGACGACGTGCTGCGCCGTGCCAACGGGTTTTACACCTACTTCGCCGCCGATATTGCCTATCACCGCAACAAATTCGCCGTCCGGGGCTTCGATAAGGTCATCAACGTGTGGGGCGCCGACCACCACGGCCATGTGGCCCGCCTGAAGGGTGCCATGGACGCTTTGGGGCTGGACGGTGAGCACCGGCTGGATATCGTGCTGATGCAGCTGGTGAAGCTGGTGCGGGACGGCGAGGTGGTGCGGATGTCCAAGCGCACCGGCAAGGCCATCAGCCTGACGGACCTGCTGGACGAGATCCCCGTGGACGCCTGCCGCTACTTCTTCAACGCCAAGCCGGAGACACAGATGGAGTTCGATCTGGGTCTGGCCGTCCGGGAGGACAGCGAGAACCCGGTGTACTATGTGCAGTACGCCCACGCCCGCATCTGCACCCTGCTGAAAAATCTGGAGGCCGAGGGCTATACCGTCCCGGCCGCCGATGCCGTGGATTTCAGCCTCCTGACCGACGAGACGGAGCAGGCCCTCATCAAGCAGATCGCCTCCTATGGTCAGGTGGTGCTGCTGGCGGCACGGGACTACGACCCCAGCCACATCAACCGCTACCTTACCGCTCTGGCGGCGGCGTTCCACAAATTCTACGCCGCCTGCCGCATCAAGGGCGAGGAAGAGCCGGTGCTGCTGGCCCGGCTGAAGCTGGCGGATACCACCCGTGCGGTGCTGAAAAACGCCATGACCCTCATTGGCTGCAGCGCCCCGGAGAAAATGTAAGAGGACCCTGCATCAGCAATTTCTGCAGATACGGTCGATCCCTGCATAGAAAAGGAACCCCTGCGGCCTCGCCGCAGGGGTTCCTTTTTAGGCTGCGAATGGACGCAGCGCCTGTCGCCGCATCGCACCCATCCGAAAAAATTTCCCCAAGCGGGAGAAGCATCTTGTGTTTGCACGGAACTGGCAGTACGATCCATATAGATAAGACAGACAGCTTATGGGAAGGCCGCTGACGGCGGCTTTTTGAAAGCACAGAAGTTAGCCTATTCTAACCGAAGGGAGTTGACCGGATATGGAGGAACAAAGCTGCGTGCTGCTGGAAAACGGCAGACGGATCAGCGCATTTGCATCGCTGCTGCCATTTATGAGAGGAACCGCCCTGACCCCTGACCCGGGCATAAAAAACCGGCAGGCCCCCTGTGGCGCCTGCCGGTTTTTGGTGCGGGCGGCGGGACTCGAACCCGCACGCCGTATGGCAATGGAACCTAAATCCATCGAGTCTACCAATTCCACCACGCCCGCATACAGTGATCAGTATAGCACACCCACCGCCGTTACTCAAGCAAAAATCCCCGCCGCCGCAGAAAAATCTCCCCCGGCGGCGAAAAAAGTCTCGTATTTTCCCGAAACTGTGATACAATACAAGGCAAAGAATACCGGCATCCTGCGGGATGCCTGATACAGGAGGAACCATCATGCAAGTGACCGAACGTTTTTTGAAATACGTCTCCTTTGACACCACCTCCAGCGAGACGTCCGACACCGTCCCCACCACCGCCCACCAGAAGGAGCTGGGCCGGTATCTGGCCGACGAGCTGGCCCGGCTGGGGCTGGAAAACGCCCACATGGACCAGCTGGGCTACGTCTACGCCGTCCTGCCCGCCACGCCGGGTCAGGAGCACGTCCCGGCGCTGGGTCTCATCTCCCATATGGATACCTCCCCCGCCGTCAGCGGCGCCGACATCCACCCCCAGATCGTCACCTATCAGGGCGGCGACCTGCCGCTGGCCAAGACCGGATGCCTGCGGGTGAAGGACTTCCCCTTCCTCAGCCGCTACGTGGGGCAGCAGCTCATCGTCACCGACGGCACCACCCTGCTGGGCGCCGACGACAAGGCCGGCGTGGCGGAGATCGTCACCGCCTGCGAGTATCTGCTGGCCCACCCGGAGGTCCCCCACCGCACTGTGGCCGTCTGCTTCACCCCCGACGAGGAGGTGGGCAAGGGTACCGACCACTTTGACCCCGCCAAATTCCCCGCCAAGGCCGCCTATACCGTGGACGGCGGCGAGCTGGGCGAGATCGAGTACGAGAACTTCAACGCCGCCGCCGTGACCCTCACCGTCCACGGCGTCAACATCCACCCCGGCTCCGCCAAGGATAAGATGAAAAACGCCGTCCTCATGGCCCACCAGTTCATCTCCCTGCTGCCGGAGGCGGAGACTCCCGCCCACACCGAGGGCTACGACACCGCAAGCACGGGTGTCAACAAAATTCAGGGCGCCCCTGTGGGGAGCCGGGCTGCACCTACACCTGACCCCCTTCCAGATGCGTCAACAAGGGGCAATCTGGCCCTGAAGTATAAGATCGTCGTCACCGGTCTGGAGGGCGACACTGGGGTACCGCTTTCGCCGAAGATGGAAAAAGTGATCGCCGTATCTGCCCATATGGCAGCGGGTTTGTTGCACAGGCGATTCCCTTTACGGCCCATAACGAACGCAACTCTTGAGAGGAAAGAAAGTCCGGAAACCATCGGTTTCTGGCGGCGTTTTTTGCATACTTTTTGTCGCTGTTGACAAAAAGTATGCCGTCGGAGACAAAAAGAAAGAACTGCTGGGAAAAGTATGCCACCGGCGGCGCTTCGGCGATTCGGAACACCGTCGTGTCAGCCGGTTTCCAGCCCCTTTGGGGCGTGAAAACCGGGACACTTCCTCGAAATCGCCTCGCTTTTTCCGCCACCGGCGGCGCTTCGGCGATTATCCTTGCATTTTCCCGCCGATGTGCTATACTAAACCCATCACACATACAAAGGCAGAGTAGGGATCTGCGTGTCGCCCCCATGGGGGCATAGTGCTGGCGGAACGGGGAGTTGTCCGCCGGACGAAATGGCATCGCCTTGCAGTGTAGGTCCGCGCCCTGCTGGGCGCCCTGTGGAGCGCCATCCTGTACAGCAAGGGCTACCTCTACTACCTGACCCAGAGCGCCGTGAAAAACGCCCTGTATCTGCCGCTGCAAATTCTGCTGCTGGGCTTCCTGCTTCAGGCGGTGCTGCCGGTGATGCAGCGCCAGCACTGGCTCCCGGA
>VOFI01000448.1_pt1 | contig 12001 bp, 21 predicted proteins | sample 5384131 | NCBI WGS metagenome assembly VOFI01 (sample SAMN12384728, study PRJNA508395) | human gut metagenome | isolation source: healthy gut H | host: Homo sapiens
GGGTTCATATTTTCATATATAAAAAATATTATTTTCTGAGAAACGTTCTGTATACCCAACGGGTGAATTTTCTGGGAAATATAAACAAGCCAAGCTGGAGAGCGCATGGCATGAAAAAGTCACTATCCACCTCACACGAATGAAAGCCTTTGTATGCTCCCAGCTTTTTGCGTGTATCCACAGTGTTTTCATCTATGCGGTAGCGCACAAGCACCTCGGGTATATTCTGCCCCTTTGCACCATGCAGCAGCTCTTACTACTTCTTCCTTGTTTTCTGCATTCTCAGCTACAGCAGCGTCAGCCTTCTTGAGTGCAGTTTTAAGATCAGACTTTACAGCCTTGTTTCTCATTGTCTTAGTGTTGATAACCTTGACTCTCTTCTTAGCGGATTTAATGTTTGGCATACCGACACCTCCCTCATTCTGTATAAATTTGCACTTATTTGCACAAGCTATCCGCAGACTGAGAGGAAATGCGGAAAGCCCTTTAAACAAGCCTTGTAAAATATTTTACCACATTTCAAAAGAAATTGCAAGGGGGTTTACTGAAAAAATATAGAAATTTTGCGGTCTAAATTGTAGGAACACACAAAAAACTTACACGATATCACAGAAAGGTGAATAAAATGAGCATTAGAACGGACATGGCGGCGGAGAGCTTTTCTCAGGCAGGGGATGCGGAAAAGCTTCAGGGAGTGAAAGTCAAAAACAAGGTTATCGAAAACGCTAGGCTTGAGGTAACGGACATCACCATAGAAACACAGGAAGCCGCCGAAAAGCTTGGCAGACCTATCGGCAGATACATCACCCTTACCGCCACAGATTCAACATTCGATATGTACAGCGACAGTTTTCGTGAGCGTAGAAGTCATAGCAAAAGCCATAGGGGAGCTTTGCGGTGAATGTGAACGTTTTTTTGGCAGTTGGGCTTGGGAAGTGACTTCCGACGGCTGAAAAAGAACTTATGCCCGTCACATAAAAAGCCTTGCAAAAGAGATTGATACTGACGATCTGGGCGAGGTCACAGTGATACAGCCAGGAGTTCTATTGCCGTTGACGCACTGGCTTGCAGCGAGCTTTCAAATCTTGGCAGGACAATACAGCTTTGCAACACCGGCATTTCTCCGGGAAGCGGAGTCGAAAACGCACGAAAAGAGCTTTCGCTTTCGACCCTCGGGGTAAAGTGCATTGCCATAGGCGTGCCAACTGTCATAGACCTTTGCACTGCCGCACAGCACATTTTTGGTCAGACAGCACCCGAAAGCTCTGAAAACATCATGGTCGCTCCGAAAACTGCCGACAAACTTTCGGAAAACTGCGCAAAGCTCATTGCAATGGGCATAAACCGCGCCGTTCACCCTGCCCTGTCGCAAGAGGACATTCAAACTCTCACCTGCTGACAAAAGACAGGTGATACAGTAATGTAAAAGCTGTATACAACAATTGTAAACTTTTTATTAATATGTATGAGTGAAATAATTCAACACGCCTTTGTCATAATCAACAAAAAACGCTTGAGCTTTATATTGCAAAATGCTGATTGACTAAATTTAAACTTTTTGTTATCATTAGTAAGGACGAAAAATAAGCGTTATGGCAAGCGTTGTCGGGTAACAATGCTTGTCGATCGTAACAGATGAACGTTTTGGGTAAGGAACATTCGTCTATTATCAAGGAGGTTACTATAATGAAAATGGCAAAGAGAATTTTCGCTGCTGCTTGTGCGCTTTCACTGGCTTGCAGCATGGCTGCTTGCGGCAGCTCATCAAGTGACAGCTCATCTTCCAAGAAGGAAGCTAAGGCTATGACAGATGATCAGAAGGAGCAGGTAAATGCACTTCAGGATAAGCTCCCTGACATTGAGCTTTAAAACAAGACTATCAAGTGGATGGCTCACTATGACATCAACCCTAGTGATGGTAAGTCAGAATCACCTGCTATCTTTCCAGACTAAGTACGGTGGAAAGATCGAGTACGTTCAGACAACTTGGGATAACAGATATACTGATCTTGCTAAGGCAGTTATGGCTAACGACTCACCTGACTTCTTCCCTGCTGACGACATGGACGCATTCCCCTAAGGGTGCTATCAAGGCCATGTTCGAGCCTATCGACGATGTAGTTGATTTCAGCTCAGACATCTGGTCATCATCACAGACACTTAACGATTCATTCGTATTCAACGGCAAGCACTATGTAGCTGCTATCGACGTAAAACCACAGTATGTTTGTACATACAACACAAAGACAATATCAGACTTTGGCTATGACGATCCTGCTGAGCTTTACGCTAATGACGAGTGGACATGGAGCAAGTTCACAGAGATGTGCCTTGACTTTGCAGACTCTGAAGCTGACAGATGTGCTCTTGATGGTTACTGGTACGGCGAGGCTCTTAACGATACTTGCGGTTATCCACTTATCGGTCTTGAGGAAGCTTGTAAACAACATGGGCAAGGCTGAAGTTGGTACAGTTCAGGATCTTATGTACAACCTTGAGAAGAACAACGTTGTATTCGACATGTCAAGCAACAACTGGAAGACAAGAGGTGACGGAGCTAACGGTGAAGGTCTTGGTTCACAGCTCACACTGTTCATTCCTATCGGCACATGGGCTCTCGAGGATACTCCTGAAAAGACTAAGACATTCGGAAGCGTCAAGGACGGCGAGGTTATGTTCGTTCCAATGCCAAGAATGGACGATTCTGACAAGTACTATGTATCTACAGGTGTAAACGGCTATCTCCTCTGCAAGAACGCTCCAAACCCAGACGGCTTCAATGCGTTCGTAAACTGCTGCAAGGTTGCAAACTCTGAGGTACAGAACATCACAGAAGAACAGCTCAAGAACGACTACGGCTGGACAGACGATATGATCGAGATGCGTAAGACAATTTACGATCTGGCTAGACAGAATCCTGTATTTGACTTCCAGAACGGCGTATCTGCTGAGCTTTCAACACTTATGCAGACAGTAAACCAGGCTACAATGATAACAGGCGGCGGAGCTACTACATGGACAGAGTGCGTTGCTGAGAACCAGAAGGCTGTTGATTACATCATCAAGGAAGCAAACGCTAACGTTGCTGAATAATTCAGTATTTTCAAGCGGGACGTTCATTTGTCCCGCTTTTTTTATTGCCTTTGTATTTGTCACGAATTTGTTAAATATATTTGTACGCAAAATGCACAATATAAAATACATAAATTTGTGCAAGAATTTTACGGATTTTTATGTACAAATCACAAAAAATATGCTATAATAAATACACGTTAAAAAGAATATATCAAAGAAGGGAGATATGTTTTATGAGATCGATTATTACTATCAGCCGTGAATTTGGCAGCGGAGGACGTGAAATAGGCAAGAAGCTTGCTGATGATCTGGGCATACCTTTCTATGATAAAGAGCTTTTTGGAAATGGCTTCAAAAAGAGCGGTATATGTCAGGAGCTTTTTTGTTAAGAACGATGAGTCCTATACTAACAGCTTTCTTTTCTCACTGGTCATGGGTAACTACCCTGTAAGTGCAGACGGCAGGATCAATCCTGATATGCCGCTGAATCACAAGATATTCTTGGCTCAGTTTGAAACTATCAAGAACATTGCAAAGAAGGGTCCTTGTGTTATTGTAGGACGTTGTGCTGACTATGTTCTAAAAAATGAGCCTAATATTATCGACTTCTTCATTTCCGGCAACACTGCCGAAAAGAAAAAAGCGTATCCTTGAGAGATACGATATTGAAAAAACAAAGCTGAGGACTTTATCCGCAAGACTGATAAGCGGAGAGCTTCATACTATAATTATTACACCGACATGAAATGGGGCGGCAGAAGTCCGACAAAAAAATAAAAAAAAATACTGCAAAAGGAGAAACAGAAAATGGCTGAAATAAAAGTTATCACTATCGGCAGACATTATTGCGCAGGCGGTTCGACTATCGGTAAGCTTGTGGCTGAAAAGCTTGGTATCCCATGCTATGACAGAGAGATAATCGACATGGCGGCACAAAAAGCGGCATTGCAATGAGCGAGATACAAAAATACGAGGAAGCCGCTCTGAGCATTCTCAAAACACCGATAAATCTGTTTTCAAAGGAGAAAGAGTATCCTATAACAGAGAAGATATTCGCCGCTGAAACAGAGGTAATAATGGAGCTTGTTTCAAAGGGAAACTGCGTTATCGTGGGCAGATGTGCAGATTTTATACTGAAAAACAAAGTCAAGACGCTGAATGTCTTCATTAATGCAAGCTTTGAGAAGCGTCAGGAGTGCGCAATTGAGAAGCACAACATCTCCGAGGACGAGGTGGAAGCAAGGCTCAAAAAGTATGACAGAAAACGTGCCGACTATTACAACTCCAACACCAACAAAAAGTGGGGAGATATTTCTAGCTATGATATGTGCCTTGACAGCGGCAAGCTTGGCTACGAAATGTGCGCCGAGATAATTGCTGACACTGTGAAGCTTTCAAAGGGAGAAATAGGGGCAATATTTTATTGGGAGCGATAAAAAATGTCAAAGGATAAGGAAGTCAAGACCAACGCCATGCGTATTCTTGACAGAAATAAGGTAAAATACAAGGTCAACACATACGAGTGCGACGAGTTTATCGACGGCATACACATTGCAGATATGCTCGGTCAGCCATATGAAAGCTCGTTCAAGACCCTTGTGACAGTGGGTAAAAGCGGAAATTACTATGTTTTCGCTATCCCTATCGCAGAGGAGCTTGACATGAAAAAGGCGGCAAAGTCTGTGGGCGAAAAGTCGGTGGAGATGCTCCATGTGAAGGATATAAACTCTGTTACGGGTTACATTCGTGGTGGCTGTACACCCCTTGGCATGAAAAAACAGTACATGACGGTAGTTGACAGTTCTGCGGAGCAGTTTGAGGAGATAATCATAAGTGGCGACGTATAGGGTCGCAGATAATGCTTTCTCCGAAAGACCTTATCAAGGTCACAAGGGGTAAATTTGAGAGCATAACAATGAGTGAATAGACAAAAAAAGAGAGCCGCTTGGCTCTCTTTTTATTTTGCATTTATGTTGATATATTCGGGCTTTGTCTTTGAGTACATTATTTTCTGGCTGGAATAAAGTCCGTAATAGCCCGAAAGCATATAGCTTACTCCGCAGGCAACCGCAAAAAGCACAAGCCCGCTTCCACCGAAAAGCTCATAGCTGAGAAGTATGGAAGCCACAGGGCAGTTCACAACGCCACAGAAAAGTGCCACAAGACCTATAGCCGCACCGAATGATGGGTCAAGCCCCAAAAAGCCTGCGGCTGTACAGCCGAAAGTTGCTCCGATAAAGAAGGTCGGGACTATCTCACCGCCCTTGAAGCCTGTATTTATAGTTATGGCGGTGAAAAGCATTTTCAGGGCAAAGGCTTCTGGGTGCGCCTTACCTTCTCTAAAGCCGCCACGATAACGTCTACGCCTGCTCCGTTGTAATCCCTTGTACCTACGAGCAAAGTCAATGCAATGATCACAACGCCACCGACAGCTATCCTGAGATAGGTGTTAGGCAGATACATCTGAAATCTTGAATGCGAAAACTCCATTACCATGCAAAGGAGTATGGATATCACCGCACAAAGAGCCGCAAGCGCCGCTATCTGGGTCACAGACACAAGGGAAAGCCTTGGTATGCCCGTTATGTTGAACTTTGTTGGCGCAAGCCCTGCCAACAGCGATATTTTATATGCGATAAGAGAGGAAGCTATGCAAGGCACAAGACCCACATAGTATATAACGCCCACGCTTATTACTTCCATAGCGAAAAAAAAGTCGCAGTCAAAGGCGTGCCGAAAAGTGCGGCAAACACTGCACTCATTCCGCACATTATCACAAGGCTGGAGTCTTTTTCGTCAAGCTTTAAAAGCTCGCCTGCCTTTGCGCCAATGCTTCCGCCCGTTCCACTACAAATGGAATGCTAAATTATACCTCAGCGATTACCTCTACCTCAACGAGAACGTCCTTTGGAAGCTCTTTTGCGGCAACGCATGAACGTGAGGCTTTGATGTGATCACCGTTCCGTTAAATGCACCGGACATATTCTTAAGGAAGCATACTGTCTTTACAGCCTTGATAGATGTTCCTGCGGCTTCAAGAACGTTTGTGAGGTTCTTGCAAACCTGATGTGTCTGCTCCTCGATAGTTGTTGCCTCAACGTTGCCTGTTGCAGGATTGATTGCTATCTGACCTGATGTGAAAACAAGGTTTCCTACCTTCATTGCCTGTGAATATGGACCAATTGCGTCCGGTGCGTTCTTTGTGTAAACAACTTCTGCCATTTTTATCTACTCCTGTCTTAAAATTACTTATTGACTATCTTAAAGCCTGCGGCTGTAAGAGCCTGTCTTATCTCTCTGATATGATCAAAGTTTCTTGTTTCAAGAACAAGTCTGAGCAGGCAATCTGTGATATCGCTGTCCTCGCTTGCTCTCTCGTGGTGAACAGAAACAACGTTTCCGCCAAGCTTTGAAATTATCTCTGAAACATCTCTCAGCTGACCAGGTCTGTCCTCAAGCTGGATAGTAAGAGTATCAGATCTGCCAGACTTGAGCAGACCTCTCTTGATAACTCTTGAAAGGATAGTTACGTCTATATTTCCGCCTGAAACAAGACATACAACCTTTTTGCCCTTGATGTCAGGTATCTTATTAAACATTACTGCGGCAACAGGTGTTGCGCCTGCGCCCTCTGAAACGAGCTTTTGCTTCTCGATAAGGTGGAGGATAGCTGATGATATCTCGTCGTCTGAAACTGTAACAACGCCGTCAACATACTTACTGCAATACTCAAAGGTATGCTCGCCAGGCTCTTTTACCTTGATTCCGTCTGCGATAGTGTGAACGCTTTCAAGGCACTCTATCTTGCCGTCTTTAAGTGAATTTACCATTGAAGGTGCGCCTTCAGCCTGAACGCCGTATACTCTAACGCTTGGCTTGAGCTGTTTTACAGTGAATGCAACACCTGAGATAAGTCCGCCGCCGCCAACAGGAACAACGATAACGTCTGCGTCAGCCACCTGACTTAGTATCTCCAGACCGATAGTTCCCTGACCTGCGATAACATTTTCGTCATCGAACGGGTGAATAAATGTATAGCCGTTAGCGTCACGAAGCTCGATAGCCTTTGCATAAGCGTCATCATAAACGCCAGGCACAAGACATACCTCAGCGCCATAGCCCTTGGTTGCCTCTACCTTTGAGATAGGTGCGCCGTCAGGAAGACAGATGATAGACTTTATACCGTTCTTTGTTGCGGCGAGAGCAACGCCCTGTGCGTGGTTTCCTGCTGAGCAGGCGATAACGCCGTGTGACTTTTCCTCGTCTGAAAGCTGTGATATCTTATAATAAGCTCCTCTTACCTTGAAAGAACCTGTTACCTGAAGATTTTCTGTTTTCAGATAAACGTCACAATCAGGGTTTACCTTTGGCGCATGGATACACGCTGTTGGTCTGATGACCTCTTTAAGCACGTTTGAAGCGTCAAAAACCTTATCCAATGTAAGCATAAAAAACAACCTCTTTTTTTCTATGTAATAAAAAAGCCCTCGCCTGACTAGAGGCGAAGACATAATATCTCCGTGTTACCACTCTGATTGCAGACCATAAGCCTGCCACTCATATCTCTTTCTAACGGTGAGAAACCGTATCCGCTTAACACATCTGCTTAGGCGGATCAGCTCAGAGATGATCCTGACGGCGTTATCCCTGCGGACTTTCACCAAACGTCCGCTCTCTGCGAAGTATTCGCACCGTCACCTTTCTCGTCACGCCTTTTTGATATTCAATACAATCATTATATCACCATAAATATGAATTGTCAACAGCAATAAAATGAATTTTTCTCTAAGACATTATACAAAAAATAAAAACCCACACGCTCGTGCAGGTTTTTATTCATTAAGGAAGTATAGAAAAAATATATGAAGAAAACAATCATGAAGTCTTTTTTAACTGTCGGTTTTTCCTTTCCGACTGTAATAATATTACCACTGCAATGTGATAGAATTATGTGCAAAGAGAGTGCATTTGCAAAAAAATCACCTTTTGTTTGCGTAATGCACAACGATATGACGAAGCTTCCCTGTGGTCATATCCCTGCCCTTTATATCCGCTCCGTTGTGGCTCATAAGCTCAGCGCAGACTATGCCGTCGGTACTGCACCTGAAAACCTCGTGTCCGTCACACACCACCACAAGCTTTTCACTATCAACAGATATTCCGCCTGTTCTTCCGATAACATTTTCCTCTGCGCCCTCACGCTCCACCACATAGGAAACTTTATTTTTTCTGAAAAGTCCCATTTTACGCTCCTGTATCAATTATCTGCTATATTATTATCATTTCCTGCACAAAGCTGCCTTGCGGAGGCGATAACGTCAAGCGACTCGCCCACCGACTGCAAAAAGGCTGACAGCAGCCCAAGCTGGTCAACGCTCAAACCCTCGCCAAGATAATTTGCAAATGCCGCAGCCATTATATTAAGCTGCTGACCGCAGCACGATCCCCTGTTTTCCACTGATACCGCCCTTTCCTGCTCACAACGTTTCTCTGTCATAATATGCGTCAGAAGAATAATACGTTCGCATATGCAGATAATAAGGGCATATTCTGAAAGGGGTCAAACACCTATGAACATCACTCACACCATACTTGCCACAGTCGGCTCTATAATCGTTATGTTTGCCATATCAAAGCTTCTTGGCAACAAGCAGATATCACAGCTCACGCTTTTTGACTACATCAACGGTATCACCATAGGCTCTATCGCCTCTGAAATGGCTGTTTCGCAGGAAATGGACGAGCTTATCGTGCCTGTTATCGCAATGGTGCTTTACGGACTGACAGGCTTTCTGTTGTCTGTGCTTACGATGAAGTCTATCCACTGCCGACATTTTCTTTCGGGCAAGCCTATCCTGCTTATTGAAAAAGGCAAAATATATCCCGAAAACCTTAAGACCGCCAAGCTTGATGTGAACGACCTGCTTTCAAGGGCGAGAACGTCAGGTTATTTCGACATCTCAAAGATATACTACGCTATTCTGGAAACCAACGGCACTATCTCTTTCATGGAACGTGCCACAGAAGCACCTCTCACTCCAAAAGACTTAGGATATGAGAAGCATGACGAAAAGCTTTGCACCGAACTTATCCTTGACGGCGTTATTATGGAGGACAACCTGAAATACGCAGGCAAGGAGATAAAATGGCTCACCAACGAAATAAGAAAGCAAGGCTGTTCATCACCTGACAAGGTCTTTCTCTGCATAGTTGACGGAAACGACAAGGTGACAGTGTTCCCGAAAACTCAGGAGAGCAACAAGAAGATCTACTTCGACTGAACCTTCTTCAAAAACTCGTGCAGCTCCTCTGCAAGCCTGCTCACAGGCAGACCAACAACGTTATAAAAGTCCCCGTCTATCTTTTTTTCCACAAGAAGTGCTCCAAGCCCTTGTATGCCGTAAGCCCCCGCCTTATCCATAGGCTCGCCGCTTTTCACATAGGCTTTTATCTCCTCGTCGGAAAGCTCTCTGAAAGTCACTGCGGTATCAACGGAAAAGCTACTGTAACGACAGCCTCTGCCAAGGGTAACGCCTGTTACAACATGATGAGTCTTGCCTGACAGCATTTTTAACATTCTTATGGCATCAGCTTCGTCCACAGGCTTACCAAGAACTTCCCCATCGCATATTACAACAGTGTCACAGCCGATAACAACGCTCAGGTCATAGACCGAAGCGATACATCTGCATTTTATCCCTGAAAGATACTCAGGGGCAAGCTCTGGTGTAACGTCCTCTGGTATTTTTTCGTCACAATCAGAGGGGATAACCCTGAAATTCTCACACATCAATGACAGCAGTTCTTTTCTTCTTGGCGACGCTGAAGCAAGTATAACATCATAATCCATAAGCTCGCTTGAAATATTCACTGACATAAAGATCTTCCTTTACTTCTTTTACTTCTTTTACTTCTTACTCAAAAAGGCAACGCACTTATTATCCTGCGCTGCCTTAGTTTTTTTATTACAACTTCATTCCGCACTCTGAGCAGAACTTAACGCCTGCCGGCTCTTTGTGCAGTGCACTGAGAACAGAATACAAAACTGCTGTTTGCAGGCTCTTGCACCGGAGCTTCTGCTATCACCGGAGCAGGCTGTGGCATTGGTGCAGGCTGAGGTGCTGTTTCAGGCTGTGGGATAGGTGCAGCAGTCTGTGTCACAGCAGGCTCAGGGATAGGAGCGGCTGTCTGAACATTCTGCTGAGCAGGATTGCCATAAACAGGATTAGACTGTGGCTGAGTATAAGCAGGTGAAACAGGGTGATTATGATAGCCCTGACCGTTTTGTATAACAGGCTGTGCGCCCATTGGAACTGCACCGCCCTGAGCAGGCTGCTGATAAACAGGCTGAGCCATTTCAGGCTGTTTTGTTCCGCAGTTAGGGCAGAACGCCATATTCACTGGTATCTCGTGGCCACAGCCGGAACAAAGTTTCATTCCTCTGATGGTAAGAAGCTGTTCATTAAGATTTTTCAGTTCTTCAAGAGTTGCGTCTATCTGAGCAATAAGGTTTTTCACCTCCGGCTCTTCTATCTTGTCAGCCATTCTGAGCTTAACAAATCTGCCTATCTCAGTATACTTATCGTTTATAAAGGCAAGCTTTGCGTCTATCTGTGCCTTTACTGCATTTTCAGGTGTATTCTTAGGTGAAAAAAATCCCATTTTTATTCTCCCTTTCGGTTATAATATTTCGTCTGTATTTTGCTCTATGGCGATATTATCCTCAGGCTGAACGTCAGGCGAAGTTGTTGTAGTATCAGGTGCTTCTGTAGCAGGAGCGGTGGTAACAGTGCCGTTCTCGGTCGGCTGAGTCTGTGCAGGTTCACTGTCCTCTTTGCTGTCGCCCGAAGCGTTTCCGCCCTCGTCAACTATCTCTGAATCCTTTATCTCCTTATCTATCTCGTCCTGCGACATCTGACCTCTCTTTACAGCTTTGTCATTTACAGCCGACAGACCAAGATAGCAATTCACATAATAGTGAGTAAGTATCTGATCATATGTATAGCCAGCCTCGGCATAATAGCAAGCGCCCCACTGCGACATTCCAACGCCGTGACCCCAGCCATAGGACTTGAAAGTGAACACACCGTCCTTATAGCTTATCTCCATGGCGTTCGATTTCACATCAAAGAGGTTTATTGTCAAACTCGCTCTTTACACGCTTGAGATACGGGTAAGAAACGCCCCATATATCCTCACTGGTGGTAGAATAACCTGCTGTTGAAGCAGAATAAACTGCATTTATGATATTGCCGTTATACATAACGGTCTGACCCTCAACGGCATTTACACATCTTTCTATATTTGAAGAATATCCGCTTTTTTAAGCCCCACCGTAGGTATAGCACCGATAGAATCGTTAAATCTGACACATGTATAAGCCGCCACGGCCTGCGCCTTTATGGCTTCCTCGCCCCACTCACCGCCTATCTCGCTGTTGACTATCTGACAGAGCAGTTCATGACCATTAAGAGTGACGATATTTCCTGAGATTATATCGTTGACAGTATAATACTCATCAGCGACGCTTCTTGTATCTGTAAAGTTAGCAGGGTCGTTCTTTATATCGTAATACTCGCCCTTATCCTCAGGCATTTCCACAGTAAACTCACTGGCTGAAGCCTTTTTCTTTGTGGTCTTTGCCTGCTTTTTTTCTGCTGAACATAAGACATATCATACTTATCCACAGAGGACTTTTTTTTGAACTTCACAAAGTCATAGACCTCAGCTTTTATTATCCAGCAGGCAGTGGTCTTAACGCTTTTTTGATTCATTCAACGTTTTTGACCTGCACCGCTAAATAATAGTTTATCAAATACTGGTCAAGACAAAGCTAAGTTTTTCCTGCGCCCACGCTTTTTATTCTGCTCTGAGCAGTTTCCTACCTCGCCCTGAAGAACGTAGCAAAGCATATCAAATTCTTCAT
>VOFI01000465.1_pt1 | contig 12001 bp, 13 predicted proteins | sample 5384131 | NCBI WGS metagenome assembly VOFI01 (sample SAMN12384728, study PRJNA508395) | human gut metagenome | isolation source: healthy gut H | host: Homo sapiens
CTGTTTCTGACATTTTCGATAAAGACGGTGAACTTGAATACTTCACTGAAAACACTGTCACAAAGAACGCTCAGTACAACTATCGTGTTGACATAACAGAAAGAAACTCTGTTGACAAGATAGAAAACAATGTTGAGCATTACAAAGACAAGTAATTTACTGCATACAAAATGTATTGGCGACCTGAGGTCGCCTGTTGATCTGATACTTTTTAGACATTCCAAACAGGCTGCAAAAACAGCCTGTTTTATTTTTGTCAAAAAGCATATTTACGCCATTATCAAAAAAAACGCCCCAACTTAATAGGACGTTTTTTATTTTTGTTATAATTTGCTCTCTGCCAGTATTCTCTGTGGCTCGGCAAGCATTTGCTTTTGCTTCCACAAGGGTCTGCCTTATCTCGTCATTCATAAACCATCATGAGCTGCTGAGCCTGATTGAGGGCTTCTCTGCCCATTTCCACCTGATACTGATAAAGGCTGTCGAGCCTTGCGGCTGCCTTTGTTTCAAGGTCCTGATAAACTGTCTTTATATCCTTGACGATATTATTTCTGATATCGTCATAGTTTTCAAGAGCGATATCAATTATATCAGTCTGCTTTTTTCTTTTTAAGGATAAGGCTGAAAACTGACATTGTGGCAGGAGGAAAGGTTTCGCTGGTGCCGAAAAGCTGAACGCCCATAACAGAACGTGTTACATTCTTGTTCAGGGAGGTCATTATCATTTCCACTGACGGAGCCTTTGCCGCCTTTGAAAGATCGTCTATGCCAAGGGCGGAGGCAAGTTCTCTGCCTGTGCCTTCCACTATCTCGGCTATCCTATCTCTATGGCTCTCGATACAATTTCGATATGCTTCGCCCACCTTTTCCATAAGGAACGAATAGAAATGCTTTTCTATATCCTCAGAGCTGTAAAGGTCGTTTCCGTCTGCGTCTTTTCCACGGCAATCCAAAATGCTTGCTCTCAGCTTTGAGAAGAACTCATACATCCAAGCTTCGGCTTCCTGCTGCATTTCGATAATAGAAAGATGTAAAGCAGGCTTTTTCTCCTCCAGAGCCTTTGAAAGCTTTTCACACTGCTCCTCAAACTCTTTTGCTCTGTCGGCAAGCTTCTGCTTGTCAAGCTCTGCCATATCGCTTATAAGTCTAAGCTTTGCGGCTGTTTCGTCGCACATCTGCGAAAGCATTGTAAGAACACGCTTTGAACGTATAACGTCCTTCTGCATGATTATATCACGCTGCAAAGACAGCTCGAACTGGAAAAACTGAGTTTCGTAAAACTCTCTTGTACCCTTGTCCAGCGGTCTTTCTCTGCCAAGCTTTCGGCTAAGCTCGTCTGCACCGCTTATGCCGTATACGATAGCGTTAGGCACTATCCTCTCGGATATGTTTCTCACACGCTTTAGTATTTTATCAGCGTCCTTCTGAGAGTTCATTGCGTCTATCATATTCACGAGGATATAGAGCATACCAAATCGCTGAGGCTGGACATGGCTTGCAAGAAACAACTGCTCGCTTTCAGAAAAAGGCAGCAGGCATGATGCCGCATACATGATAGCATCGGCATTGACAATATAATCCATTACCTGCTTGTCAAGGCTCTCCAAGTCAGAAAGGCCGGGGTATCCACTATCCTTATCTCTTTGAGTATAGGGGCGTTGTCCTTTATCTGAACATAGCTTATTTTTGCAGGAAAAAGCTTCATTCTCTGCTCAAGCTTTTCTCTTGTAATATCCTCCAGCGACAGCGGCACTCTCATGCCGTTTTCAAGGATAGCTTCCACATACTGCGTATGACCGAAAGATATCTCGTTTATAGTATAAGTTTCAGGTGTAACGTTTATAGGTGCAAGCTCCTTGCCCAGCAGGGCGTTTATAATGGTGCTTTTTCCCCTTTTGAACTCGCCAAGTATGACCAGCGTGAAAGGCTCTTCGCTTTTTTTTTCTCGATAAGAGCTTCCCAATCGTTCATTTCGCTGACAAAATCCTTGCCGAGCATTTTCGCTATCTTTTCATTTTCAACAAAGGCTTTAAGAGCGGTCTTTACCTGTGCAATATTCTGCTCCGCTGTATTGATATTAGCACTATCCACCTATCACGCCTCCGTTTCCGATTATAATACTGCTGCGCACATCACATATCTGACCTGAAACAAGGTGTCTGTCAGAATCCTCTGCGTCGCCACGCCATTCATAAAGAACTGAGCAATACAGAAACTCAGTAGCTGCGACAACAAGCTTTTCAAGCTCGCTCATAGTATTATCTGTTTTCAGATTTCTTGAAGAAACTGCATGGACGCTCTCAGCCTTTTTTGATAAGTCCGTCGGTATCCATATTCTTCTGCTGTCTGCCATAAAAGTCGATATAGCCCTTGTTATAAAGCCCTGTTATGACGCTTATGAACATTCCCTTATCGAGGCAGATAATGCCTGCTCTATTTGCAGTTATATCAGCATACTTCACCCACTGAACAAGCGCTGTATAAAGCTGATTGTTCACAGTCTGCTTATATGACCTTTCAACGGGTCTGTAAGTATACTTATTGTAATTGAGATATGTAAATGCCATATTATAGGCACAATGATTGTTCTGTATTCTTCCACACTCGCAGCCTATAAGGAACATAAGCTCCTCCTTGCTGCACATTTCCACTACCTGCTTTGAAAGCACGATACAAGGCTCGATGATATCGCTTGCCACAGAGTAGACCTGTGCTTTATCCATATCCCCTCTGACAAAGACGATAGGCACAACAAGCTCTAGCCGCTCGGCACACTTCTTCACAATGTCATAGATATCAGGATATTTCAGCGGACCAACCTGCTCGCACTTAAGAAACAGGTGCTTTGCTTCGGCAGAAACGTCCTGCGAGCCTGCCGCCTTGACGAGCTTTCCCCAGCCACCAAGTCCCATTATCTTCTGCCTTACAGCAAAGTCGGACTCAAAAGCATAGTCAAGCACGCCGTCAACTATATGGTTCTGATAGCTTCTTGTATAAGCGTTCAAATATGTGCGGAAGCTTGTGTCAATCTGTAGCAGCGGATTTTCCCTTTCCGTTGTATTTGTACTCATGACCTGTCCTCCCTTGATCCTAAAATAATATTTTTATATGACCGTCAGCTTTCCATAGCTTCGGTAAGCACACGTCTTACCTGATATGCTTCCTGAACTATAGCGCTTGCGCTCTCGGCAATATCATGCAGACGTTCCATTTCCTTCTGAGAAATGTTGCTCTTTTCTGTTTTAAGATCATTAAGATTATCAAGTGTTTCCTGAGTATCACGGAGGATTATCTCTGTTTCGCTCTCGATCTTGCCCTTCAGACCCTCAAACGCTGAGAATACCTGACGGCGGACAGTTTCAGTGAAGTCATTATTGAGCTTCATTTCGTGGAACTGCTTTCTCACCTGAACCGCCGTTCTTTGAAACTCTGTCGGAAATAGTAAACATCTGCTGTATCTTTGTAACGGACTCGAAGAACTCGTCCTCAAATTCCTGAAGTCTTTCAGCCTCACAGGAAACAGCGAAGTTTATGCTGTTCTGTATCTGCTCGCAGATTATCTGCGCTCTTGCCTCTATACTCTCCTTTATTTTCTCGGTGAGCTTTGCGGTAACGAGCTTGAGCTGGTCTTTCTTGAAATCGTCAGATGACATCTGGAAGTTGTCTATAACCTCCATAGCTGTCTGCTCGATGTTTGTCCAATAGCTGTCCAGAACCGGCTGCAGGTCATTGAACACCTGATTTGCGGCGTCGTTGATCTTGACAAATTCCTGTCTTTTCTTATTTCTTATCTCGCCTATCTCTTTGATAGCCTCGTCATACTTTTCCATGAACTCATCGTTAGCCATCATGAGTGCGTTTTCCTGCATAACAACGCTTCTGAGTATCTCAGTACCCGAATTTGTTATCTTATTTGCAAGGATCTGCAATGCGATAACGCCACGCTCTTTTGTGAGCATGGTTTCAAGAGCCTTTTCAAACTCAGGGAAGTTACTCTTTTCAAGGGCTTCCTTATCCCCTGTTTCCTTGGCATTAAGAGCCTGCTTTGCATAAACGCCGATAACTCTCGGAGTTCCTATCTTTCTTTTATAGACCGCAAACTCACGGGAATCCTCGCCCATGACCTTTTTAGCCTTTTCCATAACGTATTTTCCGATACGTCCTCTTACAGTTTCGACTATCTTGTTCTCGTCTGCCTGTGAGAAAGTACCGAAGCAGTTTACAACGAAAATAATCCTTCCCACATCGGAAGTGAGCATTTTCTTTTCCAAAAACTCTTTCTCAAACTGTGAGAAAGGGGAGTTTGCACTGATAACGAAAACGGCTGCGTCTATTTTCGGCAGGATAGACAGAGTAACGTTGGTCATCTGGTCGTCATCGTTAAGACCCGGAGTGTCTATGATATCCACGTTGTTCTTACAGAACTCGGTATCATAATAAACAGTGGCTTCCTTGACAGTTTCGGCTCTTTCCTCCGACTCTGCTGTAAGCTTTGTTACATAGTCCTCCAGCTTGTTTATATCCACCCTTTCACTTTTGCCGTTTTTGTATTCCACCTGCACATACGGCTCTTCGCTATAAGTAACTCTGTTAAGGGTAGCCGTTGCAGGCAGCACGTCAGCAGGAAGTACCTCCTGACCCAGCATTGCGTTGATAAGGGTACTTTTTACCTCTCTTGAACTCGCCCACTATAGCGACCTCAAAATGCTCCTCGGCAGTTTTCTCCAATGTTTCCCGAATAGATTCCGCAGTATTGACAAGAGCGATCTCCTCGCTCAATCCAAGCAGCGATTTCAGGTTCTCTGTAAGACCCTTTACCGTTTCCTTATAGGACGCATAGCTGCCGTAATCAATTTGCTTTTTCATTACAAGCCTCCGTTCCTCGTTTCTAAGGCAAACCTTGCATGGCATTGCCTTGAGGTAATATCTATACTATATTCCATTCATTTCCGCTGTGACACAATAAATATTACCGTGACATTATTTTAATTATAACATATTATTAAAACATAAGTCAAGAATTTACTTATAACAAGTACAAAAAACTACCCTTTTTTGTACAAATCAGCGTACATATAATATACATTTTGCACAATATGTGAGCAAAGGCACAAAAAAACGCCCAGAAAATCGGGGCGCTATTTTATCGAGGATGTGCTAAACAAATCTTTTATATAGTAGGGGCGAATAGTGTTCGCCCGTTATTTGACTCATTTTTTCAACGGACTTATATCATGCTTTTTGAGGCATTGACATCAATTTTGTCCGTAATATGCGTTCTTTCCGTGCTTTCTAAGGAAGTGCTTGTCAAGAAGCTCCTGCTGCATATGACCTACCTCAGGGTTCAGCATCATTGCGTGGAAGTTCATAAATGCGGCTTCTTCGAGAACGACTGCATTATGAACGGCTTCTGCGGCGTCCTTCTCCCCATGTAAAGGGGCCATGGCTTTTTACCAGAACGGCAGGTATCTGAGTTGCGTCAAGACCTTTGAAAGCCTCGATTATAACAGTGCCTGTTTCCTTTTCATACTCACCTGCAATCTCCTCAGGGGTCATTGCTCTTGTGCATGGTATCTCGCCGTAAAAATAATCTGCGTGAGTTGTGCCCATTGGTATTATGCCCTTTCCTGCCTGAGCAAAAGATGTTGCCCAGCGACTGTGGGTATGTACTATTCCGCCGATATCAAAGGCTTTGTAAAGCTCCAAATGTGTTGGAGTATCGCTGGAAGGCTTATATTTTCCCTCCACAACCTTGCCGCTTTCAAGATCAACTACCACCATATCATCGACTGTCATGCCATCATAAGGCACGCCTGAGGGCTTTATGACTAAAGGCCCTTTTCTCTGTCGATAGCAGAAACATTTCCCCATGTGAATGTGACAAGTCCATATTTCGGCAGAAGCAGATTTGCTTCGCACACCTGCTGTTTTAATTCTTCAAGCATAAAATTCTCCTTTCGCTGATTTGGTAAATGCACCTTTTGTCTGCCCATTTTCCGTACAAGCGAACAGCTCACCGACAATTTGAGAAGACAGTTGGTTGGTGGGAGATCTCAGGTCGCCCCTACGATCTATCTATGAATTTCTATGATTTTCTCAGAACTGTGCGTTTTTTTCTGCCGACAATCCCTTTTTATATCTTTCCAGGAATGTTTTATAGCCCTCTGAACCTGTCTGCTCAGGCTGAGAAGTTGTCACTTCCATATCTGCGAACACCTTTTTGTCAAGGAAGTCTGCAAGCTTTTCGCCATTTGAAAGCTCCATATATGCCGCAAGGATAGCCATGCCCCATGCTCCGCCCTCGCCTGCTGTTTTCATCACTGAAACAGGGGTAGAAAGTGCGTCCGCCATAAGCTGTGAAGCCACTCCGCTGACCTTGAAAAGTCCTCCGTGACCTGTTATCTTTTCAGCTTTTACCTGCTCTCTGTCAAAGAGGATATCCATGCCTATTTTCAGTGCGGTGAAAGAAGAATAAAGCTGTGCTCTGAAAAAACTGCCCAAGGTCAAAGTGCTGTCGGGAGTGCGGAAATACATTGGTCTGCCCTCGTCAAGCTTTATAACAGGTTCGCCCGAAAGACAGTTATAGGTACCGTCACGCCACCGCATGAGCTGTCGGCTGTCATGGCGTTTTTATAGAGAGTTTCATAAAGCCTGCTCTTGTCTATCTCATTGCCTGTGAGCTTTGCGAACTCACCGAACATATTCACCCATGCGTCAAGCTCTGAACAGCAGTTATTGCAATGCACCATTGCCACAGGCGAGCCGTCAGGGGTGGTAACAACGTCTATCTCCTCGTAAACACCGTTAAGTGGCTTTTCGAGGACGAGCATTGCAAATATGGAAGTGCCTGCGGAGATGTTTCCCGTCTTTTTCAGAACGCTGTCCGTTGCTACCATGCCTGTGCCTGCGTCACCCTCAGGCGGACAGACCGGCACGCCTGCTTTGAGGCGTCCCTCCGGGTCAAGGAATCTTGCGCCCTCTTCTGTAAGAACTGCGCCCTTTTCTCCTGCATTTCTTACCGCTGGGAGGATATCTTTCAGCTTATGGTCAAAGCCTTTTTCTGCAAGGCTTTTTTCTGTAGGCTCCAAATACTCTTTTTTGTATCCTATGCCCTCCACTGGGAAGATACCTGAAGCTTCGCCAACGCCAACTTCAAAACGGTCTGTAAGCCTTTTATGCACATAGCCTGCAAGGGTATTGATATAAACGATATGAGGAACATGGGCTTCTTTGTTAAGCACCGCCTGATAAAGATGTGCGATGCTCCAACGCTGTGGGATATTGAAGCCAAGAAGCTCAGTAAGCTCTCCTGCCGCCTGAGCTGTCATGGTATTGCGCCATGTTCTGAAAGGCACAAGAAGCTTGTCATTCTTATCAAAAGCCATATAGCCGTGCATCATTGCAGAAATGCCCATTGCACCGTATGTTTCAGGATAAATGCCATACTGTGCCTTTACGTTTTCTGCAAGGTCTTTATAGCAGGCTTGTATGCCCCCGTGGATATCATCAAGAGAATATGTCCAACAGCCGTTCTCAAAGCGGTTTTCCCACTGCTTCGACCCTGATGCGATAACAGAAAAGCTATCGTCTATAAGAACAGCCTTTATTCTTGTTGAGCCAAGTTCTATGCCAAGATATGTTCTTCCCTGCAAAATTTTATCTTTTACTGTCATTTTTGACTCTCCTTACAGTCCTTATCTCATTGTCACAACTACAACGGAGCATTTTGGCAGGTCTATCTCAAAGCCCTTTTCTGTCATTTTCGCACTGTACTCTTTTGGTGCGACCTTATCGCAGTTATCAAAATCATTATAGTCCCTTACTTCATTGTCAAGTATCCTGCACTCAATGTTCTGATAATTTTCTCCTGCTATATCACAGCAGATATGAGCGTCATCATCTATAGAGCAATTCGCTATAGTGACAGTGAGGACGCCGTCCTTTACTGAGGCAGATTGTGATATCATCGGAATCTTTCCGCCTGCCTGACAGTTGTCGGCATAGCTGTAGCAAAGCTCGCCTCCCTGATGAGTTTTGAAAAGATCAAAGACGTGATAGGTAGGCGTCTTTACCATTTTTTCGCCCTCTGTGAGGATAAGAGACTGCAAAACGTTCACAGCCTGTGCAAGGTTTGCCATTACTACCTTGTCGCTGTGGTTATTGAAGATGTTCAATTGCAAGCCGCCACGATAGCGTCACGCATTGTGTTCTGCTGATAGAGGAAACCTGGGTTTGTGCCCTCCTCAACGTCATACCAACAGCCCCACTCGTCAACTATAAGACCTATCTTACCCTCTGGATCACGGCGTGACATTATCCCGCTGTGATGTTTTATAAGCTCGTCCATATATAGAGTTTTTGATATAGTTTCGTAATACTCCTCGTCTGAAAACTCAGTTGCACTGCCCTTTTTGTTCCAATCCCCTGTAGGAACGGTGTAATAGTGCAAAGAGATAGCCTTTGTGTTCCACTCCCCAAGGTTTGACATTACAACGTCCGTCCAGTTATAATCGTTGGAATTTGGTCCGCAGGCAATTTTGTAAAGCTCATTGCCGCTGAAATTCTTGCAAAAGCTCTGATATCTTCTATATTCATCGCAGTAATACTCAGGGCGCATCGAGCCGCCGCAGCCCCAGTTTTCGTTGCCTATACCAAGATATTTAAGCTTCCAAGGCTTTTCTCTGCCGTTTTTTCTTCTCAGGTCAGCCATAGGCGAAACGCCGTCAAAGGTGATATATTCTATCTCGGAAAGCTCCTGAACAGTGCCGCTTCCGAGATTTCCTGCAAGATACGGCTCACAGCCTATCTCTTCGCACAGGTCAAAGAACTCATTTGTGCCGAAAGAGTTATCCTCTGTCACGCCGCCCCAGTTGGTGTTTATCATTTTCTTTCTCTGGGATTTTTCGCCGATACCGTCCTTCCAGTGATACTCGTCAGCAAAGCAGCCGCCCGGCCAGCGGAGAACAGGCATTTTTATCTCCTTGAAAGCTTCGATAACGTCCTTTCTAACGCCGTTTATGTTCGGTATCTCAGAATTTTCGCCAACGTACATTCCGTTATAGATACATCTGCCAAGATGTTCGGAAAAATGTCCATATATCTCCGGGTTGATGTGGGAACGTTTGTCTGCGGTATTGATAAGCATTGAAATATTCTTCATTGTGACCTCCTAAAAGTATATGATTTTAGTTTCAATTATATTTTATCACTTGACAAAAAAACAACAATGATATATCCTATTATTATACTGATACATCATACGAAATTAGAAAGGGAAAACCTATGGAACTTCACGCTTTGGGACTAAACTACAGCCATGACGGGTCTTTTGATATACGCCGTCCAAACGGTTCGGGGGATAATCTTCTGCTTATATTCAAATCCTCTGCGGTGGTGCGTTTGCACGGCAGGGAATACTCAGTTTCTCCTGACAGCGCAATACTATACAAAAAAGGCACTGAGCAGATATATCGTGCCTGCAAGGGTTTTTACATAAACCACTGGCTTCATTTTGATTGCGACGATACGCTCACCCGTGACTATTCACTCCCATATGATACGATTTTTATGTTATCAGACGCAGAGAAAACTGAGGATATCTTATCCACCATAAGCAGACTCAGCTTATCTGAAAGCGGCAGGCGTGAGGATTATATCGAGCTTATGCTCAGAATGCTGCTCATAAGGCTCGGAGAGGAATATTCTCTCAGCAAGAGCGGTCAGCCGCCAAGAAAGCGCAGTCACTACGCTGACGCACTTGAGCGGCTCAGGGCTGACATCTACAGCTCCCCCCCCTCCGGAAGCAGGAACATTGCCGATATGGCGAAAACTCTCAGCGTAAGCCCCTCCCACTTTCAGTATCTTTACACCTCACGCTTCGGTGTGAGCTGTTATGAGGATATACTCTGTGCAAGAATGAAAAACGCAGAGTACTATCTTCTCAGCACTGACATGACAGTGAAAAACATTGCCGCCGTATGCGGATACGAAAATGACGTGCATTTCATGCGGCAGTTCAAACGCAGATACAACATGACACCCTCACAGTTTCGGCAGAAAAACAAAAAATAGGCATATGCAAAAAGCGGACGAAAAGAACTCGTCCGCTTTTATTTTGTCAAATATCTATTGAAAGGTGGGCGACCAAAAGTCGCCCTTACAAAACAGCTTAATCTTCTATCTCATACTGATTTTCAATGACAACAGGGTGGCCGTCCTCGGTCATTATCATATCCCCTGCACTGCACTGAACAGCCGTCTGCTCTGCGGTTATGTCATTGGGTTTGAGTTTGAACCTTATCGCCTGCTTGCAGTTTTCTATCTCTACATATGTATGCTTTCCGCCCGACTCTCCGTCCAGCGTCCAAGGCACTTCGTTCACGCTTGTGAATGTGACCTTTGAGGTCTTGAAAGTCACAAAATGCTTATCGTTGAGCTTATTAAGCACCGCCTCGTTTATTGTGTTGCTCAGCTCGATAGCGTTCTTAGGTGTCTTTACCAGAACCACTTCAAACAGTCCGTCATCAAAGCATACGCCTGATGCGATAAGCTTTTTCATTCCGCCCACTGAGATAGTGTTTGAGATAAGACCCAGTATAAAGCTGCCCTCTACTACCTCGCCGTCATGCTCCACTCTCATTTGCTGACCTGTTATCTTTGAAAGCCTTTTTATCCCCTCTGCCACATATGCGGCATGACCAAACTTGTTTTTCATCGTTTGTGAGGTTTCATAAGAAACGTCAGTGAAAGCGCCAAAGCCTGCTACATACACAAAATACTGACCGTTGAACTTACCAACGTCATAATCAAAATACACGCCGTCAACTATCTCCCTTGCGGCGTCAAGCATTTTTTTCGGTATGCTCAAAGACTGCGCACAATCATTTGTTGAACCGGCAGGAATATATCCAAGCGGTATTTTCTTATCAAATGTCATCATTGCCTTGACAGCCTCAGACAATGTTCCGTCACCGCCTGATGTGACTATCATGTCATAATCCTGACCGCACTTGCAAAGCTTGTTATAGCCGTCAAGCTTAGCCTGCATTTGAACTCAGGCATATAAAGCTTATAGCCACGCTTGTCACAGGCTTTCTGCAATTTTTCTCTTACCCCTGAGTTCGCCGAAACGCCGCCTGCAAGCCCTATGGTAGTATACCCGAGATCTTTTGCGGCAAGCATCGCTTTGTCTACAAGAATTTTTGCACAGGCTATACCGCCCAATATCCTTCAAAGTGTAGATGAGTTTGTGGGGCGCTTCATAGAAAATAAGAGTGTTCGTGCAGTTTTTTCACCGATGGATATCAATCTTTGCTTGGTGGTTGACAAAAAGCCCCCTCGAACTGAAATTTATGTCAAAATAATTGAGAAGCTTTCAGTGGTAACTCCTTGTGTCTCTGTGGTACAGATAAATCAGCTCTTCCAGTGGGTCCTCAACCAAATGGTGGTATGTCATATCTCCATAGGTTGTCTTTAATTTACGATAAAATTCCATTGTTTATTCTCCTAACTCGTTTGCAAGTATGTGGTCTATCATCTCATAAAGGTCAGAAATGTGCCAGGTTCACCGCACTGCGCTCTTAAATTTGCAGAGCCTTCGTAGCCCTTTAACATACCATGCGCAGTTTTTTCTGGCTTCTTCATGCCCTGACGTTCGCCCTTGTATTTGCATTTTATCTGCCACCGACGCCATGGGTGCTAATGCGGCGGTCTTTTCTATTTCAACGTTTCCGATAAAAAAAACTGTTCATCAAGTCAAATTCTCCTAATATGTTCCAATACATAAATAATCATAGCGATACTATTTTATTATAGCACAATGCGTGATTTTTGCAACGATAAAAGCCATATAACTACACAAAGTAATAAATCGCTGAAACGCCTGAAACTGCCTTGAGTGGTTCAACTACTGGAGGCTTCTGCAAAGATTGGCTCATAGCCTTAACATCAAGGAAGAAAACGCCTTCGTCTGAGATCATTCACCTGGCAGGGGAGCTTTGCT
>VOFI01000472.1_pt1 | contig 12001 bp, 8 predicted proteins | sample 5384131 | NCBI WGS metagenome assembly VOFI01 (sample SAMN12384728, study PRJNA508395) | human gut metagenome | isolation source: healthy gut H | host: Homo sapiens
CTCTGTATTTCGTACAGCTATCACTCCCCTGTCACATAAGTATTATAAAATTGTAAAGACTTATGAATGCGGCGTGGATATCAGACGTGACGTCTTTGAAACAGTTGTTAAAACGGCTGGTATATGCTTGAACTTAAGACCTCGAGCTTTCACTTGAAGATATATTCCTCAAGCTCACAACTGATGAAACTGCAATGAAGGAGCATGGTTTCCGACCCGTTCGCAACAGTAAGATATAATTGTTAAGGGTGTTGAAAAGACTTCTGGGATTATTAGAATAAGAATCACCAAACAATTGTTGCAGTTTTGTAGTCATCAATATAGCATAAGTTGATAACAGCTGCTAACCCACATTGATTAGATGTGTTGTAGTTCCAGTTTTCTAGGTGTTCCAGATACTTTTTGAAACCGTTGTGTGCAATCCTGAATTAGCCCTGAAGCACTTGAACTTTCAACTTCTCAAAACAAGTAATATGTTAAAATTGTCAATTGTGGTAATTATCCAATGTGAAGTCAGCGTTTATCGTCGCAACGTCCTCGCCATCGACCTTTACAGCAGAGCCGTGCCGTGGAAGATAGAAATATCCCACAGCCTTTTGACCGCACCAACATCATTCCCGATATAGAGAATATAATGGACTATAAAGTCCCCCCTCATATTTTCAGCACTTGCCCATATCGGCGTACCACTTGGCTATGCCTGCTTCTATTTTCCGGCGCAGCTCAGCGAGTATTTTAAAATAAACTCTATGTAAATTCCCTAAATACCGCCTTTGGCAGCTTCCGAAGCGTCACCTATCAGAAGTATATGACAAAGCATATCGAAGAAATGTACCGTCATGATATCAGGGCTTGACCGTACTGGCTTTTATAATAAATCCTATGTCCTCTCAGCAAGCGTGGGCATAGCCGTTGCCCGTAGAAAACTTTAGGTTTGACGATGTAATGCACATAGCCGATAAATATATGTATGAAGATAAAAGACTTAAACCTCATAACAGAATATGATCTGTAATTGGTCTGAAAAAACTTAGAGGACGGATAAAACCGTCCTTTTAGCTTGTTGAAAAAGTCTGAAACAAGTGGGACGTCGAGGGCGCCGTCCCCTACAAATGGCGAAAATACGCTGTTTATGTAGGGGCGAACAGCGTTCGCCCGTTATTTGAGTGTTTTTCGACAGGCTTAGAGAACGGATAAAACCGTCCGTTTTTTATTTTTTGCATAATTTTGCTTGACGAAACGACATAAAAGTTGTATAATATTAATTGATGCTTTGTGAACTATGTGTTTCTAACAATGTGTACAAAAAGCAGAACGTATATTTGTGCGAAAGGGAGAAGTTGAGCCGCAGTAACCACCTGTGTGCAACTTTTTGCCCCTGTGAACGCATTTATATGTGTCAGCATATTAGGAACGGAACGTGAAAATGAAGATAAAAAACAGCTTTTTTCGGGTGATACCGATAATACATTCATACAGTTTTTCAGATACGTCTTTGTGGGCGGCTTTGCCTTTGTGGTGGATTACGGCATTATGACCGCACTTGTGGAGCTTTGCCGCTTCGACCCTGTCATTGCTGCGACTATCTCTTTCGTGGCAGGGCTTTTGGTGAATTATGTTCTGAGTACGTTTTGGATATTCAAAAAGTCAAAGATAAAAACCGCCTTGCAGAGTTTGCGGCATTTGCCGCCGTGGGCGTTGTGGGACTTGGAATAAACGCCGCAATAATATGGTTTTTCAAGGATATCCTTGCTTCAAAGCTCATATTCGGCACGCTTCTCCCACAGGATAAATATTATCTTGTGGGCAAACTTGTTTCCACAGTGATAGTTTTCATATGGAACTTTGCAGGCAGAAAATTTATTATATTTGATAAAAATAAAGACTAAACAGGAGAGGATAACACATGGAAAAGGTAATTATTATAGGCGCAGGCCCAGCCGGTCTGACTGCGGCAATAGAGCTTCTTAAAAACGGCGGTGACTATGACGTGACCATACTTGAAGGCTCGCAGGCGATGGGCGGAATATCACAGACAGTGAGATATAACGGCAACCGCATGGATATAGGCGGACACAGATTTTTCTCCAAAAATCAGCAGGTCATGGATTGGTGGGCAGACCTTATGCCTTTGCAGGGCAAGCCTGCCTATGACGATAAAAAGCTACCACGAAAAGCCACTTGCCGAAAACGCGCCCCGACCCTGAAACTGAGGATAGAGTAATGCTCGTCCGTGACAGAGTGTCGAGAATTTATTACAATAAGCACTTCTTCGACTACCCTATCTCAATGAAGCCTGAAACCATAAAGAACATGGGCTTTGTCACCACCATGAAAGCAGGTTTCAGCTACCTTTGGGCGTGCGTGTTCAAAAAGCCTGAAACAAACCTTGAGAACTTCTATATAAACCGTTTCGGAAAAGTCCTCTATTCTATGTTCTTTGAGGGCTATACCGAAAAAGCTCTGGGGCAGACACCCAAGCGAGATATCCGCAGATTGGGGCTCACAGCGAGTAAAAAGGCCTCTATCACAGCCCTCCTGAAAGATATGTTCAAAAAGGTGTTCGGCACAAAGAATAAGGGCGAGGTGGAAACCTCCCTTATCGAACAGTTCTGGTATCCAAAATACGGCCCAGGTCAGCTTTGGGAGACCGCCGCCAATAAGGTAAAAAGAGCTTGGGGGGGTCAGGTAAAGAAAATAATGTGCGAGGGCGAAACAAGGGTCTGCCATACCGTGACTTTGTTACCGTTGGTCTGCTGGTCAATAAGCTCAACCTTAAAAAACGAAACAAATAAAACAACTCTCGGCAATATCGTCCCTGACTGCTGGATATATGTTCAGGATAAGGGCGTAAAGCTTGGCAGAATACAGATATTCAACAACTGGTCGCCTTATATGGTGGAAAAGCCTGAGGATACAGTTTGGATAGGCCTTTGAGTATTTCTGTGCCGAGGGGGACGATTTCTGGAATATGTCCGAGGAGGACTGCGTGAAATTCGCCACCGCCGAGCTTGTTAAAATGGGAGTTATCTCCGAAAACGAAGTGCTCGATTCCCATAGAGAAAAGGTCAAGAAAGCATATCCTGCTTATTTTGATACATATAAGCATTTCGATACCATGATAAAGTTCCTCGATACTTTCCCGAACCTCTATTGTGTGGGCAGAAACGGTCAGCATAGATATAATAATATGGACCATTCAATGCTCACCGCCATGGAAACAGCCGAGGCTATAAAGACCGGCAAAAAGAGCAGAAAAGATATTTGGAACGTGAACACAGAAAAAGAATATCACGAAGAAAAATCTGGAAACTAATATGAATAAAAAGAAAGGTGGACTTCTTCTGTCCCTGCGGAAAGACATGAACAGAAGAGCCATAAGCGACAGACGGCTTGAGGCGATCTTCCGCACCCTCAGCCGTCACCCTTATATAGTTGCAGCGTTCATATGCCTTGCACTCACAGGCTTTGGAAGCTATAGCTATAAGTTTTTAAACGGCGTCATTGTGTGTGGCGTTTTCATGATAATAGAGTTTTTCTACCTCAGACGGTTTTTGAAACAGCTCGATGACAGCGGAAAGCATACCGCAGGCTCAGTTTTGACCTTTGCAGGCAAGACCCTTTTGACCCTTTGCGGCAGTGAATTATTTCGTACATACCCAATATAAAGCGGCTTTTATCTGCTTTGCAGGACTTTGCGTCGTGCTTGTTATGTATGTCGTTTTGCTCAATAACGATAAAAAGTTCCACGACCGTGTCACCTGCCTTGCCTTGGCAGGAGCAGGCTTTGTTCTGCGCTATTCCTATGTCTTTATGTCCGACATCTATACAAGACAGAATGACGTGTGGTATTTCGGCGGCGAGGGCGGTCACGCAGGCTATATAGAGTATATCTATAATAACAACGCCCTGCCGAATTTCGACCCTACCACCCTTTGGCAGTATTATCACCCACCTCTGCATCATATCATCTGTGCGGTGTGGCTGAAATTCTGCGCCTCTGTAGGCATAGAGTATTACATGGCGTGCGAGGCTATACAAGCCTTGACCCTCTTCTATGTCTGTGCCGTAACAATAACAGTCTATAAGATATTAAGACTCTTTGACCTTAAAGGCAAAGCCCTGACCATCCCGTTCGGTATGTGCTGTATGTACCCATATTTTGTGCTGATGTCAGGGGAATAAATAACGACCCTCTTATGCTGTGCTTTACAGTGGGAGCAATATATTGCGTGCTGAAATGGTATAGAGAGCAGACTGCAAAGAATATCGTCAAAGCCGCCCTCTGTATCGGACTTGGCATGATGACAAAAATATCCGTAGGGCTTATCGCCCCTGCCGTAGCCATACTTTTCTTTATGGCGCTTGTGCAAAATCGTAAGAATATGGCAAACCGCCTGGGTCAAATGTGCCTTTTCGGTGTAATATGCTGTCCTCTTGGACTTTGGTGGAGCGTGAGAAACTACCTGCGTTTCGGCGTAAAACCAAACTATGTCCCAAGCCTTTCAAATGCCGACGTCCAGTATATAGGCGACCTTACAGCCAAACACCGCCTTACAGACTTCGGCTTCTCACAGTTCAAAATAGTCTTTGAGCAGTGGGGCGGTGAAAGCTATAAAGAGTATAACCCTACCATAGCAATGCTTAAAAACTCCATTTTTGGCGAGGGCATAAACGAAACGTTCTTCCCCGAAAACGCAATGCTCGTGCCATATGCACTTTTCTGGATAGCCTTGGTTCTTGCGGTAATAGCGTTCATCGCAATGCTCATAGTGCTTTTTGTAAAGACCGATAACGCAAGATTCACCGAAAAACTCATGCTCACAGTGGTCTATGCCACTATCTTAGGCAACTATTATAACTTCTGTATCAGATATCCTTTTATCTGCACAATGAATTTCAGATACATAATCCCATGTATGCTCATAGGACTTATAAATATCGGACTTTTCACAGACCTTTGCAACCGCTCTGAAAAAGCCCCCTGCAAAGCCATAGTCAGCACCCTGAGCTATCTTTCTTCTGCGTTTATCGTCCTGTCCTACATAACATACTTCTTTGTGGCAAGCACCAACGGATAAAACCCCGACCCCATGTAGTGGCGAACAACGTTCATCCGCCTAGCTTCCCCCACAAACTGAAAAATATCGCAAAAAAATACCGACCGCTCAACCCGACTACAGTTGTGTAAGATCTCACACGAACGTAATATTTCTTGTTGCCCGAAAGCTTTGAAACAGTGGTCTTGTCTGTCTTGTTGTTTGTTATAGCCACTTTCTTTGCACCAGTGAACTTTGAGTTGGTTGCATACTGAATTTCATATCCCGTAGCAGAGCCTTTCTGCGCCCAATCCACAAAGAATGCCTTGCTCTTAGCCGTAAGCTTCTGTATCTCCTGCTTTGCAGGATTTATCTTGAACGTCTTTGTGATAACTCCGCCATACTTGCCCTTGCCTGTTATCTTTACAGTAGCCTTGCCAACTTTCTTGTTGTTTGAGTATGAAACTGTGTAGTCAGTGCCGTTTTTAAGAACAGTGTTTCCGACCTTTACAGTTACGTTCTGTGTAATAGCCTTTCCTGTGAACGCCTTTGTGGAAATGCCCGAAACAGTAGCCTTTGTGATGTCGTTGTTAGCTGTCTTTATGCTCTTTATATCAGACCATGCGCCGTAGTATACCTTGCCGTTTACGTTTGTGTAAGAACGAACACGAACATAATATGTCTTGTTCCCTGCCAGACCGCTTACTGTCAGCGTGTCAGGCTTGCTTGCTGTCAAATGCTTTGAAACTGCACCGCTCATGTTTGCGTTTACAGAATACTCAACGTCATATCCCGTTGCAGAGCCTTTCTGCGCCCAATCAATATAGAAGCCCTTGTATTTTGTTTCAAGCTTCTGTATCTGCTGTTTTGCAGGAACAATGTCGAACTTAGCGCTCAGAGAGCCTGAATAGTTGCCCTTGCCGTATACATAAACGTTTGACGTGCCAACGTTCTTGTTGTTTGAGTATGAAACTGTGTAGTCAGTGCCGTTTGTAAGCGTCCTGCCTGCTACCTTTACTGTAACTGACGGAGTAATATTGCTTCCCGTGAATGAAACGCTTGAAGCCACTGAAACTGTTCCGCCTGCCATTGCGCGCTTTGTGATAGTGAAGTTCTTTGATGTGTAACCTGTGTAGTCGCCCATGCCTGTCGCAATAACAGTTGTAACGCCAACGTTCAGATTGTTTCTGTATGAGATAGTGTAATCCTTGCCTTCCTGAAGCACCTTGCCGCCAAACGTAACTGTAGCCGCAGGCTTTTTGTATGTGCCGTCATAAACATAGCTTGTTTCTGAAAGCGTAATAAGTCCGTTGTTAAGGCTCTTCTTTGAAACAACTATCTTAACGTCCTTTGAAACGCTGTTATAACCATTTGCAGAAGCCGTAACAGTAACATATCCTGTGCCTGTCTTGAAAGCGGTCACGTTTCCGTTCTTGTCAACAGTGCATATTGACGGAGTCGTGCTTTTGTATGTGAGAACAGCACCGCTTGTTGATGAGCTTGCGCCAATGTTCTTGCTCTGTCCCGCAACTATGGTAACGCTTGAAGAGCAGTTAAGATCTGCTTTTTTGCCGTAAGGCTTCATAAGAGCCTCGATAACGTCCTTTGCAGGGCTTGTAACAGTGTTGTTGTTTATGTAGCCGTGATATTCACTGTTGAGAACAATGCTGTTTCCGTTGTATACTGCAAAAGCATTGTTGTCCCACAGTACGCATGGAATGTTGTTCTTCTTTGCAAGCGCAGTGTAGTCTGTTGCCCACTTTACACGCTCAGCAGTGTTGTTCTTGTCCGTTGAGCCAAACTCGCCGATAACAACAGGTATACCCTTGTCACGGAAATTGTTTTTCAGCGTGCTGAAAAGGTCCTGAAGCTCGTTCTTTATAGAAGATGTATATGTAGAGGTCGAGCCTGAACCAACATTCATTGCAAAGTTGTAAGGGCTGTAAGCGTGAACGGAAACAGCGATGCGGTTTTTGTTGCCTGAGATATCTGTAGGAAGCTTGAAGCCTGAAACAGTTGCCCCGTCTATGGAAGCGTCGTAACCAGGACACATGATAAGTCTGCCCCTGTTGTTTGAGCCTGTGGCTCTTATGGTGTCAACAGCCTTCTGATTGAGCTTGTTAATGCAGTCTATAGCGTCCTTTACCTCTGACGGAATGCTCCACTTGTTGAACCACCACTCATAGCCTGTGCCAATAAGCCGAGGCTCGTTAAGGGTTTCAAATATAAGATGATAGTCATAATCCTTGAAATATTCTGCCGCCTGTGACCATACGCTCGTAACAAATTTCTCAGAGCTTGAATATGCAGAAGACCTTGGATAATATCCTGCTCCCGAAGCGCTTGCAGAAGACTTTGTGTCATGATGAATATTCAAAATAACATACATATCGTTCTTGTAACAGTAGTCAACTACTTCCTTTACTCTTGCAAGCCATGCTGAGTCGATAGTGTAGTTGTCACCCGATACGTGCTTGCCCCAAGAAACAGGCACTCTCACTGTGTTGAAGCCTAAAGACTTTACCTTGTCGATAAGAGCCTTTGTTACCTTAGGATTGCTCCACGATGTTTCCGTGTCAAGACCCGAACCGCCTGTTGCGTCAAGAGAGTTGCCCAAATTCCAGCCCAGACCCATATCTTCAAGTATGGCTTCCGTGTCAGCGTTTTTGAGAGTATCTCCCGACAATGCCTGCGCATTTATATCCCCAAGGTCAAGGCCAATAAATATGGTCATTGCCATTAAAAGAGATAAAATAAAGCTCAGGTATCTTTTTGATACTGATTTCATTCTTTCCCGTCCTTTCATATATAAAATATTAACCTCATCAGTGCCTTTTATTATACCACATCTCTGTTCAAATTAGAATACGCTTATTAAACAAATAACGTACATTCTTTTTTGTGTATAAATCTCAAATGTTCATATTTTTAATCACTATATGAAAAAGTGCCGATTTATTAGAGCTAATATAATTATACAATGTTAAAATTTTAGAGTATATTATCTGCAAAAAAAATCAGATCTTGCTATTGAAAATGGAGCAGTATTGTGCTATAATCAAATGTGTTCAAAACTTTAGTCCAAAGAAAGGGAAGGTATATTTTATGAAAGTTAAACAGTGGATCATCATTTGCAGTGCTGATGCTTGTTTCGACCGTGGGCTGCGGAGATAATTCCTCAAGCTCAAAAGCTGAAAGCAAATCAAACAACAGCTCTGCCGTTGTTTCGGAAACTGCAATGCCTGAAAAGGATTATGCAACAACGACCGACGGCTCAGCGAAAGTCAAGATCGACGGAACAAAATTCATGGTGGGCGACAAGGAGCTTTGGTTCAATGGAGTGAACGCACCATGGGATAAGTGGAACGACTTTGGCGGAGGCTTTAATTTTGAGTTCTGGCAGGATCATTTCCAGAAGCTTCACAATTCAGGCGTAAATGCCGCAAGGATCTGGATAATCTGCAACGGCGACGTTGGTATGGCTATCTCAGCAGACGGTACATTTGACGGTGCAACAACAGCTCATTGGGAGGATCTTGACAATCTGTTCTATCTTGCAGAGCAGTATCAGATCTATATAATGGCAACAGTTCAGTCCTTTGATAACTTCAAGGATCAGAACCAGAATTATCAGGCTTGGAGAACGCTCATTCAGGACAGCGACAAGACAGATATGTTTGTAGATAACTATATAGTTCCTCTCGTTCAAAGATACGGCAAGAGCGACTATTTCTGGTCTGTGGACCTTTGTAACGAGCCTGACTGGATAGTTGAAAATGAAGAGTGTGGCAAGCTTGATTGGCTCTATCTGGAGCAGTATTATGCAAAGGCAGCCGCAGCTATCCATGCAAATTCAGACGTTCTCGTGACCGTGGGCATGGGTATGATAAAGTATAACTCCGACAGCCAGCAGGGCAACAAAATATCCGACAGTGCGCTTCAGGACGTTTTGAGCGGTGATAAGTATGACAAGAGCCTTGCCTATGTTGACTTCTATTCAACTCATTGGTACACCTGGATGCAGGGAATGTGGGGATATCCTTTCAGCGAATCTCCAACAGACTTTGGCCTTGACGGTACAAAGCCTTGCGTTATAGGCGAATGCCCAGCCGTTGCAAGCGACAGCGATTTCGACATCACCTCAGCTTATGAGGACGCTTACAACAATGGCTGGAACGGCGTGTTTGCATGGAAAACAAGCGGTCAGGACGACGGTTGTGGTCTGTGGATGGATATACAGCCTGCTATCGAGAAAATGGCAGGTATCTGCGAGGATAAGATATTCCCTAACGGCAAAAAAGCTGTATAAACAAACTTTGATAAAATAATCACAAAAAGAGCCGACTTTTGCGGCTCTTTTTTGTTGCTCTTTTTTGTGAACAAATTGTGCTGTCTGTTGACTATAGTGCGGCATAATGCTATAATAAGATACGGAAAATCAATGACGATTTGCAGAGAGTAAAATGCTGTAGATCGTTATTTTTACGCATTAACGTCATATAATGACGGCGTGGAAAGGAAGTAAAATCATGGAAGAATACAGCTACATATTGTTTATTGCACTTATACTGCTTTCGACCAAAATTCTCGGACTTGTAACAAAGAAAATGAAACTGCCGCAGGTAGTCGGTGCGTTGTTGGCGGGCGTAATACTCGGACCTGCCGTTCTTAATGTTGTAAAAGAAACTGAGTTTATCTCAGAACTGTCAGAAATTGGCGTTATCGTGCTGATGTTCACCGCAGGACTTACAACAGACGTTAAGGAGCTTAAAAGGACTGGTAAAGCGTCATTCATAATCGCTCTTCTTGGCGTTATCGTACCACTGTTCGGCGGACTTGGACTTGCCGCTGCAATGGGCGTAGGCAAGGGCGATAAGCTCGCCTGCTCACCATTCCTGCAGCACCTCTTCATAGGCGTTGTGCTTACTGCAACATCAGTTTCTATCACAGTAGAAACTCTGAAAGAACTTGGCAAGCTCTCTACAAGAGCAGGTAATGCCATTCTCGGTGCGGCTATCATAGACGATATCCTTGGTATCATCGCATTGACCCTTATCACAAGCCTTGCAGATACAAGCGTTCACGTTGCAACAGTTCTTATTAAGATAGTAGCGTTCTTTGCAGTGGCTATCGGCTGTACAGTCGTTTACCATGTTGTATTCACAAAGTGGAGAAAAAGAGATAAAAAAGACCTTAGACGTCACGTTATCATTTCCTTCGTTTTCTGCCTGCTCATGGCGTATGTAGCAGAGCTTTTCGGCGTAGCAGATATCACAGGCGCATTTGTTGCAGGTCTTGCAATTTCAAGCGAAAAGGACGTAAAGTATATCTCAAACAGATTTGAAACACTTTCGTATATGTTCCTTTCACCGGTGTTCTTTGCAAGCATCGGTCTTACAATGAACGGTATCAATATGAGCGGCAAAATGGTGCTGTTTACAGTTTTGCTCCTTGCTGTGGCAATAGTCACAAAGATAATAGGCTGCGGACTAGGCGCAAAGGTTTGTAAGTATACAAATCAGGAAAGCTTGCAGATAGCAATGGGTATGATCTCACGAGGCGAGGTCGCACTTATAGTAGCGGCTAAAGGACAGAAGCTTGGACTAATGGGCGACGAAGTATTCGCACCTATCATCATCATGGTAGTGGCAACAACGATAATCACACCAGTATTCCTGAAGTTTGTGTTTAAGGATAATCATGAAGAACACGTTGAGGACGAGCTTATGAAGTCTGTGGAGGGCTTTTCACAGTATGAACAGGAGCTGCAGGAACTCTCAAGAAAAAAGAAAAGTAATGAAAAAAAAAGCAAAGAGCGGAGCAAAAACTCCGCTCTTTTTTTTGTACAAAAAAATCCGCTGCCACGAATGATAGCAGATATGGGTGCAGGGGCACGCTTTCATATTTTATCACAGCGTAAAAAATGATATGGGCGGCGATAAAAAATCCGCTGCCACGAATGATAGCGGATATGGGTGCAGGGGCACGCCTTCATATTTTATCACAGCGTAAAAAATGATATGGGCGGCGATAAAAAATCCGCTACCACGAATGATAGCGGATATGGGTGCAGGGGCACGCCCCTGCTTAAAGATTGAACATGATCTGATTGAGTACGCTCTCCAGATATTCCTGTCTGCCGCTTGAAAGTGAGTCAGTAACTTCGCCCTTCTCAACTGCATACTTCTCAAGGCTCTCCATGTCAGCCTTACCTGCAATGATGTCTGCACCAATGCCTGTTGTCCAGCTTGCATATCGGTCATCAACGAACTTGTCAAGTCTGCCGTCCTCAATGATCTTTGCAGCAGCCTTAAGACCAAGTGCAAATGTGTCCATACCTGCAATGTAGCTCAGGAAAATGTCTTCCATTGTGTATGAGCCTCTTCTTGCCTTAGCGTCAAAGTTCAGACCGCCGTTTGTGAAGCCGCCTGCCTTGAGAACTTCGTACATACAAAGTGTAGCGTCATAAGCGTTTGTAGGGAACTGGTCTGTATCCCAACCGAGCAGTGGGTCGCCCTGGTTAGCGTCGATAGAACCGAATACACCGTTATCTCTTGCAACTCTCAGCTCATGCTGGAAAGTGTGCTGGGCAAGTGTAGCGTGGTTAGCCTCAATGTTCATCTTGAAATCCTTGTCAAGACCATATTTTCTCAGGAAACCGAGAACTGTAGCTGTATCGAAATCATACTGATGCTTTGTAGGCTCCTTTGGCTTTGGCTCGATGTAGAAATCACCTGTGTAACCCTTTGAACGAGCGTAATCAACAGTCAGCTTCATAAGTCTTGCCATGTTGTCAAGCTCCAGACCCATGTTTGTGTTCAGAAGAGTCTCATAGCCTTCTCTTCCGCCCCAGAAAACGTAGCCCTTACCGCCAAGCTTGATAGTAGCGTCAACAGCGTTCTTGATCTGAGCAGCCGCATAAGCGAAAACATCAGCAGAAGGAGATGTGCCTGCACCATGCA
>VOFI01000543.1_pt1 | contig 12001 bp, 18 predicted proteins | sample 5384131 | NCBI WGS metagenome assembly VOFI01 (sample SAMN12384728, study PRJNA508395) | human gut metagenome | isolation source: healthy gut H | host: Homo sapiens
GTGGACGTGGTGAAGGTCAAGGTGGACACGCTGGATCTCTCCATCACTAACCCCGCCGTTCTGGTGGGCCTGTTCGTCGGCGCCATGCTCACCTTCCTCTTCGCCGCCCACACCATGAGCGCGGTGCAGCCCGCCGCCCAGTCCATCGTGCTGGAGGTGCGCCGCCAGTTTAAGGAGATCGCCGGCATCATGGAGTACAAGGCAGACCCCGACTACGCCTCCTGCGTGGATCTCTGCACCAAGGGCGCTCTGCATGAGATGGTGGTCCCCTGCGCTGCTGGCCATTGTAGTTCCCGTCCTCACCGGCCGTAAGAAATGATACGCAGTGCCGGCACTCCGATGCGCAGCAGATCGCCGGAGGCACTCTCCCCGGACTGGAAGAGCCGCAGCAGCGCAGGGAGGCAAACTGGAAGATGAGCAACCCCACCAGCATGATGCCCACTGCGTAGCAGACGCTGAGCCTGATGGTCTTCATGATCCGGGCGGGCTTCCGCGCGCCGTAGTTATAGGCCACGATGGGCACCATCCCATTGTTCAATCCAAAGACGGGCATGAAGATGAAGGGCTGGAGCTTGAAGTACACGCCAAAGACGGCGGTGGCCGTCTGGGTGAAGGCGATCAGGATCTGGTTCATCCCAAAGACCATCACCGAGCCGATGGACTGCATGACGATGGAGGGAATGCCCACGCTGTAAATACCTCCGATGATGGTGCGGCTGGGCCGGAAGCCCCGCACCGACAGATGGAGGTCCGGATTCTTCTTTAAATTGAAGAACAGGCCCAGGATCGCCGCCACGATCTGTCCGGTAACAGTAGCCAGCGCCGCTCCGGCCACCTCCATCCTGGGGAAGCCGAACAGGCCGAAGATCATGATGGGGTCCAGGATGATGTTGATGATGGCGCCGGTGGCCTGGGTGAACATAGTATAGAGCGTACGGCCGGTGGCCTGGAGGGTCCGCTCCAGTGTGATCTGGAAGAACACGCCGAAAGAGCACACACAGCAGATCATCATGTAGCTCTCGCCGTAGTCCACGATCCGCTGGATGTCCGTCTGGATGGTGAAGTACAGGCGGGAACAGGTCAGGCCGATGACTGCGAACACCAGAAAACTGAGGGCACTGAGGAACAGTCCATTCATCGCGGTGCGGTCCGCCTTGGCCTGGTTGCCCTCGCCCAGGCTCTTGGACAGCAGGGCGTTGATGCCCACACCGGTGCCCACCGCCACGGCGATCATCAGATTCTGCACCGGGAAGGCCAGCGACACGGCGTTCAGCGCGTCCTCGCTGAGCTGTGCCACAAAGACGCTGTCCACCACATTGTAAAGCGCCTGGACCAGCATGGATATGACAATGGGGATCGCCATGGTCAGCAGCAGCCGGTTTTCCGGCATGACCCCCATTTTGTTTTCCTGCGCCTGGTTTTCTGTACTCAACCCGACTGCCTCCTTTATGATCCGATTCGAGTGTTTTCGTCCAAATGCGAAACATATTTATTATATAGATGCATCCCCCGCTTGTCAAGATTTCCATTCTCTGTTTTGCTGCGGCCGCACAAGGAAGATGTTTTTTGCAGTGCAGACAGCAATAATCCTCCTCTGTCAAGGTAAACTAAGGAAAGACCTTTAGACACAGGAGGAATCATATGGAACCACGGAAGATCACAGAGGAGACGCTGGCGGCCTTTGCCCGACAGCTGGGAGAGGAGGAGCGCAGCCCCGCCACCCTGGAAAAATACCTGCGGGAGGTCCGCCAGTTCGCCGCCTTCCTGGGCGGCCGTGAGGTGACCCGGGAGCTGGCCGCCGCCTGGAGGGAGCTGTCCGCCCGCCAGTCCCCCCGCCACGGTCAACGGCAAGCTGACTGCCCTGGACCGCCTGCTGGCTTTTCTGGGCTGGGAGGACTGCCGGGTGAAGCACCTGCGGGTGCAGCGGCAGCTGTTCCGGGACTCCGCCCGGGAGCTCAGCCGGGAGGAGTACGCCCGGCTGGTGGAGACGGCCCGCCGCCTGGGGCGGGGTCGGCTGTCCCTGCTGATGGAGACCATCTGTGCCACGGGCATCCGGGTCAGCGAGGTGCGGTATCTCACGGTGGAGGCAGTGCGGGAGGGCCGGACGGAGATCGCCCTGAAGGGGAAGATCCGCACCATCCTTCTGCCGGGGAAGCTGTGCCGGAAGCTGGAGAAGTACGCCCGGCAAAAAAAAATCACCTCCGGCGAGCTGTTCCTCACCAGAAGCGGCAGGCCCATGTCCCGGAAGCAGATCTGGGCAGAGATGAAGGGGGTGTGCCGGGCGGCCGGGGTCGCTCCGTCCAAGGTCTTTTCCCCACAACCTGCGCCACCTGTTTGCCCGGTGTTTCTACCGGGTGAGCCGGGATGTGGCAAAGCTGGCTGACGTGCTGGGCCACTCCAGCATCGAGACCACCCGCATCTACCTCATCTCCACCGGCGCCGAGCATGCCCGGACCCTGGATCAGCTGCGGCTGATCTCCTAGCTTATGACAAAATCGTTCTTCTGTCATTAAAATTGCTCCAAAATTTCAAAATACATAATTGGAGTAGTTTATATTTTACCATTTTCTGAAATAGAAATCAATCTTTTTTCCAGATTCAGGCATGACAAATCAGGCCAAAAAACATTTTGTCTTTTTGGCCTGATTTGTCGTGCCTTTTTTCAGAAAATCCTGATGTTTTAGACACTTTTTTCATCTGCCTGGAAAGGAGGAAACTGTCAACGCCGCTCTATCCCGCATATTTTCGATGACGGAAGAACGATTCTGTCTATAAATGGGAGGGAGTCGTATGGGGTAACGAAAGAGAGCCGCATCTCCGGGAGAACGCATTGCAGGAGCCCCAGACACAGGGGATCACGGTCACCCGGGAGCAGATCGGCTCCCTATCTGTCCAGCCTGGGGAACGAGGGCGGAACCCCAGCACAGTATCCTCCTACCGAAAGAAGCTGGAGCTGCTGTATGCCGCCCTGCCCGGCGGCCGCATCGGCCGGGGCACCCTGCGCCAGTGGCGGAGCAGCTGCTGGACCAGGGATACCCCCCAGCACGGTCAACACCAGCGTGTCCGCGGCCAACAGCTTCCTGGAGTGGCTGGGCTGCAGGGAGTTCCAGCTGACGGGGCGGCTCTCCTGCGGCAGGGATGCCCAGCTGGAGCTGACCCGGAGCGAATACCTGCGCCTGCTGTCCACCGCCCGGGCTCTGAGACAGGAGCGGGTCTATCTGCTGATCAAGCTGTTCACCTCCACCGGATTGCCGGTCCACGAGCTGGAACAGGTGACGGTGGAGGCGGCGGGCGAGGGGGTCCTGCTCCTCCCGGGGGGCGATGCCCCAGCGCCTCCCCGAATGCCTCCGGAGGGAGCTGCTGGACTACGCCCGGAGGCGGGGGGATCTCCTCCGGCCCCATCTTTGTCACCCGCACCGGCCGCCCCTGCGGCCGGGCCGGGGTCTCTGTCAGCATCCGCCGGCTCTGCCGGGATGCCCAGGTCCCCCGGAAAAGGGCAACCCGCGGTGCCTGCGGAAGCTGTATTACACCACCCGAGCGGAGATCGAGGCCACTGTGGCCCAGCTGGTGGAGCAGACCCATGAGCGCCTGCTGGAGGCGGAACAGGCCGCCGTCGGCTGGGGCGGCTGTCAGGAGGTGAGGGGCGCCTGAACACACCGCCCGCCCTGGGCGGGCTGACTACACTCTGTTCGAGATGAGAAAAGGAGAAATGCGACATGCGAAAACTGAGAAAGCCGCTGAGCTGGCTGCTGGCGGTCTGTATGCTGTTCAGCCTGCTGCCCGGCACGGCCCTGGCGGCGGACCCGGACCCGGCTCCGGTCGCGGACACGACCACCTACACCGACTGGGAGGACCTGTTCGGTGTGGGCGGAAGCGCCTACCTGACCACCAAGGACATCGGACGCATCTGGACGGACAAGTCCGTGTCCACCCAGGATATCACATTGCCCGGCACCAACATAGATGGGCTGGAGAACAACACGGTGAAGAAAGAGGCTGACGCCGACTTTCTGGTGGCCCTGTCCGGCCTGGGCTCGGCGGCCACCATTGTGGACAGGGTCAGTGTGCCCATCGACACCGTGCTGATCCTGGATATGTCGCCAAAAATGGGAGACCCGGATGCAAAAGCGGAAGCCATGCTGACCGCGACAGAATCCGCTATCCGCACCCTGATGGCCGCAAATCCCAACAACCGGGTCGCGGTGATCGGATATTCCGATTACGCCTCTGTGCTGCTGCCTCTGGATCACTATCAGAACGGGGCGCAAGCTGACTATTTTAATTATGATCCCAACACCATAGGAACTGGCGGCAAAGTAACCGCTTATGGGATCAACAGCAGTACAAATCCCGTCGAAAATACATTTGATATCGATCGGCAGAGTTCCGGCACCGATAAATACACCCAGTCCGGTATTTATCTGGGCGCACAGCAGCTTCTCAATGCCGACACCACCGTTAGGGTGGGCGGGGCCCAGGTCGACCGGGCACCCCAGATCATCCTGCTCTCTGAAGGCGAGCCGAAGGACGGCGATACCAACATCACCGCCCCCCGACGACTAACAGTAATAATATTCAAAAGTTTGAGCCCGGAGATGTCGGCGACCGCAATGAAACCCGCCACGCCCAGTCCTTCGCCATGATGATGACCGCCGCCTATGTAAAGGGCCAGGTCGCCGATCACTATACCCACGAGGGGGCGTTTATCACCATCGGTGTAGATCCGACACTGCAGACGCCCCCAACCTGGCCCGACTCTGTCTGAACCCAAAGGGGGAGCTATCCTCCAATACGCACGCCAATGATTTTAATAATTATTTCAACGACTATCAAACAAACAGCAGCGTTGAAATCATGCGGTATTACAGGGGAATTGGCAATTCTACCGCTACCTTCTCTGACTTCCCGGCCTCCGTCACCAGCCTCGCCTACAACGACGCGTACTACGAGGTAACAGATGTCAACAATGCAGAGGCATGGAAAGAGATCTTTGATGAGATCGCAAACGACATTGCCACTCAGGCGCCCACCTCTCCCACAGAGACCCCCGAGGGCGCAGAGGGCACCGGCGGGGAGAGCGGCTTCATCACCTTTACCGATGAGCTGGGCCCCTACATGAAGGTAGTGGGCACCCCCACCGTGCTCTATGGAGACCACGCGGTCAAGGCCACAACAAGCGACAACGGCGCTACTTACACTTTTACCGGCACCGTGGAGGGCAACGAGATCTATGGAGAGGCCGACTTGGCCGATCTGCAGCTGACCGTCACAACAGACGGGGACACCCAGATCCTCACCTGGAAGGTCCCGGCCCCTGATCCCCCCTGCGCACCGTCACCGCCAAGAGCACCACCGACGCTCTGGGTGAGACCACCCACACCATCCAGCAGACCCGGGAGGCCTACCCCATCCGCCTGTTCTACTCGGTGGACCGGGATGAGACCGTCACATTCGATCAGGACGACAATGAGTACCTGATCGCCCACTCCAAAGACGGCACCACCAGCTTCTACAGCAACGCCTGGGATGCCGCCGCCCAGGATGACGCTCAGTACGGCACCGCCACCGCCGTCTTTACCCCCGCCGATTCCAACGCCTTCTACCACTACACCGAGGATACCCCCCTGTATGTGCTGGTGGACAATGTTTCAGGCGGCAACCAGAAGCTGCTGACGCACCAGGAGGCCCTGGATCACCTGCTCCAGTCCACTGTTATTCCCGAGCGAGGGACTGTTGTGATCGATGGAACGACCTATAATATCGTGCGCGCTCAGGAGGCGCATAAAGGCCAAGGCGCCGCCTTCTTCTATGAACACCGGTATTATCAGGCGAAAAACACAGGGGACGAGGGCGAACTTGAGGCCGACCTGCTCACCGATTACCATCTGGTGCTTAACCCCAGGCGCTCATCGGCCACACAGATGGAGACGCCGACGGCCTATACATTAAAGCAGGCTCCGCCAAGCTGAGCCGTGTGTCCGACGGCACCGCCGCCAAGACCGACAATGTAACTAGCACCGCCGCCCACTACCGCCATCCGGTCTATACTGTGGACGATACCACGGTCACCGTCTACCTGGGCAACAACGGCCTGCGCACCGAAAGCGACCCCCACCGGGACGCTGACGGTGAAGGTAAATAAGACCACAGGCAGCAGTGTTCCCAGTCCCGAGCCCACATTCACCTACAAACTGGAGCTTTACAACGTATCGCCGGAGGGAACTGTAAACGGGAAGCTGGATACCCAGAAGGCCCCTGTCACAGTCAAGATCGGGGATGGCCCAGAGACTGCGCTGAACTCCGATGGGACCTTCCAGCTCCAACCCGGCCAGACCGCAACCGTTTCCGGTATCCCGGCGGGAACCGCCTATCAGCTGACTGAGACGGCAATTGCGGGCTACGAAGATACTTACCAAAATTCTTATCCCGGATATGAAACCACCCCACAGGGGCGGGTCGTGTATGACTCGACTGGCAATATAGTCGCTTCCGTTACCGTCAGTCACGCTTATGACCCCTCTCAGCGAAGCTTTACCCTCACTTACAACGGCAACGCAGTTCAAGGCAGTGTGACCAATGTCCCGTCTGCCCAGTCCAACATCACAGGCGGCACTCAGGTAACCCTGGCCGACGGCCCCACCCACAGCTCTGTAAACGGCGTCGCGGTAGCTTTCATCGACTGGACGGATGCAATTAACAAGACCACTACGATCCTGTCCGCCAACGATACCGCCCCCACCACCGTGCTCAGCCCCTACACTGTCAACGCCGACACCACCCTGTATGCCGCCTGGGGCTACGACACCGACAACGATGGGACAGCGGATGTCAATGAGACCAAGTACACCGTGACCTATAACGCCAACGGCGGATATTTCGACAGTGATACTTCTATCACGGTCAAAACCGAGAAGGTCCCGGCACAGCCCAGCTACAAGTTGAATACCACTGATTTCAAGCCCACCCATGCGGATCATGACAATAAAAAGGTGGCCTTTGTGGGCTGGTCTCTGGATAAAAAGGACACCATTTACGGCCTGGATAACGGGTATGATCCCAGCATCCTCACCGCCAAGGTGGATGTCTCCAAGACTGACGCAACCGTCTACGCCGTATGGGGCTATGACACCGACGGCGACGGCACGCCCGATGTGCAGGATGAGTCCTATGGCATCACCGCTTCTGTTGATGGAGGCAACGGCTCCATCACGCCCCCGACCCGCCATGTGATCGCCGGGATGGACGCCGCATTTACCATCACTCCCGAGGAGAACTACGCCCTGGATACCGTCACCATTGTGAAGAAGAGTATCGACGATTCCACAGTGGAAACTAAGACCTACCGCAACGACGGGAAGCCCGGGATTCCCGGCTATGCCAGCGACACCCTTATCCTGGAGGATGTCCAGTCCAACTACGCCATCACCGTCACCTTTGCTAGTGATAATGACGGAGACGGCACTCCGGACAAGTACGAGCGCACCCTGGCCTATGACGCCAACGGCGGATATTTCGGCAGTGAGGGCACGACCGAAAAGACGGAGACCGGCCTGAACGACGGGGACAGACACATTTTGAAATCCACAGACGAGTATCAGCCCACCCACGCCGAGCAGGATAACCATCAGGTGCTGTTCATCGGCTGGACCGCCACAGACAACAGCGAAGCTGTCTATGAGCGCGGCGATGGCGATTCTCTGCCCACCCTCTGTGGACGCACCGTGACCATCAGCGGCGATATGGTGGTCTACGCGGTGTGGGGCCTGGACGGGGACGACGACGGCAAACCGGATGTCACCGAAGATGACCACCACATCACCGCCACCGCCGGATCCAACGGCTCCATCAATCCTGAAGAAGCCTATGTGTCCGATGGAGGAAGCGCCACCTTCACCATCGCCCCGCCAGCGGCTACGCCGTGGACACCATTACCATTGATGCGGACGAAGCAGGTGAACAGGTCCTCACCAATAACGGCGGCTCCCTCCCCACTGGTGTGGCCGAAAAGTGGGCCTCCTACACCTTCTCCAATGTGACGGAGGATCACACGATTTCTGTCACCTTCGGTCTGGACGAGGACGACAACGGTGTGCCTGACGCCAACGAGCCGGGAAGACGCCTATACCCTGACCTACCACGCCAACGGCGGCGCGTTCGACGGTCAAACTGATCCATATGTGGTAAACGATGTGGCGGCAGGCCCGCATACTCTGAGCGACATCGCTGCTCCCACCCACGACGCTGTGGAGTACAACGGACAGCAGGATGTCCCCGTCCTCTTCATCGGCTGGATGACTGAGGACGACCACGAAACCATTTACAGCGTCGAGGACACCGCCCCCGACACCGTGACCTCTGTCTCTATGGATGAGGACAAGGCGGTCTGGGCCGCCTGGGGCTATGACGAGGACGGCAACGGCGAGCCGGATGTCACCGAGACCCAGTACACCGTCACCGCCCGCGTGGAGGGCGAGGGCGGCTCCATTGATCCGACCAGCAAGACCGTAAACGCCGGAGAGGACGTGGAGTTCACCATCGACGCCAAGGACGGCTATGCCCTGGACACCATCCAGGTGAACAGTAAAACTGAGTACACCAACGACGATATAACCGCTCCTTTTAAGGGCACCTGGACGCTGGAAAATGTTCAGGAAGCGGCCGAAGTTGTGGTCACCTTCGGCGAGGACGAGAATGACAACGGCGTGCCCGACGACAAGGAGGAGCCGGAGGAGGAGCAGTACACCGTCACCGCCTCCTCGGACAACGAGGAGCAGGGGGCTCCATCGATCCCACCGAGGCGACCGTAGACGCCGGAGATGATCTGCCCTTCACCATCCACGCCGAGGACGGCTGTGCCCTGGACTACATCACCGTCAACGGCGATGTGGTCTACTCCAACAACGACCCGGAGAACGCCTTTACCGGCAGCTGGACCCTGGAGGATATCCGGGAGGACAGCGAAGTGGTGGCCTATTTCGGTGCAGATGAGGACGAAGACGGCGTGCCCGACGAGCCCTCCTATGGACCATCGAAGCCTCCGCCGGAAGCGGCGGCGGCATCGACCCGGAGGGGGATGTGTTCGTCCCGGACGGCGGGGACCAGCGCTTTGACTTTGACCCCGACCGCGGCTATGAGATCGACCGTGTCCGGGTGGACGGAGACAGTGAGCGTGTCCGCAGCTCCCTACACCTTTGAGGAGGTGACGGAGAACCACACCATCCGCGTCACCTTTACGGAGACCGACGAGGGCGGTGACGATGATGACGACGATGACGACGGCGGCATCACCTATCTGACCATCACCGCCACGGCCGGCGAGGGCGGCTCCATCAGCCCGGACGGCCGGGTGCAGGTGGCCTATGACCGGAACAAGAGCTTCATCATCCAGGCGGACGAGGGCTATGAGCTGGCGGACGTGCTGGTGGACGGCAGGAGCGTGGGAGCCGTGGGCCGCTACACCTTCGAAAAGGGCATAAGAACCACACCATCACCGCTGTCTTTACCGCCAGCCAGAAGCTGAACGGCGTGGACCGCTGGCTGAATACCCGGGACCACATCGCCTACCTCAGCGGCTATCCCGACGGCACCTTCGGCCCTGACCGAAACATGACCCGGGCCGAGGTGGCTCAGATGTTCTACGCCCTTCTGAATGACCAGAATGTGCCCGCCACGGTCTCCTTCTCCGATGTGCCCGACGGCGCCTGGTACGCTGACGCGGTGGAGACGCTGGCCTCCCCTGGGCATGTTCACCGGCTATCCTGACGGCACCTTCCACCCCAACAGCACCATCACCCGGGCTGAGTTCGCGGCGGCGGCCCTCTCCTTCGCCGATATGGCTCCCAGTGCCCGGTGCAGCTTCCCCGATGTGTCCGCGCAGGACTGGTTCTACCCCTATGTGGCCAGCGCCGCAGAGTACGGCTGGATCGGCGGCTACCCCGACGGCACCTTCCGCCCCAGCGGCTCCATCACCCGGGCCGAGGTGGCCGTGATCGTCAACCACATGCTGGGCCGGACCCCGGACCAGAGCTTCGTGGACCGCAGCCTGGACCGGCTGGTCAGTTTTCTCTGACCTGAACAGCAGCCACTGGGCCTTCTACCCCCATCATGGAGGCTTCAAACAGCCACGACCACATCAAGGCCGGCGGCTCCGAGAGCAGTGGACCGGCATCAACAACTGATCCCGGCTTCCCTCTGTCCCGTAGAAAAAGGGCCCGTGGGCACGACAAGTCGTGCTCACGGGCCTTCGTTTTCTATGCCTTGCTCTCCAGTCGTCATATATACATAGGAAAGGCCCGCCGCTCATGGCGGCGGGCCTGAAGAGGAGGTATCGTCAACCCGGACATCCCCGTCCTAAAAACAGCAGGGCTCCGGAAACGCACATTACAGAGAACCATGGAGAATCTCAAGGACTTGGCGGAGCTGATCCACTGGGATCTGTCCCGGCGCAGACACCTGTCCCACCGCCCCGAAGGTCATGGAGGAGCCGAACACTTCGCCACACAGGCGGCTGACCACCCCTGGGAGGACATGGACATGGTAATAATAGGGCGGTCCGCATAACAGCGCGCCATCTCCTCTGTGGCTGACAGCAACGTCAGCACATCCCCTGCACTCCGGGGCATCACAGCGATTTTAGGGATGTCGGCCCCCATATCCCTGCATTTTCCTCAGGCGAAAAATCAGGTCCGCCTGGCTGGGTGTTCTTTGAAAATCGTGATTGGAACCCACCACGATCCTGCCCGCCTGATGGATCCCGTCGATATTCTCCCGCACCACACTGTCCCCGGAGAAAATCTCGTCTCCAGATAGGGCTGCCGCCAGGTTGAGCTGAGTATAACGATCCAGTGAGTTCCCGCTCACCGCCCTCCTTTCTGGTACGGAATGTGAAGAGGATCGGAATGTTCCCCAGAGCCTCCCTCAGTGCCCGTAGTGTGGACAGCACAGACGGCAGATCATTTACATCCCTGATAAAAGTCTGCCATTCCACCACATGCAGTGGGATATTTGTCAGCTCCTGGGCCTTGGTCAGGATCTCCCCCCGATTCTTGCCTACAATCTTAGGACTCACAATTTTGTCCTGCCACACTTTTTTCGTCATTCTCCAGCACCTGATACATCAATTCAGAAGGGATTTCCCGTCCTGTCCAAAGTGCGATCTGTTCTACACCCTGATAGATCACCATCCCCAGCCCATTCAGCGTCCTGCATCCCATTTTCTCCGCTTCCCGCAGGAATCTGGTCTGCTTCGGCTGATAAATAGCATCATAACACAGCTGTCCTGGACGGAGCCAGCGGCAGTCCATGGGGGTCTCCTCCAAGTGAGGTGCCATTCCAAGCCCGGTCAGGTTGAGGACCAAATCGGCCTTCTCTGTCTCTCGAGCCAGCTGATCTCTCTGTCTCCAGTCCCCGGCAGACGCCTGGATAAAACTGGTTTAGTTCCTCGGCCAGCCGGAGAGCCATTCCGTCCAACGCCGCTGTAACAATGGTTTTGGCACTCATGGCGGCCAGCTGAAACAACACCGCCCGGGCTGCTCCTCCCGCTCCATAGGAAAAATGTGCTTTCCCACTGGATCAAATCCCTGTTCCTCTTTCAAAGACCTGGCACAGCCCATACCATCGGTGTTATAGCCGATCCAGGCACCGTCTCTTACCACCACGGTATTGCAGGCTCCCATCTGGCGGGCTGTCTCATCCATGCCGTCCAAATACTGCAGAATCGTCTCTTTGTAAGGTTTCGTCACGGCCAGTCCACCCAGATTCATCTGCTTCAATCCCGCCACCACGGTACGGAGCTGGTCTGACGATTTTACCTCCACCGGAATATAATAATAATCCAGCCCCAGCCGCTCATACACTCTGTTCTGGGCCAGATAGGAGACGGATTGACGCAGAGGCGTCCCCAACAGGACCACCAGCTTGGTGTCTACTGTAATATAAGCCATTGTGTTCCCCGTTTCTGTCCTCTCAGCCGGCCTGCCCAGCACAGAACGCGCTCTTCTTT
>VOFI01000569.1_pt1 | contig 12001 bp, 21 predicted proteins | sample 5384131 | NCBI WGS metagenome assembly VOFI01 (sample SAMN12384728, study PRJNA508395) | human gut metagenome | isolation source: healthy gut H | host: Homo sapiens
CGGGACATCATGGAGACTAACGTCCTCTCGGTCAACACCCATGAGGACAAGGAGGACGTGGCCCAGCTGCTGAACAAGTACGACCTGTCCGCCATCCCGGTGGTGGACGGCGACAACCGTCTGGTGGGCATCTTCACCGTGGACGACGCTATGGACGTCATTGAGGAGGAGACCACCGAGGACTTCGAGAAGATGGCTGCCCACAAATTCCTGTATCTGGAGGACCGGGAGAGCAACGGCTACTGGGACTTCTGGCAGAGACAGGCCGAGATCCCGGGGCAGGACTACGACACCGTCTGCGGCCTGCTGGACAGCATCAAGGGAAAGCTGGACGACAGCGGCGGAGCGAGGCCAACTGCGGGAGCGGCCAGATCATGGCCTACCGGAACGACCCGAAAGGCCGTCTGTGCGGCTGGGGGATCCCCCGGACCGAGTGCTGGGGGGTGAGGCTCCCCTCGGATTACGGGGCGGGGTGCCGCCCCAGCTGCGGCTGATGGACGTGCCGGAGGGGGAGTACGTGGTGTTCGAGCATGGGCCCCTTTGACTACGAGGGAGAGAACCGTGTCGTGGAAGAGCGGATCGAGGCCGCCATGGCCGGCTTCGACTACACCGGGGCTGGCTGCCGCCTGGATCTCACCCCGGGCGGCTGATGTATTTTTACTATGACCCCGGGCGGTGCTTCAAATACGTCAGGCCGGTGGAGCGCCTGGAGGGCGGGGGCGTCCGGACAGGGGTGAGGAGAGCGGAACAGGGACGGGGGGCCGGGAGACCGGGCCCCCGTTTTTTTGCCCCCGGCAGGGGGCCGGAACTTTTTGGGAGCGCGGACGTCTAAAGGAGCAGAGACAGCAGGCAGAAAATTTTCCGTTCCGTGCAGCAAAAGGGCGGGCTCATCCGTCTGAAGGGATAGAAAGGGGGAGCAGGGGATGTCTCAGATATCCAACCGGCCGGTGGATTGGGAGACGCTGGTGAAAGAGAATGAGGACCGCCTGTACCGGGCGGCGCTGGCCATCCTTGGGGACGCCCAGGAGGCGGAGGACGCGGTGCAGGACACCTTTCTAAAATTTCTGGAAAAGGCTCCGGCGGAGTTGGACAGTCCTCCCGCCTGGCTGATGCGGGTGCTGGTGAACGGGTGCCGGGACCGGCTGCGGGCCGCCTGGCGGCGGCGAAGCGTCCCCCTGTGGGAGTCCCTCCCCGCCCCAGAGCCGGAGGAGCGGCAGGAGCTGGAGGAGATCTTTTCCCTCCCGCCGGCAGACCGGGCTGTCATCCATCTGTTTTACTACGAGGGACTCTCCACCGGAGAGATCGCCCGACTCACAGGACAGGCGGAGGGGACCGTCCGGTCCCGGCTGAGGGGGGCCCGGTCCCGGCTCAGGCGATTGCTGGAAGGAGAAACAAAATGAATCAATACAAAAAGTATATGGACCGGCAGGGGGGTATCCCCGTCGCTCCACGCCCGGCTGACAGCGCTGGCGGAGGGTGACGGGCCCGCCCCCCTGCGGGGCCCCACCGGTACCGGTGGGGGAATACTGGCTGCCTGCTGTGTGCTGGCAGCAGGACTGGCCTGGGCCGGCGGCGTCCGGCAGCCGGATGGGGCCGCCCAGGCTTACAGCATGGACAGTGCCGGGATGCAGTCCGCCCAGAGCGGGGCCGCGCACCAGGGGAGCTCCGAGGCCATGGAGGAGGATGAAAAGCAGCTCTCGCCCCCTGTGTGGGCGGTGAACTACCCGGACATTGGGACGCTGTACCGGGGGAGGAGGGCCTGGGGGCAGCCTTGACAGACCAGGCCCCGGCAGCGGAGACACGGAGCCGGGCGCTGACTCCAGAGGAGCTGACCGCCCTCTTTCGGGAGGATCTGCTTCGGGGGGAGCTGGGCTGGGACTGCGGCCAGCTGGGGAGAGGCCCTGTATGACGCTTCGGGGGCCCTGCTCCGGGTCACAGTACGGGGGGGAGTCGGGGGAGGAGGCGCAGACCTCTTTCGCCCTCACCCTGGCTCCGGGAGACCTGCCCTCCCCAGGGGAGGCCGTCCCCGGCGGGACAGTGACGGAGGTGAACGGGACAGAGGTCACTGCCTGGCGACTGACAGGGGACCTGGACGGAGACGGCAGGGCAGAGGGGCTGTGTCACAGCCAGTTTCTGACCGGAGACATGTGGGTCGTCCTGGAGACTGAGAGCCGGGCGTCTGCCGGGGCGGGAGGAGCCCTGGGAGGAGGCCGCGCGATGGAGTGACAGCTTTCCTCTCCGCCGTTCTGCAGGGGGAAGGGAGACGCCCTGACGCTGGACCATCTGCTGGAGGCGGAGCCGTAAGAAAGGAGCGGAGAGAGATGAAAAAATGGATCGTTCCGGCGGCGCTGGTGTTGATGCTGGCGCTGGCTGCCTGCGCTCCGGCCTGCGTTTCAGAGCGGGCCCCGGCGGGGGGGGAGGGCAGCGGAGCGGGGGGAGACCACCGGGACCCAGGTCCTCTCCGATGGGGGAGAAGGCCCTGGAAGAGCTGGCGGAGCCGCCGGCGCTCACCGTATCCTGCGGCTGGGACCAGATCACCCTGTCCTGGTCGGGGAACGCCAGCTGGAGCAAAGCGGGACCGGATGGGGAGGGGGGAGACCTGGATTGCCTGCGGCCTCCACCCCCTGGACAGTCAGGAATACCCGGTCCTCTATACCGGCATCCCCGGGGCGGGACAGACAGAGGGGGAGGGTGGCCTCCTCGCCCCGCTGGCCCGCTGAATATGTGGGGCGGACCCAGGAGGGGGAGGACCAGGCGGAGACCCTGGAGGCAGAGAACGGGACCGTTCTGCTCCCGGGGGACGGGGACTGCGTGTATGAGATCTGCGCCCAGTGGGGTGATGTGGGCTCAGCCAGCTATGTGTTCCGCACCCGACCCCAGACCCGGCCGGAGCCCCTGACTGGCCTGGCGGAGCTGTACTGCCGGGCCTTGAGGGACCTGTGGGAGACTGATCCGGGCCTGAACAGCGGCGCGGAGCTGCTGGCCTTTTTGACTGGACCGGCTGCACCGGTCTGACGGAGCGGGAGCAGGAGGGGTCATGGAGACCTTAGGTGCCGAACTTGGGCTGGACACCCGCCGGGGCACCCTGGAGGAGCTGGCGGAGGAGGGTCTGATCCGGGCGGACCCGGACAGCGGCTTTGAGGAGTTCCCCGCCGGGCTGCTGCTCACCGTGGAGGACAGCATCGAGGCGGACGGGAGACACACCTTTTCGCTCCAGAAATACCGCTCCAGCCTGGGGGCCTACTGTTTCTATGACTGCACCGCCCGGCAGGAGGGGGACGGCTGGAGCTATGCCGTGGGGGCGGAGATGATCTCCTGAAGGGAGGAACCAATTTTTAAAATTTTTAAAGAGAAAAAGTCCCTCTTGCCGAATCGAGGCGAACTGGTTATACTGGACAGGTATATTGCCGAAACAGGAAAGAGGGGAACAGCTCTGGCACGCATACAGACACAGCGGGAGGAAAGCGCCGAAAGCGCAGCCCGCTTTTTCGGATCGGAATGGTGCTCTACGGAATACTGGTGGCTTTATCCGCCGTGATCGTGGGGGTGTACGTGGTGTGGAACCTGACAGTCCGGCCGCCTGAGATCCCCCCCAGGAGCCCGACCCGGCCCCCCGCCGGCAGCGGGAGCCAGGCGGCGGAGCCGGTGGAACAGGAGCAGCCCGCAGGACGGCAGCGGCGGGAGGATGTGTACAATTTCGTCCTTCTGGGCCGGGACAGGGAGAGCGCCAACACCGACACCATCATCGTGGTCAGCTACGATGTGGCCAACCAGAAGGTGGGGATGATCTCCATACCCCGGGATACGGCGGTAAACCGGGACTGGAGAAAGGACCCCAAGATCAACGGAGCCTACGCGGGGGCGGGGTGGACGTGCTGAAGGAGGAGATCGAGCAGACCTTCGGCATCCCCATCGACTACTACATCTATGTGGACCTGAAGGGATTCGTGGCCCTGGTGGACGAGCTGGAGGGGGTGGACGTCTATATCCCGGAGGAGATGAACTATGACGACCCCTATCAGGACCTGCACATCCACTACACCAAGGGCCAGCACCACCTGAACGGTCAGCAGGCCATGGAGGTGGTCCGCTTCCGCCACAACAACGACGGGGCGGTTACACCGACGTGGGGAGGAGTTCGTGGAGATCTTCCAGGAGTATGTCAAGACAGACCTGTCCACCACCGACATGCTCTACTTCGCCAGCCAGGCAGTGGGAGTGGACCTGGATACCGGCATCACCCAGGGCACTCTGGAGGGCCGGGGCGAGGGCGTGGTCCGGGGATACAAATACTGCTTTGTCTTCCAGGCGGAGGACATCCTGCCCACCCTGAACGAGCTGGTCAACCCCTACGACCAGCCGCTGACCGAGGAGGATCTGGATCTGCCCCAGGCGGAGTACTACTGGAACGGCACTGTCATCGACTGAAACGAGAACACCGCGCCCTCCGGCCCCAGAGCCGAGGAGGCGCGGTGTTTTTATTGCGGCGGTCCGCTAGGCAGGGGAGCTCTTCTGACTCCAGGGCGGGAGCGGTGCATCGGAGGATGTTGAGGTCATACAGCCGGATCAGAGCAGCCGCCAGCACCAGCAGGGGAGGCACGGGCATTGCGCCCGGCCGAGGCACAGGCTGCCGCCCCCCTGGGATCGAGCGGTGCAGAGAGTCTCCAGGGACAGCAGAAAAAAGTAGCTCAGGGGAGCCAACCACCAGGGCGGAGACGGCCAGCCGGGCCGGAATCAGGTCCGGCCCGGGATGTCCTCTCCAGAGAGGAGGGAGAGAAGGGCTCCGCGCTGCCGGGAGAGGATGGCCCAGGATAGGGCGGTGGCCCCGGTGAGGAGAGCCAGGAACAGCAGAGAGGCGTCCAGGGTGTTCAGCTGGCCCCCGCAGGGCGTCCCATCCCGTCTGCTCCAAGCCCGGCACCCCCGTTTCCACCATGTTTTACAGCCCTCTATCCTATGCCGCCCATGGGGAGCGGGTGAAAAAAACGCCTCCCCTGGCTGAAGGACCGGGGAGGCGCAGTCAATTCAGGCGGGAGAGCCGGTCCAGCACATCCTGGAACCAGCCGGGGAGGGGACACTCCAGCTCCACAAGCTGTCCAGTGGAGGGATGGGTGAACCGCAGCCGCCGGGCGTGCAGGCACTGGCCGGCCAGGCCGGGCACCGGCTTTTTGCTGCCGTAGACCACATCGCCCAGCAGAGGGTGGCCGATGGAGGCCAGGTGGACCCGGATCTGGTGGGTCCGTCCCGTCTCCAGGCGGCACTCCACATGGGTGAAGCCCGGGTAGCGCGCCAGCACCCGCCAGTGGGTCACCGCCTCCCGGCCGTTCTGCCGGTCGACGGCCATCCTCTTCCGGTCCACAGGGTGTCGGCCGATGGGGGCGTCCACGGTGCCGCAATCCTCCCGCCAGCCCGCCCACCGCCACCGCCTCATAGACCCGGGCCAGGGAGTGGTCCTGGAGCTGGGCGGCCAGGGCCAGGTGGGCCCGGTCGTTTTTTGCGGCGATGATCAGGCCGGAGGTGTCCCGGTCGATGCGGTGGACGATGCCGGGGCGCAGGGTGCCGTTGATCCCAGAGAGGGTATTTCCACAGTGATATAACAGGGCGTTGACCAGTGTGCCGTCCGGATGGCCCGCCGCCGGGTGAACCACCAGGCCCACCGGCTTGTTGACCACAATCACGTCCCCGTCCTCGTACACGATGTCCAGGGGGGGATATCCTGGGGGACCAGGTCTACCGGCTGGGGGGCGGGGATGTCCACCTCCAGCACGTCTCCGGGGGCGGTGCGGTAGTTTTCCGCACCGGCCTGCCCCGCCAGCCGAACCGCGCCGGCCTCCAGCAGCCGCTGGGCGGCGGAACGGGTCAGGTCAGGCACCACCCGGGCCAGGAAGGCGTCCGCCCGCTCGCCGGGACGGTCAGCGGTCCGCGTCAGCGTGCTCATGGAGGGTCCCCTTTCCTTCCAGCTTCTCATAGAAAAAAAAGACGTAATAGACGCAGGCGGCGATCCCGCCCACCACCACGCAGATATCGGCCACATTGAAGATGGCGAAGTCCATAAAAAGGACGTTGAACATGTCCACTACATAGCCCTGGAGCGCCCGGTCGATCAGATTGCCCACCGCGCCTGCCAGGACCAGGGTGAGGCGCAGCGGCCGAAGGGGTGGGCAAAGAACTTCTTCCACCCGCCACGCCCAGCACCACGGACATGACGGCGGAGATCAGGGTGAGCAGCCAGGTGTGCTCCCCAGCATGGAGAAAGCGGCGCCGGTATTTTGAAAGTAAGTCAGCTCCACCAGGTGGGGGAGGAAGGGGACATGGCCCCCCAGGGGGATGTTGTGGCTGACCAGATATTTCACCAGCTGGTCCAAGGCGACAAGGGCGGCGGCGAGCACAGCGTAGGGCATGGTGGTCCTCCTTTGGACAGCTCCCGAAAAGCGGGAGTTTTTGTTTTATTTTAGCACCTCGCGGCCGGGAGCACAACAGCGAAATGGGGAAAATCGGCTGGAAAGGGCCGCAGGGGCGGCGCTTCGCTTGCTTCTTGGGGCAGACTATGATAAAATGATACAAATTCCCGCACAGGAGCGGGCTTTTGGGGGGAGGGCAGACCTCCCCAGCTGATTTGAGGCCGCGCCGGGGAAAGGGCGTGTCTGGTCCGCGGAGCACCGCGGGCGGTGAGAGGGGGCCTTGGATCCGGACCAGACATGCGGAAAAGGATGAACAGAGATATGGAGATCAACGGCGAGATCGTCAACGAAGAGGTCCGGTACGCGGACCTGAACCTGTCCCCGGAGCTGATGCGGGCCATCGACAAAAAGGGCTATGTCCAGGCAACCCCGGTCCAGGCGGGGGCCATCCCCCTACTTCATGGAGTGGAAGGACGTGATCGCGAAGGCCCCCCACCGGAACGGGCAAGACCTTTGCCTTCGGTATCCCTATGGTCGAGCACGCCGATCCCCAGGGGGACCCAGGTCACCGGCCTGGTGCTGGCCCCCACCCGGGAGCTGGCCATCAGATCCAGGACGAGCTAAGGGACCTGTGCGCGTTCAAGGAGGGGGTGCGCACCGTGTGTCTCTACGGCGGGCAGCCCATCGACAAACAGATCCTCCAGCTGAAAAAGGCCCCCCCAGATCGTGGTGGCCACCCCAGGGCGCCTGATGGACCATGTGAAGCGGCGCACCGTCCGGCTGGACAAGGTGGAGACGGTGGTGCTGGACGAGGCCGACCGCATGCTGGACATGGGCTTTGTCCGGGATGTGACCCGCATCCTGGACCTGATGCCCAAACGGAAGAACCTGGGCATGTTCTCCGCCACCATTTCCCGGGAAGTGATGGATATCTCCTGGGTGTACCAGCGGGACCCGGTAGAGATCACGGTGCGCGCCGACCAGGAGAACAAGCCGGACATCCTCCAGTACCGCCTGGAGGTGGAACGGAACCGGAAGGTGGACACCATGGTACGCCTGATGGAGCTGGGGGGGTATGACCGGGTTATCGCCTTCTGCAATACCAAGAACATGACCGACCGCCTCACCGGTCTGCTGAAGATGCGGGACATCTCCTGCGAGGGCATCCACGGGGACATCCAGCAGCGAGTGCGGGAGAAGACCCTCCAGCGCTTCCGAAACGGGGAGCTGCGGGTGCTGGTGGCCACCGATGTGGCCGCCCGGGGACTGGATATCGACGATGTGGACGCAGTGTTCAACTACGACGTGCCCGACGAGAACGAGTATTATATCCACCGCATCGGCCGGACGGGCCGGGCCCGCCGCCGCGGGGCGGCCTATACCCTGGTGTCCACCATCACTGAGAGCATCCGGCTGGACGACATCCGCAAGAACACCGGCAACGAGATCCGGGCCGTCCGCTTCAACGAGGCGGGGGAGCTGGAGGAAGTGGGAGGAACGGGTGAGAAAGTGGCTGCGGCCGGACTGGCGGGCGCGTCTGCTGGATCTGTTCGCCTGTTTTCTGATCCCGCTCTACACCCTGCTCTTTACCCATGACACCCGCTGGTTCACTACGAATTTTTCCGTGATCGCCGCCGCCCGGGACCAGCGGCACGGCTTTTCCTGTGGGGGATGCTGGTGGGGGTCTATCTGCTGTGCGTCCTGCTGCCGGTGATGGCCGCGCTGCCCAGGCCGCTGTGGCCCCGGCTCTGCCTGTTGGGAGGCTTCCTGCTGCTGCTCGGCAGTGGTGCTGCCCTATACCCCGGATGAGCTGCCGAAGATCGCGGATCTGCATGTGATATGCGCCTTTACGGCCAGCTGCCTGCTGGTGCTGTCCCTGTTTCTGCTCCTGCTCCAGAAAGCGCGGCAGGACCGGCAGCGCTATTGGGACTGTATGAAGTGGCTGGGAGTGACGGTGCTGCTCTCCCTGGTGCTGTTCGCGATGGTGGGGATCATCAGCAGCGCGCTGGAGATCTTTTCGTCCTCTCCACTACCCTGCTGGCCCGGCGGCTGTGGTATCTGGAGCGGGGCGGTGGAAAAAATTAAAGCATTTTTAATCCGTTCCCTATGATTTTTCAGGTTCTGTGTAGTATCCTATCCACAGAAAGAACGTTTCGGCGATCTCATGGAAATGGAGTGAAGCATGTCATGGAGAAAAAAGAAGCTGTATAAGACAGAGGGGCCCTATAAGATGGTGTGCGGCGTGTGCGGCGGCATCGCGGAGTACTTTGACATCGACCCCACTCTGGTGCGGGTAGGCTGGGTGATCGCCACCTTTGTCACCTTCTCCACTGCCTTCTGGGTCTATCTGGCCTGTGCCGTCATCATGCCTCGTAAAAGCGACGTGTACCCCGGATACTGAGGAGCACAGGGCCGCCTGCCCCTCACTGAGAGAGGGCAGGCGGTATGTCTGTCTGAAAAAAGAGGAGGATACGGCATGACGCAGATACGTCTTGGGACCCCAGGCGATGCCGCCCGGGAGCGTGAGCTCTGGCAGTTGGCCTTCGGGGATGACGGGGCCTATGTGGACAACTTTTACCAGACCTATTACAAGCCGGAGCGGATGCTCCTGCTGGAGGAGGACGGCGTGGTCCAGGCCATGACCGCCTGGTTCGATACTCAGTTGGTCCTCCCCGGGGAGGGCCGCTTCCGGGCGGCGTACCTCTATGCCGTGGCCACCGACCCGGCGGCCCGGGGCCGGGGGCTGGCGGGCCGGCTGCTGGCGGGGGCGGACGAATACTTCCGCGGTCTGGCCATCCCTGCGGTGACCACGGTTCCGGCGGAGCCCTCCCTCCACAACTTCTTCGGGGCCAACGGCTTCCGAGAGTGCTTTACCCTGTTCCAGGAGGCCCTGGACCCAGGTGAGCTCCCTGCCCCCGCCTGGGACAACCCCCTGCGCCCCGTTTCTCCGGCGGAATACGGGGCCGTGCGGGAGAAGATCCTGGCAGACTGCCCCCACATCGCCTATCCGGAGGAGGCGCTGGCCTATCAGGCCGGATGCTGCGCCCTGTCCGGCGGAGGCCTGTTTGCGGGGGAGACGGAGGACGGCCCTGTCTGCGCCTGCGCCGAAGGGGACGGAGCGGGTCTGGTGGTGTATAAGGAGCTGCTGGGCACGAAGCTGCGGACCGTTCTGCCCCATCTGCCCCGGATGGTCCCGGGGGAGCGCTTTCTGGTGCGGGGCCCTTTGGCCCAGCGTCCGGCAGCGTCCGGCGGCTGGCAGTTTGGGATGCTCAAGTGGCTCTCACCGGATCGGGAGGAGGCCTGGGACTGGTCCCGCACCGCCTATCTTGGACTGGCATTTGACTAAAATCCTGCATTTTCTCCGCTGCCGCGGCCATCTTATGAGGCCGCGGCCTTTTTTGGGGAAAACGATCGATTTTTTAAATGGGATGTTTTGTTTTCTCATACCACAGTTTTTTGTTGTGGTAACATCCACAAAAAACGTGCTTGCGCTCTGCTGGAATTGTGTTATGCTATACATGAAGAGGGCAAAACGGAGCCCCTTCCCTGAAATGAAGGGAATCCGTCAGATTTTGACCAAACACACACATATATCAATTAGGAGGAATGAGTGCAATGAGCAAGTATATCGACCGAGTTCTGGAAGAGTGCCGTCAGAAGAATGCCGGCGAGCCTGAGTTCCTGCAGACCGTGGAGGAGGCCCTGACCTCCCTGGCCCCCGTGATCGACGCCCATCCCGAGTATGAGAAGGCATCCCTTCTGGAGCGGATGATCGAGCCCGAGCGGACCATCGAGTTCCGTGTCACCTGGCTGGATGACCAGGGCCACTATCAGGTCAACCGCGGCTACCGCGTCCAGTTCAACGGCGCCCTGGGCCCCTACAAGGGCGGCCTGCGGTTCCACCCCTCCGTCAACCTGTCCATCATCAAATTCCTGGGCTTTGAGCAGGTGTACAAGGATGCCCTGACCGGCCTGCCCATCGGCGGCGCCAAGGGCGGCTCTGACTTTGATCCCCGCGGCAAGAGCGACGCCGAGGTCATGCGTTTCTGCCAGGCCTACATGACCGAGCTGTACCGCCACATCGGCCAGGACATCGACTGCCCCGCCGGCGACCTGGGCTGCGGCGGCCGTGAGATCGGCTATATGTATGGCCAGTACCGCCGTCTGGTGGGCGCCTCCGAGTTCGGCGCTCTGTCCGGCAAGGCCGTGACCACCGGCGGCTCCATCATGCGCGCGGAGGCCACCGGCTTTGGTGCCGTGTACTATCTGGTGGAGGTCCTCAAGCACGAGGGCGAGTCTATCGAGGGCAAGCGGCTGGCCATCTCCGGCTTCGGCAACGTAGGCTGGGGCGTGGTGAAGAAGACTGCCGAGCTGGGCGGCAAGGTGGTCGCGATCGCTGGCCCCGACGGCTACATCTACGATCCCGATGGCGCTGTCACCGACGAAAAGATCAACTATCTGCTGGAGATGCGCGCCTCTGGCCGCGACAAGGTCCAGGATTACGCCGACAAGTTCGGCTGTGAGTTCCATGCCGGGAGAAGCCCTGGGGCCTGGGCGCCGACAAGGTGGACATCATGATGCCCTGCGCCACCCAGAACGATGTCAACATGGACTCCGCCAAGAAGATCGCCGCCAGCGGCATCAAGTACTACATCGAAGTTGCCAACATGCCCACCACCAACGACGCTCTGGAGTTCCTGAAGGAGCAGAAGCACATGGTGATCGCCCCCTCAAGGCCGTCAACGCCTGCGGCGTGGCCGTGTCCGCCCTGGAGATGGCCCAGAACGCCGAGCGGCTGTACTGGACCGCCGAGGAAGTGGACGCCAAGATGCATCAGATCATGGCGAACATCTATCACTCCTCTGTGGCGGCCGCCGAGCGCTACGGCCTGGGCTATGACCTGGTGGCCGGCGCCAATATCGTGGGCTTCCAGCGCGTGGCGGATGCGATGATGGCTCAGGGCATCTTCTGATCCCGATTTCCTCATCCTGATCCCCCTTCCAACTGTGCAGGGGCGCCGCGGTCTCCCGTCAGGGAGACCGCGGCGCCTCAGCTTATGGAAAAAGCCTCCCAGAGTCCGCACCCGCAGGCGCGGATTAAGACCTGATCTGTTTTCCCCGGCGGCATGTGTGCTGGGGAAAACATTTACCCGCCTGCGGACCCGCCGGATGCTGGACACTCTGGGCAAGATGCTGGATGACGCCATCCGGGGCGAGTTCCGGGAGTCCCTCTATGACGAGAGCCGCCTCTCCGCCCTGGAGACCCGGATGGCCCACTATCTCTCCGCATCCGCCGTATCGGCCAAAAATCTGGCGGAGGAGAAGGACGCCATCAAGACCCTGATCGGGGACATCCCCCACCAGACCAAGACTCCCATCGCCAACCTCCTGCTGTATGCCCAGCTGCTGGAGGAGCAGGACCTGCCGCCGGAGAGCCGGGAGTATGTCTCCGCTCTGGAGCATCAGGCGGAGAAGCTGCGGTTCCTCATCGACGCGCTGGTCAAAACCTCCCGGCTAGAGAGCGGCGTCCTTGCCATGACGCCCAAGCGTCATGGCATCCAACAGCTGTTGGATACCGCCTCGGCCCAGGCCGCTCCCGGAACG
>VOFI01000593.1_pt1 | contig 12001 bp, 21 predicted proteins | sample 5384131 | NCBI WGS metagenome assembly VOFI01 (sample SAMN12384728, study PRJNA508395) | human gut metagenome | isolation source: healthy gut H | host: Homo sapiens
TGGCTATCTCAAGTGCAATTCCCACATTTCCCCAGTCATTGCCACAGCGTCTGTAGTAATCGTCTAAGGAATGGTTTGAAATATTATATTCCAGACATAGGCGCTTTCTGTAGTCAGAGAGTTCCACAGATGCGTAGCGGTTAGCTCTGCCGATAAAGACGGAAATGCCATCCTGGGCAGGCAAAGCGCATGCAAGCAGGAGAAAAAACAGTAGCAAATTAATCTTTTTCATAATGTTTCTAAGTTAAATGGAGTTCTGTTCCTTACTGTGCGAATATTTGGACAGTTTTCCGGCAACTTCTATTCCAGTTTTTCTTTGGCTTTTTCAATTTCATCGCCGGCTTCATCCAAAGCCTTCTTTACCTCATCTGCTCCTTCTTCAATCTGATCCTGCGCCTCTTCGAGGGCTTCCTCAACAGATTCCTTTACATTTTCTACACGGTCTTTAACCTTGTCTTTAGCCTTTTTTTCTCTGCACGATGTAAAGGCAAGTGTAATTGTACATGCCAACATGGCGAATAATAATTTTCTCATATACTTACATTCTGGTGATATTGTGTAATTAGTTAAAATTCAAATGTAGAAATAAATATTGTGTTTGGCACACGATAATTGAGTAACCAATGAGAATATTTACCGAACAAGCATTAAAAGAATATGCAGAGAATCATCCCGATTCAAAGGGTTGCTTTGCAAGAATGGACTACTATTGTGAAAAGAAGCAAGTGGACCTGTTTTGCCGATATTAAGAAAACGTTTAATAGCGTTGATAATGTAGGTAATCAACGTTATGTTTTCAATATCAAAGGTAACAACTATCGCTTGGTAGTAGTGATTAAATTCACCATTCAGTTTGTGTATATTCGCTTTATTGGTACTCATAAAGAATATGATAAAATAGATTGCTCTAATATTTAGGATTATGACAAAGATAGAAAATCAAACCCAGTATGAATGGGCAGTGAAAAGAGTGGAGGAACTTCTTCCATTGGTGAAAGATGATACTCCTTTGAATGACCCAAACAGCATAGAATTAGGACTTCTTTCTAATTTGGTTGCTGATTATTCCGAAGAATTGTGGATGTTCTTAAACTTCGTATGTACGAAATGGGGCTTAATCAAAAATCACTTGCAAAGTTGGTTGGTGTCAGCCCTTCACGGCTAAGTGATTATATATCCGGTAAATGTGAACCAACTTTGAAAGTTGCTCGTGAGATAAGCCGAAAGCTAAATATTGATGCAAATATAGTGTTAGTGTATGATAGATGTTAAGGAATTAAGAATTGGAAACTATGTTTTCCCTAAAAATGATAGTGGAAAAGAAACTGTAATTGGAGAGATTTTTGCTATTAACAATTATTTGGTAAGTATAAAGGGGAATCATAACCAATATGATTATCATCTTCTTGAGCCTATACTTCTTACAGAGGAATTACTTTTGAAGTGCGGTTTTACAGAATTGTATTCAGACTCAAAGGGCTACATATATAGTGTCAATAATATCGAGTTTATTCGTTCCTATTTTGATACTCCAAGTTTATAAAAACGAATGAAGAGAACGTATTATTTGAAAAGCCCATAACCTATCTTTATCAGCTTCAAAATATATACTTTGCCTTAATAGGAAAAGAATGAAGTGAATTTATAATATATCATCTAATCATATTAGGCGTGATTCCATTCGGTTTCACGCCTTTTTTATACCATTTTACGACAATAAAACGATTGTCGTGTATCATCTATCTGATAATTTCTTACACAGCTTATTAATAGCGAAATTTACCGTAGAAATTTATAAATCAAATTCATACGGTATGACAATCTTAGAACAAATCTTGGCAGGGCTACAACAGAAATTCGCTGGGGTGGACACTGCTATTCTTACCCGCATTGCCACCAAAAAGGCAGAGGGTGTAACGGACGAGACAAAAGTAAACTCTATTGTTGAGGGTATCGGTTTTTCGGACGTGCTTAATTCCTATGGTGATTTCTGTGCTGGGGATGCTTCCAAGACCGCAGTTTCCAACTACGAGAAGAAACATAACCTTAAAGACGGTAAGCCAATCGAGACTACCACAACCACCAAAACGGAAGAGAATAAAGACGATGTGTCTGCATGGGCGCAAGCTCAGTTTGAAGCGGAAAAGGCTCAAGCAACACGTAGCCAGCAGATTTTGGCAAAGGCAAAGGAGTATGGTATTCCCGAAAACTAGGCCAAACGATGCGCCATTAAGGACGATGAGGACTTGGACGCATACTTCAAGGACTTGAAGCAGGAGTTTGCGAATGACGGCTTTAAGGGTGTAGCTCCTCCAGATACAGCAAAAAAAAGAACTGGAGAATGAGACTCAGGCGTTTGCGAAACACCTGATTTTAGCCGTGTGGTAGAATGTGGGTAGATTTTATAGGTTCTACTGATATTCTACTGCCATAGTTTGGCAACCCTTTCCTGGTAAGATATTCCCTACTCATAAATTTCTTGTTTACTTTCGCTGAAAAGTGATTGTAAATGAGTATATTTGTCATGTTTTATTGGTTAACGCCCATGAACGTGTCTTTAACAGGATGCGTTCGTGGGCTTTTTTTGTTTAATTAAAAAAGTTCGTAGATGAAAAAGAAACTGATTGTTTTGGCTGTTGTGGTGGCCGTGATTGTAGGTCTGCTGGCTTATTACCAGTATGTACCGTTTTGGGCAAGCATTGTGAGTACCGGTGCGTTTATTGCCGGCATTCTTCTCGGTTGGAATGCCAAGGGGTGGAGTGATGAACATGTAACGGGGATGAAGGTATGATGGAGGAACTGAATGAACTGTTCAACATCACCGGCGGGATAGTTACTACTATCCTGCTTCCTCTTTTCGGTGTGTTCATGTTCTATGATTCAAAGAAGCGCAAGGCGGCTGCGGAAGCGAGAAAGGCGGAAGCTGACAACATAACCGCTTACGCAGCAGAATGGAAAAAATGCTATGAGGAGGAAAGAACTGTGGAAGCTGAATTGAATGCCAAGATTGACAAGCTTTACAAAGAGAAAGAAGAAGACAGATAGCGCATCCATGAGCTTATCAAGAAGAACACTGCACTGGAAATAGAGAAAACAAAGCTGGAAGCCGAGATGGAAGTCAAGCGGTGTGATGTCCGGAAATGTGGAGGGCGGAAGCCACCAAGTGATTATTGATTCGCGGGAAGGAAGGTGTTTCGCAGCGGCTCCCTTCCCTTTTTAGCACAAACTTAAAGTTTAAACAAAGGCTTCTGCAAATGTAGTGTATGTTTATATTAAATCAAAGATGTATGAAGTATTTTACGATAAAAGAACTTTGCCGTTCGACAACTGCCGACCGCAAAGGAATTGACAACAGATGTGGCAGTGATATAGAAGCCAATCTGACTGCATTGGTGGATAGCGTTCTTGACCCGCTACGCGAATGGTACGGCAAACCTATCGTTGTGAACAGCGGTTACCGTTGCCTGGCATTGAATAAGGCAGTTGGCGGTGCGACAACCAGCCAGCACATGAGCGAACAGGCGGCGGACATTGATACCGGAGACAGACAGCAGAACAAGCTACTGTTCGAACATATCCGCAAGAACCTTCCTTTCGACCAGTTAATTGATGAGAGTAATTTTGCCTGGGTGCATGTGAGCTACCGGGCGGACGGTAGAAACCGAAATCAGGTACTGAAGCTATGAAAAAACTACCCTGGTTATTGGTTGTATTGCTGGCAATCGCTTGTGCGGCGGCTTGGTTCTGTCCGCACGAGCCTTTGCCGGCAGAAATACATACCGAAACAAAGATACAGACGGTTGTCAAACTTGATACGGTTCTTATCTCCGCACCGATAGCGGTCTTTTGGCAGATATTGCCGAATGACACAGTACGTATAGGCGATACCTTGCTTCATCGCAAACGGGTTGTGTATGAAGATAGTCTGTATCGTGCGGTGGTGAGCGGATATGTAGATCCGCGGCTGGATAGTATGCAAGTCTTTCCTAAGACGGTTTATCAGACGGTAACGAATGACATCTATTATCCGGTGTTGTCAAGCCGAAGAAGAAGCGTTGGGGATTAGGGTTGCAGGCTGGGTATGGTTATCCGGGTGGGTGGTATGTCGGTCTGCCAGGGTGAGTTATAATTTGTTTATGCGGTAGAAAAAACATACCTTTGTTGCTGTAGTAGTTTTACTTATCATTCATTTGATAAGTGGCCCCGGCTTCCGTCGGGGCTTTTCATATTTATAAAATATCCTTGTATTGTATGTCTAAGCGTGATGGTTTTCACCACTATCTCACTCTTCGAGGCATTCAGACCACTCACTTTCCATTTTATCGGAATGGCGCGGTACATTGTTGGATTTTACCGGTCTGCTGTCAAGCACAAACTCTTGACCAAGACCGACGACCTCCACAAAGGAGGCAGATGCCTTGCTTGTCTTCCACTGGAAGTCCACCCTGAAGTGGAACTGTACCAGTGGTTTCCAAGTGTTGCTGTCAGAAGCCATGCTTCGACTCGTTTTTAAGGTTATGCCGGAGTGACGCCTTCATGCGCAAGCACGATGGTCTCTATGAACGCTCCGTTGCCGTCTGCCTCGAATCCCTCTACGGTGTACTTCTTCGGCCAGGCATTGGTTAATTTCCAACTCAGCATAGGACTACGGCCCTCGCCCAGGAGGGTGACAGTTACACTTTCGCGCTGGATAACATTCATTTTCACCTGACTAATCCAATTCCATAGTGTCTTGTTGTCCTTGAACATCGCTTTCCCGTGATGCGGCTATGACTAACCGGCGAATAGCCTATGAACTGAAAAAATACCGGGAAAGGCTGAACGACATTGACTGTGCGGACTGTTACACAGCCAAGCAGCTGAAAACGATACTCACACGGCCGGATATCATTACACCGAACGTACACACATTCAACGAATTCATGAGACAATCAATTGAAAGGATACATGCGGAGGGACGCGTCAGCTATGCATCCATGATGACTGATACATTAAAGATGTTCGACAAGGCAGAGGGCGAGATACCAATGCTCGTCATGAACCACCATGTCGTCAGCCATTTTGATAGCTGGATGAAAAAACAAGGACACACAGACGGAGGACGGCAAATAAGACTGTGCCATATCAAAGCTCAGGTTAACGAGGCCATCAAACGGGGATTGCTCAAATGTAAAGAGCATCCGTTCGCCTATACCAGAATACCAACACCGGAACCTCGGGAAATGGACATAACACCTGACCAGATAAGACGAATCATGCAGCGCGACGTGTCGCACAGCAAAAGACTGACCTTGGCTAAAGATATGTTTTTGCTTTCATTTTACCTCGGCGGCATAAACTTTGCCGACCTCATGCAGGTAGATCTGTCGGGGACAGGAATAAGTTACAAAAAGGCAAAAAATATCTTCTCGGGCAGTTAATCGAATACACATTGGCATCCAACCGGAAGCACGGACTATTATAAATAGGTATATAGGCGATAATGGACGCCTGCACTTGGGATACAGATATACGGGTAAAAATCTTCAATGCTACATCAACCAATGCCTAAAACTGCTGGCAAAGGAAATAGGAATTTCCGGTGTCTTCTCGTTCTATTCGGCCCGTAAATCATTCGCGCAGATGGCCAACGAAATCGGTGTACCCGATGCCGTAATTGACTATTGTCTCGGTCACTCCGACCGAGGACGCGGTGTGTTGCGTTACTACACAAAAATCCGACAGAAGCAGGCAAACATAGCAATACAGCGGGTAATAGATTACGCCATTCACCCAGAAACTTATAAGGACTACGTGGATATGAGAATGAATTTCATGATGATGATGACAACATAACCCCATCCCACAAAAATATACGAAATAACGAAAATAATTCATGCAATGTTTGTATAATAACCAAAAGATTATTATCTTTGTAATGTCAAATAACAAAAAAGTAATCAACATGAGTAACGAACAAATTAAAAAGGATTTGCTTATACAAAGAGCATTCCTCAAAAAGAACTGGACCAACTAAGATTTATCGCCGAAGTTACCGGAACAAACCAAGAAAAGAGATTGACAAAAGGTTAGACCGGTTACTGACAATCGACAAAGTCTTAAAAGAGTTAGAAAAAAAGAAGTAAAACAAAGCCCCTCTCTCCGGAGAGGGCACTAAAAAATAAATATATGGCACTGAAAGATGAATTACTGGCATTAAAGCCACTACTTGGTACAGACTCTCAGAGTTCTATACCAGAATGACAGAAATAGCAGCCAAGTACACTTCGGAAGAAGATAAGAAAGCTATTGCCAATTTTGTATCAGAGCGCTTACAGAACATTGATAAGAAACTGGATGTTGTAGAAGAGAGCGCAATCAAACTACAGCTGCAAGAAGTGGCTGAAATAGTCTCTCTAAGCTATCTTGCGAAGAAATACTTTAATAAAAGTAGGTCATGGCTGTATCAGAGATTAAATGGTAATCTGGTAAACGGAAAACCGGCACGCTTCACACAAGAAGAATTACAGACATTTAACGATGCCCTACAGGACATTTCTAAAAAAATAGGCTCACTTAGTATCTCATATTGATACTCTGTTATTTGACACCATCCCCGTAGTTGAGCCGCTACGGGGATTTTTTATATAGGCTATTATTACAATCTATTTTTATTTCGCTATCTTTGGGACCTATACAATAAATACCAATAATAATTCAAACAAATAAATAATGATACGCAAAATACTGACATATTACTCCAAACGACTGGACGAATACCTATCCGCTTTCCATCACCGACCCGAAGGACTGGCGACTGTGGGACAGATAGGAAGCAGTACGGAAGAACACCTCAATAAAATGGTGGTAAGCCTGCTGAATGTGGAGCGTGAGACTTCCGGCGGCATTTCTGCCCCCGTACAACACTGGAGATGGAAGATATGCCCGGATGCAACCACCCTTGCTACTGAACCTGAACATCATGCTGGCGGCAGTGTTCGATGGGCGGCAGTATGCCGAATCTCTGTCCCTGCTTTCGGACACGATGCGGTTCATCCAGTCCGTACCCAAATTCACGGTGGAAGGAGCGGATTACACGATAGAGGTGGTGAATAGGGTCAATGTAAAAAGCTGAGGGGTAAATTTATAAATTGTTATCTTTGTCTCCAAATTCATAGCTTATGGAGTTAAACGGTTATCGCCTTCTTCTTCCTGAAGGCACTTTAGACTACTTTGATCTTGTTGATGTGAAGGAAAGCGTAAATGAAGTTGTGTTCTATCTTGAGGAGAAAAATATCGTCCCTGAGAAGTATACAGATCAGGATACTGAATAATGAGTATATCTCTCGTAACTGGCGTATGGTGGCTGAAGGTACTCGTATGACGCAGGATTTTGCGTCTTTTTTAAAAGAACTATATTGATAGCTATCCGATCAGTTGCAAGCTCTTAGGTGTTTTATATGGGGTTGACGGGGATTTATTGGAGCGTCAATACCGTAACCATCTAAGTGGTTATCTCCATTGGGACCAACTTGTTCATGCAGAGGATTGGCTACTATTCGAAAAGAATATCGGTGCTTATCTCTGTATTGATGAGGTAGCCCTCTCGCGTGGAGAACTCTATACTGTACTGATCAATAAAGAAGCTCACGGTGGTAAAGGTAGTATGATTGCAGTATCATTAAAAGCTCGCTGGGAGGCGGACGTTCATACGGTGCACCTGTTTTCTAATGGAGATACAAAGAAAGCAGTTGTTAGCGAAAGTTATTTATCTGCTTTACAAGAAAGGAATCCTTGGACTCAGTCTCAAAGAATACGGGCTGAAATTCTTTCAAGGAATATCCCGATATAAAGAAAGGATATTATCTGTCTATGCGGTTAGGTTAATCTATCATCAGTGTAAGTTTAAGGATATCGCTTTGACAAGGCTGGCAAGGTGGTATGATGAAGTAGATAAATCAGGGTTACTCACTGGCGACCTACGCGTTACGAATGCGTTGCTCTACCAACTGAGCTATAGCGGCAATGGGTTTTCGATTACGAGGTGCAAAGGTACATCTTTATTTGAATTTGCAAAAAGAATTGCCTGATTTTTTAGAAATATTTCTGTCTGGCATTTTTTCTATATTTGTGTATTTATCGGAGATATTATGGATAAATCCGTATAGTAAAGACGTTTAACTCTATTGGGTGATTGGAAAAGTACTGTTTGGTATAAGTGGTGTTTGTGGCAAAATACCGGTTGTATTGAAGCCCGGAATTAATTCTTTTTCCAAAACTTCAAAAGGAAATAAATGTATATTATGAAAATAATGTATTACCTTTGTCCCCAATTAAAAACATTACTAGATAACTAAAAGATTAATCAAAGATCTTACTTATGCGTAAATTTATACTATTGTGTTTGTTGGTATTTACGGTATCAAGTGTGGTATTTGCCCAACAAATGACGGATGAACAAGTCATTCTGTACGTGCAAGAGGCTCAGAGTCAGGGGAAGACACAACAGGAGATGTTGGTTGAATTGATGAAGAAAGGAGTCACAAAAGAACAAATCCAGAGAATACAGTCTAAATATTCAGGCAAATCGGACGGAAGCTCTGAGGAAAATGCCAATTTCATGGGAGAAGCGAACTCCCGTTTACGTACGCAGAAAACTTACGAGAACAAAAACAAGAATATCTCTCAGGATGAATCCGGCTTGGATAATCTCGGTTCCCAAAAGCAAAGTATTAAAGGGCTGCGGGCGAAATCGGCCCAGCAACGCAATGGATATGGAACGGGGGTGAATAACAATGGACAGCCGGGTTATGGTTATAATGGTCCTAAAAAGCGCGGAAGACACTTTTACACAACAGATTTTCGGACATAATATTTTCGATAACGAATATCTGACTTTTGAACCCAATATAAATGTGGCAACGCCCGACAATTATCGTTTGGGGCGGGCGATGAAGTTATTATTGATGTTTGGGGAGCTTCCCAGACTACGATTCGCGAAAAAATCTCGCCTGAGGGTACTGTGCAAATTGCAAAGTTAGGACCGGTTTATCTGAGTGGAAAGACCGTAGAGGAAGCCAATGATTATTTGAAACGCGAATTTGCCAAGATATATGCTGGTGTTGCGGGAGAAACTCCCAATACGCAAATAAATTTGACGTTAGGCGAAATCCGTTCCATTCAGGTGAATGTTATGGGTGAAGTTGTCGTACCGGGTACTTACACCCTCTCTTCATTCGCATCAGTTTTCCATGCCTTGTATTGGGCCGGCGGAGTAAATAAAATCGGTAGTCTTCGAAGCATAAAAGTTATACGCGACGGAAAGACGGTTGCAGATTTGGACATCTACGATTTTATCATGGAAGGTCGGCTGAAGGATGATATCCGTCTTCAGGATGGTGATGTGATTCTTGTCAATCCTTATCAGACTCGGTGCAGATATTGGGTAAGGTAAAGCGTCCTATGTATTATGAAATGAAGCCTACGGAAACAATCGGTACGTTGCTGAGATATGCCGGCGGCTTTACGGGCGATGCATATAAAAAAGCCATCCGTCTTGTACGCAAGAGCGGACGCGAGCATCAGATTTTCAATGTGGACGAAATGGATTATTCGGTATTCCGCCTGGAAGACGGTGATATGCTTACGGTGGATTCCGTTCTCAACCGTTTCGAGAATCGTGTAGAGATTCGCGGTGCTGTTTACCGTGAGGGCTTGTATCAGCTGAGCGGAGAGGTGAATACCGTGAAACAGTTGATAAAGAAAGCGGAAGGTGTACGTGGAGATGCTTTCCTAAATCGTGCCGTAATCAATCGTGAACATGAGGATTTGACGCGCGAGGTTATTTCCATAGATTTGAAAGGCTTGTTGAAAGGTGTGGTTGCGGACATTCCTTTGCAAAAGAATGATATACTTTATATTCCCAGCATTCAGGATCTGAAAGAAAGAGCCTACAGTGACTATCCATGGTGAGGTTGCTGATCCGGTACTTATCTTTATGCCGACAAGATGACCATCGAGGATTTGGTCTTGGAATCGGGTGGCTTGCTTGAAGCGGCTTCTACAACGAAAATAGATGTATCGCGCCGTATTAAATCTCCCAAAAGCACGGACGACAGTAATATTGTAGGCGGACATTTACCTTTGACCTGAAAGACGGCTTGCTGATAGGAGCGGGAGCGAGAATTTCTATTTGGAACCTTTTGATGAAGTGTATGTCCGTAAAGCCCTGCTTATCGCAAGCAGAAAAATGTGGGGATAATAGGAGGCATTGTTTTACCGGCACTTACGCGTTGTCCAAGAAGAATGAACGTTTGAGCGACCTGGTCGCTAAAGCCGGTGGTGTTACATCCGATGCTTATGTAAGAGGAGCCCGTCTTATCCGTAAAATGTCGGAGGAAGAGCTTCGCAGAAAGGAAGATGCCACCCGCATGGCTATAAAAGGTCGGTGCAGATTCAACTACTTTATATGTATATACGGTAGGTATTCATCGGATGAGGCTTTGAAAAATCCGGGTTCTGATTATGATATGGTCTTGCGCGAGGGGGATGTATTGTTTATTCCTGAATATGTAAGCACAGTGAAAATCAACGGTCTTAGTGATGTATCCTAATACCGTACTGTACAAAGAGGGAGAGAACAGCCGTTACTACATCAATCAGGCGGGCGGATATGCTTCGAATGCCAAGAAGCGCAGTGCTTTTGTGGTTTATATGAATGGTACCGTATCCCGCATACGTTCCGGTAGTAAGACGGCAATCGAGCCCGGATGTGAGATTATCATCCCGACTAAGGATCCGAGTAAGCGTATGAGCGTAGCCGAAATGGTAGGTATGGGTACTTCTATTGCCACTTTGGGCACAATGATTGCTACTTTGGTTAATCTCTTTAAGTGATAAGGACAATGGACGAAGGTAAAATACAAAAAGTCTCCGCAAAAACCGGAGGAACAGGAAATTGATTTGATTGAGTTGGCTCAGAAAGTGTGGGCCGAGCGTAAAATGCTTTATAAGGTATGCGGTATTGCGGCTGTGATTGGCTTGATTTAGGATTCAGCATTCCTAAAAGTATTCTACGGAAGTGACATTGGCTTCCGAGTGCAAGTAAAATGAATGCCGGGAGTATGGGGCATTGGCTGCTATGGCTGGCATCAGCAGGCGGTTCTGTCGGAGAAGATGCCCTGTCGCCCGAACTGTACCCCCGATATCGTTAAGTCAACTCCTTTTCTGCTGGAGTTGTTTGATGTAAGGGTCAAAGACCAGAAAGGCAAAATAGATACGACCTTATCTGGATAAATACCAGCGTTCGTCATGGATGGGTGCTGTAATATCTGCGCCATTCAAAGGTCTTTGGGTTGGACCTTGTCTTTATTCAAGGATAAACCGGAGAAGAAGGAAGGAAAAAATCGATCCGTTCCACCTGACATTGGATGAGGCGAAAGTAGCGGATGCTTTGAGTAAGCGTGTCTTGGTTACGATTGATAAAAAAACAGGGGTTACAACTTTGGAGGTTACTATGCAAGACCCTTTGATTTCGGCTTCGTTAACTGATACCGTGATGCATTGTTTGCAGAATTATATCACAAATTACCGTACCAATAAAGCCCATATGGCAAAGATACAAAATATTTCAGAAATTCACCCTACTTTGGGTTTTACAGAATTTGATATTCTGGAAAAAATACCGCAAGAGTTTTAATGAGAGTGAGCTTGGCAAGCTTCATTCGGTCTTTCCGTTTGCCACAGTGACACAGTATTTCATTATCAAATACATTGATATGTCCGAATTCTCGGAAAAACCTGATTTACCGGTGTATATTTTGAATGAACGGCATATCTCATGATAATTCCGATTCCTTGAAGGACTGTATCCCAACAACTTACATTAACGAATATAATGTTTTTTCTCCTTTCACGCAACCTTGTAAATATTCACCATAAGTCATAGCCAATGCCATACTGATGATGAAAAAATCGTTATCAATACAAACCTGGTATCCTATTTTTTCAGTTAAGACTTCTG
>VOFI01000734.1_pt1 | contig 12001 bp, 16 predicted proteins | sample 5384131 | NCBI WGS metagenome assembly VOFI01 (sample SAMN12384728, study PRJNA508395) | human gut metagenome | isolation source: healthy gut H | host: Homo sapiens
CAGACTGTGTTACCTATAAGCCGAGAGTCTATAAGATACCTATGGTTAGAATGTTCGCTTTGGCGGGCGGACTGACGAACCTGCGAATGTACAGGTCTAAAAGAAGACCACGCAGAAATGTGTGGGTGCGTTAATGCGCAGTCGGTGTGGTTTAGTAGAAATTGATCCTACGAACGACCATGCTGTGTTACAGGCACAGGCAAGCCGACAGGTCTATAGCAGGAACCTACGGGTATGTATGAACAGATAGAACTATCGGAACGAGGAAAGGCAGCAGATTCCGCAAGGAATAGTCTGACGAAAAACAATAAGCAGACGAACTGCTGCTGAAAAGCAGTGGTCGAACCTATGATGTGCTTGCGTTATGTGAGCTACGGAGGAATGGCCACAAGTCGGTTGAGATAAACAGGCATTATTCAATCCAACATAAGGATTACGAGTAAGACCAAAAGGGTCACTTTCGAAAGGAGGTGATGCCTTATGCCAAAGAAAAACAAAACTCTATGTGTAGATGACCTACGTCATGCCGAGTATTACGGTATGCAGCCAGTTTTTGATGAACTCTATCATCGAAGTTTGGAGGGAGAAAATTTTATCGACCTTATGGATTTAATTCTGAGCCGGGACAACATTCTTCTGGCATATCGGAACATCAAAGCAAACGGAGGAAGCTACACAGCAGGAACAGACAACAAAAACATCAGTGACATCGGGTGTTTACCGCCCGAAACAGTTGTGGAGAAAGTGAGGTTTATTGTCACAGGAAGTCATCACGGATACCGACCAAAACCGGTCAGGCGCAAAGACATTCCGAAGCCAAACGGAAAAAACCGTTAGGTATTCCCTGTATCTGGGATAGGCTGATACAGCAATGTATCAAGCAGATCATGGAACCAATCTGCGAAGCGAAATTCAGCGACAACAGTTACGGCTTTCGCCCGAACCGTTCCGTGGAACACGCCGTGCAGAAAACTTACACCATGCTTCAACGCATGAACCTGCATTATGTGATTGAGTTTGATATAAAAGGATTTTTCGACAACGTAAATCACAGCAAGCTAATACGGCAAATATGGGCAATGGGAATACACGACAAACAGTTGATTTTTATTATCAAGCGGATTCTGAAAGCACCGATTAGAATGCCAGACGGCACTACACTCATTCCAGACAAAGGCACTCCGCAAGGCGGTATCATTTCACCGTTGCTTGCCAATATCGTGCTGAATGAACTGGACAAATGGGTTGAGAGCCAATGGCGCAAGGCATTCCTCAAAATGAGGAAAACAGGGTTGAAAGAAATGTATATCGTGAGATATGCAGATGATTTCAGAATTTTCTGCCGGAATAAAGAGGACGCTTTGAGAACGAAAGAGGCTGTAACGGCATGGATAACCGAGAGGCTGAGGTTGGAGGTATCGCCAGAGAAAACAAGGATAGTCAATGTTAGAAAACGCTATTCAGAGTTTCTTGGGTTTAAGATACGAGTCAGACCGAAAAGCAGGAAGTACATCGTGCAATCTCATATCTGTGACAATCATGATTTTGTCATGGTTAGTGAAGCAATCACTTAGAGCATTTTTTGTTTCAGGAGGTACAGCCATGAGAAAGCATTTTTGTTTCAGGAGGAAATGAGAAAAAAAATTACCCCACTGTACGAGCGCCTGAGCCGGGACGACGAGTTACAGGGCGAGAGCAATTCCATATCCAACCAAAAACAGATGTTAGAGGATTTTGCCCGCCGGAATGGGCTGCCCAACCCTACGCACTTTACAGATGATGGTATCTCAGGCACCCGTTTTGACCGCCCCGGATTTTTGGCGATGATGGAGGAAGTGGAGGCAGGGCGTGTAGAGGCAATCGTCATCAAGGACATGAGCCGGTTAGGACGCGACTATCTGAAGGTCGGTCAAGTTATGGAGGTTTTGCGGCAGCGAGGCGTTCGTCTGATTGCCATCAACGACGGTGTGGACAGTCTGAAAGGCGATGACGATTTTACCCCGTTCCGCAACATCATGAATGAATTTTACGCCCGTGATACCAGCCGGAAAATCCGCTCTGTGTTTAAGTCAAAAGGCATGAGTGGCAAGCACCTGACCGGCACTGTGATTTACGGCTACTTATGGGACGAAAAACGGGAGCATTGGCTGGTAGATGAGGAAGCCGCCGAAGTGGTACGCCGTATATTCTCCCTCACGCTGGAGGGATATGGGCCTTACCGGATTGCCTGCAAATTATCCGCAGATCGGATTGAAATTCCCGTCGTACACCTTGCCCGCTTCAACGAGGGTGTGAACCGTTCAAAGCCGGTCAAAGACCCCTATGGATGGGGATCATCTACCATCGTGAACATTTTGAAAAAACGAGAGTATTTAGGGCACACCATCAATTTCAAGACCCGCAAGCACTTTAAGGACAAGAAAAGCCACTATGTTTCTGAGGACGAGTGGACGATCTTTGAGAATACCCATGAAGCCATTATCGACCAGCAGACCTTTGATTTGGCGCAGAAAATCCGCAGCAATGTACGGCGTTATCCAAACGGCCGATATATCGAAAAAGCGCAGGCGTCTGGCTGCTGCCCAAAAGAGAGCCGGAGAACTGGAAAAACTGATTTGCAAAATCTATGAGGACAATGCCCTCGGCAAGCTGCCGGATGCACGATATAGGGCGCTTGATGCACAGTATGCCAAAGAGCAGGACGCACTTGAGATTGAAATTGCGGAGCTGGAAAAGGCTGTTACCGGCTACGAGCAAAGCCAGAAATCAGCGGAGAAATTTATAGCCCTGATTGATAAGTACGAGAATTTTGACACGCTGACAAACACCATGCTCAATGAGTTTGTAGAGAAAATCCTTGTCCACGAACGCGCCCGAAAAGGCAGTCAGGACACCACGCAGGAAATTGAAATCTACTTCAATTTTTTAGGACGCTATATCCCACCATCCTTACAGCCGGTTCCTTTAACCCCGGAGGAACAGGAAGAACTGCGGAAAAAAGAAGAACGCAAGGACAGGCTTCATCAGAATTATTTGAAGCGGAAAGCCAGCGGCGCACAGAAACAGTATGACAAAGAAGAACCGCGCAAAGGCAGCATAGCAGCCAGCGCAGCAGTCTAATCATCACGAAGCAAAGGAGAATGAATATGAGTAAGTTGACTTACATTCGTTGTGGAGATTATGATATACCAAACCTAAAACTTTCTGAACAGCCGGAAACTTCTATCGGCAAGTACGGCAGAATGCGAAAATCCTACCTAAAGGAACATCGCCCCATTCTCTACAACCATCTGCTGATGAGCGAGAAGCTGTATCCACACCTGTTAGAGATTGAGCGGACAGCACAGGGGCGTGTGGAAACTATGTTGCCTCACATGATGGAGACTGCGGGTGTCACGGAAGAACTGAAAGCCTGTGACCCCATGCGTTGGGTGGGGCTGATGAACACATTAACGGCACAGATTGAGGAAATTTTAATCAGGGAACTGATTTGCAGCTGAATGGGAGGTGCGGGAAATGCTGACCTTTGAAAAGATTTTGAAAGTGTTTCAGGCATATCTGGATGATGATCCTCTGTATGAGGTGGTTCAGACCAGCCACGGTTATACATTGATGGCATGGGAACCCCACCGGAATGACTGGTACAGCGCTGAAATACAGAAAACCCCGGAGGATTTACGGAACGCTTTGTTGGGTACATACGCTAACTTTCTGGAAGATAAGATTACCGGAAATGACCGCGACCTGACTGTGACAGAAACCGCAGAAATCCAGCAGAGGTGCCGGGAACTTTTGGAAAAGTGCCGGGAAACATGATACAGAAACGCCAGAAGGAGGCCGCGATTATGCGTCCTCCTTCTGCTTCGCAGTCTGTTCCATTTTGAGCGCCCCGTCTATGGCACCTTCGATAATCGGCAGGTATTCTTCAGGGCAAAGCTTCAGCTTGTGGCTGACCCGTTGCCGCTGTTCGCTTTCTTCTCGTATAATCTCCGGGTTAAAATACCGTTCCACGGGAAGTCCGCAGACCTTAATCAACTGGATCATCACAGGCAGGCTCGGAATCGCACCTTGATTCTCAATGTTGGCAAGATACCGCCATTCAATCCCAACCATTTCTGCCAATGTTTTTCGTGCCAGACGCTTTGCCTCTCGTGCAGCTTTGACATCTGCACCGAAGGTTTCAAAACCGGGACAATCTTCAACTTTCGCCATATAACATCACCCAGTTACATTGTATAATTCATACTTCGCCCGTGGAATGTTGCTATATGCAGATTGGTTGAAGTTTATAATTCACATTTCGTTCCTTGCATTGTTCGAGAAAGAGAACTATAATGTACTCTGTGGAGGTGCAAAATGGACTATATGACATTAAAAGAGGCCGCCGAAAAGTGGGGCGTGACACCTCGTAGAGTAAATTATTATTGTGCTGCTGGGCGTATCCCCGGCGCTGTGAAGATGGCTGGTGTTTGGCTGATCCCAAAGAACGCAGAAAAGCCGACTGATAGACGCAGAAAGGAGTTTCAACATGAATAATGTTTTAATTATCGAAGATGATAAAGAAATTTGCGTTATGATAAAAGACCATCTGGAAAAGTACAATTATCAAGTCTTCTTCACACTTACTGGTGCAAATGCGATTGAACGTATAAAAGAATTATCCCCAGATTTAATTATTTTAGATTTAATGCTTCCTTTTATCAGTGGAGATGAGTTAATTAGAAATATCAGAAAATTTTCAGACGTACCTGTAATTGTTGTTTCTGCAAAAAGTTTAACATTCAACAAAGTCGAACTGCTACGCTTGGGTGCTGATGACTATTTAACAAAGCCGTTTGATTTGGACGAATTACTAGCGCGAATTGAACGCAATTTGCTAAGAAGTCAAAAAGATACTCCCAATCTTTGTTTGACCTTTGGAGAACTTTCCATTAATACATCTTCAAAAATAGTTACTGTTGCAGACGAAATTATTGTGCTTACAGCAAAAGAGTATCAACTTGTAGAACTACTGGCGAAATATCCTGATAAAGTTTTTTCTAAGCAAAATCTTTATGAAAGTATTTGGCAAGAACCATTTGCAAGGGATAATGATGTCATTAACACACATATAAGTAACTTACGAAAAAAATTAAAGGGCGAAGGCTGCCGAATTAAGACCATATGGGGCTTGGGTTACCGATTTGCAAAGTGAGCTTTAGATAATCTTTAGCTTTACCTTTAGATTATTCAAGGAATTGTCTGCGATACTAAATAACAAGAAAGGAGCTGTGAAAATATGAACGTAACAGTTTTTGAAGCTATCAACATCACAAAAAAGTATCGCAATACACTAGCCCTAAATCAAGTATCTATGTCTGTAATGCAAGGAGATATTTATGGGTTTATCGGAGAAAACGGTGCCGGTAAAACAACAATGATTCGTTTACTAACCGGACTGGCGGAACCTACTACTGGCAAAATTGCTTTATTCGGTGAAAGCAATAAGAAACTTGCAAAGCAGCGTGAGCGCATTGGCTGTATTATTGAGAGCCCTTCTCTTTATCTTGATATGACAGCCTATGAAAATTTGGAGGTACAACGTTTGCAACGCGGTATTCCAGGAAAAGGTTGCATTGATAATGCTTTAGCATTAGTTGGTTTGAAAGATACCGGAAAGAAAAAAGCAAAAGATTTCTCTTTGGGTATGCGGCAGAGACTAGCTCTCGCAATCGCTTTGCTTGGGAATCCTGAATTTCTCGTACTAGATGAACCAATTAACGGACTAGACCCTACTGGAATTATCGAATTAAGAAACTTACTCAAAAGACTAAATAAAGAACGTGGAATCACTATTTTGATTTCAAGTCACATTCTCACGGAACTTCATCAATTAGCAAATAGATATGGTATCTTACATGAGGGGAAACTTTTACAGGAAATTACCGCTACAGAGTTAGACAAACGCTGCAAAAAGCATTTGTTGTTGCAAGTGAATGATGTAGCTGCTGCTAGTGTTTTATTGGAAAGCAAACTGAATACTTCAAATTTTTCTGTTATGCCAGACAAAAGTATTCATCTATATGATTATGTTGAAAATGCCGGAAAAGTATCAGCGTTGCTAAGTGCAAATAATATTACGATTTATCAGTTAGCACAATCTGGAGATAGTCTTGAAACTTATTACACTAATTTGATAGGAGGGTGCCAAAATGATTAACCATTTTAAAGCTGAATTTTATAAATTGCGTCACTCAAAGATATTGATAACTATATTAGGCGTATGTGCGGCGGTTATAATGGTCTCTTTTGCACTTGGTGACATGACTTTTTTTGGAGCCGGAGATGGAACAGAAAGTGTAATCGGATTTCAAGCTAAGTGTTATCTATCTAGTGAAATACCAACGTTTCAAACTGTTGCCCGCTCATCTCTTGCATATACAGCCTTTTTCTGGATTATTGGCATTTTATTTGCAACCATATTTTTTACAAAAGAATATAATACGGGTACAATCAAATTATCTGTTGCATACGGCACTAAACGAACTATTCTCTACTACACCAAAGCGATTACAATATTGGTGGTGTCTCTGATAACGTATCTGATTTTTGTAGCTACATTTTTCGTTATTGAAATCATACAATCCGGTTACATTCCAACTGCGAGTGAAGTAATAAACCTTTTTGGGATGGGCTCTTGCTTGCGGAACGGTTTTATTAGCATTAGAAAGCATTTCTATTTTTTTATGTGTCGTTATTCAAAATACAGGGATTGTAACAGGGATTTGCTGCTTATATGTATTCAGTGGAGCGTCTGTTTACTTAATGCTATGGAGTGATATGGAGACGGTTTCAATACCCTTAAAATTTTTTGTATATGGAAATTCTATGTACTATTTGATGAATTTCAGCTCTTGTCGCACCATGGGTATTATTGAGCATTTACCATTGTATTTCATAGGGTGCGTTTCTCTTTTGATTGTTGGCGGTCTTATTATGATTAGAAAAGAAATCAAGTAAAAAGGGAGGTAGAATATGGGTTGGGCGATTATGTTTCTTGTTCTGATAGCATTGGTCATTATCCTTTCAATTTCTTTAATTAATACCATGTAACTAAACAGCAAAATATACTCTATTACGCTCGTATGGCTTTATGCCGTCCGGGCGCGTTTCTTTTTTTTTGTCCCTATGGAGCCTTTATGCCGTCCGGGCGCTTTTGTCCCCTGTGGAGCCGGCGCCGGAGGAATACCTTTGCCGCATGGAAACGCTGCATGAGCTGATGGCTGTTCTGGACACCTGTACCGAGGCCCAGCGCCGCCGGTTCCTGCTCTATGCGCTTGACGGGCTGAGCCTTGCAGAGATCGGTGTGCTGTGCGGCTGCTCCAAAGTGGCTGTGTATCAAAGTGTGGAGGCGGTCAGAAAAAAATTTATAAATTTCTTTGAGAACAGGCTTAACCAAGTGAAAGGGATCATTTCCCTTATCTCAGCGAGAGGCGGACAGCGGACGAGCTGTCCGCCTCTCCGATTTTCAGGAGGTAAGCCTATGAAAACAATCAATCTGCGGTGGATGTATCCCCACTACCGGCATGACGAGTTTGTGGATGTTACGGACGAGGTATGGGCAGCGATGTATCAGGCCAAGCGGGAGATGGAGAACTATGAGCGTCGGAAAGTCTACCACCGCGCCTACTACTCTCTGGACGCATACAGCTGGCTGGAAAATTACGCACTGGAACACAGCAGATCGTCGGAAGATATTTTGCTGGAACGAGAAGAAATGACCACCCGCCTATACCTGATTGCAGCTCTGCCGGTGGCTCTGGCTCATGCCACTCCGACACAGGCCCGCCGTGTTCACGCCTACTACATTGCCGGTATCAAGCAGCCGGAAATCGCCCGGAGAGAGGGTATCCATAGCAGTAAGGTGCCATCCACCGGGGGCTGCGGAATATGCGCCGTTGCTATGATGTCCTTTTTCAAACAGAGTGAGGGCGTGCCTATGCAGACCATAAATCTCAAACAATATTATCCATTTTGCAAAGAGGACATTTTTGTGGAGGTGTCCGATGAGATCGTCGAAGCGTTTCTTCTGGATAAGAGAGCCGAGGGCGCCAGAGAACGCAAGATGTTCCGGTATAAGGCGTTTTATTCCCTCGATTGTAACGATGGAATCGAAAATGCCGCCATCGGCTGGGCGCAGCCATCGCCGGAGGATCATCTGATAGAAAAAGAAGAATTAGCCGAATACGAAGAACTGATACGGCGATTGTACGAAGCCATTTTTAAGTCCTGAAGGAGATTCGGCAGCTTGAAAACCGCAAGAAGATTTTGGAGAACAAGCAACGAAACGAAGAACGCAGGGTTCGCACCCGCCGCCTGATTGAGCGCGGAGCCATTTTGGAGGGGATTTTCCCGCTGGCTTCCAACCTTTCCGGCGCAGAGGTCAAAGCATTTCTGATTGCCCTGTCCCATCTTCCGGGGGCTGCGGAATTGACTGCAAACCTGCCAAAATCCGGGGATATGCCATAAGTCCCTTGTTTACAAGGGCGCACTTATACACCGTTGCCGGTGCTGTGCGCCCTGCCGGGGGCGTTGCGTACTTCGTCCGCGATGGGAAGCTACGCTCCCCAAACCCCTTGTGTGCTCTGCGCAGCCAAACACTCGCTTTGCGTTTCGCAGCGGAACCAAGCTGACAAATGAATGGGACGGCATGACCCATGACTACACCCGGAAAGGCGGCATTGTCCATGCGGAGATCATGCTGCCCGCCCACGCCCCGCCAGAATTTGCAGACCGTTCTATCCTCTGGAACAGCGTGGAGCAAATCGAGAAAGCAAGGGACAGCCAGCTTGCCCGCGAGATCGAGGCAGCTTTGCCCCGCGAACTGTCCATAGAACAACAGCTTGCCCTTGTCCGCGCCTATGTGAAGGACAACTTTGTAGACAAAGGAATGTGTGCCGACTTTGCTATCCATGACAAGGGAACCGGTAACCCTCATGTCCATATCATGCTGACGCTCCGGCCTTTGAAAGAAAATGGACAGTGGGGCGCAAAGTGCCGCAAGGCATACGATCTGGACGAGAATGGACAGCGTATCCCGGATGGGAAAGGCGGCTGGAAAAATCATCGAGAGGATACGACCGACTGGAACGATAAAGAAAATGTGGAGATTTGGAGGGCAGCGTGGGCGGCCTACATCAATCGGGCGCTGGAATCTGCCGGCAGACCGGAGCGCATTGACCATCGCAGCTATAAGCGGCAGGGCATTGATAAGATTCCCTCTGTCCATCTGGGGCCAGCCGCCAGCCAAATGGAAAAGCGCGGCATCCGCACCGACAAGGGCGAAGTAAACCGGCAGATCGCTGCCGACAACAAGCTGCTGAAAGAAATTAAAGCCCGCATTACCCATCTTTATCGCTGGTCGAAAGACGAAGCGGAAAAACCACAAACGCAGCAAAGCAGCTTGACCGCCTTGTGGGAAGCCCAGCAGCAGTTGAACGCTCCCCGCACCCGCACCGGCAAAATCCGGGCTTTGCAGGAAAGCGCTGCACTATTCAGCTTTTTGCAGGCAAACGGCATCCAGTCTATGCAGCAGCTTCATGAAAAAATCGCTGATATGAACAGCCGTTACTATGACCTGCGGGGAAAGATCGTCAAGGCCGAGCGCCGGATCACTACCCTTACCGAGCGCGGGGAGATGTGGGAACAGTACAACCAGTACAAGTCCATCCACAAGCAGCTTGCCAAAGTAAAGCCGGAAAAACGGGAACAGTTTGAACAGCGCCACAGCCGGGAACTGATTCTGTATGACGCAGCGGCCCGGTATCTGAAAGAACTGAAAGACAGCGGCGAGGCAATCACCCCAAAGGCATGGCAGCTGGAAATTGACCAGCTGGCCGCTGGAAAGCAGACGGACACGCTTGCCATGAAATCCATGCGGGAGGATTTGAAAGCAGTGGAACGGCTCCGCAAAACCGCCGAGCAGTTGTCCCGACAGGAACTGGACAAACCTCACTTGGCGTACTCCTTTCAGGTGCGTCGCGTTTCACGACACCCTTTTGCACACAGAAAAACCGCCGTACAGGTTTCCCCATACGGCGGCAGTCGGTTTATTTGCCGAACAAGTCGCTGTGTGTGCCGGTGCGGGCCAGCGTCAGCACCAGAACATCATCTTCTATGCGGTAGACAAGCAGCCAGTCCGGGAGAATATGACATTCCCGATGGCCTGCCCAATCGCCGGACAGGTCATGGTCACGGTTCTTATCCGGCAGCGGTTCGCCCATCGCCAGCAACGCTACGACCTGCTCCAGCAGCTCGATCTTCAAGCCACGCTTGATGGCTCGTTTGTAGTCTTTTTTGAAACTGGTCGTGTACTTGACGGTATATTGGGTTTCTTTCATCTTTTCAGGTCAGCAAACAACTCGTCAAGGTCATTGTAGCCCTTTACAGACGGGTCTTTTGCAATCCTTTCCGCTTCCAGCATGGCAGCAACCGTTTCTTTGTTCGGCTGTTCCAGCCTTACTTCAAAGGGAATGCCGCCTTCACGAAGCGACTGGCGCACAAAGATGTTAAACGCCGTAGTCAGGTTCATGCCAAGTTCAGTAAACAGTGCGTCCGCCTGCGCTTTCAAATCTGCGTCCATGCGGATACTGATGTTTGTGGTATTTCCAGCCATACGATCAACCCCTTTCTGCTGGCAATTATAGTATATGCCATTTGCACGAAGAAAACAATACTTTGCACGAATATTTAATAATAAATTCATTTGAGGAGGTTGCCGGCTTTATGAAAGAAATCATTTATGAAGAACAATAAGTCTGAACCTATCCCCGTCATGGATTACCGCCAGTACCGCAGAGTGCGGAGGCTGGTGCATGAGTGCTGTAACTACATCGACGGAAACTGTATCGCCCTGGAAACGGCGCTGTTCCACCGACTGAATGCTAAGAAATGCGCCGTATGTGGGGCGCTGTTTATCCCCGGTTCTAACAGGGCCAAATATTGCCCGGAATGTGCCGCGCGCATGAAGCGGATCAACGCCGCAAAGCGCAAGCGGAAACAACGGGAGAAATGTCACGCTTTAGGGGCTGAAAAACCCTTGTAAATCAAGGATTTTTTCGAGGGTGTCAAAGGCAGGCTGATAGATTTATCCTCCGACCCCTAAAACGGCCTTAAAATGCGTACAGAATCCCAAGAGAACCCCCAAGGAGGAACCCTATGTCAGACAATCGAAAATATTATTACCTGAAACTCAAAGAAAACTATTTTGACGATGATTCCATCGTGCTGCTGGAAAGTATGCAGGATGGTGTGCTGTATTCCAACATTCTGCTCAAGCTGTATCTGAAATCGCTGAAAACGGCGGACATTTGTCCGACATTCGTCCACCAGAGATAGAGAAAGGGTTAGAGGAAGAGATAGAGATAAAGAGAGAGATAGAGAAGGGATGCTCCGCCCGCGCCTATGGCCGTTACCAGAATGTTTTCCTGACGGACGAGGAACTGGCAGACTTGCAGGCCAGTTTTCCCACTGTATGGGGCCAGTACATCGAAAAGCTGTCCGAATACATGGCCTCTACCGGTAAGCGGTATCAGAGCCATGCCGCCACCATCCGGCGCTGGGCCGGTGAGGACGCGAAAAAGGCGGCCCCGCCCACCCGCAACCGTGATTACAGCGTAAAGGAGGATGAAACCGTATGATGGAGATTACCGCAGAAATCCGGGCGCTGATCGACAAGGCAGCCGTCGGTATGGAACTGGCCGGGGACGAGTACATAGACCCGGCAGACGGGCTCATTCACTGTAAGAAATGCGGCGGCCAGAGGCAGACCGTTGTGCCATGCTTCGGGAAATCCGGCTACTTTATGCCGCGCTGCATCTGCCAGTGCCAGCGGGAGGCTGAGGAGCAGCGCAAGGCTGCTGAAGAACGGCAGCGCCGCATGGAGCGTATCAAACGCCGAAAGGCACAGGGCTTGCAAGACCGTTATCTGTATGACTACACCTTTGCCAACGACAACGGCAAA
>VOFI01000862.1_pt1 | contig 12001 bp, 15 predicted proteins | sample 5384131 | NCBI WGS metagenome assembly VOFI01 (sample SAMN12384728, study PRJNA508395) | human gut metagenome | isolation source: healthy gut H | host: Homo sapiens
CGTTCTAAGAAAATTTCTAAGAAAACAAAGGGATTTTGATACGTATGCCCTTGTTTTTTATACTTTTAATTGAAATTTCAAAGGTACGATTAAATGCTACATATTGAGAACATTTGTATTGCTTTTGGGACAGAGGTTCTTGTTTCCGGTTTTAATATGAAATTGGAAAGGGGAGAAACTGCCTGTATTGTAGGACAATCTGGTTGTGGAAAGACTTCGTTACTGAATGCGATAATGGGTTTTGTTCCGTTGAAAGAAGGGATAATACAGGATAGGAGGAATGGTACTGGATAAATCTTGCATGGATTCCTCAGGAACTGGCGCTACCTTTTGAATGGGTCAAAGAATGGTATCTTTGCCATTCGAGCTGAAAGTGAACCGTTCCGTCCTTTTTCGGAAGAAAGGCTTTTTGCCTGTTTTGATGAATTGGGGTTGGAACATGAATTATACTTTAAGAGAGTGAATGAGGTTTCGGGCGGACAGCGCCAGCGCATTATGTTAGCTGTGGCCGCATTGCTCAATAAGCCGTTGATTGTAATTGATGAACCGACATCGGCATTAGATACCGGATCGACAGACAAAGTACTGGCTTTTTTCCGACGGCAGGCAGAAAAAGGGGCAGCTGTTTTGGCGGTATCACATGATAAGGACTTTGCTTCGGGTTGCCATTATTTAATAGAATTATAAACGAAATCTGTTAGGACGATATAAAACGAAACTTGTTGTGGGAACCATTGATATATCATATTATAATCTTTTTATAGGCTTGCTTCTGCTTGCCATTCCGTTTTTCTACCTTTGGAAATTTAAAACGGGATTGCTAAAACCTGCCGTGATAGGTACACTCCGGATGATTATCCAGCTGTTCTTTATCGGCGTGTATCTGAAATATCTCTTTTTATGGAACAATCCCTGGATTAACTTCCTTTGGGTCATTGTTATGGTATTCGTGGCGGGGCAAACCGCATTGGTACGTACCCAGTTGAAACGTAGTGTCTTATTAATCCCTATTACGGTAGGATTTCTTTGTAGTGTTGTACTGGTAGGCTTGTACTTTATCGGTGTTGTGCTCCAATTGGACAATATTTTTAGCGCCCAGTACTTTATTCCCATCTTCGGTATCTTAATGGGAAATATGTTATCAAGCAACGTGATTGCCTTGAACACGTATTATAGCGGATTGAAACGTGAGCAACAGTTGTACCGTTATTTATTAGGGAATGGAGCAACAAGGCAGGAAGCACAGGCTCCATTTATCCGACAGGCCATTATTAAATCCTTCAGTCCGCTGATTGCGAACATTTCCGTGATGGGATTGGTTGCTCTTCCCGGCACAATGATCGGACAAATCTTGGGAGGAAGCAGTCCGAATGTTGCCATCAAATATCAGATGATGATTATGGTGATTACTTTCACGGCCTCTATGCTGTCGCTGATGATAACTATTTCATTGGCTTCGCGTCGATCTTTTGATGCATACGGAAAACTGCTGGAGGTAACAAAAGAACCTAGGAAATGACTGTTATTGACCAGATATTCCGTAAAGTAGCTGAAATTTCTATTCCGCATTTTTTTATAACAGTGGAGTTTTCAGCATCCGGCACAGAAATGCCGGAACATATCGAGGCTTTCCTGCAGGAAAAATACGAAGCAATTCTTCGTGGAGCCAGCGGGCGTAAATTTATCTATAAGGAAGGAGAGTGGCGGCTTATTTTTCACTTTCTTTCCTACCGACAGGGTCATAGACGAACGGTATGCACTGAAAAACAAGATACAAATGATAAATAAGGTGCAAATGAAAAGCAAAAAGCTAACCGGTTATTAGCGTGTTTATTATTTGCCTTTCAACATTCCCCATAAGCAGCGAAGTTGCACGAATTGTTCTCCGGGTTGCACATATCCGCTTTCAAACATCTTTTCCGACACTTTAAATTTGGAAAGATGATGGCGTATGTACGTCTCTACAGCCGGGGATTGTTTTTTGACGAATGACATCAAATCGACCTTTCCATCTTCACGAATGAGAACATGGGCTTTGATGGTACGAAAGCCGTACTCTTTGCAGTGTTTGGTTTCTGCTTTATCAATCCAGAAGATAGCGGTAGCTTTGACCGTATCTGCCGTGCAATCTTCGGCATTGTCAATCTTTGCAGCCTCGGCTACGGACATTTCGGTACTATCACTTTTTCTTGGGCTGGCAAGAAACCATCATAACTAGTAGCAACAGTAGAGTCAGATTTGTTTTCATCGTATTTATTATTTAGTGGAAGTAAAAATACAGATTTTCAATAAATAACGGAAGTTTTACGCAGAATTTTATAATTAGTTTTTATTCCGGCACTGATTTTTATCCATATTTGTCCGATGAAAACAGGCAAAAGGCAAAAAGAATATACACTCTCTTTGCCTTTTGCCTATTGATAAAACTGAAAAATGAAATCAATTGTTTAATCTGAAACTGATGTAGATATAGTTAGGGTTTAGCGGAAGTCTTTCAGTTCTTCCTGTAATTTCTGCGCGTGAAGAAGATACGGCTTTTTACGGTACCCAACGGAAGATTCAGTTTTTCTGCAATTTCGCGGTATTTGAATCCGGAAACGTGCATAGCGAACGGAACTCTATATTCTTTCGGGAGCGCGTTGACTACCCGATGCATTTCTTTCAGGTCGTACGTTCTTTCAGTACTTTCAAACCCTGCATCTTGCGGCAAATATAAGATGGTAGAGATTGTCCGTCTTGTCGACAAATGTCTGGTCACGAACTACCTTGCGATAGTTATTGATAAAGATATTGCGCATGATGGTGTACATCCATCCTTTGAAATTTGTATCGGGTGTATATTTATCTTCATTATCTAATGCTTTCAATGAGGTTTCCTGCAGCAAATCGTTTGCTTCTTCGCGGTCTGTTGTCAGTTTGTATGCGAAACGTAGTAATTCTTCCTGAACTCCTACCAAATCTTTTCTGAAGCTTAAACTTTTCATATGTGTTGTTTTTTAAAATGTGAGTATTCGTTGTAAAAATTTTGATGATGCAAGTTTAAGGTATTTTGTCGACGCTGGTAGGGGAGAATCAGACGGAATTTAGGGGGATTTCTATCAACAGATAGTTTTTAGGTCCTTTTTGATAGTTTCTGGGTGGTATTTTATATCTTTTGCGGTGGTCTCAAAAAATGGATAACGATAAATTCTCTAAAAAACGATCACTTAGTATGTTATTCCTTTTTATTTATTATATTTGCAACCAAATTTTCTACCAATAATGAAAATTAAGGAAATAGTAAGCGCCCTTGAACGATTCGCGCCTCTGCCATTGCAAGACGGATTTGATAATGCCGGCCTGCAAATCGGATTGACAGAAGCGGAAGCAACAGGGGCTTTGTTGTGTCTTGACGTTACCGAAGCTGTGTTGGATGAAGCTATCGCGCTGGGGTACAATCTCGTTATATCGCACCATCCGCTCATTTTCAAAGGCTATAAATCTATCACGGGCAAAGATTACGTGGAACGCTGCATACTGAAAGCAATAAAGAATGATATTGTGATCTATTCAGCGCATACTAATCTTGATAATGCACAAGGTGGAGTCAATTATAAGATAGCAGAAAAATAGGGTTGAAGAATCTGAAAGTGCTTGAGCCGAAAGAGAACAACTTGGTTAAGCTGGTGACGTTCGTGCCGTACGCACAAGCTGACGCGGTACGCGAAGCACTGTTTGCTGCCGGATGTGGAAATATAGGCGACTATGATTCATGCAGTTACAGTCAGAAAGGAGAGGGAACTTTCCGAGCAAAAGAGGGGACGCATCCTTTCTGTGGAACAATCGGTGAACTGCACCATGAAGAGGAGGTAAGGATTGAAACGATTCTTCCTATTTTAAGAAAGCGGAAGTTGTCAAAAGCGTTATTGGCTGTACATCTTATGAGGAACCGGCATTCGACTTGTATCCGTTGCAGAATAACTGGTCGCAGGCAGGTTCGGGAATTGTAGGTGAATTGGATGAATCGGAAACAGAACTCGAGTTTCTGAAACGCATCAAGAAGACATTCGAAGTGGGATGTTTACGTCATAACAAACTGACAGGGGAGAGAGATACAGAGAGTCGCCTTGTGTGGTGGTGCAGGAGCTTTTCTGCTTCCACAGGCAATTCGGACGGGAGCGGATGTCTTTATTACGGGAGAAATCAAATATCATGATTATTTCGGCCACGAGGGTGATATTCTGATGGCAGAGATTGGTCATTACGAAAGCGAACAATATACAAAAGAAATTTTTTATTCCATAATCCGGGATTTATTTCCTAATTTTGCACTCCAATTGAGTAAAATAAATACGAATCCCATAAAATATTTATAAGTAAAATGGCTAGAGAAGCAAAAAAAGATCCGAATGAGTTGACGGTAGAACAGAAACTGAAGACACTGTTCCAACTGCAAACGATGTTGTCTAAGATTGATGAAATCAAGACATTGAGAGGTGAACTTCCATTGGAAGTGCAAGACCTTGAAGATGAAATTGCTGGTTTGAGTACCCGTATCGACAAGATCAAAGCTGAAGTGGATGAACTGAAATCTGCTATTGCCGGCAAGAGAGTAGAAATTGAAACAGCAAAGGCTTCAGTAGAAAAATATAAGTCACAACAAGACAATGTTCGCAATAACCGTGAATATGACTTCTTGACGAAGGAAATCGAATTCCAGACATTGGAGATCGAACTTTGCGAAAAGAGAATTAAGGAATATTCTGCTGATAAAGAAGAAAAAGAGGCTGAAGTAACGAAGAACGATCAGATTCTTAACGAAAGACTGAAAGACCTGGAGCAGAAGAAGAGCGAACTGGACGAAATTATCTCTGAAACCAAACAGGAAGAAGAGAAATTGAGAGACAAAGCTAAAGATTTGGAAACTAAGATTGAACCCCGTCTATTGCAGTCCTTCAAACGTATCCGTAAGAACTCACGCAATGGATTGGGTATTGTTTACGTGCAGCGTGATGCATGTGGTGGTTGCTTCAACAAGATTCCGCCTCAGAGACAATTGGATATCCGCTCACGTAAAAAAATTATCGTTTGTGAATACTGTGGACGTATCATGATTGACCCGGAATTGGCTGGCGTACAAATAGAACACAAGGTAGAAGAAGCTCCGGTAGCTACTACCAAAAGAGCTATCAGAAGAAAAACTGCTGAATAAGAAGAGCAGTGAAGTTAAGTAAAGTTACTTTTTTGATATAAATAAGCCCCTGCAGCAATGCGGGGCTTTTTTTGTTTTTAAGTGCCCGTATAAAGGCTCGTATCAAAAAAATTGCGTCGCGTGGGAGAATTTTTCCTCCGATAAACAAACTTACCCTTTAGTTGTTATCTTTTCATTTCATAAAAACCTGAACTGATATGAATATACGAGTGTGGGGCACATCGCTCCTTATGTTTCTTTCAACTGTGACCGCGGTTGGACAGACCGCAAAACCGTTATTTGAAAGCTCCGCTTCCTCAAGATTGGGAAGAGAGTCGGGGAAGTATTTCAACAGATACTTCCAGTGGATGACCATTGGTGGAAGTCATTCCAAGACGCCAAACTGGACTCTTTGATAGCTCTGGCAGTAGATCGTAATTACTCCGTTGCCATGGCAATCAACCGTATAGCTGCTATCGCCGTGCCAATCTTTGGATAGAACGCAGTAACTTTTTTCCTTCCATCGGATTGAATGCAGGATGGACCCGTCAGGAAACCAGTGGAAATACAAGTTCACTGCCCCAAACAACCGATCATTATTATGATGCTTCGCTAAGCATGAGCTGGGAGCTTGATATTTTTGGCAGTATCCGGAAACGGGTAAAAGCGCAGAAAGAGAATTTTGCCGCCAGCAAGGAAGAATACACAGGAGTCATGGTCTCATTAGCTGCAGAAGTAGCCTCGGCTTATATCAATCTAAGGGAGTTGCAACAAGAGCTTGAAGTGGTGAAGAAAAACAGTGCTTCGCAGGAAGAAGTCCTGAAAATCACGGAAGTACGCTATAATACCGGGCTGGTTGCTAAGCTCGATGTGGCACAGGCCAAGTCTGTATTATATAACACGAAAGCCTCCATTCCTCAACTGGAAGCGGGTATCAATCAGTATATCACAACATTGGCTGTCTTATTGGGAATGTATCCCCAAGAAATACGTCCGGTTCTTGAATACGGGTGGCACACTACCTGATTACATGGAACCTATCGGAGTGGGACTACCTGTCGATTTGTTACTGAGACGGCCTGATGTACGAAGTGCGGAATTGAGCGTAAATGCGCAGGCAGCATTGCTCGGAGCCTCGAAAGCGGATTGGTTGCCGAAAGTTTTCTTGAAAGGATCATTTGGGTATGCAGCCCGTGACCTGAAGGATCTGATCAAAAGTAAAAGTATGACTTATGAAATTGCTCCGTCATTGAACTGGACTATTTTTAGTGGAGGACAGCTGGTGAACGCAACCCGGCTGGCAAAAGCGCAACTAGATGAAGCGATTAACCAGTTTAACCAAACGGTTTTAACTGCCATACAGGAGACTGACAATGCTATGAATGGCTACCGGAATTCAATCAAACAGATTGTCGCCCTGCGGGAAGTACGCAATCAAGGAATTGAGACATTGAAACTTTCACTGGAATTGTACAAGCAGGGACTCTCGCCTTTCCAAAACGTACTCGATGCGCAACGTTCTCTGTTAACTTACGAGAATCAGCTGGTACAAGCACAAGGGAGTTCACTTTTGCAACTGATAGCCCTCTACAAGGCTTTGGGAGGCGGTTGGAGAGAATAAAAAAATCAATAAAAATATATAACCTAACAGATATGAAAAAACTGATGTATATCTTTCTTGCACTGCCTATATTGACAAGTTGTAAGGAGAAGAAAAGTACAGGAGTGATGGGAGGTATGCCCACTCCTGGAAATTAGCGTGACTAAACCGGTAGTGGAGAATATTACTTTGACGAAAGATTACCCGGGTTACCTGACAACAGAAAAGACGGTGAATCTTGTAGCCAGGGTGAACGGAACCTTGCAGTCTACCTCTTATGTCGCAGGTGGACGGGTGAAACAGGGGCAACTGTTGTTTGTCATCGAACCAACCTTATATAAAGATCAGGTGGAGCAAGCAGAAGCAGAACTGAAAACTGCCCAGGCGCAATTGGAATATGCTCGTAATAATTATAGCCGTATGAAAGAGGCTGTAAAAGAGTGATGCTGTCAGTCAGATACAGGTGTTGCAGTCGGAATCGTCTGTGACAGAAGGAGTAGCAGCTGTCAGCAATGCGGAAGCTGCTTTGAGTACAGCGCGTACAAATTTAGGATATTGTTATGTCCGTGCACCTTTTGACGGCACCATCAGTAAGGCGACTGTAGATATAGGAAGTTATGTAGGCGGTTCGTTGCAACCAGTCACATTGGCTACTATTTATAAGGATAATCAGATGTATGCTTACTTTAATGTTGCTGATAATCAATGGTTGGACAATGACGATGGACTACCCAGCAGTTACCGATGATCTTCCTAAAAAAATAATGGTTCAACTGGGAAAGGGGGGAACTGAAAGTTATCCGGCTACGCTCGATTATCTTTCACCAAATGTAGATGTGAATACAGGAACACTGATGGTTCGTGCCAATTTTGATAATCCGAAAGGGATATTGAAGAGCGGATTGTACGTCAGCATTACTTTACCTTATGGAGAAGCTAAAAATGCGGTGCTGGTGAAAGAAGGTTCTATCGGGACTGATCAGTTAGGCAAATACTTATATGTTGTAAATGATTCGAATATAGTTCATTACCGGCATATTGAAATAGGGCAGTTGGTCGACGGCACTTTACGGCAGGTTTGGGTGGAGCAGGAACAGTATGTCACAGAGGCTTTGATGAAAGTCAGAGACGGAATGAAAGATAAAGCCCTTCCTGATTCTCTTCCCAAAAGAGGGAAATAAGTCATTTTTGGATAACTGATTGACTCAAATGAAATCAAATAAAGGTGATGTCTTAAAACCGATTAATTAACAAAAGTAACTTTCTTGCTCCTCTTTGGGAGAAGGCTGTTGCTTTTAAACCTATATATTATGTTTTCTAAGTTTTTATCAACCGACCGATATTTGCTACTGTCCTTGCCCTGCTTATTGTAGTAGCCGGTCTGGTCACACTCAATATATTACCTGTGGCGCAATTTCCGGAGATCACGCCGCCAACGGTGCAGGTCTCTGCCGTATATCCCGGGTGCCAATGCTGAAACTGTAGCTCAAACTGTCGGTATCCCCATTGAACAGCAGGTGAATGGTGTAGACGGCATGCTTTATATGTCTTCCAATTCTTCATCTTCGGGAGCATATTCTCTGACCATTACATTTGCCGTCGGAACGGATATCGATATGGCAACTGTGATGGTACAAAACCGTGTCAGTGTAGCATTGAATTCTTTACCCGAAGCTGTGAAGGTACAGGGAGTGACGGTGCAGAAGCAGTCATCCAATATTGTGATGATGCTTACACTGAGTGGTGACAGTATTTATGATGGCCTTTATCTGACCAATTATGCCAATTTGAATCTGGTAGACCAGTTGACACGTGTACCAGGGGTAGGAGCGGTGGATGTCATGGGAGCCGGTGATTATTCCATGCGCGTATGGCTGAATCCTGAAACCATGCGTATCCGCAATATTACCCCGCAGCAGGTTTATGCTGCCATTCAAAGTCAGAATATGGAAGTGTCTGCCGGTTATGTGGGACAACCCATCGGCAGTTCGGCCGATAATGATTTTCAATATACGCTGAATGTAAAAGGACGTCTTTCTACTCCCGAAGAGTTCGGCGACATCATATTGAGAGTGGAAGACCAGGGAAAAGTGCTCCGTCTGAAAGATGTTGCAAAAATTGAGTTGGGCAGTGCCGGGTATGGAGTTGTTTCCCGCTTGAAAAGGCAACCTACGGCTGCTATTGCTGTTTACCAGTTGCCGGGAAGTAATTCGCTGGATGTTTCTAAACACGTCCGTGCCCGTATGGCGGAACTGGCTGAAACATTTCCGGCCGGGGTGAAATACAATGTGACGTTGGATACTACCGATGTGGTACACGACTCCATTGATGAAGTGATGAAGACCTTTGTGGAAGCGATTATTCTGGTGGTGCTGGTTATCTTTTTTTTCCTGCAAAGCTGGCGGGCGGTTCTTATCCCCTGTCTTACTATCCCTGTGTCCCTTATCGGAACATTGGCGGTAATGGCTGCTTTAGGCTTTTCCATCAATACATTGACACTGTTCGGCTTGATATTGGCTATAGCTATTGTAGTGGATGATGCCATAGTGGTGACTGAAAATGCCACCCGTATTCTGGATGAAGGGAAGCTGGACGCCCGTGCCGCTACCGAGCAGGCTATGGGGGAGATTACCGGACCTATTGTCGGAGTGGTGCTGGTACTGCTTGCCGTATTTATTCCTACTACGCTGATTAGCGGTATTTCCGGGCAGCTTTATAAACAGTTTGCTTTGACCATCGCGGCTTCTACAGTGATAAGTGGTTTCAACTCATTGACCTTGACTCCGGCAGTCTGCGCTCTGTTGCTCCGTCCCACCCCGACGCATAAAGCGCGTTTGTTCCTCTGGTTTGACAAGATGAATGACTGGATGCAGCGGGTTTATGACGCTTCGGTAAAATGGTTGTTGGCACGGCCGGTCATTGCTATCGGTTCTTATATCGTAATCTCAGTCATTGCTATTCTGATGTTTGTAAAATGGCCCAGCACCTTTATTCCTGAAGAAGATGACGGATATTTTATGATTGCCATTCAGCTTCCGGCAGCTTCTTCTTTAGAGCGTACACAGATGGTGGGTAAGCAGATTGATGCTATTTTGTCAGAGTATCCCGAAGTGAAGACTTATTTGGGCGTAAACGGATTCAGTATCATGGGAGGTGGTCAGTTGCCTAATGCGGCTACCTATTTTGTGGTGCTGAAAAACTGGAGTGAGAGGAAAGGGAAAGAGCATACGGCTGCTGCGGTGGTCAATCGTTTTAATGGTGAAGCGTATATGACTATTCAGGCTGCGGAAGTCTTTGCCATTATTCCTCCTGCTATTCCGGGGTTGGGCATCCGGTGGTTTACAGCTTCGAGTTGGAAGACCGGCGTAATCTGGGGCCGACGGAAATGCACAGGCCATCAATGGCTTTATTGGCTAATTATATCACTCGAAACCGGCTTTAGGATCTGTGTCCAGTCAGTATCAGGCAAATGTTCCGCAGTATTTTCTTGAATATAGACCGGGATAAAGTTCAGTTGATGGGAATTGCAGTTGAACATGTCTTTCTCTACATTAGGGTATTACATGGGAGCGGCTTATGTAAATGATTTTGTGGAATTCGGCCGTATCTACCAGGTAAAGATTGAGGCACGGGATCAGGCACAGCGCGTAATTGATGATGTGTTAAAGCTAAGCGTGGTCAATGCGACGGGAGAGATGGTACCTTTTTCTTCTTTCACCAAAGTGGAACAAACAGTGGGGATGGACCAGATAAACCGGTATAATATGTATTCGGCTGCTTCTCTGACTTGTAATGTTGCTCCGGGAAGTAGCACCGGGCAGGCTATTCAAGCTAAGTGGAAGCATTATTTAAGGAACAGCTAGGAGGTGAGTTTGGATATGAATGGACCTCTGTTGCCTATCAGGAAACTCAGGCAGGTAATACTACTACAATTATTTTAATCATGGCCTTGTTGGTAGCCTATTTGGTACTGGCGGCACAGTATGAAAGCTGGACAAGTCCGGTGGCTGCCGTGATGGGGCTTCCGGTTGCTATTTTGGGAGCGATGTTGGCTGCTGGGTGATGGGGGTTCCGGTCAGTATCTATACGCAGATCGGTATCATTCTGCTGATAGCGCTTGTCTGCAAAGAATGGTATTCTTGATTGTGGAGTTTGCCCGTGATTACCGTAAGGAAGGCAATCCTATCCGTGAGGCGGCATACGAGGCAGGGCATGTGCGCTTGCGTCCTATCCTGATGACTTCATTTACCTTCGTGCTGGGTGTGATGCCGTTGTTGTTTGCCACAGGAGCCGGTGCAGGCAGCCGTGTAGCACTGGGTGCGGCAGTGGTGTTCGGTATGGCTGTGAATACAATTTTTGCTACCATTTATATTCCTAATTTCTACGAATTCATGCAGAAATTAGAAGAAATCGTAGCTAATTGGCTGCCCCGTTACACAAAACGTAACCTGGAGGATTTTGAAGAGTATATTCTGTTGACCAACTTCAACAAGTATGTCGAAATTTTTGCCGAAAAATTCAATGTTCCCATACTAGGCAGGGACGCTAATATGATTTCGGCCAGTGCGGAAGGAATAACGATCGTAAACTTCGGAATGGGAAGCCCCAACGCCGCCATCATCATGGACTTATTAAGTGCCATTCAGCCCAAAGCATGCCTGTTTTTGGGCAAGTGCGGAGGCATCGACAAGAAAAACAGGATAGGGGATCTTATCCTTCCAATCGCCGCTATCCGCGGTGAGGGTACTTCAAACGACTACTTCCCGCCGGAAGTTCCTTCGCTGCCGGCTTTTATGCTGCAACGTGCCGTTTCTTCCGCCATTCGCGACCATGCTCGCGATTACTGGACTGGTACTGTATATACCACCAACCGCCGTATTTGGGAACACGATGAGGATTTTAAGGAGTATCTCAAAAAAACCCGTGCCATGGCAGTCGATATGGAGACGGCAACCCTATTCAGCTGCGGCTTTGCCAATCATATCCCCACCGGAGCTTTGTTGCTGGTGTCCGACCAACCGATGATTCCGGAAGGCGTCAAAACCGATAAAAGCGATAACATAGTAACCCAAAACTATGTAAAGGAACATGTTGAAATCGGCATTGCATCTCTGCGCATGATTATTGATGCGAAGAAAACCGTCAAACATCTGAAATTCGACTGGTAAAACCAAGAAATATGGCCAAGCAAGAAATTACGTGTGATGATATCTTAAGGGAACTGAAAGCCG
>VOFI01001103.1_pt1 | contig 12001 bp, 18 predicted proteins | sample 5384131 | NCBI WGS metagenome assembly VOFI01 (sample SAMN12384728, study PRJNA508395) | human gut metagenome | isolation source: healthy gut H | host: Homo sapiens
CTCCATCTTATGACCTTCGCTGTTGATTACCTTGATACCATTATCATAGAATGGATTATGGCTTGCGGAAATCATAATTCCACAGTCAAAATCTTCTGTTCTTACTACATAAGAAACACTTGGGGTTGTTGTTACATGAAGAAGGTAAGCGTCAGCTCCTGATGCTGTCAGACCTGCAACAAGTGCATATTCAAACATATAACTGCTTCTTCTTGTATCTTTTCCGATTACGATTCTGGCCTTGTGGTCCTGTCCGAAATACCATCCAAGATAACGTCCTATCCGTAAAGTCAATCACTCCGTCTTTCGCAACAGAATTCAGTGTGTCACGGATTGCTTTCGGCTGCTCGTGAATCTCTTTCATCATAAAATGCTCAAATCCTCCTTTTTCCGCAGCTTCTGCATCCCATTTGATCTCGGTTGTCTGCTTCTCAATCTCATCACCATTGAGATCATAGAAATGAGCCTCTCCCGGAACAAGCTTCGCAAACTCAAGGTTTCCGATATAGTATACATTTCTTGTGTATTTCAGGATTGCAGGCACATCAGATGCCACATAAGTCTCCCCGTCAGCGATACCGATGATCATTGGACTGTCTTTTCTTGCTACCCAGATCTCGCCCGGATAGTCCTTGAACATCACCTCAAGTGCATAAGAACCACGTACACGAACCATTGTCTTCGCAATCGCATCGATCGGTCCTAAGTTATATTTCTTATAATAGTAGTCAACCAGTTTGATCACTACTTCTGTATCTGTATCACTGTAGAATGTATAACCATGCTTTAACAGCTTCTCTTTCAGCTCTGTATAGTTTTCGATAATACCGTTATGTACTCCGACAACCTCAGACTCAACTTCCCCAGAACCAGAGCGAGTACAGTTACCTGAAACGTGAGGATGTGCATTTGTCTGGCTCGGCTCCCCATGTGTTTGCCCAGCGAGTATGGCCGATACCGCAAGTTCCTTTCAAAGCATTACCGTTATCCGTTTTCTCGATCAGATTAGACAGGCGACCCTTTGCTTTCACGACTTGTGCCAGATTCTCTCCATCACGGACAGCCAGTCCGGCCGAATCATATCCTCTATATTCCAGTTTCGACAGACCATCCAGCAGGATCGGTGCTGCCTGTCGGTTTCCAGTAAAACCAACGATTCCACACATAGGTTTATCCCTCCCGTTATTTATTTTTCTCTCCTATTATACTTTCCTTTTTATAAAAACAACTCTGGGGAGTTGCCAGAGTTGTCATTGACTTTATGCTTTATATCCCTTTTCACAAATAACGTTGACTACTTCATCCACATATTTCTGGCAGGTATCATGGTCAGGTGCTTCCGCTATGACACGCACCACCAACTCGGTACCGGCTTCACCACGAAAGCCATCTGTTCCAAAATATTTTCCCATTTTTTATCTTCCCCTATCACAGTTCATTTACTAAAACATCTGCAATTCGCTCGCAAAAGCATGACCATCTCCATATGGATTGCTTGCTTTTTGCTCATCACATCATATTCGCTTTTGTCAGAAAGTAAACGGCTGAACTCGTTATAAATCGTTTCTTCTTCTGTCCCTACTAGTTTTAAAGTACCTGCTGCAATACCTTCTGGACGCTCGGTTGTATCACGCATGACCAGAACAGGCTTACCAAGAGAAGGGGCTTCCTCCTGAATTCCGCCAGAATCTGTCAGGATCAGATAACTACGGCTCAGGAAATTATGAAAATCCAAAACATCTAAAGGCTCAATGATATGGATGCGGTCATCATTCCCCAAATATGCATTTGCAATTTCGCGTACGACCGGATTCATATGAATAGGATAAATTGCCTTGACATCCGGATGCTCATCCATCACACGCCGAATTGCTTTTTAAACATATGACGCATCGGCTCGCCAAGATTTTCGCGGCGATGTGCTGTTATCATAATAAGACGACTGTCTTTTTGCCCATTCCAATTCAGGATGAGCATAATTTTCGCTCACTGTAGTCTTTAAGGCATCAATTGCTGTATTTCCAGTTACATAAATGCTTTTCCGATTTCTTTCCCTCTTTCAGTAGATTCTGTTTTGAAAGTTCTGTCGGAGCAAAGTTAAACTTACTGATAATCGAAACAGCCTGACGATTGAACTCCTCCGGATAGGGACTGTAAATATTATATGTACGCAATCCGGCTTCTACATGACCAACCGGAATCTGAAGATAAAAACAAGCGAGAGCAGTCACAAACGTTGTAGAAGTATCGCCATGAACAAGCACCACATCCGGTCTTTCCTTTTCTAGTACTTCTTTAATGCGGTTTAAGATATTTGTCGTCACATCAAACAACGTCTGCTTATTCTTCATGATTGACAAATCATAATCTGGTGTAACAGAAAACGCTTCCAATACCATATCCAACATTTGACGATGCTGCCCCGTCACACAAACTACTGTCTGTAATTCTTTTCGCTTTTTCAGTTCATTTACAAGCGGACACATTTTAATTGCTTCCGGTCTTGTGCCAAAGACCAACATTACTTTTTCATTTTAATTTTCTCCTTGTTTTGCTTTTTAACGCCAAAATACAGCAATATTGCCAAGCTCACTTCACCGATTGGTGCTGCAGCGGAAACGCCATAAATACCAAAAAATCAAGCCTAATAGAATATTCAGTCCGACAGTTATCAGTGAGCCAATCGTAAACGCATGACTATACAACTTTTGATTGCCGCTGGCAACCAAAAACTGTATTCCCATAAAGTTATTGATTACACTAAACAGCATCCAAAGAACGAGCGGAATTATGATCGAGGAATATTCAAGATACTCCTTACCAAATGCAATCAAAATCAGCTGTTTTCGAAGCAATATGATTGCAAAACCAGCTAGTGCGAAAGCAGGAATCACAAGTTTTGCAGCTGTGATTACTGTTTTACATCCATTTTCAAATGAGTTTGAAAAACGGACACTAATGTGAGGATAAAGGGCTTGGCTAATTGGGCTAAAAAAACAGCACCATGATATATGGGATTTTGTAAATAGCCGAGTAGATTCCAACGGCACTAACAGTTGCAACCGCTCCTAGGACAGTCGTTCCGATGCCGCTGAATATCTTAGACATCGCCTGCGAAATAAACAGATACCAGCCATCTTTGATTTCGATAATGGCATCTGTAATCCTGCACAACCTTACTTTTAGACCATACTTTTTTCGAGCCAACAGGATTCCAAGAATGGCAGAAAGTAGGAAGGTTATGGCATAGCAAATACAATACAGATACAAGTGGTTTTCGCTGTGTATCAGCGCAAAAAAACCATCAGCACTGAGAACAAGCGCGATGCCGCATTGATAATAGCAATCAATTTCATGTCCTGTTTGCCTTGAAAAAGCCATGTGAGTTGGAATGCAACGCCTAGAATAATCAAAAAAGGATATTCATACAGATATACTGTGCCCTGCTTACACGCAATACTGCACTCAGTATATTCATCGTCAAAAATGTTCCGAACAAGAGAAAAAATTCGCGCCGTTATAATTCTATTGTATAGTTCTTGCAGACCTTCATCGCCATGAATAGAAACTTTACGAGCCCCTGTAAACCGAAGCCGTATTCTACGATTACCTGAAAGTATGTAACCCAGTTAAGCGCAAGAGAAAAAAACGCCATAATTTGAAGCTCAAGAACACGCGTAATATACGGCAGGGTCAGAAGGGGAACGATGGTATTGAACACCTGCAAGATAATCAGCCATGCACTATTAGCCAGAACCTTTGATTTGAGCAAATCTGCTATTTTTTTTCATCTAATATCTCCAAAAAATTTGGCTGCGGATTTTCTTGTTTCTTCCATCCGGCAATCAATTTCTTTATAATCCAAAGTACTGCATATTTTCAGAGGGTCTTCGATATTCTGATATGCAGCAGTTGCACCAACACTTTCCAGCAATCCTTTTTTCGAGTATCATGCTGATTTTGCCTTGTGTCCAAACTAGAAAACTGCTTATGGAACACCAAAGAAAAGAGAGTGCCATGAAAGGAATCAGTACAGACGTATGAGGCGTTTGCAATCAAATTCACAAACTCTTCCGGCCCAGCATCAAAAATTGTTCCTTTACGGAAACTATTCAGGCCAAATCTTGCATTAATTACTTTCAGCTCTAAGCCACGCTCTTTTGCAATTTTTTGTGCAATCGCAAATTCTTTGCGAAACATTTTTTATGAAGAAAGTAGCAAATTAGATACGGTTTCCCGGACGGATGCTCCAACATATTGTTCCAAGCATTTGCCCGCAACAGCATAACAGGATCGCATACAACAGACAACCGTTCCGCTGTTTTCGCATCAAATTTTCCAATATCTTTCTGTTCTCTAATTGAGATTTTTACAAAGTCATCCAAATAGTGTTGAATCTTCTGTATATCATCTAGTGAAGCATTGCCCGTACTGGCCGCATATGCGATTTTCTTAGCTGTTGTTTGAAACGGAAACAAAAATGCCATCTCAAAATCATCAATATTAGGGTTCAACACCTGATCGCTTCCAGAAATAATTACGTTGTATTTGTTTTCTGCTATATATTTCTGCAACGATTCTACTGTAGAGAAATGCTGTGTCAGTTGAAGATTGTTTTGACAGAAAGTTACAAATCTAGCATATTTTTTTCGGATGCTGTGTGCAAACGGAAGAAGACAAATATTTGCAACTGCGGTTTTGACAGAGCATCCATGCTTTACAACATCATTGTTCTTTCGCTGCTTTTCACTGACAAAATCAAAAACTGTGACTTCATATCCTTTCTGAGACAAATATGTTTGCAACGCATAGCACTGAAGTACTGCGCCATAGTTCTTCGCAAAATGGTATGTAATAATTCCTACTTTTTTTCATTTCATTTTCCTTTTAAAAGTCGCTTGATATAATATTTCCAACAACAGAGGACTGTAACTCTTTTTGGCGATATTCCGTGGCACAGCAACTTATAACTCCAATCTCTACACTTAGGTCGTTTGACTGGATGATGATACGGAATATTGTCTTTCAAAGCTGTTTTGGAATCAATTTTTCCAAGCGAAAATACCCTTGTTTCATCTAGAAAGCATTTAGCTTTTGAGGTATTGCAGAGCAAAACCGAGCATCCATGCTTTATGTCCACTCCCTTAATATCTGTTTTCCATAGATCACCCGCTGTAAAATCGGTAGTTCGTGCTTCATTTGCATACTGGCACCTGTAACAAGATTCCCTCAAAAAAATCTGTCGCTGAAAAGATAACGAAAGCGGATCTTCTTCTCCAATCAAATACACAACTTTGCCGTTATTGAATTGATAGCGGTTCAGATAATTCCGACCAACATAGCGGTCTTTTGAGCGGAAAATATGGTTTTGAACCAATGAACCATGTTTTGCAGCCGTTTCAGTGTAGAATTTTTTCGATAACAGTTTTGCTCGGAACGCCTTGACACAGAATCTCAAAAGTAAGCAGATTTTTACGATTTATGCCCTTGAGATTCTGAATCGCCGCCACCATGCAGGGCGTGCCAGAAACCAGTGTAAGACCTTTCTGTGTGCTTGCAATGATTTCACAATATGTTTCCTCTGAAATAGAGCACTGATAATACTTAGAGCCAGTTAATTCATTCAGTTCTTCCAGAGTAGCTGTTTTTTATAGAATAGTTTTGTGCCTAAATCTTTTACTCCAAAAACTATTCCGTTTTGTTCTAACACAGTTTGCGCAATACCGTAAAACGCGCCGCCGGAGGCACAGTGTTGTAATGCAACTTTATCTTTCAACTGCACTGCATAGCAACCAATAGTCTCTCCAACCGCAGGCTTATTTAATGATGGGCATACTTTATTACAAAGGTCGCAATGCACACACAGCGAGCTGTCTACTTCTGGGTAGAAAAGCCTTCGAGTGATACCTCCATTTTAATTGCCCGCTTCGGGCAACTATAAATGCATATTCCACAGCCTGTACAATATTCTTTTTTACAATTCAGCATATAGTTATCCTTTCTTGTTACCAATGTATAACAATGCGTACCATTCGTCCCTTAAAAAATTTAACCATAATATTAATAGCGATAAGGACAACAACTAAAATAAGGTATACATCCATGCTCTGTGTTAAAAGAACCATCGCTAAAATAAGTCCGATAGATTTAGTATCTACGTCTCTTGACCTATCAATCATTTTACAAATCCAAATCAACAAGATAATTCCAGCTGCAAATCCCCAAAAGCCAAAATTGCAAATCGTCATTTCTAACAGAGAAGGTGTTGTTCCTGCGGGCAGATTGTGAATATCCAAGTTCAATATAGAAGCAGTTAAATACATATAATGAGGATATGGTTTGTTCGGCCACACTTTTCGTGGAATAAAAGAACCTATCAGGCTTAAAAATGTCTCACCACGATACTCTAAAATGCGTTCACCGCGAATAATTTCTTTGTTGATTACATACTTGATAACATCATCACGTCCAAAGTCAACTCGTAGCATATCGTAGATACTCAATGATGATGTCTCCTCCATTGGTCTAATTACTGCCAAATAAAATACAGAGAAGCCAATCAATACAATTCCTAATATTGGTAATATTCTATATATTTTCTTTCGGCCGTTGACATCTATGTCCATGTTTACTGTATAGAATATAAATAAGAGCAAAATATTGGCAAGCATAAAGCGTTTTTCCTGATATCCAAACAATTGACACCGAATATAAAAACGTTAGGATGATTTTTTTTTTCATGGTTAAATTGTTTTTTAATACTGTACCAAAATAAACAATCATGCTAATTAACATACATGGTGTCATAAGAGCCATTTTGTTTGATTCTGTTAATCCTCTTGCACTCGAAACGGCATAAGTTACATAATACTTCCATGAGCCCGTTAACGCGATATAAATGATGGGAAGGAAAATCAAAACAGTTGAAATAACTCTGTTATTACACACAATTGAAGTCAACGAGTTATATTGTGTTAATACTATTCCCCGATTTTTTCGTGCGCAGAATATATAAAGAAGGATAATACACAGCATAATATATAAGTCATATATTATGCCAACCTGTACATTAACCATGGGTTCAATAAATGGCTTATACCAATAAATAGTTTTATACTGTGGTAATCCAAGCGTATAGTTGCAAATGATAGGAGAACGCAAAACACATAAAGTACAACAATCACATAATTCGCTACGGAACAATTTTCCTGAAATACGACACGTTTGTATGCAGATATAACAATTCCCGTTGCAGTTAAAATTAATAGCCAGTCAAAAAAAGAAATCCATGTTATTTTACAATCTTTCTCATCAGTTTTTCCATTGTCTTCAGATTATCTGTTCCGGCAAAAAATTTTTTTGCGTTTTCAGAGTAGGTATCATAATCTGCTTCAATGTTCTGAATTGCGTTAATAATGTTGTTTGCTTTCAGTTCCATACACTCAGCTGCTCCAGCATTACCAACTGTATTTTTTAGACCCGGAATATCATTGGCCAGCATCGGAATACCAAATCCAGAATATTCATAGATTTTATTCGGCGCACAGAATACTTTATTCAGTGCATCATTACGATAAAAAGACAATGCCAATGTGTGCATAACTGGTGATTTCCAAATGGTAAGGTGCCGGAATATAACTGACATACTCTACATCACTGTAAACCGCTTTGATTTTTTCTACACTATGATATTTGTCAATTCCCATCAGTAATAAGGTATACCCGGAATCCATCGTCCGCAATGCCTTGGCAACTTCAAAATCTCATCTGTATTCTGCAAAATACCCTGATATAGGACAACTTTTTTTGTCTTTGATTCGTTCAACAACCGCCTTCGTTTCGGGAATTGATGGTTCATGGCGGCGATCAGTAATCTGATTATATGGTTTGTTTGGGAACACATACGGTACGAAGATTCCACCACGCCCGCATGATGTAGCCGCGTGTTTCCTCGCAGACAGTCACCGTAGTTGCGTTTTGTGCAAGATCTTTCAGCAGCTTAACTTTCCGTGGGCAGTCGTCTAACAGTTCAAGCAGAGAGAGCACATATTTTTTTCTATTCAAAGCACCTTTCATGGGAAGAGCACTTTCTGCCGTTCCAAACCAAAGTATTGTATCCTCCGGATAGTTTTTAAGAGTTTTCAACACTCCACAGCGAAATTTATACCAATCCTGTAGTTTTTCAATTTTAGAATTTGCCACATCTTTGATTTCAGCAACTTTATGGCAGGGGATATTTTCTTTTGAGAGCAACTTTAATGCGCTTTCATTTGATGTTCCATACAGCACTTCTACATCATAGCTAAGGTCCTTCAGCATACGAATCTGTGAAATGCACGGAGGATAATAATGCAGCTGTGTCTTTACGATATATAAAAACTTTCATAATACGTTACTCCTGTTCGTTAATCGAGCTTTTATAAAGCTCTTCCAGTTTTCGTGCTTCGGTTTCAATGTTGTAACCAGCTTTAGTCAACGCCTCAATATTATCATCACTGCGTGGCTGTGAAGCGTACTTCAAGATTTCTCTTGCCCACTCATCCGCTGATTTTTGGATGGAAAGAAAATGTACATTGGATGTTATGGCACAGCGATGATCTACATTTTCCGAAATCAAACAAGGCAAATTTGCCGCCTGCGCTTCAATCGAGACTACCGGAAGCCCTTCATAAAAAAGACGGCAGAATAAAAACGTCCATCACCTGATAAAACTCATTCGTGTTCGTTACATTACCGGTGAGCACAATCGAATCTTCCAGCTGCAATTTTTTTATTTTTGCAAGAATTCCATCTCGTAGTTCGCCGTCTCCTACCAGTAGAAACTTTGCTTTCGGTGCAATTTTCCTTATAGCATCAAAATCTCTAAAACGAAAAAATGGTTTTGGTGGGGAAAATCGGCCAATATGGCCGATGCACACCCCATCGCCGAATCCGTATTTTTGCGTATCATCTGGCGGATTTCATCGTTCTTTTTGAAAGCATTGCAAATCAATTGCATTGCGCATCATATAAACTTTATGGGTGTCTACCGCGTCTTTCCCATACAAAAATACGCCTGCATTATATCCGCAGGCCACCCAGATATTAGCAGCGGCACGATTCATTCTCTTCAATATTGGAAAGGTCAGTTTTGCTTTTAAGTTGTTCTCTCGGAATGCACTGTGCGCATGAGAAATGCGAACCCTGACACCAAGCATTTTTTGCGAGAAACAGAACATAAAAATTTGTCAGCGTCATGTGGCTGTGAACAATGTCAAAGCGTTCCTGCTTCAGTACTTGATAAACTTCTCTTATATTTTTAGCAATGCTCTTTCGTTTGTGTGTTACAACATGAACGGTATAACCAGCGTCTTCAAATTGACGGATACAGTTATCATCATTGATGTCCTGCGTGATGATATGAAATTTAAACTGCTCCGGATGTTGAAAATGGGTAGTATAGTTCAATAGCATAGCTTCGACTCCACCGAACTCAAGGCGAGTAACAAATTCTGCGACTTTTATAGACATTAATTTTTTTCCTTTACATTATCTTCATAAATTTTTTCGTATTGTTCTGCCATCTTTTTAGTATTGTACAAGCAAGTAATATCATGATATGCTGACTCTGTAATTACATTGGTGCCATTGTTTTTTACATTTCTGATGGCATGTACATACTCGTCTGTACCACTACAAACGAATCCATTTTCTCCAGTATGAATGACATCTCGATTGCCAATCACATTACTTACTACACATACTTTTTTCATATACATAGATTCCAGTAACGATATCGGAAGACCTTCCCACCTGCTAGGAAGGAGAAAACATCTGCATTAACTGCATATCTAATTGCAGTGTTCCGATCAGCCCATCCTGTGATTTCAATATTCTTGCTTGTAAGTTGCTCTCGAAGTTCGCCATCAAATCCAGATAAATTTCACATCCGGAAGTGCTTCGGCTATCTCATTGAAAAGTGTGGGGTTTTTCTGATAGCAGATTCTTCCCAAAGTGTAAACCGTAAATGGGTGTTCTGCTTCTTCTGTTTTATCCATAATTTTCTGAAGTTCCGCCATGTTGATGCCATTATTTACATAAGTGGCATGTTTGGTAAGTTTCAGAGATTCTTGATGTTCACCCACGCTGCAACTGATGGTCGTGCAATTTCGCTTTTGCACACAACGATTCAATCACCTTAAACATTCTACGCTTCATCGGCTTATAATTTTCCATCAAAAAACTATAACCGTGCGGGGAATAGAACATTGGGATTTTTCCATTGAACGCAACCCGACCAATTGCACCAGCTTTACTACTATGTAGATGGATTACATCAGGCTTGATTTTTGCCGCTATTTTTTTAACTTCGGAAAAAAATGCGGCGATATCTTTCACCGGATCAATTGCCCGTCCAAAAACGCCTTTTTGACTTCAAACCATTGTGGATCAGATTCTCTGCTGCAAGTCTTGCTTGCACCGCTTCGTCATAATTGTCAAAAAGACCAACATAATAGCGTTTTCCCTTGAACCCAATATCCACACGATACCGATTACAATTCTTCAACTGGAAAACGCCACGAAAACCACTCATGTTATCTTTTCTGCTTTTTCTTTTTTCTAGTACTTCAACACAGGTTCCGTCTACAAGATGTCGTCTCTGCGCAATTTCCTGACGGTTCTTCTTCTGTAAACAACCGCAGCTATGATAATTACCATGCACAAGACCTGCTGCCGTCACGTCAACTTCATTTCCGCAATCGCAGACAGCCAATAAACAGAGCCTCGTTTATCCTTTTTTCTGTCGCATACTTGGCCGTCAACATACCGAACTTTCTTCCTGACAGATCTGCCGGTCTTCTTCCCATAAGCCTTCACCCTTTTTGCAAAAATTTCGTAGAGTAGATTACTCTACGAAATACGCTTTTTCTTTAAATTGTTCCAAATCTTAATATAATTATCATATATAGTGTACTCTTTTCAAACATTTCTGTCAATCTGAATACGTTCATTTCGTAAAATTATACAATCTCTTAGCAAAAAAAGTCGAAAAACAGACACTTTCGTCATTTTAATCTCCTTTTTGAATGGATTTTATCTATTCGCCGTCAAATTTATGGTCAATTGTCAGTTAATTTACAAGCTACCAGATCAGAAAATCAAAAATATTTATTTTAAATTATCTAAGTTATTTCGTGCTTTTTACAATCACATGTATTTAAAAATTAATCATAATTACAAATTTCACAGCATTTATTTACCGTCATTTTTTGGTCAGACACCTGAAAATCATTGATTTCAAGGCTTTCCATAAAAATTTCGTAGAGTAATCTACTCCACGAAATACGCTTTCTTTTTCTATTCTGAACTTTTCTCTTTTTTCCCCATACACCTCAAAGAAACTGCCCCGGATTATAAATACAATTATTCCCACACGGCTGACCACCAAAGATTTTCTTATTCAATTGATCGATATATCTCTCTGCCTCTTTTTTCTTCTCTTTGATTCCCCTCCAGAACCCCCAGCGCAACCTTCAGATTCCGAATATCCCGGATCATATCTTCCACATAATTTCCTCGTCCTACCAGTTTCAGATGGGTAATCCCTGCTGCCTCCAGCTGTGGCAGCGCACACAGAGCACATCCACTCTTCCCGCAGAGATATTGTTGCTCTTCTGTCTCCAATGTTCTTTTTTATCGCTCGTTCCATACGCTCTTCCATCTCAGCATCTCCCCAGTAAGTCGTCCTGCACAGATAACCCATCTCGTCACAGTGAAGGGAATTGCAGAATGCTCCTGTGAACTGACACAATTCGTTCAATGCAAAGGCCTCGAATTCCAGTCTTTCTGCATTTACAGCTTCTATCATCTGCCGCATCGATGCAACTGTATTTTTCCTGTGGAAGATGAACCGGCCGATTCCCATTTCCCGGAAAACTTTGATTGCCCTGGTTCATTTCTCCGGCTTCACCGCTGAGATGGATCTTACAGGATATGCCTTTCTGTCTCAGGTACAAAATCA
>VOFI01001153.1_pt1 | contig 12001 bp, 17 predicted proteins | sample 5384131 | NCBI WGS metagenome assembly VOFI01 (sample SAMN12384728, study PRJNA508395) | human gut metagenome | isolation source: healthy gut H | host: Homo sapiens
TGATACCGGCTATTATGCGGAAGCTTATTCCGGAGGCTACAATAGCTCTCCGGCTCCTACGGGGAGAACGCCTCCAAGCCCGTTTTTCCCACGCAGTCCTATTTTGAGCTGCTTGGCCCCATGGATTCCAGAAACGGACATGGGAGCGTGAACATACAGAATTGGATGACGGACCTGAATTTGTGCCGGATGTCCAGCGGTTCCTGGGGCTTTTCCTCCACGGCCGCCCTTCGTTTGAGCTGGTTCAACGGAGAAGGCGCGCGCGAGATGGATGTGGATGAGCTGTACACGATTTGGCTGAATGTGACCGCGTCTTACAAGCTCAGGGGGAAGACGAGCCTGGTTTTCGGCGTAACGCCGCAGATTTCCACGGATTTTGATACCTGGACGACCCATAATTTGTTTTTCGGCGGCCATGCCCTTCTCGCAGGTCCCTTGAATGACCGGTTCAGCTATGGTATCGGGTGGGGGCCTTTCGTTTCCGTGGTGTCCGGCACCTGGACGATTCACCATGACCGCCGCGTCCGCCAGTTCGAGTGGATTTCCGGCGTCGCCGGCGTGGGCGCCGACGTAGGCCTGGGACACTGGGGCAGCGTTCGTCCCAGACTGGTGGCGGACGTCGTTTTTTCCTTTGGGAACTCCGGCACCATCAAGACCAGCAACGGGAGCCATGAGCTGGAGAAGTACCATTACGATCCCGGTTTCTACCTGCGCGCGGGATTGCAGTTTGAGTTTTGATCGGCCAACAGGATTAGCGAATACATAACAAAGGCCCCCGGAGCATTCAGCGCTCCGGGGGCTTTTCTGCAAATGGGGCGTTTGGAGCCGGAATTATTCCCGGCAGCGGTCAGGCTTCTTCAATGGAGGGCCTGCCCACGGAATGGTACTCAAATCCAACGGCCCGGATGTTGGCCGGAGAGAGGATGTTCCTTCCGTCAAAGATGATGCGGTTGCGCATGACGTCCGCCAGCTATGCCCAGCGTGCGGCTGATGTTGATGAAGGCTTTGACGTCCTTCGGGAAGCAGGAGCCCCCGTAGCCCAGTCCCGCGTTGAGGAAGTGGCGGGAGATTCGCTTGTCCATGCCGATGCCTTCCGCCACCAGTTCCACGTCCGCTCCCGTTTTTTCGCAGACCTTGGCGACGGCGTTGATGTAGGAAATTTTTCAGGGCCAGGAAGGAGTTGGCGGCGTGCTTGATGAGCTCCGCAGAGTTGACGTCCGTTTCCAGAATGGGCGCGTGGATGGGCTGGTAGACGCGCTTGATGACGTCCATGGCACGTTCCGAGTTGGCGCCGATGACGATGCGGTCGGGATGCAGCAGGTCGTCCACCGCGCATCCCTCCCTCAGGAATTCAGGGTTGGAAACGATGTCGAATTGCACGTCCGTTCCTGCATAGCGCTTGATGGTCTGGCGGACTTTTTCACCGGTTTTGACGGGTACGGTGGATTTGTCCACAATGACCTTGTAGCCCATTTCCGGTTGGAGCACCTGGGCGATTTCCCGGGCCACTTTTTCAATGTAGGTGAGGTCCACGGAGCCGTCCGTATTGGGCGGCGTGGGCACGGCAATGAAGATGACTTCGCTTTCCGCAATGGAATCAGCAATGGAGGGGGAAAATTCCAGCCGTCCGACGGCCACGTTTTTTTTCACGAGTTCTTCCAGCTTGGGCTCGTAAATGGGAATGGACCCGGATTGGAGGGTGCGTATTTTTTTCCGCGTTATTGTCCACACAGATGACGTGGTGGCCCATTTCCGCAAAAAACAGGTGCCCGTGGTAAGCCCCACGTAGCCACTGCCGATGATCGTTAAATTCATGGTATCAGTGCAAATATATGGTAAAAACTTGGTTGATTTAAAGGATAAGGCCTGCAGGGCTGATGTTCAAGCATAATGGGGAAGAGGATTTTTTCTGTCAAAATAAAAAGTTCCTGATTGAGCGCCGTTCTTCCCTGTGCTATAACCGGGACCAGACAGAAAAGATCTGTTTATTTTAATTTGAACGTTATGAAAACACCTATCACCGTTACCGTTACAGGAGCCGCCGGCCAAATTGCCTATTCCCTGCTGTTCCGTATTGCTTCCGGCAGCATGCTGGGACCGGACCAGCCGATCAACCTGCGCCTGCTGGAAATTCCCCCGGCCATGAATGCTCTGGAAGGGGTGGTAATGGAACTGCGTGATGCCGCGTTCCCGCTGGTCAATGAAATCGTTCCCACCTCTGATCCGGATGAAGCCTTCGCCGGCGCCAACTGGTGCCTTCTGGTAGGCTCCGTGCCCCGCAAGGCCGGTATGGAACGCAAGGACCTGCTGGACATCAACGGCAAGGTGTTCATCGGCCAGGGCCAGGCCATCGCCCGCAGCGCCGCCAGGACGTGCGCGTGCTGGTTGTAGGCAACCCCTGCAATACGAATGCCCTGATCGCCATGCACAATGCGAGCGGCGTTCCCTCCGACCGTTTCTTCGCCATGACCCGCCTGGATGAAAACCGCGCCAAGAGCCAGCTTGCTGAAAAGGCTGGCGTCCATGTGACGGAAGTGACCAACATGACCATCTGGGGCAACCATTCCTCCACCCAATACCCGGACTTCACGAACGCCAAGATCGGCGGCAAGCCCGTGACGGAAGTCATCAAGGATACGGAATGGCTCAAGGGTGATTTCATCACCACCGTGCAGCAGCGCGGCGCCGCCATCATCAAGGCCCGCGGCGCTTCTTCCGCCGCCTCCGCCGCCTCCGCCGCCGTGGATACCGTCCGCAGCCTGGCTACCCAGACGCCGGAAGGCGACTGGTATTCCGTGGCCGTGTGCTCCGATGGCTCCTACGGCATTGAAAAGGGCCTCATCTGCTCCTTCCCGGTCCGCACCACCAAGGACGGCGGCTGGGAAATCGTGCAGGGCCTGCCGATCAACGCGTTCTCCCAGGAAAAGATTGACGCCACCGTCAATGAACTGAAGGAAGAACGTGACGCCGTTTCCTCTCTGTTGAAGCATTAAAGTTGATTTGCTCTTGTGCCGGGCTTCCCGTTTTCGGGGAGCCCGGTTTTTTTGTGCCTTGAAAGCTCCGTAAGCCTCATTTTCTGCGGGACAGAAGTTTTCCCCCGTGTTAAAAAGAAAGATGGATGCAGCATCCGCTTATTTATGGACCAAGACCGCATATTATACCGGGGTGAGGCCTTTACACTGACCGGAAATTCCGTGCGCCAGGATGCCGCGCATTGGGCGGAGGTGCAGCGGGACGGCCAGGTGAAGACCATGAAGAACGGCCGTTATTCCGAATGGCGCGTTTTGCCGGAGGCCGGGAACGCCCCGCATTACCGGGGAAGCTTTGAAGTGCTCAATAAGGCCTACAGCCTGGCGCTTAACGAGGCCGGTTCCCTGCTCAATGAAGAAGGGACGTTCCGGACGGGAGCCAACTGGCCCACCGTGTGGACCCGGGATATTTCCTACGCCACCCATCTGGGGCTGGGGTTGTGGAATGTCCATGCCTGCATGAAGAGCCTGAATGCCCGGGTGCGGAACGGGGAGGTGGAGCAGGATACCGGCACGGGCGGTTCCTGGCCCATTTCCTCCGACCGCGTGGTGTGGGGAATGGCCGCCTGGGAGGTTTACTGCCTGACGGGGGACGCCGGCTGGCTGGCCCGTTCCTGCCGCGTGCTGGAAAAGACGTGCATGCGGGATGAACAGGTGCTTGCGGCTACCGGCGGCCTGGTGAAAGGGGAGTCATCTTTCCTGGATTGGCGGGAACAGAGTTACCCGGCGTGGATGACTTCCGCGGACATCGGGGATTCATGCAGCCTTTCCACCATGGTTCTGCATGCGGAGGCCCGCAAGGTTCTGGCACGGATGTTCCGGGAACTGGGGCTGGAGGAGAAGGCGCGGGAATGGGAGGAAAAAAGCGTCTCCCTGTCCGCCGTCATCGAGCGGTTTTTCGGATTCCGGAGCATGCCCTGTACGGGCAGTACCTGTATGGCCGGGGTTACCCCGTGCTGTCGGAAAAGGTGGATTCCCTGGGCAATCTGCTTTGCGTGCTTCTGGGGCAGGCTCACGGTCCGCATGCCGCCGGAATGGTAGCCGTTCTCCCCCATTGCGTGTACGGCATTCCCTGTTTCCATCCCCAGATGCCGGACGGCGTGCCGCCTTACCACAACCGTGCCATGTGGCCGTTCCTGGAGGGCTATTACGCGCAGGCCGCCGCCGCGGTGGAGAATGAGTCTGCCCTGGCTCTGGCGTTCGCCTGCATGGTGCGCGCCGCCCTGCTGTGTGGGACGAACAAAGAGAACGTGCTTCTGGAAACGGGCCTGGATGAAGGGCTGCTGCTCAGTTCGGACAGCCAGCTCTGGAGCATTGCCGGGATGCTGGGCAGTTTTTACAAGGGGTTGTTCGGCATCCGCCTTCAGCCGGATTCCATGGAGTTCCGCCCCTGTGTTCCGGAGTCTTTTGAAGGAGTTCATGAACTGGCCGGGCTGGAATACCGCGGCATGACGGTGGATGTGCGCTTGCGCGGCCACGGGCGCCGGATAGCGCGGTGCCTGGTCAACGGGCAGGAGGCTCCCCCCGTGCTTTCTCCGGGCATGAAGGGCCGCGTGTTCGTGGAACTGGAGATGGTTGCCGCAGAAGAAGGGGCGGGGCAGGTGAATCTGGCCCACATGGGCGGCAGCCTGGAGGCTCCGGAGTGGAAGGCCCGCCATGGAATCGCCTGGGAGGCCGTGGCCGGAGCGGATTATTACCGTGTTTACCGGAACGGCATTCCTGTGTCCCAGACGGAGTATTGCCATTACATGCCTGCCCCCAGTCGGGGGGACGTGTCTTTCCAGGTGATGGCGGTCGCTCTGGACGGCAGGGAGTCTTATCTGAATGAACCCAATGACTATCCTTCCGCGGATGCCCGCATGGAGACGCGCCCCTGCGGGCTGAGCGGGGATGAAGTCTGGTTTTCCCGCGTTACGGAGTCTCCGGACGCCCTGTGCTATAATGTCAACATAGACAAGCCCGGCGTGTACCGGGTGGACGCCTTTTTCGCGAACGGCACTTTTGACGTTTCAGACGGGAACACCTGCGCCCTGCGCAGCCTGTACCTGGACGGGCGGCGCGCGGGCACGCTGGCTTTTCCCCATACGTCACGCTCCGGCAACTGGGAGCATTTCATTTATTCCACGGCGGTGGAGGTTGTGATGACGCCCGGTCCCTGCCGCGTGGAAGTGGTGTACGACTCTTTTTCCGAGAATATGAACCGTCTGGTGAATGATATGGTGATAAAACACCTCCGGTTTACCCGTATATCCTGACATCGGTTCATGGATTTTATGTCGAAACGCTTTTTTGTCTTATTGCTGGCCCTGGGCGCCGGGGCGTGGAACGCCCCCGCCATGGGGAAGGATGCGGAATCAGCCTCCCGGTCTCCGGCTCCCGCGGCCCGGGAAGGGGCGGAGTTCACCCGCCTGCCCGTGAGCTGGACGGTGAATCCCGGGGATGCCGCCAACGCGCGCGCCGCATGGAAGGCCCTGAGCGCCTATCACCAGGGGAAGCCCAAGTCTTCCAGAAAGCTGCACGTGGTTTACGTAACGTTCAAGGACAGGCCGGCCCTTGAAGGATACCGGGAACGGTATGACCATATCCTGAAGAACATCCAGGCCTATTATGCGGACCAGATGCAGGCCAACGGGTTTCCTCCGTCCAATTGGACCTGGACGAACGGGGGAAGCTGGTCATTTACGATGCCTATGTGGACAGGCCCATGAGCGAGATGAACGTGCAGAGCTCCGGTCCCGTCTCCCGGGAGGCGGCCAAGAAGGTGCTGGCGTCCAAGGGGATTGACATTGAAAAGGAACACGTGCTGATCGTGTGCCAGCTGCCGGACGGCGTAGGGCCTTATTACGGCGGCGGCTTCAGCCACCAGGGAACGGGCTGGACCTGCGACCAGGAGGGGTTGGATCCCGCCAGCTTCCTGGATACGGAGATGATGCAGGGTGGCCGCTTCAAGGTGACCAAGGGGAAGAACGCCACCATTTACATAGGCGGCACGGCTCATGAACTGGGGCATTCCTTCGGCCTTCCGCACACGGGCAACGGATGGGACTACCCCAACGCGGGGGATTCCCTGATGGGCCACGGCAATTCCACGTACGGCAATGAACTGCGCAACGAGGGGAAGGGGGCTTTCCTGGCGCCTACGGACGCCCTGAAACTGGCCAGCGTTCCCCTGTTCAACGGCGTGGAGACAGAGCTTCCTGCTGACGCCTCCTACGGGCGCATGATCGGCAAATACGTTCCGGGGTCCTTTGAACGGCTGGAGGCCATTCCCGTCAAGGACGGCCTGCGGCTGAAAGGCCGGGTGCGCCTGACGCGGCCCGCTTATGGAATCGTAGTCCACCTGGACCCTCCCGGCGGTTCGGATTATGATTCCAATGCCGTGGGAGCTTCCCTGAATGGAAAGGGAGAGTTTGACTCACCATCTGCCGGCCCGGCTACAGGGGCGGCTTTATAGAAATGCGGGTGGCCGTGCTGAACTGCGACAGCACCCGCAGCATGATTACGCTGCCCGTGTGGATGGACGCCCAGGGGGCCAAGACTCCTTCGCTGGCCCAGACCGTTTACTTCGGCGACGTTCAGAACCTGTGGATACGCGGCCGCGCGGGAGGAAGCCCGGAAGGCCCTCGCGGAGGTGGAGCGCAAGCATGGTTCCCGTCCGGAGGTGAAGGAATGGCTCCCCATCTGGAAGCGCGCCCTGGAGCGCCAGGAGCCCTCCCTGGAGGCTACCCCTGCACAGATTCCTGCGGAAACCGCCAGCGTCAGCCTGAATGACTGCAAGCCCTCCGTGGCTCAAGTGGGGTGGGCCGTTCCGTTGTGGGACGTCCTCTTTTCCGTCTGACCTGGGGCCCGTGCCTTTCTTCAGGACGATCGGGAAGCCGGAACGCTTCATCCTGGCGCATGCCCCGGCCGTCTTTTCCTATGACCTGGACGGACGCTGGAAGGAGTTCCGCGCGGATGTGGGGCTGCCCTTCGGTTCCCGCGGCAGCGTCAATTCGGCGTGTACCTGGACGGGAAAAAGCTTGTCATTAGGCATTTGTCTTTTGTCCTTTCTCACCAATGGACTAGCCATGATTGGGATGAATGCAAAGCTATGGGGTGCCGCGGCGCTGATTGCCGGCGCTCCCTGTTTGCAGGAACGCCCGCGGAACAGCCGCCGTCCTCCCCCGTCCTCCGGTTCCGGGCAGGAAGAACCCCCAGAAATGGCGGGGAACCTGCTTTCCGGCACGCTCATGCCGCAGATTCCCTCAATATCTCCATCACCAATGACGGGCCCATCAGGGTGGAGAAAGCCAGGAAGATCATTTTTGAAGGCCCGCGCGTGCACATGGTCACGGATACCGGGGTGGAGGTGTTTGCGGATTACGCGCAGGCGGATATGGACCGGAGCAGGGTTTTTCTGAAAGGGAACCTGTCCATTTACCAGAGCGACAGCAAGACGCGCACCAACAGCCTGATACGCGCCAGCAGCGCGGAGTTCGACTGGGAGAACGAAGTGCTCCTCACGGACGCCATCCGGGCGAAGATGGAAGGGGCTGATCCTGCGCAGCGGGAAGTTTGAATCCCGGAAGGACGCCGCCGGCAAGACCTATCTGGAAGCCCGTAACGCCTCCGTTACGGCGGAGATCCGTGACGTGCTGCTGGAAAAGGACTGTCCGGACATGACGGGCCTGTCCTTTTACAAAACCCATGACAAGGGGGTGAAGATTAACGCCGGGGATGATGAATACCGCGAGCACCTGGACCCGGACCGGTGGCGGCTGGCGCTCCAGCAGATGTGGTCCCACCGGGTAAACGCCCGCACGGACTGGCGGCTGAAGGCCAACGTCAACATGCTGAGCGACGAGTACATGCTCCGCGACTTTTATCCGGAAATCTATCAGCGCAATTCTTCTCCGGATAATACGGTGCTTCTCTCCCGCACGGACGACACGAATGATTTTTCACTGCTGCAGCGTTTCGTTCCCAACAACTTCTACATGGCGGACCAGCGGACGGAGTTCAGCTATGAACGCATCAAGTCCCCCATTTTCCGTTCCCCCGTCATGTATGAAAGCCGCACCAGCTTCGCCTTCCTGAAGCAGTACGTCCCCCCTTTCATGCGGACGGAAATCCGGGATATGCTGGACGGGATGGAGCCCGGAACCACTTCCTATGATTACTGGGCCCGCATGCTGATGACGGACAGCTACAGCCGGTTCCATTCCTTCCATGAAATTTCCGCCTCCAAGAAAATCATGGGGTTCCTGAACCTGACGCCCAAACTGGGCGGGGGCTACACCGGGTATTACGGCGTGGAGGGACTACAAGCCGCTCAACCAGGGATTTTTTATGCCGGAACGGATGCGACTTCAAATTTTTCCCGCCGTTATTCCTCCGTGTACAGTGATTCCCTGGGCCTGAACGGCATGAACCACATCGTGCAGCCCCATTTTACGCTGGCGTACGTGAAGACCAACCGCCTGAGCGAGCTTTATCCCCAGATTGACGGAGACACCCCCACCACCAATCCGCCGTCCCTGAGCCTGGGCAGGTATACGGAGATTGACTCCCTCCCCACGGGGCTGGTATTCCGGTACGGCCTGCGCAACATGCTGATGACCAGCCGGGACGCCAATTCCCACCGCTGGTTTTCCTGGGATGTGTTCATGGATGCGTACCTGTATGACCCGATCAACCAGCGGGACTTCTCCAACCTCTTCTCCTTCATGCGCTGGAACCCCGTTCCGTGGATGGAATACCGGTCGGAAATGCAGGCCCCCATCCTGGGGAAGGACAAGATTTCCGGCTGCCATGAGTACAACAACTCCCTGCGCTTCATGCCGTGGCGCTCCACGGAATTCGTGGTGGGGCACCGTTACCTGAACCAGCACTCCCTGCTGGAGGACAGCAGCCAGCTTGACCTGCGCGTTTTGCAGCGTTTTTCGGAAGCCTGGGCATTCAGCGGCAAGTGGCGCTTCTCCCTGCTGGACGGAAAGCTGGACATTCAGGAATACAACGTGTACCACAACATGGGTTCCTGGTATTTGGGCGTGGGAGCGTTCGTGCGCAAGAACGGGAATAAAAACGAATTCGGCCTGGGCATCAGCTTCACCATTCAGCAGACCGGGGACTACATGCCGGTCAAGTTCCTCTAATGTCCGGAGAAGGGCGCGGTTCTCTTGTAATGGGTGCGCCGGAAGCGTTTCTCCTTGTTACGGCATCCGTGTTTTTAGGGATGGAAGCTGCCCGGGCTGTGTGACGTTTTTCCGGGGGGGGGGCTTTTTCTCCGGGGTTGCGTGATTTTACAGGGGCCGGGAAACCGGGATTCCCTGGTTGGAGCGGAATGCGAGAGAGGCCGTCCTCAAGGTGAGTGAAGCTGGAAGATGAACGAATCAGCTTTTGTTCATGGAACCCCCGGACACGGTCCAAGGCTGCATTTTTACAATTCGTCCGTCCACGTTCATCTTCTTTTCAGGGAGGGCTGGGGCTTCCGGCGTACCGGGTAGGAAAAGTTTTTCCGCAAGAACCCGCTGCCGCGCTTGTGCCGGAACCTTGGCTTGCATTCCGGGGAGGAAACGGGGAAGATGCCATGACATGGGGCAAACCGCGGCGCATGCCATGGCGGCAACGCCGCCCGGCGCGCCGGCTACCGCGGAAAGCTCCCGCATCAATCATTTTATACGAATATGAACGCTCAGGAATTGATCAAGACGCTTGCGCTCACGGCTCCGGGAGGTTTCCTGGGGACAGCCCCAGGTTACGGACGCCTCCCATCTGGTAGTCTTCTGCGCCCGCAGGGACTTCAAGCCGGAGGACGTGCAGCGCTATCTGGAACGCATCGTGGAAGTGCGCGGCGTCACCATGAAATCCCTGGACCAGTACCGCGCGCGCATTTTTTGAACTGGTGGATTCCAAGTCTCCGGAAGTCCTGAAGGCATGGCTGGAACGCCAGGTGTACATCGCCCTCGGGTTCATGATGAGCTGCGCCGCTGACCTCCGGGTGGATACCTGCGCTCTGGAAGGAATGGACCCTGCGGCCTATGACCGCATTCTGAACCTGGAAGGCTCCCCGTACTATGCGCTTTGCGCCCTGGCCCTGGGCTACCGGGATGAAGAGGCGGACAAATACGCCCGTCTGGCGAAAGTGCGCTTTGACCGGGATGACGTCATTCCGGTCGTCTGACAGGATTTTCTTTAATCCCCCGCTTCAAGCAGTTGCCGCATGTCTTCCGGCAGCGGGGCTTCCGCGGTGAAAACTTCTTCATCAAACGGGAACTCCAGCCGGCAGGCATGCAGCGCATGGCGCGGCAGGATCAGCCGTTCTTCCAGCTCCCGGCTCCAGCCGTGCTGGATGTATTCCAGATAGCAGGCTTCGGAGGGGCCGTAAATCTTGTCTCCCAGAATAGGGTGGCCGAGGTGCGCCAGATGCACGCGTATCTGGTGCATGCGTCCGGTTTCCGGAATGCACCGGACCAGGGCCAGCGGGCCGCGGGGCGTGTTCCACGTCCGTTCCGTCCGGAAAACGGTGGCGCATGCCTTCCGGCAGGGTGAACGGCCTGCTTGACCCAGATGGGGCTTTCCGCGACGTCCCCCTGTCTCAGGATGGGGGCGGCGCAGGTTGTTTCCGCCCACTCCGGCCGGCCTTGCACGATTGCCAGGTATTCCTTGTGCATCCGGCGCCTCTGCATGGCCCTCCCCAGCTCGCGCGCCGCCGCCTTGTTCTTGGCGATCGGTCCAGCCTGTTGACCAGGGGAAAGGGCGGCTCCGTTGGCTATTTCATAGCTCAGCAGGGCTTCCACGCCCTCCAGCAGGTTGGGCTCCTTCTTCCCGTTGGACGGGTGGACGATGAGGGGAGCGCCCTTGTCCACCACAATCCAGTCCCCGGACTCCCCCCGCCACCTCAAAGTGCGGAAAGCAGGCAATAGGAGCGTCGGAAATGGGAATCCACATGGCGAACAGGAGGATTACAGCGCATCCGGACGGATGGGCATCCATTCCCCGGCTCCAGGTTCAGGCTGTCCAGATGCAGGGGAGCCGATGGAAATGCGGCACAGGGAGGCCACGGGAGCGTCCACGGCGGCCAGCATGCGGCGCACCTGGTGGTACTTCCCCTCCGTCAGCGTCAGCCGGGCGCGGCGCGGTTCCAGGATTTCCAGCACGGCGGGGGCGCAGGGGCGAACAGTTCCACGGCCTCCGCCGGAATGTCCTCTTCCGTGACGGCTTCGTAAACCTTGGCGACGTGATGCCTGGGGGACGTCATGCGGTGGAGGCCTCTGAAATGAACGAGCGCTACCGCAAGGCCCAGGTGGAGGAAATCCGCCGCCGCGCCGCCGCGGAGCCGGACAACAAGGAACTTCAGGAACAGCTCGCCCAGTTCAGCAAAGGAAGCGGCGGAACAGCAGGGCCGTGTGCCGCCAGCGCGTGGAAAACAACCCCACGGACCCGCAGACGCGCTTTGAACTGGGGCAGGCCCTCTTCGACTGCGGCAACTACACGGAAGCCATTCCGGAGCTCCAGCGCGCCCGCAACAACCCCCATATCCGCATCCGCGCCATGCTGTTGCTAGGCAAGTGCTATGACGCCAAGAACATGCATGATATGGCCCTGCGCCAGTTGGAGGAAGCCAACAAGGAACTGATTGAAATGAATGACACCAAGAAGGAAATCCTTTACATGATCGGCCTGCTTTATGAAAAGCTGGGCAAGAAGGAGGAATCCCTGGCGGCGTTCCAGCAGATTTACGACGCCGAATACGGCTACCGCGACGTAGCCAAGCGCGTGGAATCCTCCTACAGCAATTAAGGTTCCGATCCATTCCGCGCCCGCGACGGGACGCCATTCTCAAAGCCTTTGCCGTCTCTGGCAAAGGCTTTGTTGCTGGATGGACGGCCTTCCTGCGGATGGGCTGTCCCGGGCCGGAAGCGGCCGCGGCGGTCTCCTTCCCGGTATGGCCGCTGTGAGGCTCTTTTCCCGGGATGCTTCCGTCAAACGTA
>VOFI01001161.1_pt1 | contig 12001 bp, 15 predicted proteins | sample 5384131 | NCBI WGS metagenome assembly VOFI01 (sample SAMN12384728, study PRJNA508395) | human gut metagenome | isolation source: healthy gut H | host: Homo sapiens
TCCTGCCAATGGGGGATTCCGGCAGGTAGTCCGGCGTGAATTCTCGGAAGATGGTTTTCAGCGGCTTGTGGAGGATGTTGGAGCGGATTTCCAGATTGTCTATGTGGTGGTATTCAAACCCGATGGGGCCGCAATAGATTTTTTGCAGTGAGCAGTTTTTGATCTGTTCCTGCAGGCTTCCCTGGGTTTTCATCAGGAGGTAGATGCCTCCGTGCATGGCGAACAGGGCCACCGTCGTCAGCCCCAGAAGAACAGGTAGAGGGGTTCAGCAGGCTGAGAAGGTTCCGGTGAAGTTGCCCTGGTCGTCCAGCGGAATGCCCTTGGTGACGTTCCCCATGGCTACGCCGATGAGCAGGGCAGCCAGGAGGCTGCTGATGGAGAAGGTGGTGTCCCCCCCTGCGCCACCATTTCATGGGCTGCTTGCTCCGGGAATTCGATGGAGACGGCGCGGAAGATGAGGGTGAGCAGCAGGAGCATGAAGGCCAGGTAAAACCCGGAGAAGACGGAGGCGTACACGTACGGGAAGGCGGCGAAGAGGGCGCCGCCCCCCGTGATGAGCCAGACTTCGTTTCCGTCCCATACAGGGCCTAAGCACGCCGACGAGGATGAACCAGATGATTTGCAGGTCTGTAAGAGTAAGATTGTCCAACATGGTTTTAAGAGGGGCTGAAGGTTAGTCTTTGACGAAGGGACCTGGAGCTTGCCTTCCCCGGTGCCGTCGTCTTCGTTTGCTTCCTGGTCCGGACCCTTGTGGATTTTATGGGTGATCTGATAGAGGAAGAGGGCCAGCAGCAGGGCATAAATGACGAAGAACATGCCCAGGGAGGAAAGGGCTTCCGCCGCGGTGAGGGGGGGGGATACGGCATGTTCCGTTCTCAGGATGCCGTATACGATCCACGGCTGGCGCCCCATTTCCGCCACGGCCCAGCCCACCTGGTTGGCGATTTGGGGGCCCAGCACGGAGAAGACGAAGCACCAGAGCAGCCAGCAGCCTTTTTTCCAGCCCCACAGGCCACCAGGGAACAGGGCGCCCAGGGCGCAGCCGATCAGGATCATGATGTGGAAGGAGTAGAAGACGGGCAGGATGGGGGGCGTTCGTCCTGCGGGATGTCGTTCATGCCGGTGATGGTCGTATCCAGGTCATGATGGGTCAGGAAGGTGAGCATGTACGGGATGGAGATGCCCGTCACTTCATGGGTAGACGGGTTCATCCAGCCGACAAGGTGGAGGGCCAGCGGAGCGCCGGTTTCCATCACGCCTTCCATGGCGGCAGGAATTTGGCGGGCTGGTGGATGGAGACTTCACGTGCGCTGGAGTCCCCGTGATGCCCATGCCCACCACGCCGATGAGGCCGATGACCAGGGCCACCTTGAAGCTTTTTTCAGCTCCTCCGGTGAAGCGTTTTTCAGGATGTACCAGGCGGAGACGCTGAGGACGAGCGTGGCCCCCGCCAGCCAGCAGCCGGCCAGCGCGTGCGTCAGGCGGTCCACGGTGGACGGGTTGAACACCACGTCATAGAAGCTGGTGATATGGGCCTGGATTTTCCCGTTCACTTCCACCAGCTTGTACCCGGCGGGCGTCTGCATCCAGGAGTTCGCCACAATGATCCAGATAGCGCTGAAATGGGCGCCCAGAGCGACCATGCAGGAGGAGAAGAAGTGCATTTTGGGTCCCACCTTGTCCCAGCCGAAGAGCAGGATGGCCAGGAAGCCGGATTCCAGGAAGAAGGCGAAGATGCCTTCCGCCGCCAGAGGGCTGCCGAAGATGTCGCCCACGCAGCGGGAATAGTCCGCCCAGTTGGTGCCGAACTGGAATTCCATCACGATGCCGGAGGCCACGCCCAGGGCGAAGATGATGCCGAATATCTTGGTCCAGAATTTGGCCTGCTTGTGGTAGAGTTCGTTCTTCGTTTTCAGCCAGAGGCCTTCCAGCGCGACCAGAACCACCCCCAGGCCGATGGTCATCGGCGGGAAGATGTAGTGGAACATGATCGTAACGGCGAATTGAAGACGGGATAATAAGACCGGATCGTCCATGATTGCTTGGGGATGAGTGGATGTTTATGGAACAGGAGGCCGGCAGCCAAATACCGGTACCTTCATACTTTATACATCCCAAGAGGACCTTTGTTCAATTATTTTCCTTTTCCCTGAATAACTTTTTTAGATTGTATCTAAAAAAGAACGGTTTAGCACTGAATGAACACGTCCATCCCCTCTTCCGCCAGGGCAAAAAAAGATCCAGCATGTCGCGGGGGAAAGGCGGATGCAGCCATGGGAGGCCGGGGCGCCCAGCAGGTCCGTATCATTGGTGCCGTGGATGTAGATGTAGCGGCTCCGCGTGTTGGCGTTGTGCGGTTCCAGGCCGTCCAGCCACAGGATGCGCGTCAGGATAAAGTCCGAATGTTCATCCAGGCTTTCCGGGATGGCGGCGGGGTAGCGGCCTGCCGGAAGGCGTGAGATGAAAATGGTGTCCTCCGGCTCTCCGTCCCCGATTTTTTGGCAGACGCGGAAATGTCCGGTGGGCGTTTTTCCGGAGCCCTCTTCATGGCCCGTGCCAGCTTTTTCCGCTGGAAACGGGGCACCGGAGCAGGATGTTTCCGGATTCTTCCAGCACCAGCTCCTGGCGGGACAGGTCAATGCGTATGGAAGGGGCGGCCATGGGGGAGGAAAGAGTTGTCACGCTTGCTGTTCCATCCGGGCGATGATGGCCTGGATGGCGGCTGTCAACTGCCGCGCCACGCTGTTGTAGGCAGCCTGACCGCAGCCGATGGGGTCCGCAATGCTGCGGTTGTCCGTGTAGCAGGTGACCAGCCTGATCTTGTCCGCATGCTCGGGGAAATTGGCAAGCAGGGCGGCCAGGTGGCTCTCCGTCATGGCATAGACGTCCGTGGCGTTTTCCATCAGTTCTTCCGTGACGGGGCGGCTTTCATGGCAGGAGAGGTTGACGCCGTGCGCCTGGAGGATGTGGAGCGTTTCCGGGCTGGCCTCCTGCCCGTGCCATGCGGAAGTTCCCGCGGAACCGGCGCGCCATTCCGGATGATGCGCTGAAAGCTTCCGGAACAGGCCTTCCGCCATGGGGCTGCGGCAGGTGTTGCCGGTGCAGATGAAAAGGATGTGCTTGCGCTGTGTCATGAGTCGGGATGTTCTCTTTTGGAATGGTGGGGATAGGCACCTCGTTGGGTTCCTGGTACAGGTTGTCCAGGGGGAGCACGTGCCCGGCTCCATTCCCCTCCGAGCCAGCGCCCCCATGAGGGTGCGGATGGTTTGCGCCGCCAGGAGGGCCTGTGCGTCCGGCGTGTCGGAAAGGGCGGACGGTTCGGAAACGAGAACCGCGTCCGCGGAAGAAAGCAGTTTTTCTGACGGCGGTGGTATCCGGCGGCCGCAGGCCGGACATGACGGGGACGAGCACCTCCTTGGTGTCCAGCATGGTGGGGCTGCTGTGTTCCGCCAGAGGAATGCGGCCGTATTTGTCCAGCGGAACGGAACGCTTGCCGCCCAGGAAAAGGGTGTCGCCCCGAATGATTCTCACGTCGCCGGGTTTCAGGTCCAGCGCGTTCAGGGCGGCGGTCAGCGGAAGGGTGGGGATGATCTCCTCACCCCAGCGGATGAAAAAGCGGCGGAGAAACCCTGTTCTCCGGGGGGGGGAAAACAGTTCGTTGTTTTCCACGACGGTTCCCAGGGCGGGGCTGCCGTGGTCAGTTGCGGAGCTTCCCCACCAGCCTGTCGCGCGCGGGAACAGGTCCGTCTTTCCCACGATGTTGGCAGCGGGAATAACCAGGCCTTTCCAGTCCGGCGGGAGGGGGCTCGTACAGGTGGCGGAACAGCACCGTGTAATCCATGGGATTGGGAGGATAGGCGGCAAAGCTGTTCAGGGAGGATTCCCGGTGCAGGGAAACCACGGGAAGCTGGGCCGTCTGCCCCTTGTTGAAATAATCGTAAGGCTGGAGGACGATGCTGCTTTCCGCATTCAGACCTTCCGGGCGCACGGTCCGGAACTCTCCTGCCAGGGAACGTTCCGCCGCCCGCTCATAACAGAAAATGGTGGGCGGAAGAAACACGTACCCCAGAATCCAGCCCAGCCCCAGGGAAATCTGGAACAGGGACAGCACAAGCAGGAATCTGGGGGTCAGCGTCATCAGGAGCAGGGAGAAAGATCATGCTAGCATGGCCGCCAGCGGTTCTGCAAGCGTGGAGCCGGGCAGAAGCTTCCGCAGGTGTTCCAGCCCGGCGGGAATCTGGGCCAGATACCAGGTTTTTCCCTGGTTGTGGCCGATGTTGGCGTAGGCGCCCAGCATCTGCATGAGCCGTTGCAGGGCGCAGGCGCGGAAGATGCGGTCATCCAGGGGTTGCCCTGAAATCTTTTCCCACTCCCTGAGCAATTCCTCCGCCTGCTCCGGTTCCAGACGGGCATAGCCGTCATAAACCAGGGAGGCTAGGTCATACTCCGGGCGTCCGCCGCGCATGCCCTGGAAATCGATCAGCCAGGTCTTACCCGCGTGGATGTGCACGTTCTGGGACTGGCTGTCCCGGTGCACGGGGCATTCCGGAAGGGAGGCCAGGAATTGCGCCAGCTCTTCCAGGGCCGGATGGTTCAGGAAGGAATCCGTTTCCAGCCCCAGGTGGGCCCCCAGCAGGTGTTCCGCAAAATAGGACTGCTCCCAGCGGTACAGGGCTTCGTCAAAGGCGGGCTGGAGGGGGAACTCCTCCGGAAACGGGCAGGAGTGAAGCAGATGGAGCTGTTCCATGGCCCGGATGTAGCGCAGGCGCAGGGAGGGCCAGGACTCTCCCCGGAAGGCCAGCAGGCTGGCGTCTCCCAGGTCTTCCACCAGCGCGGCCCCGCAGCCGGCGCCGAGCGGTTCGTAGTCGTAAATCTCCGGCACGTTCACGCCGTGGGCGTGCAGGTGCCGGTCCGCGGGGGATGAAGGAATCATTATCCGCGCGGTCATTGCCCCACCGGATGCCGATGCATGTGCGGGAGCCGAGGCGGATGCGGACGATGGTGCGGCCGGACGCTCCCAAAGCCAGGGTATGGAAATCCTCTTCCCGCGGAACGACGTGGAAACTCCGTTGAACCAGGCTGGACAATTCTTTCATGAAAGGGCGTGGCAGTGGGGCCTTGCGGAAGGGAGCGGACGGAGGGGGCGTCCTCCGTCCGCTGAAAATGGGGTGCGTGACGAATCAGGCCGGGAACTGGCGGTCTTCCCCGTAGCCGTAATGCTCCACGACGTAATCCACATCCTTGTCTCCGCGGCCGGAGCAGTTGACCAGGATAGCGCCTCCTCTGTTTTCCCGGGCCCACTTCATGGCGTAGGCGATGGCGTGGGAGCTTTCCAGGGCGGGAATAATTCCTTCATAGCGGGAAAGCTTGAAGAAGGCGTCTACGGCTTCCTCATCCGTAGCGGTAACGTAATTCACGCGGCCGATGTCGTGCAGGTAGGCGTGTTCCGGTCCCACGGAAGGATAATCCAGCCCGCTGGCCACGGAATGGACCGGTCCCGGATTGCCGTCCTCGTCCTGGAGCATGATGCTCTCGAACCCGTGCAGGACGCCCTTGCTCCCGTAGGAGATGGAGGCGGAATGATCCCCGAGCCTGGGCCCCTTGCCGAGCGGTTCCACCCCGTAAATATCCAGCGGGTCTCCCAGGAAGGCGGTGAACATGCCCATGGAATTGCTGCCGCCGCCCACGCAGGCGCACACCGCGTCCGGAAGAAGCCCCGTCATTTCCATGAACTGCTCCCTGGCTTCCACGCCGATGCACATCTGGAAATCGCGCACCATCTGCGGGAAGGGGTGGGGGCCTACCACGGAACCGATGCAGTAAATGGAATCCTGATAACTGTTCAGGTAGGAATCAAAGGCGGAATCCACGGCTTCCTTCAGGCTCTGGAGGCCGTGCGTGACGGGCACCACCTTGGCGCCCAGGATTTTCATGCGGGTGACGTTGGGAGCCTGCTTCGCAATGTCGACCGCTCCCATGTGAATCTCGCACTCCAGGCCGAAGAAGGCGGCAGCCGTAGCCAGGGCCACGCCATGCTGCCCGGCGCCCGTTTCCGCAATGATGCGTTTCTTGCCCATGTATTTGGCGAGAAGGCCTTCACCCATGCAGTGGTTGAGCTTGTGGGCGCCCGTATGGTTCAGGTCTTCCCGTTTCAGGTAAATCTGGGAAGTGCCCAAGTGGCGGGAAAGGCGTTCGCAGTGGTAAACCGGGGTGGGGCGTCCCTGGAACTGCTTGCGGATGCGGCGCAGTTCATTGATGAACTGGGCGGAGTGGGCTATCGTCTGGTAGGCTTCCGTAATTTCTTCAAAGGCGGGAACAAGCTCGTCCGGCAGGTAAACGCCGCCGTATTCGCCAAAACGGCCCTGGGCGTCCGGAAAATTGCGTAAATAGGTATGGAGATCCATGGTCTGTTGCATTCGTGACTGCCAGTATTTAGCACGATGCCCCAGTTCAGGCAAAAACAATCTCCGCAGGAAGCCCTTTTTAAAAAAGCGGGGAAGGGAAAAATCATCCGCAGGGGGGGGAGCGGAACGGACCAGTCCGGAAGGCCGGAAATCGGGATGGGACCGGACAGGGATGCCGGGGATGGCCGGTTCATGGGGAATCTCCGTTTTGAGGCCGTGAAGAACGCGGCCTGCCCCTGCTGCAAGGGAAGGAAGCTCCTCCCTGTTCACCATGCTCCTGAATATAATAGTAAAAGAAAGGGCAGGCGTTGCCGGAGATCCGGCTTCCGGACTTTTTACCCGGAAAGGAACGGAGGGAAGAAGGCCGGAAATCAGGCCAAGCGGCGCTTCCTGATGGATTTTCCAGTATCGGCAAGCGTCTGCCGTGCGTCGGGGTCCGCTCCGGCCATCAGGGCGGCCAGGTCCCGGACGATATTCTGGCGCATGCGGTCCACCAGGTCGCGCCCTTCCTGGGTGATGGCGACCATGATTTTGCGGCGGTCCTTGGCCGCGCTCATGCGTTTCAGATAGCCCATCTCCTGAAGTTTGTCCACCATGCCGGTGGCCGCCGCCGTGGAATGCCCCATCTTCAGGGCAATGCTGGACATGCTCAGGAAGTCCTCGCTGGCCAGGTAGGTCAGCAGGAAAAACTGGGGATAGGAAACCTTGCCCTCATTCAATTCTGAAGAAAGATTCAGAATGCAGGAACGTTGCGTGAACAGGATGAAATCCGCCAGCTTGTTTGCTTCTTCGGAAATGGAGCTCATGGTCGTGGTGAATGTCTGGGGTAGGTTTGGTAACGGTGCCGTCCGGAGGCTTGGCGGCGGTTCAGCCAACCTACCGCCGCCGCCTTCCGCGAGCAAGTCAAAAATATAAATTTTTATTAAAATTTTACATTTGCAGATAATAAGCCTTTTGATGGTATTCCGGATACAATATGTTGAATGTTAATAGAATGATTGTATTTTGAGGATAGAATGTGAATAACATGTTAAAAATAGTCGTAAGCTGTTGATGAATGAAAGTTTTTTCGGAACTGCCGGGAAACCGGCATAAATCTGGCATAAAAGGGCGCGTCAGCATGACAAGCCCGGACCGGAAAGAGGCCTCATGCAAGGGCTCTCCATGGGAAAGGGAGGCCTGTTTCAGAAAAGTTTTATACGGGTGCGCGCCAGGAAAAACAGGATGCTGCCGCCTTTGGAGGCAGGTCCCGTCATCAGTTCTGGACTGCCGGAGAAGAGAAAAAAGCCGGTTCTACCCCCGGAAATTCTTATGGATGCCTGGCGGGCATCGGCAGGCATGGCTCATTGTTGAGTCCGGGCTGCTTTATTTGCCGGACAGGAATGAAGGCAGGGAAAACCCCTTTAAACGGGCCTGGAAGGGTGCAGAAAGGGAAAGACGGCGGGTTGCCTGCCATGCCGATGAACAAGCGTGTTCTAGATACGTCTGGCGGCGAATGCTTCCCCTGGAGGAACCAGTGCATCCCGTCCTCCGTGGCCATGTTTCTCCAATGGAACGTATTTTCCGTAAGTTCGGAAAAAATCCATTTCATCTTTTGCCCGGTAATTTCCGTCAGGACAATCCGGCTGCCTTCCTTTCTCGCTTCCAGCCGCGTGGCTTCTCCGGCCACACCGTAAAAATGTCCCATGTCTGTTGCTGGGGATTGTAAATTCTGATCGTCGTGCCGTAGGCGGCGTCCGGCCAGGTTTTGATATTCCGGGCCTCCCGGGAAGGGCAGATGAACACATCCTGGACGGCCATGCCTTCCAGGACCCATGAAAAAATCCATTCCCCTTTCACGTGGCGTTCATGCTCCGTGCCGTGCCCGTCAACCCATTCAATATCCCAGGTTCCGACGAGGGGGCCGAACCAGTTGTCCTCCTCCGGAATGAGGCTGTTTTTCCCCGGGCTCACCAAGGCTGTTTCAAAATCATTCATCTTTAATAATTCCATTTAAAAAGTCGGTTACACGTCCAGGCGCATTGTCCGGGATGCTGTTGTAAAATGTTCACGCTCGTAAAATCTTCTGCCGCTGCCGTTATTCTCCCATACCATGAGTTCCAGGTATTCCTGGTTTCGTGATTTTGTCCAGCGTTTGACTTTATCCAAAAGCAGGCGTCCTGTTCCATTCCTCCTGCATCCCCGCATGACGAAAAAGTCTATGATGCAGGCATATTTATGAGGAACTACGGAAGGATAGGGAGGTGGCGCGTTTCTTCAACATGCACGAATCCGATAACGGCATCGTCTCTTTCCGCGATCATGATATCGCCGCTGCCGCTTTCAATCACAGGATTCGGGCAATCTCCCGTTTCAGTTGCCGCAACGCAATTTTCCGGTAGCTGGGCAGCATTACAGGCAAAAAAATCATCGTATAGAGCGCTTGTTTTTTGGACATCCTCCCTTGCAGCCGACCTTATCTTGATGTTCATGCGCTCCTGATAGCCGAACTGTTCTGCCGGCCATTCTCCGGAAAAGTGTTTTCATGGGGAAAACGTGCCGGAGAATGGCCGGAAAAGTGCCTGAATAAGTTAATTGGCGGGGGGAGGGGTAAAGGTGCGGGCCGCCAGCTCCTTGTCCATGAGCAGCATTCCCTGGCCTTCTCCCTTGATCATGCGCAGTTTGCTGATGATGTCCTTGACGGTTTCTTCCTCTTCCACCTGTTCGCTGACAAACCAGTGCAGGAAAATATCCGTAGCGAAGTCCTTGGAGAGGCGGACCAGGTCATTGATGCGGCGCGTGACCTCCTGTTCGTGGGACAGCGTTTCTTCAAACATTTCCAGAATGTTGGACCAGCTCGCGGCCGGGGCATCGATGGACAACAGGACCAGATTCTGCTGTTTTCCGTAGCCTGGGCCACTTCCTCTTCCGTGGCCTTTTCCGGGTCCGGCACGGGGGCCAGCTCCCTGAGCATGGCGTCCACGCCCTTGCCCGGATTGTTGGCCGCCCAGGTGGCGATGGACATCAGGGAATCCGAAAGAACGGTGCCTTCTTCCATGGCCTTGGGGCGTGCCGGGCCGGTGTAATGGTTGCCCTTCCACTTGAAAATGGGCATGTGGTGGCGCGCCAGCCCGTGGCAGAGGTTCGGAATCAGCATGCTGGGATGGCGGCGCGTGGTGCCGGACAACTGGATCAGGTGCGCCCACAGGCCGGGGGAAAGATGGTTTTTCTTCACGGCTCCGTTGACGAACACCTTGTCCGTGACGTCATAGCACTCTTCAAAGTGGTTGGACTCGAAATCCTGTTCCACGGCGGCGGGGGATTCCAGAAGAACCTCGGAGGCGCCTTCGCGGACGGGCTTCCAGGCGGTGCGCTTGGAAACGGCTTCCTGCCATGCCTGCGGACTGGTAGCCGTGCCAGTTGACGGGGCCCACCAGTTCATTGTTCAGGGAACACTTGGCAATCGCCTTGAAATCGCCCTTGGGCGCTTCCACTTCCTGTTCCACGGACTCGTAATACTTGGGCATCCAGGAAGACTGCCAGAGATGCTTGACGGCCTCCTGGCGGGAAATGAAGCAGGCTCCGTCGCCGTGCTTGCAGTGGTAAAGGTCCGGGCCGTTCTCCTGCTTCATGAACACCAGGTCATAACGGTCGTAGGAACCCATGACCACCTTGGCAAGGTCCAGCAGGGAAATGGTGCGGCGGTGCTTCTGCACCTCCTGGTGCAGGGCGGCCAGGCCGGAATCCACGGGGCGCAGCTCCACGCGCAGGCCTTCGGCCGGTTCCGCCATGGGCGGGCAGGGGCGCCTGTTCGCGGCGGTCTCCGTCGCGGCGCGGGCGGAAGGAACCGCGGGTGCGGTCTTCCCGGTTGAATCTTCTTTCACCATTCTGACCGTCAAAACGGCGTTCCCCCGGGGCTGGCGTCCTTCGCGGCTGTCGCGCCGCGGACGGCGGTCGCCTCCCTGCCTGTCGCCGGACCTGCGTTCCGGATAGGACGCGGAACGTTCCTGACGGGCTCCCGGTCTCGCCCAGGCCGGACCGAATTGGAAGTCGGCCAAGCCGGAAAGGTCCGGAATTTGCTGCTTGGGGTCTGTGGAAGGAGTTTCTTCGGTCATCATGTACGGGTTGTTTCAATAGCAACTAAATGAGGTAGATGGCAATCATTTTACGTGCAAACAGGCCGAAAATTGTTCAAAATGTCATGAAATGCATCTGGAAACGCAAATATTTCCGGTGCATTCTTCCAATCCAACCTTTGTCAAATTCTCTATTATGGATAAAATACGTCAACGCCTTTCCGATCTTGGTTACGCCATTTACGATGCGCCCGCGCCCGTGGGTTCCTACGTGCAATGCGTGCGTACGGGCAACCTGCTTCACCTCTCCGGCGGCATCTCCGTGAACGGGGAGGACAAATACTTCGGCAAGGTAGGGCAGGACTTGACGGTGGAAGAAGGGCAGGCCGCCGCGCGAGCCGCCGTTCTGAACCGCCTGGCCGTCATCGTGCAGGCCGTGGGCTCCCTGGAAAAGGTTTCCCGCATTGTGGCCGTGAACGGATTTGTGAATGCCGGCCCGGATTTCTACGACCATCCCAAGGTGCTGAACGGCGCGTCCGACCTGCTGGTGGAAGCCTTTGGCGAAATCGGCCGCCACAGCCGCACGGCCGTGGGCGTGTCCGCCCTGCCGCTCAACGTGGCGGTGGAAATAAGCATGGTTGTGGAAGTCTGCGGCTAGGGATTTAAAAACCGGAAGGGGATTCGTGCTTGAATCCCCGCGGCATTCCTGTAGAGTGCCGTCCGGTCAATGCCCTCGTGGCGGAATGGTAGACGCTGCAGACTTAAAATCTGTTGTCCGCAAGGACGTACCGGTTCGAGTCCGGTCGGGGGTACTTCGCTGAATAACAATAAATTATGTAGATAAAAGGCTCGCTTCTGGCGGGCCTTTTCCGTCTTCAAGCATACGGAAATTACCGCTTTTACTTGTATCTCCGGTCAACAATAGTTACCTGAAGAATGTGTTGAAAGGAGCCTCCCCAGTACTGCCGGGTGGGGTATTCTCCCTGTTTTGCGATGAAATCATCTGGTTTTCCGTGAAAGGCCCCGGGGCATTTATGTTCAAGCGTCCCTTGCAGGATTGCGTAGTGACGCTGTCCGGGATCCCGGACAGCCGGGCACATGGAATTTTGGGTAGGAGCCATTTTTTGTTAGAGGTCCGGTGTTGGCCCATTCCTTCTCTTATTGACCAAAAGGTTTTTCCATTTTATATTGGAACCCATTCCGGGGGGCCCTGCCGGCTTTCCGGTATCCATCCCACCCTATGATGACCATGAATTTGAACAAACTCTCCGTTTGGGCGGTGGGCGCCTGCCTGTGTGCGGCTTCCATTTCTCACGCCGCTGCCGCTGGAATTGACTCTTACGATGCCGCTTTAAAGAAGGTAAAAGGAAGTGAAGGCGGCCCTCGACCCCTTAAAGTCAAAAAACAGGCTGAAGAACTGGGTGAATCTCGGGTTGCAGCTGGAAGGCTTGAAAAAGGGAAGCGACGTGAATGGCAGGGACGCGATGACCTGGTCTCCTCTCGCCTGGGCGGCGTATGTGGGAGATAAGGAGATTTTTTGAT
>VOFI01001275.1_pt1 | contig 12001 bp, 15 predicted proteins | sample 5384131 | NCBI WGS metagenome assembly VOFI01 (sample SAMN12384728, study PRJNA508395) | human gut metagenome | isolation source: healthy gut H | host: Homo sapiens
CGGTATGTACAGAAATCTCAAGCTTCTTCGTGATACCGAGGGCAAGGCTGAATGTAACCTTTTCAAGGCAATGGGTCTTGACTATGTTTTCGTTAAGGACGGCAACGATATTCCTTCGCTTATTGAGGCGTTTGAGGGCGTAAAGGACAGCAAAAAGCCTGTTGCCGTTCACATTGTAACACAAAAAGGGCAAGGGCTATGCTCCTGCGGAAAAGGATAAGGAAACATGGCACTGGCATATGCCGTTCGACCCTGAAACAGGCAAGTCCCTTTACAATTCTGAGGGCGAGCGGAACTGTTACCTGCAATTATCTTCTTGAGAAAATGCAGGCTGACAAGTCCGTGTGTGCTATAACCTCCGCTACTCCGACGGTTTTCGGCTTCACTCCTGATGTCAGAAAGAAAGCAGGCAAGCAGTTTATGGACGTGGGCATTGCAGAGGAACACGCAATGGCACTTGCCTCAGGTATAGCAAAGAATGGCGGAAAGCCTTTCTACGGCGTTTACAGCTCGTTCTTACAGCGTACCTACGACCAGCTTTCTCAGGACGTTTGCATAAATAAAAGTCCTGTTACAATAGCTGTTTTTGCGGCTTCGGTTTACGGCATGAGTGACGTTACTCACCTTGAATTTACGATATACCGATGATATCAAATATCCCTGAGCTTGTTTATCTTGCACCTGTAACAAAGGAAGAATATCTTGCAATGCTGGATTGGTCCCTTGAACAGAACGAACACCCTGTTGCAATAAGAGTTCCTGCAAGCCTTGTTTCAGACGGCAAGCCTTTCACAAAGGATCTTTCAAAGCTCAACAAATATGAGATGACACAGAAGGGAAGTCAGGTGGCTGTTATCGCACTGGGTTCATTCTACGGCATGGGAGTTGAAGCCGCAAAGCTTATCGAGGAAAAAACAGGTGTCAAGGCTACTGTAATAAACCCTTACTACATCACAGGCATTGACAATGAAATGCTTGAAAGCCTTAAGGCTGACCACAAGACCATTATCACTCTTGAGGACGGTGTTCTTGAGGGCGGCTTTGGCGAGAAGATAGCAAGATTTTATGGCGACAGTGATGTAAAGACCCTTTGCTTTGGTCTTGAAAAGAAGTTCTATGACCGCTATGACCCTGCCGAGGTGCTGAAAGAAAATCATCTTACCCCTGAGCAGATAGCTGAGGACGTTATAAAAACTCTTTGATATTTGAGGTGACAATATGAAAAATATACTTGTTATATCCGCAAGCCCTAGAAAGGGCGGAAATTCCGACGTGCTTTGCGATGAGTTCATAAAGGGTGCACAGCAGGCAGGACACAAGGTGGAAAAAATATTTCTCAGAAACTTTAAGGTGAACTACTGCACAGGCTGCGGCGTTTGCAACAGCACTCACAAGTGCGTGCAGAAAGACGATATGGCGGAGATAATGGACAAAATGGTGAACGCTGACGTTATCGTTTTTGCAACGCCTGTTTATTTCTACACCATGGACGCTCAGCTCAAGACACTCATTGACAGAACAGTGCCGAGATACACTGAAATGGTAAACAAAGAAGTGTATTATATACTCACTGCGGCTGATACCAATGCCGCTAACCTTGAAAAGACAGTTGAGAGCATAAAGGGGATTTTCTCTTGACTGCCTTGACGGGGCAGTTGAAAAGGGTATCCTTTACGGCACAGGCGTGTGGGACAAGGGCGAAGTGCAGAGCAGTGCACACATGAAAACCGCTTACGAAATGGGACTTCATTCATAAAATCAATTTGGAAGAGAGCTTGCTTTGGCAGGCTCTTTTTTTCTTGATTAAAAATGCAAATCGTGATATACTATAATAAGTTTAGAAACATCAAGGAGAGAGAAAAAATGCTATTTAGTGAAGAAGCTATCGGCTTTTTGTTTGAAAATCATACGAGAGATAGTAAGGAATGGTTCAAGGAGCATAAGGCGGATTATCACAGACTCATAGAAGAGCCTTTTGCGGAGCTTATCACTGCGCTCACGCCTATAATGAACGAGATTGACAGCAGGATAGTATGCAACCCGAAAAAGATATCAAGGCTTTACAAAGACGCACGTTACAACAAGGGCGGACCCATATTCAGAGAGAGCGTGTGGTGTTCTTTGAAATGCCAGCGTGACAAAAGCGAATATCACCCCATGCCTGAGTTTTATTTCTATATCTCTACCCACGGTTTCGGCTATGGTTGTGGATATTACAAGACCGACAGAGAAAGCATGGACGAAATGAGGGCGATGATACTTGCAGGGGCGCAGGAATATAAAAAGGCTTAAAGGCGCTGAAAGACAACAGCAAGTTCGTTTTGTTCGGTGACGAGTATAAGCGTGACCATTTTCCAAATGCCAGCCGTGAGGACGCTTTGTGGCTCAATAAAAAGGATATCGGTGTAAGCTTTGACAGTGAGGACCCTAAGCTGCTTTTCAACGTGAACTTGCTGGACACAGTATGCAGTGACCTTGCTTCTCTTGGAGATGTATACAGATTTTTTATGAGGGCGGAGGATAATATTTTGCAGAAAAAAGTAAAATAGCGGAGAAATTGTGTCTTGTTTGAGAATGCTTTCTGACAATTTTGTGTAAAACGCTATAAATTTTCTGGTTGTTTTATTGAAATATACAATTTATATGATATTTGTTCAAAGAAATATTGACAGTGAATTAATTATATGTTATACTTTTTATTATCCGAGGCACCGATGAAGTAAGGTGTATACTATGGGTGGATAAAAAATTATAAAGGCAAGACGTTTGAAATCTTTTGAACGGTGTTGTCATGAAGGGGATCAGTGTGTGCGGCAGGCTTTTTATAGAATTACCTGCGGTGCAGCAAAAAGAGTGATAAAAAAAATGCTCTCCGAGGTTTTCGGAAAGCATTGCAGAGCGTAGCTTGTTTATCTTTTTTCACAGCCTGTGCAGCGAAATGCTGACAGGTCTTTTTGTTTATATGGATATGTTTGCTTAGGCTGACTTTAAATGTGATATGTAATTCTGTCGGCAAAGATAGTTATAAGCGGCAGAGTTACAGCACTGAGAATAGTGGTGACTGTAAAGATCTCTGAGGCTGTTTTAGGGTCCTTGTCAAGGTTTACAGCGAACATTGTACACATGGTCGCTGCAGGGCAGGCGGCGGCTATGGTAACTGTCATAAGAACTATCGGAGGAGGATCAAGTATCCACATTGCAAAGAAGCCTGCCACAGGGAGTATTAGGAGCTTGCACAGTGAAACGTAGTAGATACGGCGGTTTTGAAGAGCTTTCAAAACGTTGGTCTGTGCGGCTGTTGCACCTGCTATCACCATGGCGATAGGCGTGTTCATATCTGCTATGTACTGCAAAGCTGTTGCAGGAACTTTCGGCAGTCTGACATTTGTAAGATAGCAAATAAGACCGACCACAACGGCTATAACTGACGGTGAGATAAGGGCTTTCACAAGAGAAGAAAAGTCACGCTCGCCTTTCATTGTCATAAGTCCGTGCGTCCAGATAAGGACGTTGAAGAACGTAAGATACGCTGTAAGATACAAAACGCCCTCTGAGCCGTAAATGCCGTTTATAAGGGGTATGCACATGAATGCACAGTTTGAATATATTGACGAAACACGCTCCACCGCAAGGTCGGGAGTCTTTTTTTTCTTATAAGAACATAGGTGAGCAAGATAGTCACTGCATAGGATATCGCTGACAGCAGAAAAGACCACAGCAATCCATGCACAAGGGTCTTGTCATATTTTGACTGATAGGACATGAATATAAGCACAGGATTGATTATATTCAGTGCGAATGAGGACAACTGTTTTGTACCGTCCTTTGTGATTATCCCTTTTAAATAGCAAAATGCGCCTATAATAAGGATGATGAACATTATTATTATTTGGTTTCCGATTATCAGACCTGCTTCCATTTTTACTTCCTCTTTCACATATATTTTTCTTCTTTAGGTGCTCTTTCGTCAGAATACCCAAATATTATACCAGACTTTTGTGAAAAAAGCATGAACTCACAGTATACATTGATAGGTGATTTTTGTGATTTTTATGTGCGTAAATAAGGTAAAATAGCAAATAATTCACCGATCTTTACGCTCTGCCTTATCTCTTGACATAAAAGTTTAAGGGGTGTATAATGTTAAGAGCAATATTGTCTTGAAAAAAGAAATATAGTACATGGTCTGAAAGGATATTGACATATGGACATAAAGAAAATATGTGCGGCTCTCTGCGCTTGCGTGGTATGCTTGTGTGCAGCGGGCTGTTCAAAGGATAGTAAGGACAGCTCTTCTGCCACAGAGAGCAAGTCGAACGTTTCAACAGCCGACAGCGCAAAGTCTGAGGACAGCAAGGGTGACGAGAGTGATGCGGATAGTAAGGTATTGAACGAGCAGGGTGAGCTTATTACAAAAACTGCTGCGATCTTTAACGGTGACTACACTCTGAAAACGACCTGCACAGAGGCCGACGGCTCAAAGCAGGAGGTAGTAAGAGCCAAAAAGGGCGGAAACATCTATCTGAAAGTCACATCGGATATAGGCACCAGCGGATTTATCTATGTTGACGGAGCAGGATATGATTACGATAACGTGACCGGTGTTTATCACAAGTCAGACGTGACGGAGCTTGACGGCGTTCTTGAAAGCATAGTCAAGCAAAACCTGCCGAGAACCTATGGTCATATAAACAGTGATGAGGCTGATGATTTCGATATCGAGGAGTACACTTATACGGGCGACACATACATTACTGCTATCGACCTGTATTTTGATAAATCTGACGGAAGCTTAAAAACACGCAGACCTTTACCATTGAAGGCTCAGATGATACAGTTTCAGAATACACTGTTGACGAGCTTTCGGGGAAGCTGACGACAGCCTGTTTGACGTATCTCAGGCGACAAGTCTTGTGGACTTTGACAGTATGTCAGAGGATCAGAGGCTTGGCTATTGTCAGGGTATCTTCAACAAAGCAGGCGTTACAACAGACGATCTCAGTGCAGGGGGATATCAGACGGACGATCTTAAGACCATATCCTATGACAGCTTTGTGAGCCTTGTTTACACATACGGCTACAAGTCTGCACAGCAGTAAGTCAAAATGCACAATTTCAGCGTGGAGATTTGTTGAAAACGCAGGGCGGAAAATGCCCTCTCTATGCTTTACTTGTATGCGTTTTTTGGTATAATTATAGGTGCGGTCTTTACCGCATAAAAACGTATGCTTACAAGAGGATATATATAAAAATGAATATACTAAAGTTTTTGAAGCCGAAGGCTTGCGTGGATTTTGTCTATGATGACAACACAGCAAGGCAGGCTCTTGAGAAAATGAAAAATCACAGCTTTACCGCTGTGCCTGTTATCGACCGTGAGGGCAGATATGTAAAGACCCTTGCAGAGGGCGACTTTCTGTGGTTCATGCTCAATAATGGCATTCAGGATATGCGTGAGCTGGAGAAATATAGGATAAGTGAGATAACAAGACGTGTTAGAATGAAACCCGTCTATGTTTATTCTACTATCGAGGATCTGATACTTCTTTCAATGGATCAGAACTTTGTGCCTGTTATTGATGACAGGGAAGTTTTTATAGGTATTGTGACGAGAAGAGATATACTTAAATATTGTCACGATACTCTTAACGAGTATGAAGCGAAATATGGTCATAAGGAAGAAAAAGAGGAGATAGGTGCAGTATAAGCACTAGGAAAGGAATTGTTGTAAAAAAATGAAGAGGACAAACAAAAAGGGCGGTGCAGCTATAGTTGCTGTGCTTATAGTTATAATGCTTGTGGCTGTTGGTTCAGCGGCATTGGTGGTAACAGGAAGATATACCATTCAGGCAAGCAAGGTGGCAGACGCAGTTGTTAAGGTGAACAGCAAACCTGAGGAAAGCTCTTCTGAGGAGGTTTCAGAGGTTGACGACCTTTCATCAGTTGTGGAAGAGCCTGTGAGCAATTATCCTGTGAAGTCTGCAAATTATCAGGATATAAATATAAAGGGTATGACAGCAAACTCAGCTATACTTGTTGACGCTGACACAAACGAGATAGTTGCAGGTTATAATTACGAGAAAAAGGTATATCCTGCTTCTCTTACAAAGATGCTTACGCTTCTTGTAGCCGCAGAGAATATTCAGGATATGGACGCTACATATAAGTTCACAAGCGATGATATCGACCCTCTTATCGAGGACAACGCATCAAGAGCAGGCTTTGAAGCCGGGGAAACTGTTACAATGAAAGATCTGCTTTATTCAGCTATCCTTGTGAGCGGTGCTGATGGCACAACAGGTCTTGCAAACGCAGTTGCAGGCTCAGAGGAGAAGTTCGTTGAGCTTATGAACGCTAAGATCCAGGAGCTTGGTCTTACCGGCACAAAGTTTGTGAATGCAAGCGGTCTGCACAACAAAAATCATTATTCCACAGCGCAGGATATCGCAGTTATCACAAAGGCGGCTATGGATAACGAAACTTGCCGTGAAGTGCTTACAGCAACAAAGTACACAACTTCAAAGACAAAACAGCACAAGGACGGTATCGAGCTTACAAGCATTGTTGCACAGAGAATTGAGGGCTACTATGTGGATTGTGACGGTGACGGCGAGGCTGACGACGGCATAAGCATCGAGGGCGGAAAGACAGGCTTTACCGACGAAGCAAAGTACACCCTTTCAACTATACTTGATGATAACGGACACACATATATTTGTGTTACAACAAAGTCTAAGGACGAGCTGAAGTCTGTTGAGGATCAGATAGCTATTTATGAAAAGTATCTGGGCGGCAAGGCTTCTGATAATAAAGACAAGGACAGCAAGACGGACACTGACACGTCTTCTGTTTCTGATGTTGAGGATTAATTAGATAGGATAAAAAAATAAATGCGGATATCGTGGAGGTATCCGCATTTTTTTGTATTTTAATTTTTTCACACAAGCTTTTGTACCACCTCAATGACCTTGGAAAGGTCATCACAGCAGGCATACAGAAGCTTTTTTGTTTCCTCGTCAGGCTGTGAAAGGTCGGGTATCATAACAGGCTTGCAGCCTGCGGTGTGGGCGGAGCGTATGCCGTTTGGTGAGTCCTCGAGGGCAATGCACTCGCCAGGGTCAAGCCCCAGCTCCTTTGCGGCGGCGAGATAAATATCAGGGGCAGGCTTGCCGTTTTCTATCATGTTTCCGCAGATAAGCTTGTCAAATCTGTCAATGATATTTATAGAACTGAGATACAGCGTGGTGCGCTGTAAGTCGGTGGCAGTGGCAACGGCTTTTTTCAGCCCTGTGCTGTCAAGATAGTCAAGAAGCTCATCAAGCCCTTTTTTCTTTTCTATGCCGTTTTGCCTGATAAACTCGTTCATAAGCTCGATACGCTTTGCACGAACTTTGTAGTAATCAAAATTCTCTCCGAAAATGCCTTTCAGATGTGGGATAGCATACTTCGCTGCAAGAGAGCGTATGCCCAGAACGTGTTCCTTTGTCATTGGATAGCCGTAATGATTCGCCGCCTCACACCAAAACCTTGTGAGCAGCTTTTCCGTATCTATCATTAGTCCGTCCATATCAAATATAACGCCTTTGAGCATTTTTATCACGCCTTTCCAACTTGGTATCTGTTATTATATCATACTTTTGACAAGTTTTCAATAAAACTGCACAAATTAGAGGCGCGGAACATACATTCTATTGTGCATCTATATAATTCGTAATTAAAATTATATAATCCTATTGACAAATTATTAGAATGTGGTATAATAAGTACAGTGATAAAAGGCAATGCCTTAAAGAAAGGAATGAGAGCAAAGTGAACAAGAGTGTGTATAGTCTGGTGCTTGCAGACGATGTGGTGGAGGCTATCGACAGGCTGGCATATTCCATGAATACCAGTCGTTCAAATCTGATAAATCAGATATTGGCAGAGCGTGTCCAGCTTCTCACCCCTGAAAAAAAAAAGAATGCGTGAGATATTCGCTAAAATAGAACAGCTTATGGACAGCAGGTTTCAGACCCTTAATCAGCCCTCTGACGCTATGATGTCTATAAAAAGTCCTTTGAGATATAAATATAAGCCGACCATACGATACAGCATAGAGCTGAGCCGAGATTTTCACGGAAAGGTGGGTAGGCTGAAAGTATCTTTCAGAACTCAGAGCACACAGCTCATTTCAATGCTTGACAGCTTTTTTTAAGCTGTGGGCAAGGCTCGAAGAAAAATATCTTTCGTATCTTTTCACTACTGGCGTGCCTTATGAAACAGCCGAGGGCAGATTTACAAGAGATTTTTACGCACCGCCTCAGTCGGAGCTGACCGACGAGGATATAGCGAACGCTATCGGTGATTATATAAGCTGTATGGACAGCTGTATTCAGCTTTACTTTGACAACGCTGCAGAACCTGAAACGGCGGCAAGAAAGGTATCTGAAATGTATGAAAGATATCTGAAAAAAGGCGTTGTCGTTCTTTAAACGGTGGGCGGTGCATTCCGCCTGCTGTGAGCATATATCTTTTTAAGATGATAAGGGAGGTAATTTTATGAACGCTCAGAAATTGACACAGAAATCATTGGAAGCTTTGCAGGAAGCGCAGAGCATTGCCTCAAGAAACTCAAATCAGGCTGTTGACCAGCAGCACTTGCTGTTGGCTTTGCTTTCACAGGAAAACGGTCTTGTGCCGCAGCTTTTTGTAAAAATGGATATAGCCCCTGAAAATATAGAGGCGGCTCTTACAAGAGCAGTTGACGATATACCTAAGGTACAGGTAGGCGGACGTGCACAGGACTCTGTATACATTTCAAGCGACCTTGACAAGGCTTTTGCGGAGGCTGAGTCTGAGGCGGCAAGAATGAAGGACGAATACGTTTCAGTTGAACATCTTGTTATGGGCATAATGGACAGCCCAAACAGTGCTTTGAAGGAAATATTCAAGACCTTTGGGGTAACAAAAACAAAGTTTCTGAAAGTTCTTCAAGCTGTAAGAGGAAACGCTCAGGTAACGAGCCAGAACCCTGAGGAAACCTATGACGTGCTGAAAAAGTACGGTCAGGATCTTGTGGAGCTTGCAAGACAGAACAAGCTTGACCCTGTTATCGGCAGAGACAGTGAGATAAGAAACGTTATAAGGATACTTTCAAGAAAAACAAAGAACAATCCTTGCCTTATTGGTGAGCCTGGCGTTGGTAAGACCGCCATTGCAGAGGCCTTGCTCAGCGTATCGTCAGCGGAGATGTTCCTGACAGTCTGAAAGACAGACAGGTTTTCTCACTTGATATGGGTGCGCTTATCGCAGGCGCAAAATACAGAGAGTTTGAGGAGAGATTTAAGGCTGTCGTTGAGGAGATAAAGAAGTCTGAGGGCAGGATTATACTCTTTATAGATGAGCTTCACAATATCGTTGGCGCAGGCAAGTCAGACGGCGCAATGGACGCAGGCAACCTGCTGAAACCTATGCTTGCAAGGGGCGAACTCCATTGTATTGGTGCAACGACTCTTAACGAGTACCGTCAGTATATCGAAAAGGACGCCGCTCTTGAAAGACGTTTCCAGCCTGTTATGGTTGACGAGCCGACAGTTGAGGACACTATCTCTATACTCCGTGGTCTGAAAGAAAGATACGAAGTATTCCACGGCGTAAAAATTCAGGATCAGGCGCTTATTGCGGCGGCTGTTCTTTCAAACAGATATATCACAGACAGATTTCTCCCTGATAAGGCTATCGACCTTGTGGACGAAGCCTGCGCACTCATCAGAACGGAAATGGACTCAATGCCTACAGAGCTTGATGAGATAAGACGTAAGATACTCCAGCACGAGATAGAGGAAACTGTCCTTAAAAAGGAAACTGATAAGCTTGCAGTTGAACATCTCCATGAGGTGCAGAAAGAGCTTTCAGAAATGCGTGAGCAGTTCAATGAAATGAAAGCTAAATGGGAGAATGAGAAGTCTGCTATCTCTAAGGTGCAGAAGCCCCGTGAGGATATCGAGCAATGCTCAAAGGATATCGAGAGAGCAGAGCGTGAATATGACCTTAACAAGCTTGCAGAGCTGAAATACGGCAGAATGGCTGACTTGCAGAAGCAGCTTGCCGAGGAAGAAGAAAAGGCAGAGAAGTCAAAGACAAAGAACACTCTGCTAAGAGATAAGGTAACAGAGGAAGAGATCGCAAGGATAATCTGCCGCTGGACAGGTATCCCTGTTGCAAAGCTTATGGAGGGCGAGCGTGAGAAGCTTCTCCACCTGCCTGATATCCTCCACGAGAGAGTTATCGGTCAGGACGAAGCCGTTGAGCGTGTGTCTGAGGCTATCATGAGATCTCGTGCCGGTATCGCAAATCCAAATCAGCCGATAGGTTCGTTCCTTTTCCTCGGTCCTACTGGCGTTGGTAAAACAGAGCTTGCAAAAACTCTTGCACAGGCTTTGTTTGACGACGAGAACAATATCGTTCGTATAGATATGTCGGAGTACATGGAGAAATTCAGCGTAAGCCGTCTTATCGGAGCGCCTCCGGGATATGTAGGCTATGAGGAGGGCGGTCAGCTCACCGAGGCTGTAAGAAGAAAGCCTTATTCAGTAGTTCTTCTTGACGAGATCGAAAAGGCTCACCCTGACGTTTTCAATATCCTTTTGCAGGTGCTTGACGACGGACGTATCACAGACTCACAGGGCAGAACGGTTGACTTCAAGAACACTATCATAATCCTCACTTCAAACCTTGGTTCTCCTTATATCCTTGAGGGCATCACACCTGAGGGCGAGATATCTCAGGAAGCAAGGGACAAGGTGGACGCTCTGCTGAAACAGCAGTTCAGACCTGAGTTTCTTAACAGACTTGACGATATAATCTACTACAAGCCTCTTATGAAGACGGAGATATACAAGATCGTTGACCTTATGCTTGCAGAGCTTGGCAAGCGTCTTGAAGACAAGAGGCTCAGCATAGAGGTAACAGACGCCGCTAAGGAAGCTATCGTAAATCAGGGCTACGACCAGAACTTCGGTGCAAGACCTCTCAAGAGGTTTATCCAAAGACGTATCGAAACTCTTATCGCAAAGAAGATCATTGCAGACGAGCTTGAGCCTGATTCTATCTTGCAGGTAGATTATGACAAGGACTTCGTTGTGAACGTTATTTATAATACTGTTACAGAAGAGTGATAGTATTATGCCGAAGGGCAGCTCGGGAGGGGCTGCCCTTTTTGTGGGAAAAGAAGGTTTTAATTTATTTTAGGTTAATAATAAAAGAATTATCTTGTTAATGTTTTGGTAAGATATACTGTTTGTAAACAAAAAAAAAGAACAGTTTATTTTGTGAATTATTCTAGGCTATTTTGCTTGCAAATGAGGCACATATATGCTAAAATATTAATATCGTGAAATATGTGATCTGATAAGGGGAATTAATATTTATGAAAGCAAATTTTTCTGATACGAATGATTTTGTTCAGAGCATGAACAGAGGAAAGCGCAAAAAAGAAGATAGCGTTGCTGGTGCTGTGTATAGTGCTTGCATTCCTTGTGGCTGCCTGTGTTGTCGTGGGCCTGAAAATAAGGGAAAATAACCGTATCGCCATGGCGAAATCGGTCATAACAAAGCTTGATATAAGCACTACCTTCAAGGAGTCGGAGTTTTCTGACGATCAGGACTGGGACGGTGACGGCATAAAGAATGCCGATGAGGTACGTCATGGCACTAACCTTCAAAGCGAGGATACTGACAATGACGGAATAAGCGACGGCGATGAGACAAAGCTAGGCACGAACCCTATTGAAGCCGATACTGACGGCGACGGTCTTCTTGACGGCTATGAGCTTATGGCAGGCACAAATCCGAGAGAGTCAAAGTCTGACGGAAAGACCAATGACGCTGAAAGAGAGCTTACAGTGGAAAAAAATGCCGCAAGTGTTGACTTCGGCATGGCTGTTATGGCAAGAGATTGGTATCTCGGAAATGTAAAAACTTCTCTTGGAGATATCACTCCGTCAGATAAGAGCGACATAAA
>VOFI01001280.1_pt1 | contig 12001 bp, 19 predicted proteins | sample 5384131 | NCBI WGS metagenome assembly VOFI01 (sample SAMN12384728, study PRJNA508395) | human gut metagenome | isolation source: healthy gut H | host: Homo sapiens
AAATGCCGCTTCAAGCCTATCTCGTGGCTGACAAATCTCTATATACTTGTCATGCGTGGCACACCGCTCATGCTTCAGATAATCGCTATCTACTATGCAGTACCGCTTATTATCGCAAGTGCTGCAAAGCAGGGCAAAACAGGCGGTATCTTTTCAGAATAATCCTGCCCCAGGTCACAAAGCGTGTTATCCCTGCCACATCGAATGAGGTCATCGTCCTTGTAAAGGATACCTCTCTCGCAAACGTTATCGCATTCGCTGAGATAACAATGAAGGCAAAACAGCAAATGAACCTGTATAGCTCAATAACACCGCTTTTTATCGCAGGCGCATTCTATTTCGTACTCAACGCTATCGTGACGGTGGCATTTGCCGTTATCGAAAAGAAATTCGACTATTATAAATAAGGAGAACTCATATGGCTATTCTTGAAGTGAAAAATATTTCTAAAAGCTTTGACAGCCTTAAGGTACTCAAAGATATTTCTTTTAACGTTGAGGTGGGCGAGGTAGTCGCAATAATAGGTCCGTCAGGCAGCGGTAAATCAACGCTTCTGCGCTGTATAAACCAGCTTGAAAAAGCAGACGGCGGAGAGATAAACGTTGACGGCGTGAATATGTTCCACACGGAAAACGGCAAGGCAGTGTATGCACCCTCTAAGAGACGATAAGCCAAAAGGATACTCTCTGCTACACAACAGAAGAGGAAGGCACATACGTTCTTGAATACCTCTGCGACGCTCCTGTTTTCGCAACAACAGACGGCGATGCTGATAATTACGCAGCAGTTGGTATCAACAACTGGGCAGCAGACCTTAAGGGTATCGACGTTGTAGGTATGAAGGTTCTTGGCGCTGACGGCAACGTTCTCTTCGAGGCTGGTTCTAACAAGGACAAGAAGGAAGTTCAGAAGAAGCCAGTAGCTGAGGAGTCAAGCTCTGGAGCTGATTCAACACCTTCAGGCACAGATTCTAAGAAGGACGATTCTAAGAAGGACGACAAGTCTTCTGCAGCAGCTACATCTTCAACAGCAGCTGGCACAACATCTTCAAAGGCTGGCACAACAACTACAACAGCTACATCTTCCGCAGCAGCTTCTGACAACACAGCAGCTACAGGCGCAACAGCTGGTCTTGCACTTGCTGGCGTAGCACTTGCTGGTGCAGCTATCGTTATTTCTAAGAGAAAGTAATCTCTCTCAGATAACACACTTGAATAAGTGAATTTATACAGAGCTTTCTGTCATTCGGGAAGCTCTGTTTTTTTCTGTTTGTGTAACCTGCACTAATTTGTAAACGATTTCTGTGCAAAACATATGAAATCATGTGCTTAAATTGTGCAAATAGTATATTCGCTTCTTGCGGCAGCTCTGATGATTCTTCATCAAAGGCTGAGGCAAAAAACTACTACAACAACAACTACAGCTGCTACAACAACAGAGGCTACTACAACAACAGCCGCTCCTGAGTCAACAGCTGATTCAACAGCCGCTTCGGCACAGAGTCTGAGGGTGAGGCTGCAAAGGATATTTCCGAAATGCCAGCTACTCTGAAGAACTATGAGGAGGCTTCTGTATATTTCAAGAAGGATATGGACGTTGCTTCTATCGTTGAACCTTTCGCTGAGAAGGATTACGAGAACGATGAGTCTCATGTAAATCTCTCTATTGAGGAGCTTGCAGGTATTCCAATGCTCAAGGTCGAGACTCTCGATCAGGATAATGGCAACTACAAGATCCCTAAGATCAAGTTCCACATGGAGAAGTTCTTTGAGGGTCACGAGGCTGATCTTGAAGATCTTCACTAAGATCTTCAAAGGCAGTTGGCGATCACAGGTGACGACGGCACAAAATCACTCGTTCCTGGACATGGGTGCAGTTACACAGCCTACAACAAAGGAAAACAGTTGGAACGTATGACTTCGGCGAGGCTGAGTGGACTTCTGAGTGGGGTTCCTAGGCTTACAATGAGACCGCTACATTTGTAAACTCAACTGAACCACTTGCTGACCTCAGATTTGAGGACGAGGACGGTAACGTTATCGCTTGCGCAAACTTTGGTAAATAATTCATTTCCATACATAAGAAAGGTGCAGATTTTCTCTGCACCTTTTTTTTATGTGAATTTTACGCTTACCTCACCTGATATCTCCAAGCTTTTTACCTTTCCGCCTTTGATTTTAGCCGAAAAATCCTGCCCTTTTATTTGACCCGTGGCGGTGATATCTCCCTTGTCATTTTTGAGATACGTCACGCCTTTCTGCGAAATAAGCTTGTCAAGCACAGCGGCAGTCATTGTGACAGCGGAGCTTTCGGGTATGTTCCCTCGGTCAGTTTCGTAGGTCAAACCCTTGTATTCAAGTCGTGCGCTTTCTCCTGAGCAGGTTATCACCATACCGCTGACAGTTTCCGGCGCAGTTATCTCACACTCCCACATATCTGCGCCCTCACGTGAAGCTTGCGACGTATTCCGTGCCGTCAATGGTGAACTCAGCCGGGGTCTTGTAATCCTCTGCCAGCTTTACGGGTTTGACTTCGGTGCTTTCACCGCATGAGCATAAGCCCATTACCGCCAAAATCGTGAGAAAAAATGCCTTTGTTCTTTTCATTTTGCCCTCCATTAAAAAAAAAGACCCTCTTCATAAGAAGAAGGTCTTTGTTTTTAGTACAGCCTAGTCGGCGTTTTCAAGGTCATACAAAAATCGTGGCAAAGCGTCAATAACATCTCTTGCAATGATTCCACGCTCAGATTTTTTGTATCCTGCAAGTAGTGCCGTCGAGCCAAGTGTGAACGACCCAAGTGCCGCAGCATCAAGAGCGTTGCACCCCTGAGCTACATAGGAGGAAACAATGCCTGCAAGCATATCCCCTGAGCCACCCTTTGCAAGCGCAGTTGTGCCTTCGGTGCAAAGATAAACTTTTCCACCGTCCACAGCAAAGGTGTCAGCCGACTTCGCAAGCATTGTCACACCATATTTTTCTGACAGCCTATATGCAGATCCAAGTCTGTCCGACATGACCTCGCCCACAGTCACGCCACAAAGCCTTGCAAGCTCTGCAGGGTGAGGGGTGAGGATAACTGTACTTTTCTTCTTCAACAGTACATCTATATTCGGACAAAGTGAATTTATTCCGTCAGCATCCAAAACTATGGGTATCTCCGCTTTTTCTATAAGCTCCGCCACCAGCTTTTCCGTTTCAGCCGTGTGACCAAGCCCACAGCCTATCAGCAAACAGCTTGCCTTTTCACACTTTTTTCAGTATCGTCTCCGCATTTTCTGCCACCATAAAGCCGTCCTTGTCGGTTTTCATAGCCGAGTATGTACATTCATACATACCAGCCGACAGGGAGTTGACTACGCTTTTTGCGGTGCAAAGCTCAAAAAGCCCCACGCCTGTTCGCATTGCCGCCATTGCTGAAAGCCCTGCCGCACCTATATAGCTCTCCGAGCCGCCACGCTCACCACCTTGCCGAACGTGCCCTTGTGTCCGTCAGCAGGTCTAAAAGGCAGTGAAGCCCTTGCTTTTACCACGTCAAAAGGCGTTATGACAGGGTATAGGGTATTCTCGCAACGCTCGTCAATACCGATATCTTTTACCAGAATTTCACCGCAAAAGTCCACCGCAGGCTGTAAATAAAGACCCAGCTTGCCACGATGAAAGGTCACTGTCACGTCAGCCTTGAACGACAGCTTGTCAGCCTGACCATTCCGTGTGTTGACTCCCGACGGCAGGTCGCAGGCTATCTTCATGCCTTCACATTTTTCACAAGCTCTGAACACTGGCAGGATATTTTCACGCAAACTGCCATGAAAACCCGTTCCGAAAATGCAGTCCACAAGCACATCTGCACCCTCGATAAAATCCAGCGCATTTTCAGCTTTCAGCACCTCTACGCTCTTATCAAGCCTAGCATACGCTGCCGAGGAGAGGTCAGTGTCAGGCTCACCACAGCATAGGACTACCGCAGGCTTGAGACCTTGTTCCGCAAGCAAATTTGCCGCTACAAGTCCGTCACCACCATTGTTTCCCTTGCCAATAAGAAGCACTATCTTTGAGGACGCAGACGAGTTGCTCGCTATGACCTCCGCAAGCTGTGCCGCCGCATTGTCCATGAGCTGAGCGAGGCTCACGCCGTATTTTTCAGCCTCATGCTCGCAAAATGTCATTTGCTCCACTGTTAATATCCTATCCATTTTTATCCTCCTTTTCATAAGCTATCACCACTGCCGAAGCGATATCCTTGATGTGGGAAAGTGACACCGCAAAGGTCAGCCTCCTATTTTCAGCCAGCAAAAGCGCATTCCCCGTAAGCTCCAGATAAGGACAGCCAAGCTCGTCACGCAAGCATGACACCTCGTTCAAGGCGAAGCCCTCGACCCCAGTGCCTAAAGCCTTTGCGAAGCCTTCCTTAGCCGCCCAATTCGCCGCCATGGATTCGTATGGGTTTTCTTCTGTGAAAAAAGGGTCAGCTCCTTTTCGGAGTAAACCCTTTCACAGAAACGTCGGCTCTGACAGCTTTTTTTTATGCGTTCGATCTCAATAAGATCAGTTCCGACAAATATTTTCATTTTTATTTCCTCAGTGTTCTCGGAAGCGCAGGCTTCATAAGCTCCAGCATATCGTCATCTGGTGTGAATATAACAGTTGTAAGTCCGAGATTTTTGTGGTTGAATGTTATGTAGTAGTCTGTAAGGCTATCGTCACAAGCGCAGGCAAGGACCTGTGTTGCGCCCTCTGGCACAGAGAAATTCTCGTCAGCAATGCCGAAATCTGTCGCACTGCCGCAACGGAATGTGATAAGGCGTTTTCTTGAACGCTGAGCCGTTATCTTGTCAACGTCTATTTCTCCGTTTGTGAAAATGTATTCATACTCTACATCGAGTTTTGTTGTAAGATAATAACCGCCATAAAGTGCGGCGGCGGCAAGAAAAATGCCTATTACAGAAAAGTGCCGAAAGGGAAGATAAAGCACAGTGCGGCAAGTGCCACGCTTGCTATCATGATGAAAATTTTCTGTATCTTATCGTTCTTTGTGGGAATCTTGCGAACTATCTGTTCCTTGAAGCTGTCCATTATTTGTCCTCCGTTTATTCAGTGCCGCTGAGAAGCTCTTTCATTACCCAGCCGCTTTTATTGTTATATTTTACATATACCCATATGTTTCCGTCGCCGTCTGTTCTTTCGCCGTAGCCGTTTATGGTCTTGCCGTCAGGTATCTTTTCTATCACGTCATATTTCTTTGACGGACCATATCTGAGATTAAGATAAGAGGTGTCTGACTTTACAAGAAATGGGATAGAATCAGGGTATTTCACATCATCACCCAAAGGGAAAAGTGCGTCCTTTTTGAACTTTGTGGTGGTGGTCTTTTAGTCGCCTTTGTTTCGGCAGATGTTGTGGTTGTGGTGGTGGTCGTCCTCTTTGTTGCCGTTGCGATTATGTCAGGTAGCCTTCGTCAATGCTTACGTCAGGGTTTTCAAGTGTGCCTGCCGTCACAGAAGTGGTGGTGGTGTAGCCCTCGTAATCCTCATCGTCCTCATCATAATCGTCGCCCATTGTGGCGGTCTTTGTGGTCTCTATAACTCTTTGGGCGGCAGTACCCGTGGTGGTCTCCGTTTCGGAGGAGCTTTCTGGAAGCATTGCCCCACATGACGCAAGCCCGAAAACCGCAGAACAAGCCAGCACAGCCGCAAGCAGTTTTGATCTCATTTTTTTATATCCTCTTTTCAGAATTTACACAATTTTATTTTAAGCCAAGAAGTCTTTCTGCGTTGCCTCCGAGAATTTTATCTTTGTTATCCTCGGAAATGTTCAAGCGAAGTATCTTTTCTTTTATAAGGTAGGAACTGTCCCAAGGGCAGTCGCTTGCAAAAAGTATCCTGTCAGCCCCATGCTTTTCAACGATAGCCTGCATAAGCTCGTCAGGACACATACTTGTGAAAGCGGTGTCAAAATAAACTTCACCGTCAACTCCTGCCAAAACGTCACGCACCTGCTCCCACATCATGTTTGCACCAAGGTGAGCCAGAATGACTTTAAGCTTAGGGTGCTTTTTTATCATTTTCAGCGCCCTCTCAGGTGTGGAGTGGATAAGGTCAGGGGAAACGCAGTCATAGCCCGAATGGAATATAACAGGCAGGTCGGCTCTTTCAATGGCGTCATATATCTTGTCCATGCGCTCATCATCTATTATAAAGCCCTGATAATCAGGGTGAAGCTTTATGCCGTGAAGTCCAAGCTCCTTTATGTGGGCGATCTCCTGCTCATAGTCCTCAGCGTCAGGGTGTATTCCACCGAAGCTTATAAATCTTCCGCCGTCCTGTTGGGCACACCAATCGTTTATAACTCTCTGCTGAGTAGGCTTTGTTGCCACTGATAACAGCACGCCCTTGTTAATGCCCCATTCGTCAAAACGCTGTATGGTTTCCTCTGCAGTGCCTTGAAAGGAGTTATTCCACTGCAAGCCTGAAGCTTTTCAACAGCCTTTTCCGCTACCTTTGGATTAAAGGCGTGAACGTGAAAATCAATTACCATTTAAAACATCTCTTTCTGAAAATACTTTCCCATATGGTATTATACCACACTTTCAAGCTTCTTTCAACGAATATCGGCAATTTTCACAGTATTTTCATCTAGGGCTATTCCCAGCTTTTCCACACCTCTGGGCAGAAGCCTACTGTGGCTTTCTTGCCGTTTCTTACGATAGGTGCGGCAAAAAGCTCGGGATAGTCAAGGAGCTTTTCTATCTTTTCCTCGGTGCTTCCAAGATATTTTATGAGCATTGCCTGCTCTCCCTTTGCCTTTGGGTCGATAAGCTTGTCAATATCGCCCACAGCCGCAAGCACTGAGTTAAGCTCGCCCTTGCTAAGCCCCTTTGTAGGCAGGTCAACAGATTGGAACTTTATTCCACGCTCTTTGAAATAACGTTCAGCCTTTTTTTGTGTCAAAGGATTGACTTGCCGAATATCTGTATGTTCATGGAATTATCTCTCCGTTTCTGCATTCAAGAATGATAGTAAAAGGACCGTCATTGAGCAGTGAAACTTTCATGTCTGCACCGAAAACGCCCTTTTTTACCTTGCCTGAAATTTTTTCTCGCCACAGACTTTGCAGAAGTATTCATAAAGTCTGTTGGCTTCATCAGGCTTGCCTGCATAGATAAATGACGGGCGGTTGCCGTGGTGACAATCTGCATAAAGGGTGAACTGTGAAACGCAAAGAATATCTCCGCCAACATCATTTATGGAAAGATTTGTTTTGTCGTTCTCGTCAGCGAAAATGCGAAGCTTTGATATCTTGTCTGCAAGCTTGTCGCAGTCAGCCTCAGTGTCCTCCTGACCTACTCCGAAAAGTATCAGAAAGCCCTTTTCTATCTCGCCCCACGGTGTAGCTGTAGGTGTAAACAGCTTCAGGTGCAAGCTTGATAGCGTGAGGCTTGTTTTCGATATCCTCAAAAGCATCGTCCTCGTAAACAGGCACGCTAGTCCAAGGCTCAAGGCAGATAAACTGAGCGTCAGGGTCACCGGTGGAAGTCCATACTGCAATGCAGTCAGAATGTGGGAATGAAAGCTTTACGAAATCGCCGTCAGACTTTTTCAGGGTGACAGCCTTTGAAGCAGGGTGGTCTTTCATGATAACGTCATAGTCGAAAAGCTCTCTTGTGAGAGTGATAGTCTTTTTCACCGTCAAGGATAGTCCTCTCGCCGTTTGGGATAGGCTGAACGATATGCTCGTTTTTCTCGTACTCAACTGTGCATTTGCCACCTTGGATATCGCAGATAAAAGCAGGGTGACCGCCGAGATAGAAGTACATAGCCTTTTCATCAGTGTTTTTTACTGTGTTTGTGACGGTGACTTTTGAACCTTTTATGGAGTAGGTGCTCGAAGTGATATGGGTATTGAGCAAGTGTCACGTCATTGTCTTTGAGGGTAAAGCTCAGTGAATTTTTTGTGCTTCCAGCGTATGTAAATTCGCTGTCACGGGCGAAGCCGTGGTTTGCAGCCATGTGATATTCCTGACCGCCTGCCTTGTAGGTGCGGTCTTTAGGGGAGCATATGAACGGGAAGAGGATAGGAGCGTAGCGTTTCCAAGCGTCACCGCATTGCCAGAGATATTCTTTGCCGTCCAGTTTGATAGAGTGAAGCTCAGCACCGAAAGTGTCGGCTGAGACAGAGAGTTTATCATTTTTTATTTCATAAAGCATAGATCAGACCTCCGAGAGAAAAAATTTTATACCTTATTATTATAGCACATTGTTTGGGAGATGTCAAAACCAAGTGAGCAGTGAGGTTATGAAGTCGGCTGGGGTATGGGCGAAAACGTTTGAGAAAAATTAAAAGTCTGTTGAAAATTCTGTCCTAATATCAATATTTTAACAGTTAAATTTTATGACTTTGATACAGAATAACTAAAATATTTTCAATTGTTTGTGTAAGCTGACAAAACTTGTGATGACTATTGACTTTAATTTGGAGATAGTCTATAATAAAATGGTAAGATTATTTAATTGTGCAGTGCTTTTTGTTCACAGCTTCAGACTGCACTGAGGAGAAATGATTATGAATATTAAAGAAGCAAAACAACAGATACTTAATGCAATACAAGCCTATCTCATTAAAGACGAATTTGGCGATTATCGAATTAGCATAGAACATCAGAGACCTGTGTTCCTGCTTGGCGCACCTGGTATCGGTAAGATCTTCCTCGATGAGATCAACTGCGTTTCCGAGTCCCTTGCTCCTGCAATGCTCCAGTTTTTGCAGTATAAGGTTTTCGGACTTCATCAGGTTCCGGCAGGTTGGGTAGTTGTTACAGCAGGTAACCCACCTGAGTTCAACAAGTCTGTTTCTGAGTTCGATATCGTTACTCTCGACCGTGTTAAGAGGGTCGAGTGTCAGCCTGATTTCGGCGTTTGGAAAGAATATGCTTACTATGCAGGCGTTCACCCAGCTATCATATCATATCTTGAGCTTCACCCTGACCATTATTATATGGTAGACGCAAGCGATAAGAACAACTACCGCTTTGTTACTGCCCGTGGCTGGGAGGACCTTTCTGAAATGATGCAGCTTTATGAGGAGAGCGGTATCCTTGTTGACCACGCTCTGGCTGCTCAGTATGTACAGAACCCAGAGTTCTCAAAGGGCTTTGCGGAATATTATGACAGATTCAACTACTATCGTGAGAAATATGACGTTGACGCTATCCTCGAGGGCGGTATAACTGCACAGAACATTGCTGACGCAAGAGCGGCAGGCACTGAGGAAGCTGTGGCTCTTATGAATCTGCTTATGGACGGCATCACATACACAATGAGAAGCTGTATCCAAATGGAGAAGATGATAAGACTTATCCACCCAAGAATGGAAGATATCCTTGTGAAGATAAACAATGGTCTTTCATGCCGTCAGATAATCAGTGAACACATCATGGACTGCAACAAGAGCCTTGACAAGGCGGTAAGAGCAAGAAACATCTCGCCGTCTAACAAGAAGATCCAGCACTGGATACTCCACAATCTGGAAGCTTATCTTGATAAGTGTACGAACGAGGGAAGAGATAACAAAAACCGCTGTACTGTTATTTTGCAGAACTCCTTCAACAATCTGCTCCATGGCGCAAACAACGTTACACAGCAGTCGATGAATGGTCTGAAATACGCTTTTGACTTCCTTGAGAATGCTTATGGCGCTGACAGCAATGTTATGAAGAAGTTTATCGAGGAGCTGAAAATAAATTGCCACACCACGAACTTCATCAAGAAGTACGGCTCAGAGCAGTTCTACAGACTTGCAGGTGAGCCTGTTCAGCAGCCTACCTACAACAATCTCTATGACCTTAATCTTACTGATTGCCTTTTAGAGCAGGAATAAGCATAGATAAAAAATGAATATTTACGGGCGAACGCATTTTGCCATACATTGTAATAGTTGCATTGTAGGGGCGAACAGTGTTCGCCCGTTTTAGCTTTATAGGTAGTTTTCAGATACATATTTGTTAATATAAAAAGCTTGTAATTTGCGAAAAAGTGTGATATAATAGCTAAGAGTGTACAAACGAGAATCAGTGAGGTTTTTTATGGGGATTTATTTAGGCATAGACGCATATAGGTTCGACCACGGTCAAGACGGTAATTCTTGACGAGGGCGAGTTTATTTATAACAAATATGAAAGACACTTTTCAAAGGTAAGGGAAACGGTGGCTGAGCAGCTTCGCACTATCAGAGAGCTTTATCCTGAGGACAAGTTCAAGATAGCCATAACAGGCTCGGCAGGTCTTGGCATCGCTGAGGCAAGCGGTATCTCTTTCGTGCAGGAGGTCTTTTCTGCTTTTATCGCTGTAAACAAGTATCCAAAGGCTGACGTTGTGGTTCTTGGCGGTGAGGAAAGATAATCTTCCTCACAGGGGCGTTGAACAGCGTATGAACGGCTCTTGCGCAGGTGGCACAGGGTGCTTTTATCGACCAGATGGCAGGACTTTTGGGCGTTACCCCTGACGAGATGAACGACCTTGCTCTTAAGGCTGAAAAGACTTATCCTATCGCTTCAAGATGCGGTGTTTTCGCAAAGTCTGGATATTCAGCCGCTTTTAATCAGGGCGCAAGAAAAGAGGACATATCTGCGTCTATCTTTCAGGCTGTTGTTGACCAGACAGTTTCGGGTCTGGCGCAGGGCAGAAAGATCGGTGGTCAGGTGCTTTTCCTTGGCGGTCCGCTTACATATCTCAGTGCACTGAGAAAGGCATTCAGAACTACTTTGAACCTTGACGAGGAACACGCTATACTTCCTGAAAATTCTTCATGCTATATGGCTTTCGGTGCGGCACTTCATGCTGACACTCTTGCTGAGGAAATGACTATAGATGAGGCTATCGACAAGATAGTGAGTAGGAAAGCCACTGTTTGCAAGCCGTGAGGAATATAATGCTTTCGTGGAAAGACACAAGAAGTCTGATCTTAAATATGAAGACATCAGAACATACAGGGGCGACGCTTATCTTGGCATAGACGCAGGCTCGACAACCACAAAGCTTGTGCTTATCACACCTGACGGAAAGCTTCTTTATCAGCACTACTGCTCAAACAAGGGTCAGCCGCTGGATATAATCGCTTCAAAGCTTGAGGAGATCTACAACCTTGCTACCCCTGAGCTTAACATAAAAGCTTCTGCGGTAACAGGCTACGGTGAGGATCTTATAAAGGCAGGTCTGGGCGTTGACTATGGTATAGTTGAAACTGTTGCGCACTATAAGGCGGCGGCTTATTTCTGCCCTGACGTTGATTTTATCATCGACATCGGCGGACAGGATATCAAGTGCTTCAAGATAAAAACAACGCTATCGACAGCATTATGCTCAACGAGGCTTGTTCATCAGGCTGTGGCTCGTTCATTCAGACTTTTGCAGGTGCAATGGGATATGACATCGCAGAGTTTGCAAGGCTCGGTCTGTTTGCAAAAGCACCTGTGGAGCTTGGCTCAAGATGTACAGTGTTCATGAACTCATCTGTAAAGCAGGCGCAAAAGGACGGAGCTTCTGTTGAGGATATCTCTGCAGGACTTTCTTCGTCTATCATCAAGAACGCAGTTTACAAGGTAATAAGAGCCAAGTCTATTGACGAGCTTGGCAAGAATATAGTCGTTCAGGGCGGAACGTTCCTTAACGACGCTGTGCTCAGGTCATTTGAAATGGAGCTTGGCAGAAACGTTATAAGACCTGCCATTGCAGGACTTATGGGTGCGTTCGGCTGTGCGCTTTTCGCAAAGAAAAATCTCAGGGCAGGGACGGCAAGTCAGGCGTTCTTACAAAGGCTCAGCTTGAAGAATTTGCTTACAATTCAAGAGCCGTTCAGTGCGGTGGCTGTGGTGCGCACTGCAACCTTACTATAATAAGATTTAATGATGGCAGAAGATTTACTTCGGGAAACCGCTGTGAAAAGGGTGCAGGCATAAAGATAACCGACAGAACGGAAAACATGATAGAGTATAAGTATAACAAGATAC